>JAABUX010002977.1_pt1 | contig 23070 bp, 19 predicted proteins | sample 5561851 | NCBI WGS metagenome assembly JAABUX01 (sample SAMN10711883, study PRJNA513361) | rock metagenome | isolation source: Antarctica rocks | place: Antarctica: Victoria Land, Richard Nunatak red sandstone | collected 2016-01-03 | reverse complement strand
CGGTTGTTTCAGGAGCGGTGGGGCGAGGTGTGCGCCGTGCTGCAGGCGGCGTAGGGCAAGATGAGGTCGGCCGCCGGCAGGCTAACACGTCCCACAGCATGGTTGCGTTCCGAGTCCTGACGCATCCACCTCTTACCTCTCAGGCGATGCGACACACCCGTTAACTTGACAGTGCCCTCAGGACACCCCGACGTGCTTTTCGGCCAGCATAAGGGGCGAGGATCACCCTACCCTCGACCTACCGCGCGCCGAGGAGCACCTCGGTGGTGAGTTGGTCGAGGCGCTCGTAGCCCAGGCCCACGACCGCGATGCCCTTCACGTCGACCGCTAGGGCCTTCACCTCCTCCGCCACGGCGCGGCTGTACACCGCCGGGGGATGCGGACCATCTGACCCCAGATTCTTGAGGCGTGCCAACTCGGCCTGGATCTCGGGCTCGGCGTTGAAGCGGCGCACCGTCTCCTGCAGGATCTTGTAGGTGCGCATGCAGCCGGCCGCGAACGCCCACACCCCCTGCTCGTCCTCCGTGCGCAGCGCATGCGCGTCGTAGTGCTTCGGTCCGCGATACCCGCAGTCCTCGAGTAGTTTGACCAGGAAGAAGGCCCCGCGCGGATCGGCCTGCCCGAAGCGCAGGTCCTGGTCGAAGCGGCCGGGGAGTTGGTCGTTCAGGTCGATGTGCACGAGCTTGCCCGCGTCGATCGCCTGCGCCACCCCCTGCGTAAAGTCGAGGCCGGCCATGCGCTCGTGCGCTACCTCCGGGTTCACCCCGTACCCCTCGGGGTGGTCGAGCGTGTGGATGAAGGCGAGGGCGTGCCCCACCGTCGGCAGGTAGATGTCGCCGCGCGGCTCGTTGGGCTTGGGTTCCAGGGCGAAGGTGTAGCCGTAGCCCTGATCGAGGTTGTACGCATACAGGAAGTTGAGCGCCTCGCGGAAGCGTTTGAGCGCCTCGCGGGGGTCTTTGCCCGCGTTCGACTCGGCGCCCTCACGGCCGCCCCAGAACACGTAGGTCGTGGCCCCGAGCTCGGCGCCCAGGTCCATGTTGCGCATGACCTTCTGCAGGGCGAAGGCGCGCACGCGCGGGTCGTGGCTGGTGAAGGCGCCGTCGCGGAAGACCGGATGCCCGAACAGGTTGGTGGTGACCATGGGCACGACCATCCCGGTGTCGGCGAGCGCGCGCTTGAACGCGGCGACGATGCGGTCGCGCTCGTCGGGCGTGGCGTCAAAGGGGATAAGGTCGTTGTCGTGGAAGTTGACGCCCCAGGCCCCGAGGTCGGACAGCTTCTCGACGATGTAGGGGGCCGTGAGGGCCGGGCGCACCTCGACACCGAAGGGATCGCGCCCGCGGTTGCCGACGGTCCAGAGTCCGAAGGTAAAGTGGTCCTCGCGCGTGGGCTGATACAGATCGCTAGTTGTCATGTTCAACACATTCTCCCTCACATGAATCATTATGTGTCGCTCATAGCTGCATACATGCGCAGCTCATTGGCGCGTGCTCATCCTCTTCCGTCGTGGCGCTGCGAGAGGTGGTCGGTCATGATCGGCGCGCCTCCTTCCATAGGGCTGGTAGGTCGGCGAGGGGGTCTGCTGGCGGCTCCAGGCCTAGCAGCGCCCGCATGCGCGTCACGTCGGCCACGAAGCGCGTCACCTCCACCGCCCGTGCCGGGAGCACGCGTAGGTCCACGGAGACATCCGGTAACTCCTGCACGCATGTTGCAAGCGCACGTAGTGTGACGCCCACTCCGCTGCCCACATTTACTGGCTGCCCAGCCAGTGCCGTCGCGCTCGCCCGCCGCAGCGCTTCCACGACCAGTCCGACCGGGACGAAGTCGAGCACCTGCTCGCCGCCATAGAGCTCCAGATCGTCGCCGCGTCGCGCCCGGTCGAGCCAGATGGGGATGACGCGGTCGCGATCGCCCGGCCCGTAGACGTTGGCCAGGCGTAGCACACTGATATCGAGGCCATAGGTGTTCTGGATGGTGCGACAGTACAGCTCGCCGGCCGCCTTGCTGGCTCCGTAGGCGTTCTTGGGGTTCAGAGGCTGATCTTCCGCTACCGGCGCCTGAGCAACGTCACCATACACCTCGCGCGACGAGGTGAAGACGAGGCGCTCAACGCCGGCGTTGCGGGCGGCGAGGAGAACGTTGTACGTCCCGATCACGTTGCTGGTAAAGGAGTAGTCGATGTCGGACACGGCGCCCAGGACATTGCTTTGCGCCGCTAGATGATAGACGCGCCCGACATCGTGCATGGCCGTGTGAACGGTCGCGCGATCCCGGACATCACCGTCAATAAACCGCACTGACCCAGTATGCCGTGCCTCGGCCAGTTTGATCTGGTCGCCGCGCCGCAGGTTGTCGAGCACGATGACCTCATCGCCCGCCGCTACGAGCGCCGTGACGAGGTGCGCTCCGATAAAACCGGCGCCTCCTGTGACCAGCGTCTTCACGGCGTCATCCTCGCTCCCGCACCGATTCCCGGCGCCGCATTGCGCCCCTGATCGGCCAGGATACGGATCAACGACGTGATCATGTCCTCACGCAGCGGTGAGTGCAGCGCCAGCGCCAGCTGCGTCTCAACGAGGCCGAAGGGCACACCCATGTCATAGCGATCCCCATACGCCTCGAAGGCCAGGTAGAGCTCGCGTTCGGCCAGCATCGCTTGGGCGGAGGTGAGTTGGAACTCACCCTTCTCACGGATGTCGTGGCGGATGTTGTACTCCAGGCAGTCGAAGAGAGCCGGCGTGAAGACGTGCATCCCGAAGAAGCACAGATACTCACCCACAGGCAATCCCGGTGTGCGTAGGTCGCTCTCGGCCCGCGCGGGGCTGGGCTTCTCTACCATGGCCGTGACACGGTGCAGGCCCTCCTCACCCGCGATGGGCTCGCCCCGCACAGTGCCGAAGAGGTAGAGCAGACGCTCCGGCGTGCGCTTGACGGAGGAAACCGTCTGCCCCGTGCGCTCGAAGACGTCGACCACCTGGCGCGCGCAGCGCCGACCCCGCGGATCGGAGGCGACATACACGTGGTCACCGAGCAAGAGTAAGAACGGCTCATCGCCGACCCACGCGCGCGCGCAATAGACGGCATGCCCGTAGCCCTCGGGCGATGGTTGCGTGGCGTAGTGCAAGACACGCTCCATGTGGGCGAGGCGCTCCGACTCCTGTAACGCCCAGTCCTTGCCGCGGTACGCGGGGAGCAGGTCCTCGGACAGACCGCGGAAGTGCTGGCGATACATCTCCTCGTCGCCGGGAGCCGTCACGATGCACACCTCCTCGATGCCGGCGTCCAGCGCCTCTTCGACAATGATCTGCAGTGTCGGCTTGGTCAGCCCATCGACATCGACGAGGGGAAACATCTCCTTCTGTACCGTCGTCGAGGCAGGATATTGCCGCGTTCCGCGTCCCGCCGCTGTGATGACCGCTTTGCGTATCCTCATCCCGATACCCGCATCCTTCCCAACAACCGCTGTAGCGCCGGCGCGATGTCCCGGCGTAACGTCTCGTTGGCGTAACCCACCCATGCCACGGGGCTCGTCGTATCCAGAGGCGCCGTCAGCGCCCCCCCGTCCGCGTCGGTCACGATCACACCGCTCTCGCGCGCGATGATCCAGGTGCAGAGATCGTACGGGTGGCAGCACAGGCGTGGGACTCCCTCGGCCGGGTCGTGCAGCAGCGGGCGCAGGTCAGCCAGGAAGCGATCGTGCCCCACCATCAACTCGTAGAGCTGGCCGCCCGAGGCGATGTACTCGTCGTCGAAGACCTGCGGCGACTCTGTCAGCGGCGGACCCAGCAGCTCGAGGTAGAGTGCCTCTTCAAGCCGCGCCGCTGCCGCCTTACCGCCGGGGAAGAACTTGCTGATCGCGGCGAAGCCGCCGGCGAGCGTCGTGGCCTGGCTTGGGCGTGGCACGAAGGGGGTGACCGCTCCCGTCCGCAGATCGTGCGTCTCGGCCTGCACGCCCCCGCCCCAGGCGGCCCACAACACGTCGGCGAGGGCGGCGCGCGCCGTGGGCAGCTCGGCCTGCAGCGCGACCGCGATGTCGGCCAGCGTCGGGAAGGACTCGCCGGACGGGGGCGGGGCCACGCCGAAGAGCGCCCACGCGCTGCGCTTGCCGTACATCAGGCCGCGCGTCCCGTCGATGGGGTCGACAATCAGGGTGAAGGCGAGGCGCCGCGGATCGGCTCCGTCGGGGAAGACGCGCTGCCCCCCCTCGAGTCCCTCGGCCACCAGCAGGAACGGCAGATCTTCGCCCCAGCGCGCGCAATAGCCGAGCAGCGCGCCCTCGCCGTGCTCGTCGAGACGATAGATGGTATCGCCCCCGCGCGCGCCCGTGGACGCGGAGAGTTCCTCGGCCGTCGAGGCGCGCACGCCGCGCCCCACCGCGTCGCGCATGGCCAGGGCCAATGCGCGCAAATGGCCCACAAAATACGCCGCGTCGCGCGGCAGGTTAGAGCTCATGTATGTCTCCAGTCCGATCCATCATGACGCGTCGCGCGGGCCATTCCAGCGCGCCGGGGCCACTCCCGGTGATGACGCGCGCCGTGTTGCCGCTGCGCCGCGCATACTCCGCGGCGACCTGCTCAGCCGCTGTGTGAACGCGGGCGTCAGCACCTGCGCCCAACACGGCCACCGTGCCGCCGGCTCCCCCGCCGGTGATCTTCGCGCCATAGAGGCCGTGGGCGGGTCCACGCTCGCGCACCAGATCCACGATGAGATCTGTCTCCGGTGTCCCCAGGCCACAGCGCGCACTGTAACTCTCATGCGAGCGATACATGGCCGCGCCGGCCTCCTCCTCCAGTACCCCAATCTCACCCGTGTGCTCGTATCGCTCGAGTCCCGCGAGAAAAGCCTCCACGTTGGCCTGCTCGAAGATGGGATGGGCGGTGCACGCCCGCACGCGGTAGGTCGCCTCAGGCGTGACGCGCGTCGCCGTGTCGCCGGTCTCGCCGTAACGTTCCAGAAAGGCCGTACCCGTGATCGATTCCGGGAGCAGGGGGGCATACGACGCTAGGAAGCGTTCAGGCGTTAGGTTACAGAGGTAGCCACTGGGAGGATCGGCCGGATTGTGCGCCGCGATAATGGCGCGGCCCATGAACGCCGCGGCGCGCACACGCCCGTACTGGTCGCCCGCCACGCGGTGCGCCACGCCGCTGTCGATGCCGACCACGTGCACACTGCGCGGCAGGCGGCGCTGGCCCAGGACCTGGGCGGGCTGGCAGCGGAGCATCAGCAGGTGGCCGGCACGCCCCAGCAGCGCGGTCATCTGGTCCATGATGCCGCAGGGCGCCAGCGCCACACGATGCTCCGTCTGCTGCGCCAGCAGGGCTAGCGCCGGTGGCTTCACGTCGAGGCCGAGGAGCACCTGGAGGGCGCGCAAGGTAGCCACTTCCAGCGCCGCTGAGGAGGAGACGCCGGCGCCGGCGGGCACATCGCTCCACACGGACAGGCGCAGCCCCCGCAACCGGGGCAGCGACGGGGCCACCGCGAGGATGCCCACGGTGCCCAGGATATAGGACGCCCAGAGCGCATCAGCCTCCTCCAGCGCCGCCCGCACGCGCTGCGGCGCCTCGTCGGGCGGCCCCTCCCACACCACGGCACACGGTAGGGCAGCCTCGAGCCGGACATGGGCGGGCGCACCGGGACCGCCGGAGCGGACGGACAATAGGCCATCATCGCACTCCTGCGCCGCGACGAGCGCGCCGAGCGCGAGGGGCAACTCCAGCACCGTGGCGCCCGAATAGTCGGCGATGCCACCCATGACATCCAGACGGCCGGGAGCACGGGCGATCACGATCGGGCGGTTTGGCTGAAACCAGTCCTGAGGGACGACACCCCAAGCTACATCCGATGTGGGCATGCTTCCTCCTGGCTTGTCACGGTGCCGCTCCCGATGAGACGCGCCTCGGTCGAGGCTGTGCCTTGCCTGCTGTGGCGCGGGGTAGACTCATGTCTCATAGGGCGTCACACGGCGCCGTGGAGGGCGACGACTGACATGGGTGGCAGGGTGACCTCCAGTGTCTCTCGTCGGAGGCGCAGGCGCTCGAACGAGGCTGGCGTGACCCGTGCGGGCTCCTGAAACGTATTGTGGGCCTGTATGGCGCCGGCCGTGAGCACGCGGCCCGTCACCTCCGCCAGCGCCATGCCCCGCACCTCGCACCGCACCTCCACCTCGTGGTGGGGATCGACGTTGCAGAGCGTCAGGTGGAGGTGCCCGCCGTCACCACGCGAGGCCGACACGCTCACACACAGGACCCGCCGGTCATCCCGGTTGTCCGTGTCGCACTCGACGCGATTGGGCAGCAGCGTGGCGCCCTGGTGTCCCTTATACATGTCGAAGACGTGGTAGGTCGGAGTCGTGATCATACGCGGGCCATCAGTCAGGATCAACGCCTGCAGCACGTTGACCGTCTGCGCGATGTTGGCCATGCGCACGCGGTCGGCGTGATTGTTGAAGATGTTGAGGGTGAGCCCGGCCACGAGGGCATCGCGCAGCGTGTTCTGCTGGTAGAGGAAACCCGGCTCCGTGCCTGGCTCCACGTCGTACCAGGTCCCCCACTCATCGACGACGAGGGCCACGCGCTTGCCCGGATCGTAGCGATCCATGATGGCGGCATGCCGGCGCACCAACTCGTCCATGCGCAGGGCCTTGCGCATGGTGGCGAACCACTCCTCTTCCCCGAAGTCGGTGGCCGAGCCCTTCTCCTGCCAGGACGGGCCGGGCACGGTGTAGTAGTGCAGGCTAAGCCCGTCCATCGCGGCGGCTGCCTCGCGCATCAGGACCTCGGTCCAGTGGTAGTCGTCACGGTTGGGGCCGCAGGCGATCTTGAACACCGTGTTGCCGCCGAAGTGGCGCACGTAGGTCTGGTAGCGCCGGTACAGGTCGGCGTAGTACTCCGGGCGCATCGATCCCCCGCAGCCCCAGTTCTCGTTGCCGACGCCGACGTAGGGCAGCCGCCAGGGCTCCGCGCGGCCATTGTGGCGGCGCAGGTCGGCCATGGGAGACACGCCGTCGAAGGTGCAGTACTCGACCCATTGCTACATCTCCTGCACCGTGCCGCTGCCCACGTTGCCGCAGATGTAGGGCGCGGCCCCGATCTGCGCGCAGAGGTCGAAGAATTCGTGCGTGCCGAAGCTGTTGTCCTCGGTCACGCCGCCCCAGTGCGTGTTGACCATGCGCGGACGCCCCGCGCGCGGACCGATGCCATCCCGCCAGTGGTATTCGTCGGCGAAGCAGCCGCCCGGCCAACGCAACACGGGGACCTTGATGCGCCGCAGCGCCGCCACCACGTCGTCGCGGAGGCCGCGCGTGTGGGGGATCGGGGAGTCCGCGCCGACCCAGATGCCCTCGTAGATGCCGCGGCCGAGATGCTCGGCGAAATGCCCGTAGATATTCTTGTCGATGCGCGCCGTTCCCCCGTCGGCGTCGATGATAACCCTGTTCACGCCCTTTAGCCCCCCTCTTTCATGCCGCGGCCGATTAGCGGCTACTCTTTGACGCTACCTTGCAGCACGCCACGGATGAAGTATCGCTGCGTGGACAGGAAGATAAGCACCGTGGGCAGGAAAACGACGGCGGTGGCCGCCAGCATAGGCCCCCGCGTCCGTGGCCGTACTCCTCCCCGCTGGGAGGGGGATCTATCATCGGACGATACAGCGCACGCGGCCGGCACAGCAGGCGCCCCCTATCGCTCGTGGATCCAGACGCACATGTCGCCTGGCTGCCGGTTATCCCAGGCGTAGTACGGGATAGCTCTCGCCCGGATTGGGTCCAGTGTGGCTCCATGTGTGCGATACAACGCGTCGTCCCAGTCCCTTGTACCGGCGACGCTGGCGTCACCGGAAACCACGACGAGACCGCCAAGGTCCTCCGTTTTCGCGCCCACCGTCAGCACTGCGTCCGTGGGAAGAGCGGTGCGTTGTGTCGCTACCACGTTGTCGACTTGCTCCAGGCAGTAGACGAGCGGGCCGCGCTGCAAAGCCACGTGCCCCACATTCTGGCGCACTTGCGGGTTGGCGTAAACGCGTTCGACCGGCATCGCAAGGTCGAGCCGTATCGTCGCCCCGTCCGCCCACTCTTGCTCGATCACGATATAGCCCTTCTCCGTCCTGCCCGCGACATCGACTGCCTCGCCGTTCACCATCAGCGTCGCCGTCCTACTCCATTCCGGCCGGCGTAACCGGAGCGCGAAGGTGGCCGGGTGCTCCATCCCTAGCCGCAGCGTGACCGCGCCGTCCCACGGATAATCGGTCTCCTGCCGGATCGTCACCGCCTGGTCGCCAAGCTGGAGCCGCCCCGTGCTCTGGACGTAGAGATGGACAACAGCCTCTGCGTCACTGTGCGCGTAGATGTACTGACCGAGCGAGGCCAGCAAGCGGGCGAGGTTGGGCGGGCAGCACGCGACGCCAAACCACTCCTGCCGATGCGCGCCGCCGTCGCTGGCCAACGGATTGTCGTAGAAGAAGCGTGTGCCATCGTGCGAGACACCGCTGATGACGCCGTTGTAGAGCGCGCGCTCCAGCACGTCCATGTAACGGCCATCGTGCTCGAGCCGCGCCATGCGACTCGCCCAGAAAACCAATCCGATGGCCGCGCACGTCTCCGCGTAGGCCGACTCATTGGGGAGGTCGTAGTCGTGGGTGAAGCCTTCGTTCTCCGCCGCCGAACCAATGCCGCCCGTGATGTACATGCGCCGCGTGGTGAGATGGTCCCATAGCCGCCGACAGGCGACGCGCAGCGTCTCGTCGCCCGTCTCGCCGGCGATGTCGGCCATGGCGCAGTACAGATACATCGCGCGCACGGCGTGGCCGACGACCTCGGTCTGCTCGCGCACCAGTTTGTGCGCCTGGTTGTATGCGTGCGACCGCCGCAGGTGGCCTCCCGCGCGGTGCGCCTCGAAGAAACCGGGGGTACCGCGCCGCTCCGCCTCCAGGTCGAAATAGTAGGGCTGCCGGCCGCGCTCGTCCACGAAGTATTGGGCGAGGCGCAGGTAACGCTCCTCGCCGGTGGCGTGGTAGAGCTTGACGAGGGCCAACTCGATCTCTTCGTGGCCGCAGTAACCGCGTTTCTGATCCGGAGCCGTTCCGAACACGGTGTCGATGTAGTCGGCAAAACGGCAGACGACGTCGAGGAGCGGACGCTTGCCCGTCGCCTGGTAGTGCGCGACGCCGGCTTCGATGAGGTGGCCGGCGCAGTAGAGCTCATGGGCGTCGCGCAGGTCGGTCCAGCGCCGGCCGGGCTGGACGACGGTGAAATAGACGTTCAGGTAGCCATCGGGCTGCTGCGCCGAGGCCAGGAGCGCGATCGTGTCGTCGACAAGCGCGTCGAGCGCGGGGTCAGAGTGCGTGGCGAGGCTGTAGCTGGCGGCCTCGATCCACTTAGCGACATCGGACTCCCAGAAGATGTGCGGGACCGGTTCGTGGCCCGGCCGCCACTCAAGACGCAGGGCGTCGAGGCGACCGGTCTCCTGCAGTTGCTTGTACTGGAAAGGGATCGTGCGCTCGCGGTTGAGCTGGAGCCGGGGCGCCCAGAACTGATCGTCGATGGTCACATCGGTGAAAGGAACGGGCTGCCACATGGCAGACCGGGTGGCCACGGCGCCTTCTTGCGCCTTTGGATGGGTCATGCGTGGTGTTCTCCTCGTCGGGTAGGTAATCATGAACCGGGGACGATGCGTACGTCTGGTTGTCCCATGCTAGCTGCTCGCCTACGCCCACCACATGGCGCCGACCGGCTCCTCGATGACCGCGTCCTTGAGTAGTTGAGCCGCTTTGGCCAACCCCTCGCGCGCCGACATGAGGCTGTCCTCATGCTCGATACTGACGACGTGGTCGTACCCGACCAGCCGGAGCGCGCTCACCATCTCCTTCCAGAACGTGGCGCCGTGTCCGTAGCCCACGGTGCGGAAGATCCAGGAGCGGTGGGCCTCGTCGGCATACGGCTTGGTGTCGAGCACGCCGTCACGACGGGCGTTGTGGGGGTCGATTGCTGTGTCTTTGGCGTGGACGTGCAGGATGGCCGGGCCGAGCGCCCGCACGACCTCGATCGGGTCCGCGCCTTGCCAAAACAGGTGACTAGGGTCGTAGTTCGCGCCGATGGTGTCGCCGACGGCCGCGCGCAGGCGCAGCAGCGTCGCCGCGTTGTAGACGACGAAGCCAGGGTGCATTTCAATGGCGATGCGCACGCCGTGCGCCTGGCAGAAGGTGGCCTGTTCCTGCCAGTAGGGGATAACCTTCTCCTCCCATTGCCAGCGCACGATCTGCGTGAAATCGTCGGGCCAGGGGCAGGTCACCCAGTTAGGGTGTGTCGCCCCATCGCTGTCGCCCGGGCAGCCCGAGAACGTGACGACCCGATCGACGCCGAGACGCTCGGCCAACAGGACAGTGTCTCGGAATTGCTGATGATGGCGCGCGGCGATGGCAGCTTGCGGGTGCAGCGCATTCCCGTGGCAGGAGAGCGCGCTGATCTGCAACCCGCGCGCCTCGATGGCGCGCTGGAAGGCGACCAGGCGATCGGGATCGGCCACTAGCTCGGCTGGCTTGGCATGTGCGTCGCCCACGTATCCGCCCGTGCCAATCTCCACCGCGCCCAGGCCCAGCGCCTTGAGATGGTCAAGCGCCTCCTCGAACGGGCGGCCGCTCAGTAACACCGCGAATGCTCCAACCTTCATTGTGTCATTCCCTCTTCTTGATACCGTCCAGGCGCTAGTACAGGGCTACCGGGACGCGCCGTCCCGTCGCCGCCGACTCAATCGCGGCGAAGACCATGGCCAGGCTCTTGATGTTGTCGTGGCACTCGCCCATCGGCGTCGAGCCGGTGCGCAGCGCCCGCACGAAGTCGTGCAGCGAACCGGCGATACCGCTTGGCATGTCCTCCTCGACGCTCCCCTGGCGCGATTCCATCGTGGACATGAACCCATCGTGCGCCACCACCGTTTCGGCCTTGGGGGCCCCCTCGCCATCCCACGTCGCCGTGCCCTGGGGACCGACCGCACGCCACTCTCCTTCCCACGAGGTGTGCCGACCCTCGCCGCACCAGCTTCCGCGGTAGGTGTAGCGCAGGCCGTCCGTCATCTCGAAGATCGCCGTGGCGCAGGCGTTGCCGCGATACCAGCTCCATGATGGGTTGAACTCCTCACAATAGACGGCGATGGGATCGGCGCCCGAGAGGTAGCGCGCGGCGTCGAAGGTGTGGATGGCCATGTCGAGCACGAGCGGGCTGGCCATTTCGTCGCGAAATCCGCCGAAGTGCGCGCCGATATAGAAGTCCGAGTTGAGGATGCCGAGCGGCCCCGTCCGCTCGGCGATGAGTCCGTGCAGCGCCCGCAACCCGGCATTGTAGCGCCTGCTCTGGCTGACCATGTAGAGCGTGCCGGCCTGCTCCGCGGCGGCGACCATCGCGCGGGCCTGGTCCATGCTGGTGGCCATGGGCTTCTCGCCCAGCACGGGTAGGCCGGCGGCCAGGGCCGCCAGCGTCACGTCATGGTGGGCCTCGGGTACGGTCACGTCGACCACGAAGTCCGGCCGCGTCTCCGCCATGGCGGCCGAGAGGTCGGACCCGATGTAGACATCGGCGAGACCGAGCGCGGTGGCTGCGTCGGCGGCGGCGTCCGGTCTGATGTCCACCCAGCCGGCGATCTCCACCTCGTCGCAGTCGTGTAAGTTCTGTCCCCAAGAGCGGCCCATCCCGCCCGCCCCGACGATCAAGGCCTTGAATCGATCCATCGACGCCTCCCTGACAGCTTATCGTTGATCCCGACACGTATCGTTGTCGCATGCGCCACGGCCTGGCGTATCACAATAGGACGATCACCGCACCAGACGCCGAGGGGATGCGGATATAGAGGAAATGGGCTGCGTCGTGCCACCATCCGGCCCCCGCCCCGGCGCCCCCGTCCTGTCTCGGAAGCTCAGCGCCGTTCTCCAGTGTGACGCGCCGTGGATGGTCGGCCAACACCTGCCACAGGTACGACCGTCCAGACGGAATGAGTGATGCGTCGTCGCTCACAGGCGCGACGCTCAGGGTTATCGTGCCGGCAGCGGCGTCGCCCACACACGTAAAGCGGGTGACCGCATAGGCGCCCCGCCAGTAGGCGTTGGTCTGACCATCGTCCTCGTACAGCTCGAACTGCTGGCGGCCATGGGGATAAACCAGGAGCGTGAGGTCATCCACGCCGCGCTCGTCGGCGTACTGTATGACCGGGCCGAGCGGCAGGATGGCGCCCGCGCGAACGAATAGGGGGAGCCGATCCAGCGGCGCATCGACGCTCACGCCGCGCGCACCCTCGTAGCGCATGTGCGTCCAGAAATCGTACCATATCCCGGCCGGGAGGTAGACCGGCCACGAGGTCGCGCCCTCGCGGGTCACCGGCGCCACCAGCAGGTCATCGCCCCATAAATACTCGCTCCCTAGTTCCCAGACGCGCGGGTCATCTGGATAGTTTAGGACCAGCGGGCGCATGAACGGGAGCCCTGCGGTGTGCGCCTGCCACGCAAGGGTATAGGTGTAGGGAAGCAGGCGATAGCGCCACTCCGCGTACCGGCGACAGATCGCTTCGACCTCCGGACCATGCGCCCACGGCGTGTGCTCGCGCCACACCCAGCCGTGTGACCGGAAGCTCGGACAGAAGGCGCCGAACTGGAACCAGCGCGCGTAGAGCTCGCCGCTCTCGGGGATGGCATGGAAAAAGCCCCCAATATCGGTCCCCCAATAGGGGATGCCAGACAACCCGGTGTTGAGCCCCAGGGGGACCTGGGCCTCAAGCGTGGCGAACGTATTGTTGATGTCGCCCGACCAGCACGCGGCGCCGTCGCGCTGCATACCGGCCCCACCTGAGCGGCACAGGAGATAGGTTCGACGCTCCGGGACATCGTCGCTCTCCCCCTCGGCGAATGCGCGCTGGCGCAGCCGATCGTAGAGGTTGTGCCATGTTAGCCCATCGCCGCCATGCAGGCGCGCGGCCGCCGATGGCCCCTCACCGCCGTCGAGCCACCAGCCGTCCACCCCCAACGCGGCCAGCCGCCGGTGGTGGCGCCACCACCAGACGCGCGCGGCCGGGTTGGAGAAATCGATGTATCGCTGACCTTCCCGGAAGTTCGTCGTTGGCCGGATGGACGGTGTGACCCTGTCGTAGCCCTCGGCGAGTAGGTAGCCCCGCGCTTCGGCCTCGGCGAACAGCGGCGACTCCTGGTGCAGGACCGGATACTCGTGCGTGATGACGTGGAAGCCCTGCTCACGGATCTCGGTGAGAGAGTCTTCCGGAGCGGAGAAGATCTCGGGGTGGAACTCTAGGTGGCCGACACCACGGTTCCAACCGGCGGCGTCGCCGTACGTGGAGAGAAAGATCAACCCGTCGCACGGTATCCGTTTCTCACGCAGCGTACGCGGCAGGCGACGCAGTTCGTCCGCATCGGTGAAGTGGCGCGTCGACTGAAGGTAGCCGAGGGCCCAGCGCGGCGGGAGGGGCGCGCGACCCAGTAACTTGGCGACCTCTCCAAGCACGCCGCGCGGGCTGGCGCCGGCCAGGTAGTACCACTCCAAGGGTCCGGCCTCCGGGCTATATGTAATCTCTGGCCCACCATTCGAGCGACCGACAACCAGGCGCGCGTCGCACGTGTTGTCGAAGAAGAGGCCATAGCCACGGTTCGATAAGAGCAACGGGACGCCGATATCAGAGCCGGGGCCATGGCCGATGTGGCTGTTCCAGAGCTGGCGCGCGTCGCCAAGGCGGTCAAACTGCTTGCCGCCTTCGCCCAGTCCATAGAAGTGCTGCTCACCGAGCGGCTCAAACCGTGTCGAGACGCGCCCTGGCGCGGCGCCCGCGCGCTCCTCAACCGTCGAGCGCGCGGGCGCGGTAGCGCCAGTGGCCTGAAGTGACGGGGCTGCGACCGTTCCCCGTAGCAGGAGGGAGTCGGCACTGTCGCCGAACAGTACCTGTGGCGGACGTTGCTCGATATGGATCACCATGCTTCCCGTGTCGATGACCGTCGTTGGGCCGGCGCCGATGTCGCACTGGACCGACGGCCATGCGCGCGGTGCCAGATACGACGGGTCGGCGCGATGACGGTCCCGCGCCAACCGGACACGTACGATGCGCGGCGTACAGACCGCTACTTCAATCCGTCCCAGGAGGGTCACGATAGTCACGGTTGAGTTGTCGCGGTCGACCGTGGGGTCGTCAGCGCTCTGCGTCGTCAATGGACCCTATCCCCTTTCCTGCGCGTCCCATTATCCTTGTCGCCCGTTCCATGGACAGCACCACCATTCGCACATGGTGCGGGGCGTGTCCCGCGCCCCGCACCATGTGCGTGCCCTGCTCACACCGTTCCCTCGACGGGGAAATAGATGCTATACGGTTCGTCACGCACCTCATACAGCGGCGTGAAGCGGATGGTGCGCGGCTGGTTGCGCGTGCGGTAGCCCGGCTTCCACTCGTTCCACTCGCGCTCGTTATCCGGCGTGAGCAGTGTTGCCGGGTTGCCTGCGTCCCCGCGCAAGGCCTGCGCTCCGTCGTCTAAGCCCGCTAGCACGACCGGCCCATCCATGAACGCCACCATGGTCTGATCATCCGGCAATGTGACGCTCGTGAGGCCCTTAGGCAGCGTGATTGTGAGCGCGTCGTCATGCCACGTCCGCCGAACACGGTACCAACTCGAGGCCGCGCCCTGATGTGCCTGGCGCGCGCCATTCACCTCAATCGCCGCATCCCCTTGCACCCACCAGGGCAGCCGCAGCGTCAGCGTGAAATCGACGGGCCGCTCACAAGTGACGGTCAGACGGACCGTCATAGACTGTGGCCGCCGTATCTGCTCGGTGTGCGGGTCTATCGTCTGCGTGACGCGCACCGGGACACCGGATCGCTCCCACGTCACGTCGCTGGCGATGAATTGGGAGACTACCAGGCCCGCGTCGTCCTCGAAATACACGCCGCGATTGTGGCTGGCGTGCGCCTCCAGGAGAGTCCCATGGCAACACCAGAAGTCCTGGGTAGGCGTGCCCCACGCCTTGACCCCACCGCCATGGAAGGGGAGGAAGTAGGCGATCATGCCCGTATCCGGATGTTGCTGCGCCAGGATACCGTTGTAGAGGTTGCGCTCCCAGTAGTCGGCGTAGGCAACGTCACCTGTCCAGCGCAGCAACCAGTCGGCTAGGCGCATCATGTTGTAGACCACGCAGTGTTCCTGGTTCTTGTCACCCAGCCGCGCCGACAACTCGTACGGCGGCGTCCATACCTCGCCATCCGTCTGACCACCCGTGCAATAATAGCCATGGTCCAGGACGGCCGACTGCCAGTACGCCTCGACGATCTCACGCCAGCGCCGGTCGCCGGTGACCTCCCAGGCCCGCGCCGCGCCGTGAACCTCTGGAATGGTCGTGTTCGCGTGCTTATTGGTCAGCACATCCTCGCCCGCTAGTCAGCGGCTCGAACAGGCGCGGCCGGTCGTAGCGGAGCATCAGATCCAGGTGCTCCTGCCGCCCGGTCACGCCGTAGAGGTCGGCCCATACCTCCAGCATGCCACCTGTCTCCACGTCGAGAATGTCGTCCATTTGGGCTCGCGAGAACCGTCCGGTCCAGCGGTGGAACCAGCCGGCCCAGGCGACGACGATCTCCAGCGCTTGCTCATTGCCGGTGAGCGCGTGCATCTCCTGGAGGCCCATCAGTGTTTTGTGCAGCGTATAGTGCGGTGCCCAGACGGCTTTGCCGCGCGCGATCCAGGCGAGGTAGCGCTCAGGGATCGGCCCAGCCCATTCCCCGCCGTTCTCACGCTGGCAGCGGCCCAGTTCCGAAACGATGTGGTCGGCTTTCGCCTTGACCTCGGCATCGCCCCTGGCGGCGTACAGCTTCGCGGCGGCGGAGAGCCAATGGCCCAGGAAGTGCCCGCGCAACTGGCAGGTCGGGGACTCCCAACCCCCGTGGCATCCCTCGGGGAGATGACGGGGATTCCACAAGCCCGCCTCCTGGTAGTAGTTTTGCAGCAGGTTGGTGTTGCTCAGGCTCATCAGATAGGCGCGGTTCAGGTCAGACCGATGCTGGATCATGCCCGGCCGCACCGATACCCGATCCCAGGGCAGGGCGTCGAAGGTCATCGTCACCAGTTATTCCTCTCCTTCAGCGAAAGATGGACGACGGACGGTGCGGGAATAGGCGCCGCGCGAACACAGGCTCGACGGCAGGGGGCGGCAACGGATAGTGCCCCTTAGCCCTTCGACGCGCCGGCGGTCAAGCCTTGCACGAGGCGGCGCTGGAAGATGAGCACGAGCGCGATGATGGGTAGCGTCACGAGCTCTGAGCCGGCCGAGATCTCCCCCCAAGGCACCTCGTGGACACCGTTGAAATTGTAGATCGCCACGGGGATGGTCATCGTATCGGCCCTTGACGTGAACGTGAAGGCGAACAGGAACTCATTCCAGGCGCCGATGAAGACAAGCAGGGCCACGGTGACCAGACCCGGCGCCGAGAGGGGCAAGATCACCCGTGTGAGCGACTGCAAAGGGGTACAGCCGTCCACCTCCGCCTGCTCGGCCAGGTCCCCCGGTATGTCGCGGAAGAAGTTGGTCAGAACCCAGATCGTGAAGGGCAGGGAGAAAGCGACGTAGGGAACGATGAGCGCCTGGTAGGTATCGATCAACCCGAGGCTGCGCAGGACCAGGAACAACGACGCCACGAGGGCAATGGCGGGGAATGTGACCATGGTGACGACGAGCACCAGAATCGTCTTCTTAGCTGGCAAGGGCAGCTTCGCCAGGGCATAGGCGGCGAAGGTACCGAGCACGAGGCATAGCACCGTCGTGACCGTCGCCACGAGCACGCTGTTGAAGATGTTTTGCTCGAAGTGAAAGCCGGTGAAGACAGCCTGGAAGTGACCCCAGTAGAGATGACTGGGGAACCATACGACCGGCTGCGCGTAGAGCTCCGAGGGCGGCTTGAGCGCGGTGATGGTCTGCCAGTAGAACGGAAAGAGGAAAAAGGCAAGGAAGAATACATTCAGGACCCAGAGCAGGACCACGCGACCGGTTCGACCACGATTGAAGATTCGTTCTTTGGACGACGCTGCTTGCCTGCTCGTCGTCGTCCGTCCAGCAAGAATAGCCATATCTCTCCGTCCCCCTTACGTTTCTTCAAGATGCAACTGTCGGGCATAAAGCGCGGCAATGACAAAGCAGATGCCAGCGATGATGACCGCGAGCGTAGCGCCCTGGCCAAAGTTGACGTAGGAGAAGAACACGCGGTACGCGTGCAGCGACAGCAACTCGGTGCGGGTTCCTGGGCCACCGTTGGTGAGACCGATGGCCAGGTCAAAGGTCTGGAAGGCGGTTATGGTACGAAAAAGCAGGGCGACGACCATGCTGCCCCGCAACAGCGGCAGGGTGATGTGCAGGAATCGCTGCCACACGCTGGCACCGTCAACGCGGGCCGCCTCATACAGGTCGGCGGAGATCACCTGCAAGCCGGCCAGCAGGAGCAAGGCCACAAACGGCGTGTTCTTCCATACGTCGGCAACGATGACGGCAGGCATGGCCCACGTTGGGTTCCCGAGCATGTCGATGGGCCCATTCACGATGTGCAGGCCGTTGAGAAGGGCGTTGAACGCGCCGACGGCAGGGCTGAACATCCAGCCCCACATACGCGCGGAAACGATCGCCGGGATGGCCCAGGGGACCAGCATGGCGGCCCGCATCAGGCCCCGCCCGCGGAACGACTCATTGACGACGAGGGCGATGCAGAGGCCTAGCAAGAGCTCCAGGGCGACGGCCCCGACCGTGAAATACACCGAGACACCGAGCGCCCCCCAGAAGGTCGCATCCTGGAAAACACGGACATAGTTCTTGAGCCCGACGAACGGCTCGCCCAGCCAGGGCTCGTCGAGCCGCACTGTGTGCAAGCTTATCCAGACCGTTCGTCCGGCCGGATAGCCCAATACCAGAGCCAGGACAATCACGGCGGGCAGGAAGAGCAGCCAAGCGAGTTGGTGGCGGCTCAGTCCATAACGTCGCAGGCGCTCGATCCTGCCCAAACGAGCAGTGCGCGTGTGCGCCGGGGTGGATCCGATGACGAGCTGCGGTGTTTCTCTGGCCATGCGATGCGGCGCTCCTTCTGACAGATCGCGCGATGGCGTCCGGCGGCCTAATGGCGAGGGACCGCCGGACGCCATCGCGCGAAATCGTGAGACTCCTACTGGCCGGATATGATGCCCTTCACCTGTGACGCGGCATCGGAGAGCGCTTGCTTGGATGACTTCGTGCCAGTCAGAGCATTATCCAACTCGGCCTCGACCGCGCTGGAGATGTGCGTCCACACCGGCGTCTTGGGCCGCGACTTGGCTGTTTTGGCCTGTTGGGCAATCAGGCCATAGTAGGGGTATTTCGCCGTAATCGCCTTGTCATCGTAGGCGGGCAAGTACGCCGGAGTCCACTCGGCGTGCAGCGTCTTGTATTTCTGCATCGCCGCGCCGCCCATGAAGGCGGCCAGCTTGATGGCGAGGTCGCGGTTCTTGCTGTAGTTATTGACCACGTACTGCCAGCCGCCCGCGCAACTCGCGGTGGTGTGGCCGGGATAGTGCGGGATATCGGTCACGCCGACCTTCCCGACGAGCTTGGGGTTAGCCTGTGAGAGGGCATAGGCGTAATTCCAGTTGCGATGGTAGATGGCGTTGCCGTTGGTGAAGATTTGGCGCCCAGTGTCGAGTTCCATGGAGACGATACCGGTCTGCACGATCTTCTTCTTGACGAAGGTCACCATCGTGTCCAGCGCCTGGACGTTCTGAGGGCTGTCGAGGACAACGGCTCCCGTCTTGGGATCGAGCAAATCGCCACCATTGGTCCACACATATTCCATGAAGTTGCAGATGAGTTGCTGGCCCTTCTGGTAGCAGGCGACGTACGGCGTCATCTTCGGGTATTTCTTCTGGAACATCAGGGACTGAGTCAGGAGGTCCTGCCATGTCTGCGCGGGCTTGAGGCCGTTGGCGGCGAGGATGTCCTTGCGATAGAAGAGGTGCCCCGTGTCCATCAGCCAAGGGATACCGTAGATATGTCCGCCGACGGTGTCGGACACAATCATGGCCGGCACGTAGTTTTTCTGTTGTGCGGGCGGAAAGACCGCGTCGAGCGGAGCGGCCCACCCGGCGGGCGCCCACTGGGCCTGCCAGATCACGTCAGAGTCGGCCACGTCGATGCTGCTATCGTGAGCGGAAAAGATGGTCACCAGTTTGTCGTGGTAGGAGTCCGCCGCGCCCGTCGGGGCTGTCACGAACTGGGTCGTGACGCCGGGGTGCAGGTGGGCGAACTGCTTGAGCATATCGATCTGCACGTAGGTGTTGGCAGCGCTCTTGAGGCCAATGTAGGTCAGGGTGGCGCCTGCGGCATCGGCGGTATCGGCGGAGCGCCACACCAACTCTAGCCCCGCGCTGGCAAGCGCGGCGCCGGCGCCCACCTTGGCGCTACTGGCAAGAAAGTTGCGGCGCGAGGGATTCTGCTGCATAGAATCGGTCAACTTGTCTGTCATTGTGTTAACCCTCAACCTTTCGTTTCCACGTTGTCCTGTGGAACACTGTCTGTCAATTGTCTGCGAGATGAGTCCGAAAAATGCGCCATCGTCACGCTAAAAAACCAGGCGCTATGCGTGGTCCAGCCCCTTCCTTTATTGTTATTGTTGAGCCTGCGGGTGGGCAAGATTCCGCGTTGACGATAGCGCCGCCTACCTCCATCGGCGGCAATGTCTCCGCTCCCCTCCTTCCCACCTCGACCAGCCACATCAGTCGTTGGACAGCGCCATATAGCGACCGAGGTCCTTCTATCACAACGGACCCGGCATGTCGAAAGCATTGTCCGTCTTGTGAGCAAGTATAGTACAGCCGCACGAGCTTGTCAAAGCGATTAGATAGGTTTAGAGTATAGAGATCGGATGTCAACAGGGATGATAGCTGTGGGATGCCCACGAGAATAGGGGGAGGCGACCTATGACGCCGACGAAACGCGCGACCCATCGCGATGTCGCGCGCCGCGCCGGCGTATCGACCGCCGTGGTTTCGTATGTCATCAACAACGGTCCACGCGGTACCGCGTCGGAAACGCGCGAGCGGGTGCTCAAGGCGATCGCGGAGTTATCCTATCAGCCCAACGCCTCGGCGCGGGGACTGCGTGGCCGTCGAACGCATACCATCGGTTTTATTGCCCACGATTATCACGCCCTGGACGCGTTCGTGTCCCCGTACACGGCCGGCATCCTGACCGGCGTGGCCGCCGAGTTGAAGAGGCGCAACCATTACGTCCTTGTCTATCCCATGGTGATTGGCGAAGACCTCGCGGGGGTACGCGCGCTGGTGGACGGCGCGCGGGTGGATGGGGTCATTGCGCGTCTGGTCGAGGATTCTCCAGTCACGGACGACTTGCTGGAGGTGATCGCGGCGGCGCACATCCCCTGCGTCTGTATCGAGCGACCTGCCGCCGAGCGATTCGGGTTCAGCGCCGTGTCCTACGATGACGAGGCCGGCGCATACGACGCGACACGTTACCTCATCGCACAAAGCAAACGTCGCATCGGGTATTTGCAAGGGGACCTGCGCTACACGGCGGCGCGCAAGCGGCTCAACGGATACAAACGGGCACTGATCGAGCGCGGGTTGAGCATTGACGACGCGCTGATCCAGGGCCAGGCGTGGTCCTCGCCCGACGCCGTAGACAGCGTGCGCTGCCTGCTCGATCTCCCCGACCCGCCAGCCGCCATCTTCGCCGCGAGCGACAGCCTTGCGTTCAGCGCGATCGAAGTCCTGCGCGAACGAGGAATCTGTGTGCCAGACGACATCGCTGTCATTGGGTTCGATGACACGCTGATCGCGCGGGACATGAGGCCGGCGCTCACCACGGTGCGCATCCCACTCGCCGAGATTGGCCGCCTCGCCGCCGACCTCGTGCTGCGCCAGCGTGAGGCCGGTGAAGAGGGCGCGACCCTGGCGAACCTCCCGGTGGAGTTTGTGCAGCGCGGGACGGCTTGACTGAATTATGACCAGCACGAAAAGGAGCTAGATCACCAATGCAGTCTGCGCGGATCAATGTCGTCCTGGTAGGTCTTGGTTTCGGCACCGAGTTCGTGCCCATTTATCTCGCTCATCCGGGCGTCGATCGCGTGGCCATCTGTGACACCAATGAGACACTCTTGGAGGAGGTCGGCGCGCGGTACGGCCTAGACCGTCGCTTCAATGACCTGCGGCAGGTCATCGCCAGCGACGAGTATGATGCGGTCCACCTGGTAACGCCCATTCCGTTGCACGCCGCGCAAACAGTCGCCGTCCTCGAATCAGGGAAACACTGCGCCTGCACCGTGCCCATGGCCACGAGCATCGAGGATCTGCGCGCGATCGTCGGAGCTAAGCGCGCCGCAAAGAAGCATTACATGATGATGGAGACCGCCGTGTACACGCGCGAGTTTCTCTATGTCAAAGAATTGGTGGGGCAAGGGACGATCGGAGAGATTAATTTCCTGCGCGGCGCTCATTACCAGGATATGGAAAACTGGCCGCCGTACTGGATGGGCCTGCCGCCGATGCACTACGCCACGCACGCGGTCTCGCCCCTGCTGGCGCTGATGGGCACACGCGCGGCAAAGGTACACTGCTTTGGCTCCGGCCGCCTCGGGGAGGACATGAGGCGCGCCTATAACAATCCCTATCCGGTCGAAACGGCGATCTTCCATCTGGAAGGCACGGACGTCGCGGCAGAAGTGACACGCTCGCTCTTTCAGACCGCCCGCGCCTACACCGAAAGTTTTAACGTCTACGGCGAACAGGCGACCTTCGAGTGGCAGCAAGTAGAAGATGAGGACCCGATTCTGTTCAGAATGGGCGCGCGGCAGCCCGGTCGGGGGCGGCCCATCGCGTCGTCACGCGTCGTCGCTCCGGATCGTCACGATCTCTTACCTGCGGAGATCGCGCCCTTTACGCGCCGTGGCGTCTACGACGATGCCCATACCCATCGATCGTTCGTCCAGGGTGGGGGGCATGGCGGATCGCATCCGCATCTCGTACACGAGTTCGTCATGAGCATCGTCGAGGATCGTGACCCGGCCGTGGACGCCGTGACGGCGGCGCAGTGGACGGCGGTTGGTATCTGCGCGCATGAATCGGCCATGAAGGGCGGCGAAACGGTGCTAGTCCCAACGTTCACATAGGGCGCGGCCGATTTAGCGATGAGGCTGGGCAACCCATCGAAATACGTCTCATCCAGATGGAACCTGGGGAAGATCGTATGGTTGCCGTATGTTGTTCGCCTCCTGCGGCTGCGGACGGTAGCCCAGGAGAAGGTAGGGCCGCCTAGAACACAGCTCGTGTCGAGAGCGCGGTTACAGCGACGTTAGACGAAGCTGGGGATGACGACGGCCTCGCCGTCCCTCAGGGCTGACTCGTGGGCGCAGATACCGGCCGCCGTCCACTGCGCCGCCGTCACGGCGTCGATCGCCGATGGCCGCTTCTCGACGATGCTGCGCACGAACTCGTGTACGAGATGCGGATGCGATCCGCCGTGGCCTCCCCCTTGCGGGAATGAACGATGGGGCGTCGAGGCGTCGTACACACCGCTCTGCGTGAAGCGAGCGATGGCGGGCGGCAACAGGTCAGCGCGATCGGGCGGCGATATGCGCTCCGCCGTGACCAGACTGCCTCGTCCCTGGCGCGACTCCATTGTGAAGAGGATAGGCGCTTACGGCGCCCACATCGACAAAAGATTGTCTATGCGGCAAGGCCCAGGTCCTCGAACAGGGTCTGCATGTCCTTGCGAATGGTTTCATAATGCGCATCGATGGGGCTCCAGTTCTTCGGTTTCCGCCCCATCGTGGGCTTGGCCGTGCCTGCCAGGATCGGCGTGATGACTTTGTCACGCAGGATGACCAGCGCGGCGATCGTGTGGGCTCCCGCAGGGGGGACGCGATACCGGCGCGAGGAGGGGACCGTCTCGATGAGTTGCTTGGCGCGGGGATGCGTCAGGACTCAGAATCATGGGTGGTGGGGAGCCAACGGGTCGGGTATCCTTCTCCTTTTATAGCGGTGCATGGAGGAGGGGACGATGGGCTGCCCGTACTGCCAGGG
>JAABUX010002976.1_pt1 | contig 23078 bp, 22 predicted proteins | sample 5561851 | NCBI WGS metagenome assembly JAABUX01 (sample SAMN10711883, study PRJNA513361) | rock metagenome | isolation source: Antarctica rocks | place: Antarctica: Victoria Land, Richard Nunatak red sandstone | collected 2016-01-03 | reverse complement strand
CAACTCCAGAGAACGTACCACCTCCCGCAGAAATGCCGCCTTCTTTCCCTGAGACTCAGCCAGCGTCACAGCAAGCCCCGAATGCCAAAGCTGCATCGGAAGTCCCGGAAACCCCGCTCCAGAACCAAGATCGAGCAGCTGCCCCGCTCCGCCTACATGGAGCGCCGCAAACAGACTTTCCGCGAAGTGCCTCCGCACAATCTCCTTCGGCTCGCAAATCGCGGACAGGTTCGTGCGTCCATTCCACAGCACCAGCAGGTCGAGATATACGCTCAGCTGCTCCAGCAGCCGTGGTCGCGCATCGAGCTGCTCCTGCCACCCAGGCACTGCCCCAGCTAGGTAACTGCCCAGGAGGTCGCCGATCTCCCCAGGCGCAAGTACGCTCATCTACCGACCTCTGGTGGCCAGCTCTCGCTCCCAAATCTCGACGGCCTCCAAAAAGCCGGAGAAGACTGCGCGAGAGGTCCTGCTGATTCCAACGCTGCGCTCCGGATGCCACTGCATTCCCAAAAGGAAGGCCGGACTATCGGCGTCGCCCAATCCCTCGATTGCCTCAACAACGCCGTCCTGCGCCGATACAGCAACCACCCCCAGCCCGGCTCCTAACTGTTCTATAGCCTGGTGATGGCTTGAGTTGATGGCCAGCTGCAGCTCCTGCCCAATGAAAGTGCTCTCGCCGGCATCGACCAGCCCGTATAACCTGCTCCCCGGCAGAACCATCGCCGTATGCGCCACCGCCACACTGGAACCGGCGCCATGATTCACCGGAACCGCGGCAAGATCCTGTATCAACGTCCCGCCACGCCAGACGTTGATCGACTGTGCTCCGTAGCAGACGCCGAGCACAGGCTTTCCTGCGGCAAAGGCTTCGTCGAGCAGCATGCGGTCCGTCTCCTCACGCGGCAGGTCCGCAGTCGCACAAGCACCGATACGCTCGCGGCCGTACCTCTTAGGGTCTACATCCGCCGGACTCCCCGGCAGCAACACACCCCGGCACTCGCGTGCAAGGCACACCAGCTTCCGCGCAGGCAGATCGAGGTCCACCTTCACCGGCACCCCGCCCGCATCCTGTACCGCCCCCGCATACATCGGCCAGGACCTCCGGTTGTACTCCAGGTCTCGACTGGTCGGAACCGGTATGGCAATATGCGCGCCTGAGCTCATACCGCCCATCATACGATCAACGCCGCTCGCTCCAGCTAGCGATCTGCCTCGGGGGTGTACCGGAGATACGTCCGCGTGATCGCCTCAAAGGCCTCTCGCGTCAACTGATCCGCATTGCGTATCGTGAGCCCAGATGTAGCAATCGGCTCCCCAATGACGACCAGCAGAGGCCGCGGCCGGAGATGGTACGTGTGAATCGGAAGCAGCTCGTAAGTGCCGATCAGCGTGATCGGGACAAGGGGCACCTGCGCTCGTATGGCCATAAATGCGCCGCCCGACAGAAACGACTTCGTCTGCCCCGTATCCGACCGGCCACCCTCCGGAAATATCACCAGCGGCAGCCCCGCCTTCAGCGCCGCAACCCCGCCGTTCAAACTTACGATCGAGCTTCGCGCACTGGACTGATCCACCGGCACCTGCCCTGACCGATGGAGGTGCCAGCCGATAAACGGTACCTTCCACAATCCGCTCTTTGCCAGAATCCGAAACGAAAACGGCAGCTTGCCAAAGAGCACCGGTGTATCCATGTAGCTCAGATGATTGGCCGCATACACAGCCGTTCGTGGAGTCGGCAAATTCTCAAGTCCGATCAGCGTCACCGGCGAAAGGCTGATCCGCAACAGCACCCGTGCCCAGGCAGCGGCAATCGCATGTTGCTGCCTGCCCGACCGATCCCACACGGAGGTAAGTAGCGAAACACACCCAAATCCCACTGTCGTCAGCGCGATCAGCGGTATTACCACGATGTAGTTGAGCACGCGCAAGAGCAAACCTGCCCGCCTCGAAGGCGATCCCTCCAGCGTCTCCGCCCTCAATGAGACTCCCCAGCCAACCGCAGCATCTCCGCCACCAGGTACACCGATCCAGTCGCCACGATCACCCCGTCCGCCGGCGTCACCTCCCGAGCCTGCGCCAGCGCCGCCTGCAGATGAGGCGCCGCATGCGCCGGCACGTCTAGTTGCTGCGCAGCGGCTAGTAGGTCCTCGATTGCGGTAGCGCGAGGGTTGTCGATCGGTGCCAGCACAATGTGATCCTGCCGCCGCTCCTCCTCGCCCGAGGTCGAATCGAACAGCGGAAACAGTATCTGCGTCATCTCGCCGAGATCCTTGTCACGCAGACAACTGAAGAGCAACGTGCGCGGCCGCACAGGCTCAAGCGACGCCAATGCAGACCGCAGCGCCCATGCGCCGGCAGGATTGTGCGCCACATCCAGCAGCAAGGTCTGGCCGCCCGAGAGCGTCACCATCTGCAGCCTCCCCGGCCAAAGTGTCTCTCGGATCCCACGTTCGATCGCCTCATTGGGTATTATGTAACCAGATTTGTTACGTAACTCTGCCGTCGCAGCCAACGCCAGTGCTAGGTTCCGCTGCTGATGCTGCCCGCCCAATGGAGAGTCCACCAGCACCTGCCGCCCATCCATCGTCACACTGTACCGGTTCGCAGTCAGCAGAGGCGCAGGGCCATTGGTCTTACCAACCATCATCCGCGTTCCACCGCCCCCAAGACCCCCGACAAACTCCCCCGGAGCCGGCATGAACTGGACCGCCGAAACCGCACGCAGCTCGCGGAACTCCGCCGCTACCTCGCCGAAGACACGGTTCGCCTCCGGGTGTTGCGGCAACGTCACAAGCGTCCCGCCCTCCCGCAGAATTCCCGCCTTTTCCCGCGCAATCTCCGCAATCGTCGGTCCGAGATAATCCTGATGATCCAGCGCAATATCCGTAATCACCGACAGCACTGGTTCCACGATGTTCGTGGCGTCCAGTCGCCCCCCCAGGCCCACCTCCAGCACCGCCAACTCCACATGTCGATCCGCATAAAACACAAACGCCAACGCCGTCAGCATCTCAAAAAAGCTCGGTGCCTGTGGCAGCGTCCCGCTCTCCACCAGCCGTCTCGCCGTCTCGTCCACGTGGAAGTAGTGCCGCGCAAACTCCTCATCCGAGATCGGCGCCAAGGTCGCCGGACCCGCGCTCGTCGGCGCGTCCGACGAGGCATACTCCGTCGGCAGCGTCGGCACGCTCCACTGAATCCGCTCATTTACGCGCAGGAGGTGAGGCGACGTGTAAAGCCCCGTCCGGTACCCTGCAGTAGCCACGATCGAAGCCAGCGTCGCCGCTGTCGACCCCTTTCCATTCGTCCCCGCAATCAGCACCGACCGGAACTGCCGCTGCGGATCCCCGAGCGCCGCCATCAGCGTCCGCATATGCGCCAAATCGAATTTCCGCCTGGGCGCGGCAGGGCTCGGCGCAGCCAGCTCATGGCCCAGCGCGTACAGCTGGTCGACTGCAGCAGCATAAGACATACCCTCATTCTAGGCGATCTGCCGTGCACAAAACGGTGTCGCCGGCGTTAGCCATTCGCATACCATCCCACTTCTGTGTCAGCGTGTTAACGCCAAGTGGGATTCTTGCTGCCGCGCGGCGAGCCCATAGTAGTCAGGTGCCACAAGAGATGGAACAGAGGCCACCTCAGAGGCGCGGACAGAAAGCCCGGATGTATAAATGTCACGGGCAACGAGGAGAACGAGGATGCATGTAGCACTTGCCGTAGCTTTTGGTTCCATCGTGGTCGCCCCCTTCATCGGTCGCTGGAGAGCCAATGTCTGGCTTAAAACCCGCATCGAAGAGTCACGTCCACTGCCGAACAACGTCATCGAGATCGCATAGCCCTCCCCCGCGCGCTCTCCATCCGGACCGTCGGGTCGCATCTCTCCCGGTGCGACCCCATTTTCTGTCGCGCTCAATGCTATCCTTCCTGCGCTCGCGTCCCTCGGCATTCCGCACCGGAGCGGCTATGCTGAAAGCGTGAGCCAAGAGACCATCTCGATCCAGCTTCCCGACGGCAGCCAGCGTACTGTGGCACGCGGAACCACCCCCCTCGACATCGCCACGGGCATCTCGCCCCGCCTCGCCGCAGCCGTCGTCGTCGCTCGCATCCGCCCGCTCCAGGCACAAACCGTGGACGGGGTCGCCGAAGCCGATGCAGCCGCCAGCGAGGAGGCCATGTACTCCGGACACCCCGGCTCCGCGGATGACACCCGTCTCGTCGACCTCTCTGCCCCCCTTCACGAGGACGTCGCTATCGAGCTCCTCAAAGAGACTGACGCGGACGCCCTCAAAGTCGTCCGTCACTCCGCCGCGCACGTCATGGCCACCGCCATCCTCGAGCTCTTCCCCGAGACCAAGCTTGGCCACGGACCCGCCACCGACCAGGGCTTCTTCTACGACGTCTATCGCGAGACACCCTTCACCGAAGACGACCTCGCCTCGATCGAGCGCCGCATGGCCGAGATCGTCGCCCGCAACGAGCCTTTCATTCACGAGGTCGAACCCCGCGACAAAGGCCTCAAAGACTACGCACGCGAAGGCGAGTTCATGAAGGTCCACTTCATCGAGCGCTTCACGGAACCCGGCGAAGAGATCTCCCTCTACCGCAACGGCAGCTTCACCGACTTCTGCCGGGGCCCGCACGTCCCCTCCACTGGCCGCGTCAAGGCCTTCAAGGTCACCTCCGTGGCCGGTGCTTACTGGCTCGGTAACGAGAACAATCAGCAGCTCCAGCGCATCTACGGCACCGCCTTCTCCAACACCAAGGACCTCGACGCCCACTTCAAGCACCTCGAGGAGATCAAGGCCCGCGATCACCGCGTCCTCGGCAGACAGCTCGACCTCTTCTCCATCCAGGAGGCCGCCGGCGCCGGCCTTATCTTCTGGCATCCCAAGGGCGGCCTTACCCGCAAGATCATGGAAGACTGGATGCGCGATGAGTGTATCCGCCGTGGTTACAATCTCGTTTACACCCCGCACATCATGCGCCGCGAGCTCTGGAAAGTCAGCGGCCACGAAGGTTTCTACAACGAAAATATGTACCCACCCATGGAGCTTGATGACGCCGAATACCGCCTCAAGCCCATGAACTGCCCCGGCCACATCCTCATCTATAAGAGCACTCCGAAGTCTTACCGCGATCTACCCGCGCGCTACGCCGAATTAGGTAACGTCTATCGTTACGAACGCTCCGGCACCATGCACGGTCTCCTCCGCGTTCGCGGCTTCACCCAGGACGATGCCCACATCTTCTGCACCCCCGAGCAGATAGAGGATGAAGTCGTCGCGTGCCTCGAATTTGCACAAACCGTGTTACAAACCTTCGGCTTCGCCGACTTCAAGGTCGAGCTCTCCACTTGGGATGCAAATAGACCTCAGGACTACACCGGCTCGCCTGCCAACTGGCAGCAGGCCATCGACTCGCTCAAGTCCGCCCTCGACCGCAAACACACCCCCTACCGCGAGATCCCCGGCGAAGCCGCCTTCTACGGCCCCAAGATCGACATCAAGCTCGTCGACGTCCTCGGCCGCCTCTGGCAACTCTCCACCGTGCAGTTCGACTTCAACCTCCCCGCCCGCTTCGAGCTCGAGTACACCGGCGAAGACGGCGAGAAACACCAGCCCGTGATGGTTCATCGAGCGTTGTTCGGAAGTGTCGAACGCTTCTTCGGCGTCCTCATCGAGCACTACGCCGGCGCCTTCCCCATGTGGCTCGCGCCAGTCCAGGTCGGCATCGTCCCCATCTCCGAAAAACACCTCGCCTACGCCGAGCAGGTCAAACAACAACTCGAAGCCGCCGGCCTCCGCGTCGACCTAGACGCCCGCAACGAAAAGATGAACGCCAAGATCCGCGAGCTCACCCTTCAAAAGGTCCCCTTCGTCCTCGTCGTCGGCGACAAGGAGTCCGCCACCGCGTCCGTCAGCGTCCGCACCCGCGGCAAAGGCGACGAGGGCAGCGTCAGCCTCGATACCTTCCTCGAACGCGCCACCACGCTCGTCAAACAACACGCAATGATCTTGTGACTGGGTAGCGCTGAAGCTGTTACAGCCTGCGCAAGATGTCTCCGCGCATCACAGAAGTAGCATGTTCACGCTCCGAGACAACACCATCATTCATGCCCCAATCGATCGCTGCTTCCTTCTCTCCACCAGCGTCGTCATCGTCCAGAAAGAGCTCGGCATGCACCCCGTCGAAGGCCGCACCTCCGGCCTCGTCACCGCAGGCGACAAGGTCCTCTGGAAAGGCTGGCAACTCGGCCTTCCGCAGTTCCACCACAGCCTCATCAGCCGCTTCGAGCCTTTCCGCTTCTTTCAGGACACCATGGTCGCTGGCCGCTTCAAGAGCTTTCAGCACGACCATGCCTTCGACACGAATCCCGACGGTTCCATCACCCTCGCCGACGAGCTCCGCTTTTCCATGCCCCTCGGCATCTTCGGCTGGCTCGTCGGCCGCCTCATCATGGTCCCGCATATCCGCGGCCTCCTCCGTCGCCGCTTCCGCCTCCTCAAGCGCATCGCCGAGACCGACCAGTGGCGCGACTACCTGCCCGACGGCGAAACGCATCTCACCGTCTGAGGTAGTGCCATGAAAGCGATCGTCCTGCACGAGTACGGCGGCCCCAGCAAGCTCAAGTACAAGGACGTCGAAGATCCGAAGCCAGGCGAAGGCGAAGTACTCGTCCGCCTCGCCGCGACCAGCGTCAACCCGGTTGATTTCAAGCTGCGCTCCGGTGCTCTCCAGGCCTATATGCCCTTGCAGCTTCCCGCTATCCTCGGCCGCGACCTCTCCGGGGTGATCCGCGAAGTCGGCACCGGCGTCACTGACTTCGCAAGCGGCGACCGTGTCCTCGCCCTCGCTGACAAGACCTACGCCGAACTCGTCGTTGTCAAAGCCACCGACCTCACCCGCGCACCCGATGACCTCGACCTCGTCGAGGCCGCAGCTCTTCCGCTTGTTACGCTCACCGGCGAGCAACTCATCAGCGGCGGCACAAAGATCCAGAAGGGCCAGACTGTCCTCATCGCAGGCGCCGTCGGCGGCGTCGGTCGTGCAGCCGTGCTCACCGCCAAGAAAGCCGGAGCCATCGTCATCGCCGGCGTTCGAAAAAAGCAGCTCGAGCAGGCCCGCGAGCTCAAGGCCGACGAGGTCCTCGCGCTCGACGACAAGACGGCCATAGAAAAGCTCGGCTACCTTGACGCCGTCGCCGATACTGTGGGACACGAAACCGCCGAACTCCTCCTCGGCAAGGTCAAACAGGGCGGCGTCTTCGCCTCCGTCCTCGGACCCCCGGCAAATGCAAAGATGCATCCCACCGCCCACATCGAGTCGATGCGTGTGGTGCCTGACCCAGGCATGCTCCGAACCCTCGCCGAAGACGTCCTCGCCAAGCGCCTCCACATTCCCATCGATCGCATGATCCCCTTGGCGGAAGCCGCCGAAGGGCAATCCGCCGCGGAAAAAGGCGGTCTGGGCAAGGTGCTCCTGCTCGCGTAGAGCCGCAATCTTCTCAACCCGAGGAACGTGTTGCAGACGATCCGACTGACGACCCTGATCGACGCTCCCGTGCAGCGTTGCTTCCTTCTTTCGCTCAGCGTCGACCTCCACATCCTCACAGCCGGCGTATCGGGCAAGCGGGCCATCGCTGGCGTTACCTCCGGCCTTCTCCGCGCCGGACAAAGCGTCACCTGGTCAGGCCGCCACTTCGGCTTGCGCCTACGGCACACCAGCCTCGTCGACGTCGTGCGCCCCTACAATTACTTCCGCGACGTCATGACGCACGGCCACTTCGCCAGCTTCGAGCACGAGCACCACTTCGCGCCCATGGACGACGGCACCCGCATGCGCGACGTGCTCCGCTTCACGCCACCCTTCGGCCTCTTCGGCAGGCTCATGCGCAACCGTTTGCAGAAACATCTCCGCAACTTCCTACTTGAGCGCAACACCACCCTAAAGCGCGTCGCCGAGTCCGAAGAGTGGCATCAATATCTCGACAGCCAGCCCCCGCTCAATCTCACGCCAGCCGCGCCCGTGACCCCCAAGGCAAAGACACCCAAAGCCACCCGGGCACGTTAACCGCGAGGCCGAAACGCACTCCGAATCGTCTTCAGACGCTCCGTCCTGTCACCCTTTGGCGAACCAGCAGAGCTCTGCGCCGGATACACCACCACAAACCGTCGCGCAGGCTCCCCCGACGAAGCCGTCCGCAGCCCCGAACCCGCCAGCTCCATATGCAACATCCGCCGCTCGCGCGAGTTCATCGGCGGAAAGCTGTATGGCCGACCCGTCGCCCGCACCGCAGCCACAGCCGCCTCCGCCGCAGCGCGAATCTGCTCGGCTCTCTTGCACTTATAATTTTCCGCGTCAAATGAAAGCAGGTGGTGCTCCTCCGGCGCCAGCCCAATCACCTCGGTCGCCAAGCTCTCCATCGCGCGCAGCACCTCCGCATTGCGGGCAGTCAGCAGCTTTGTATCCGGCCCGCTAAACTCCACCCGCAGCTGAATCTCCTCCGCTGGCCCGCCTCGGTGCAACGCAAAGCTCAGCTCCATGCCGCAAGCCTGCACCACCATCTGCACAAAACGCTCTATCTTCTCTGCTGCCGCGGCCCAATCGCGCTCGTCCACTACGTCCCGTTCCATGCCGCCTCAGCGTCTCCCCTGAATCGTTGCGCCGCCGCTCTTACGCCGCAACCGCCGCGCAGCAATCTCGCGCATCTCCCGGCCAAGAGACGTTCTGTTCATCACCGCCTGCTGCAAAATCCCGATCAGGTTCCCTACCGACCAGTACAGCGCCAGCCCCGACGCATAGTTCCACGTCATGTACCCAGAAACTGCCGGCATCATAAACGCCATCATCTTCTGCTGCTGCGGGTCCACACCCGGCGACGGCGTGTAGTACTGCACCAAGAACTGGCTGACGACCATGAGGATCGGCAGAATATGATAGGGGTCCGCAGCGGTCAGGTCCGGCAGCCAGAACCAGTGCGCCTGCCGCAGTTCCACCACCTTCGGCAGCATGCCAAAGAACGCAAACAGCAGCGGCAGCTGGATCAGCGTCGGGATACACCCGCCAAACATGTTAACGCCATTATCCTTCTGCAGTTGCATAATCTCGGCGTTCATCTCGTTCCGCTTCGGATCCGTCACCTTGAACTTCTTGTACTTCTCCTTGATCGCGTCCATCTGCGGCTGGATGCGCTGCATCTTCAAACCGCTCTGCATGGTCTTGATCCGCAACGGCAGAATGATCAGATTGATCAGCACCGTCAGAATCACAATCGCCCAGCCCCAGTTCGAAGCCACATGCGCGTGAATGAATTGAAGCGCCAGAAACAGGTACTTGCCAATCACCCCAAAGAAGCCGAACTCCAGCAGCGGCTCCAGCGTCACATTCCGGTCCGCCGCATGGATGTTCTTGAGGATGTTGACCGCCTTTGGCCCCGCATAGATCCGCGTCTGCGTATGCCCGCTCGCATCCCCCAGCGCCGCTCCCAGGATCGGCACATTGATCGCGCCCTTGGCCGGTGACCCGCTCCCCAGCCCCGTGCGCCGAATCGTCTTCGCTACGTCCAGCTCATTGTGCAGCGTCGCTAACGTCGCCGTTGCCGGCTGATCCGGCAAAAAGATCGCTGCAAAGTACACATCGCTTACACCCGCCCAATCAAACGGCCCATTCAATGTCTGCCCGCCCGAAACCTTCTTCGGCGCTTCATGCTGCTCCTTGCCGTTCGACATCGTGTCCAGCTGCGAGCTCGCATACAGCGTCGCATTCTCTTGGTCGCCAAACCCTCCCGGCCAACTCAGTAGCGTCCGCACCGGCGCTCCATTCCGCGTCACCAGCACATCCGCATGCAGCACATACGTCTCGTCAAACGAAAACGTCTTGCGAACCTCCGTCGTTCCATCTGAGTACGTAAACGTCAGAGCTCCCGGAACAGCAAGCGCCCCCGTAGCCGACGGCACATACAGCGCCTGCCGCAGCCCAGCCGTCAGCGTCGGATCGTACGTATACAACGACATCGGATACCCAAACTTCTGCGCAGCCTGCTGATGCACCAGGTCCAGCGGCTTGCCGTCCGAATCCTTGAACCGCTTCAGCTCCCACCGCACCACCTGTGCTCCCCGGTTCGAGAATGTAATCTTGTAAAGCTCGTTCTCCACCGTGGTCGTGGCCTCCGCCCCAGCCTGCACCACAGGCTTTGCCGTAGCTCCATCCGTCTGCGCTGCAGCAGGCGCAGCTCCCGCACCCGCCAGCAGCGCAGGCGATGGCTGCGTAATCCCCACCCCTGTCTGTACCGCCGGTGCATTTGCATTCGGCGAGGCCGTCTGCGGGTTCCTCTTCGCGCGAAAATACTGCAGGCCAAAGAAAACGGTGACCATCACAAGCGCCATCACGAGCAGCGACTTGTTATCCTGCCCACTTTGCTGATTTGGATTCTTGAACTCTGCCAAGCGAGACTTCCTATCGTGTTGCGGCATACAACCGCGGGGGCGCGTGGAGCGCCAACTCTATGGTAAACGGTTTGTTCCTGCAGGTGCGCTCGGCACCGGGTCCAGACCGCCCTCCGCCAACGGATGACACCGCAGCAACCGCAGCAACGTCATCCACCCGCCGCGCACCAAACCGAATCGCGCCGTCGCCACATACGCATACTCCGAGCACGTCGGCAGATACTGGCACCGCGACGGACTTAGCGCATGAAGCGCCGGCGAAAGCGTTCCCTGATACAGCGCCAGCAACGCCCGCGCCAGCAACGGCGGTCGCTCGTCACGCATCGCTCGCCTCCCCAGCCACGGGCAGCTTCGCCGCCTCGCGCATTCGCTCTTCTCGCACAACCATGCGCCCAATGCTGCGGAACACCCCCGCCACTTCACGCTCCAGCGCCAGATAATCTAGGTCGATCACACTCCGCCGAGGATGCAGAACCACGTCCGTCGACCTCGGCAGCAACGCCACATTACGCCGCACCACCTCCCGTAACCTCCGCTTGATCCGGTTACGGTCAACAGCCTTCCCCATCACCTTGCCAACCGTCAGCCCCACACGCGGGATCAAAGCGTTCTCCACCCGCAACGGCCGCCCATCCCTGCCCACCTCCGGCCGCACACTGAAGAAGTAACTCATCTGCTTGGAAAACTGCTTGCGGCTGCTCCCATACACCCGCTGGTAATCCGCATGCTTCCGGAGTCGTGAGACCGAAAACTCCGCCACGGCCGACCTCCTCTTCCAAACACCCTTCTATTCCGAAGGCGCCGCTGCCGATCCACTGCACCAAACACAGCTGCCATTCTGTGGAGAAACACGACGAAGAACCCTCAAACCCAAACCAGCAGGTAGCTCTCAATCGCCCAGCTGCGCCGCAATCGATCGCGACATCGACGTCAGTTCCCCGCCCGTATGCTCCGTCGTTACGGTCTCGATGAGCGCAAGCCATGTCTCTACTTCGGCCGACGTATTATGCCGCACACCCCGCGGCACCACAAAGAACTCGCCGACCTTCACCAGCACTGGACCGCCATCAGTCTCCGCTCGCCCCACGCGCAGCTCTCCCAGCAGCACAAGAAACATCTCGTCCTCCTGTGCATGGACATGCCACGGAAATTCCCCGTGGATCCTTGCCACCTTGATGTACTGATCATTAACCTGGCCCACTACCCGCGGCGACCACAACTCCACAAGAGCTTCACACGCGAGCTCCAGCGATACGGGCTGGTCCTGCGGCACGAAACGGTCTCTCAAAGGGACATTTACCTAGTCGCGGAAACCGGCGCTGACTGCAATCTTGTGGCGACCCTTTGCACGGCGACGGTTCAGCACGGCCGCTCCTGCCTTAGTCTTCATACGAGTCAAAAAGCCGTGTGTCTTCGCTCGGTGGCGGCGGTTCGGTTGAAAAGTGCGCTTCGGCATAGTGCAAGTCTCCTGATGGGGCGCTCGGCTCCGGATCGAATCTCTTCGCTGTTGCAGCGATCTCTGAGTATACAAGACGAGCCCATATCGCCTACAGGTAAGCCCCTGGGCTGCGCGTCGGTGCAAACTTCAGGGCTCCGTGAACGCCCTTCGACCCATCCAATTTTCTTCTTCACAACGAATGGTGCAACCTCACTTTTATTCGCCGAAGGCCCGGGAAACGCCCCGCTTTTTCGTGCTACGATCAAACCCGCTTCGCAACACTTTCCAACAAGGTCCCCAGCAGCTTTCAAGTGCTGTCTTGCATTGATCAGTACCGTTCCCCCGGCGCTCGGTAGTGCACGGGTGGAGACTTCCTCAAACCGAGAAACCCTCACCCGCAGGTCCCAAGCGGGGCGGTCCTCTGTTTGCTTTTCCAGCCGCGTCCGCGCGTCCGGACTGCCTCACCTTTCGGCTGACCTCAAGGACTCCACGCGCACGACAAGGAAGAAAGAATGTCCTTCGTTTCACTGGCAACCGCCGTCCTCAGTCAAGACACCAATCCCTGGGTCCGTATCCTTGCGGCACTCGAAAAAAAAATAAATCGGCAGTCCTTTGAAACTTGGCTCAAGCCCACCCGCTACGCCCGTCTCGAAAACCGCACCCTCTTCATCCGCATCCCCTCCAAGGACTTCGCCCACGTCGGCGACCGCTACGCCGACCTCATCCAGGAGGCCATCGAAAACCTCGCGCTCGAGATCGATGCCGTCACCTTTGAGCCCGCACCCCAGGCGCCCGCTGCACCCCGTGTCCGCCAGGACGGCGGCTTCGCCCCGCTCCCCAGCCACAGCCCCAACGCCCCCCGCTCCGGCTCCTCCGACCCCCACGCGCCGCGGCACACACCCACCGGCAACGGCCCCGAGCAGGCCCGCTTCGACTGGAGCGCCGCCTCCCAGCTCAACCCCAAGTACCAGTTCGACGCTTTCGTCATCGGCTCCGGAAACCAGTTCGCCATGGCCGCCGCCCAGGCCGTCGCCGAGCGCCCTTCCAAGGCCTACAATCCCTTATTCCTCTACGGCGGCGTCGGTATGGGCAAGACCCACCTGATGCACGCCGTCGGCCACGACGTAAAACGCCGACAGCCCAACGCCTCCATCTCCTACGTTTCCGGCGAAAAGTTCACCAACGAGATGATCAACTCGGTCCGCTACGACAAGATGACCGGCTTCCGCGACAAGTTCCGCAACGTTGACGTCCTCCTCATCGACGACATCCAGTTCCTCGCCGGCAAGGAGCGCACCCAGGAAGAGTTCTTCCACACCTTCAACGCCCTCCACGAGAGCATGAAGCAGATCGTCATCGCCTCCGACCGCCCACCCAAGGAGCTCGCCAACTTCGAAGACCGCCTTCGCTCCCGCTTCGAGTGGGGCCTCATCGCCGACATCCAGCCACCTGACCTCGAAACCAAGGTCGCCATCCTCCAGAAGAAAGCAGAGATCGAAAACACCACCCTTCCCACTGACGTCGCCCTCTACATGGCCTCCAACGTCCGCACCAACGTCCGCGAGCTCGAAGGAGCCCTCGTCCGCCTCATCGCCTGGTGCTCCATGCACGCCGTCGAGATCACCCTCCCCACCGCCCAGCAGTGCCTCAAGCAGTTCATCGATACAGAGGTCCGCAAGATCTCCATCGAGACCATCCAGCGCACCGTCGCCGAGCAGTTCGGCATGCGCGTCGCCGAGCTCAAGCAAAAAAACAACTCCCGCCAGATCGTCGTCCCCCGCCAGATCGCCATGTACCTCGCCAAGCAGCTCACTGAGGCCTCCCTCCCCGAGATCGGCCGGCAGTTCGGCGGCAAGCACCACACCACCGTCATGCACTCCATCGGCAAAATCGACGAACAGCGCCGCACCGATAAAGATCTCAACCGCACCCTCAACAAGCTCATGGAAACCCTCAGCTAACCCCACTCATACTGCATTCCTGACAGGGCCTGCCACACAATAGGCCCTCAATTTTTATCCGCAACCAGGTTCCTTGGCTTGTCATTCTGAGTGCAGCGGAAAAATCCCGGTATTTGCCCCCGCCAACGCCACGGGCAACATCGCAAAATATCTCCATCTTCCCCTAAGTTGTCTTTCTTACCCCGAGCAAAAGCCTGAAGGAAACAACCCTTTCTCTACCCATACCGCCCTGGAACCAACCCCCTACTTATCCTCCCTCACCCTACTCACTAGAGAAAAAACCACGCTCCCTAATCCCCCTCGGTCTACCACTTACAAGCAATTCCCACATCTCACCTATCTCCATCTCACCCACCCAGCACCCGTCTGTGCACAAAAGGGACAACCGGGGACACCTCCTCTCCAGCTCGCTGAACTTCCTTACCCTTACTCCTTTCCAGCCCCCGTTTTCTGAATCAGAACGCGCTGCAAGCCTCCCACTCGGAAGCAGATAGACCACTCCTCCACATTTCCAGCCCCAACGCCTACTGCTACTACTCTTTCTCTCTAAAAACACCTATTTAGAAGTACCAGTCGCCCCTACAACCTGCAAAGCAGCTCGCTAGTCACCCCACACATGCGGCGCGTTTCCCACAAAGAAAGCTTGAGCCGCCACGCTTCCCTCTCGCTAAAATCACAACATGGGAGCAACCCACGTTCCCAACGACGCCAAACCGCCTTTCGGTGTACAGTTTGGCCAGCCCCACAGCAACACCCCACCGGAGACAACGATCGTGACGAGCGCGACGCAGGAACCCGAAATGACCGCCAATGCCGTAGCCCTCACCGGCAACCTCGAGATCACCGTCTCCCGCGCGGAGCTCCTCCGCGAACTCACCGCCGCCCAAAGCGTCGTCGAGCGCAAAACCACCATCCCTATCCTCTCGAACTTCCTCTTTGAGGCCACCTCCGAGGGCGAGTCAGGCCGCCTCACCATCACTGCCACCGACCTCGACCAAAGCCTCCGCACCTCCTGCGCCGCCAAAGTAAAAAAATCCGGCGCCTGCACCATCCCCGCCCGCAAGCTTTACGACTACATCAAGCTCCTTCCCGAAGGCGATATCTCGATCAAGCTTATGGACAACCACTGGGTCCAGATCCGCACTGGACGCTCCAACACCAAGATGGTCGGCATGGCCCGCGCCAACTTCCCCCAGGTCGCCGAGTTCCCCTCCACCGGCTCCTTCAAGCTCTCCGTCGCTAGCCTCCGCAACATGGTCGCTAAAACCATCTTCGCCATCTCCAATGAGGAAAGCCGCTACACCCTCAACGGCGCCCTCCTCGTCCTCAAAGCCGAGTCCATGGCCATGGTCGCCACCGACGGCCATCGGCTCGCCCATATCGAAAAGCTCGGCGAAACCCTAGAAGGCGTCTCCGGCGAAAAGAAAACTCTCATCCCCCGCAAGGCCCTCTCCGAGCTCTCCGGACTCCTCTCCTCGACCGACGCCGAGACCCTCGATTTCGCCGACGACGACCAGACCCTCTTCTTCCATGTCGGCGGCCGCGTCCTCACCAGCCGCAAACTCACCGGCCAGTTCCCCAACTACGAGGCCGTCCTCCCCCGCGACAACAACAAGTTCGTCATCGTCCGCTCCGACGACTTGATGGGATCGATTCAGCGCGTAGCGCAATTTGCGGACGAGCGCTCCGGCGCCATCAAGATCCGCCTCGAGCAGAACGAACTCAAGCTCTCCTCCTCCTCCACCGACGCTGGCGAGTCCGAGGACACCATCGAGACCCCCTACAACTACGACCCCCTCGTGGTAGGCTTCAATTCCTCCTACCTCATCGACTTCCTCAAGGCCATCGGCAACTCCGGCGAGGTCCGCCTCGAGTTCAAAGACGCCCAGTCCGCCGGACAGATGCGCCCCGAAGATGGCAACGAAGACGTCAAATACCGCTACATACTCATGCCCATGCGCATCTGATCCCGGAAGCCGAGTCCTTCGATGGAAGCGTGGAGCTTAGCCCCATGTACAGGTTTAGTGGGCTTAGCCCAGGCCGTTTGCGTGCAGCACTAAAGCTCCCCTTTCAGCGTCTGAATGACGGCTCATCACATAAGCCCCCGCGGCCACGTCTCAGTTCTTATTCTGACCTGAGCGAAGTCGAAGGGAAAGAACCCGCTTCTTTACTGAGAACTCTACCCCTGCGGCACTCATCAGGCCCGAGCCCGGAGCAAACCGTCCTGCCCACGTCAAGCCCTACGCTACGCAAGCTTCATCTCCTCCTGCACATAGCCCTGGGATCGGGTTTGCGATCTGCGGGGCCACGTTGTTTTTTGCAGGCGGCCCGTAAGCCGAATTCTGTTTTAGACGATCATTCCTCTAGGCGGCGCATTGCTGGGCCGCTCGAGCAACCTACCCGCAGGTTTCGGCTCCCATTGGGCTTGCGCCGTTTGGATCTCTTCGCCTGGGCGTACCGGGCCAGTGCGCCACCGTCGCGTGAAGAGTCGCGGCGGAATCCCTGCCTATTTGGTCTTGCTCCGTGTGGGGTTTACCATGCCGACCGACTTACGCCGGTCGCGGTGCGCTCTTACCGCACCCTTTCACCCTTACCTTTCAACAACTTGCGTGGTTGAAGTTGGCGGTTTGCTTTCTGTTGCACTGGCCGTCCTGCCGCCTTGTGGCGGCAGTCCCGGACGTTATCCGGCACACTGCCCTGCGGAGTTCGGACTTTCCTCCCCCACCAGACCGCTTGCGCGGCTGGCGGCAGCGATCGCCCGGCCGCCTGCTTGCCTAGTCTAACTCACAACGATTTTGGTCAGAATGGGTGGTGAGATTGTGGTGGTTTGTGGTGCGCGTGTGGTGTGGTGGCGAGTGGGCGAGAACTGGGGGTACTTGAGGGTGTCTCCGGGAACTCGATCGCGCCTGACAGTGTTTTGCCCCTCGTGCCGATAAGCAGACTTCTCAGGACTGATGGGCTGGTTGGAGTCAAAATGTGAGGAGCGCATGTCGTGCTCGGGTCTGCTGCGCCAGTTAGTCTAATTACTTGACCCGAAGCTGGCGCCTACCGCCTATTCCCCTAGTGGGTGTGCGGCAGAGATGGTTGGGGTGGTGCACTCGACTGGGTCCCGCTAGAGCGGGAAGAGCAGGCGGCTGCTTTCATACTTCTACGCTAAAGCGTCCCAAAGATTGGTCTGCGATCTCAGGGTAGTGACGAAGAAAGGGCGAAGGGAGGAAGCTGAGGAAGATTATCCCTTTGACGAAGCAATGGAGGTGCAAGATGATGTGCCTAAGCCGCTTGGCAGAGTTCTAAACCAAAGCGACTTCCAGCGAGGAAGCGTTTGACAGCAATACTTGGGTTCAACTGCACAAACGGCATTTTGATGCTTGCCGACACCGCACTTGGCGTCAGGTAGATCTGCGATGCTACATCGCTCTAGCTTTAATGGTAGAGCAGACTGGCCGGCTAACTGAGTTGGCTGCGCTGTGCTCGGATGAGAACACGAGAGGCTCGTAGTAACACACAAGATGAATACCATTTTGCGCAGTAAATGCCTGAGGCTCAGAAAAGCCCACGGTACCAGTGCCTCCGGATGGCGTAGGTGCCCATAGGATCGTCCAGTGCGTGCAACGGCTTAGAAAGCCATTGGTTGAATGCTCGCTAGTCAATCGTCTCCGGCAGTGACAGAGTGCTCCCTGGTTCATTTGTTCCATTTCACTGATTCAGGGTAGGCTCAGACCTCAGAAACGCGCTTATGGGCAATTGGGGGAGGGAGCTCGACGGCTGAAACTGATGGTGTGGGCTGGTCTGGTGGCAAGGCTGAGCCGTGTCCTCAAGTATGAGGTTGCCCAAACGATGCGGAGCTTTGCCTCCACGTTGGTGTTGGGCACGATGGCGCTTTGGGTGGCGTCACCGCAGGGTGAGGTAATACGTACGGCTGCCCAGACGGCCTTTGCGCTGGAAGGTGGCTTTCTGTGTGTAGGCGAAGGGGTCTTCCCGTGGAGAGCCGATGGTGGGCGCGCGTTCAAGCTGCGGGCCGGCTCGGAAGAGGGCGAGTGAGGGGCTCGCCCTTCTGTCCGCCGCTGGGTCAGGATTGGAGTGAGTACGTCACCGTGACCGATGTCTCAATCTCGACCGGATTCCCGTTAAGGAGGAACGGCTTGTAGGTCCATTGGCGCACGGCATCGAGCGACGATCGCCAAAGCTCTTTGGGACCCGAGATTACCTGGAGATTTTGGACCGATCCGTCTTTTCCGACGATGGCGTGGAGCACGACGGAACCTTGGATCTTCGCCTTTTTCGCGTCCTCGGGGTAGATCGGATTTACGTGCGTGAGGAGGGTGCCTGCCATCGTGCCGGCGTCGACCTTGGGCCGGGAGGGCGAGGCTGAGTTTCCTTCGTTTCGCGATGGGTCCACCCCGACACGGACGTGCAGGGCCAGAGCGGAGCAGCAGGTCCCCACGCCGAACGCCAGGCAGGCAGCCATGGTGATGATTCGCCTAACTCCTTGGATCTCATTCTGTTTTTCTGTCAGCTTCATAAGTCTCCTTTCAAACGTGTTGGCATCGAAGATTCCGATGGCGTGGGGTGTTCTGACCGCGGCACCCTGTACGAGCAGCGATGCTAGCCGCAAGAGGGATCGTGCGTACTCCTTTTGCCCTGCAGCTTCGGCGGCCATGCGGTCACAGACCATCTCGCGGGTTTCGATGACTCGTTCGCGGGTGAACCAGAGCAGGGGGTGGTACCTCGCGGGCAGGGTGATCCACTCGTAGAGCAGGTTCTTGAGGAAGTCCTGCCGGTGCATGTGGGCGAACTCGTGCGCGATGACCGTGTACAGATCTTCGATCGAGAGGCTGCTCACCATGGGTGCGGGGAGCAAGACGAGTCTTCGGCGGAAGCCGACGGTGATGGGACCGAAGATCTCTGAAGAGGCAGCAAGGGTTGCGTCGTGGACTCCGAAGCTTCTGCTGCATCCCTCCCAGCACAGGGCGGCTTCGCCTGTGAGAAGCACTGGGGTTGCTCTCCGCCGCAATGCGGAAAGGGTCCAGCTTCTCCAAAGGAGCCTGGCGGCGAAGTAGGCGACGACCGTGCCAAAGGTAATGGCGATCGCGGACAGCAGAGCTGCAGGCAGGTGGAGCGTGCCGGTTCCGACGCCCGCACCCACCTGGACGGAGACGTGCTCTCGCGCGGCAAGACCTGCACGATGGGGCCAGAGCGAGAGCTCGCGGAGCCATTGGAACCACGAGGCCGGGCATGCCGGAAGCAGACTTTGAAGCAGAAGGGCACTGACCCAGATGCGGTGCTCGAGCAGGGGGCCGGTGGACCGGAGTGTTCGCGTGATGAGCCAAGCGGCAGCGAGCAGCACCGGAACCTGCCAGATGGAGTTGAGGAGATATCCGAGGAGCGCCGATTCGAGATCAATCATGACTCGCCGGCCTTCCGGTTGAAGCGTTCGGTCAGCTCCGCCAGCTTTTTCGCGTCGATTTGCCGGTTCTTGAGCAGGCTCATGACCAGCTCTTCGCTGGAACCGCCGAACATTCGATCGATCAGGTCGCGCACACCCTGGCCGAGTGCCTTGGCTTCGGTCTCGGTGGCGGTGTAGACATAGGCGCGACCCTGGAGGTTGCGACGGAGCTTGCCCTTGCGCTCGAGGATGTTGAGCATGGTTTGTACGGTTGTGTATGCGAGGGGGGGCAGAAGTTTTTCCTGGACTGTGGTGACGGTGCTGCTTCCTGCCTTCCAGATCACCTGCATGATTTTGAGTTCGAGCTTTGTCAGGCCAACCTTATCTGTCCCCTTCACGGCTTCCTCCTAAGTAATTAGGACTGTAGCCTGGTGTGCTCCCGGTGTCAACTAAGTTTTTAGGAGTTTAGGACGTGGGTGGCTGGTGTTTGGAAGGTTGAGCCGACCTTTAGAGAGACTCCAACAAAGAAAACCGCATCAGCCACCCTGCAACTGCGGCCCACCGTGGCGATGTGGCTAGACGGCCTTGCGCTGGAAGGTGGTTTTCTTGGTATTGGCGAAGGAGTCTTTTGCTTTGGACGAGGTCTGGGAGGTGGCGGAGAGGGGCTTTGCACCGGTGTTGATCTGGGCGGCTTTTTCGCGGGCTGCCTGGAGTTTCTGGGCTTTTCGGCCTAGGCCGCCGATTTTGACTGCGCCTGCTTTGGGGATGAAATCACTCATGGGAAATTTTCTCATGGCGGATTTCAGAGGTGTGCGGATGTTCGCGCGGCGCGGGTGGGGGTTAGAAGGGGTTGGGTTCGTTGGAGAGGATCTCTTTGCCGCCGGATTCGGCGATGAGGTAGGTGCGGTTGGGGAGTTTGGGGACGTGGTCGGGGTCGGTCCAGAGGAAGACGCGGCGGTCCTCCGTCCAGAGGAGTTGGAGGGAGAGGTCGGTTTCGAAGATGGGTGGGGCGTCGGGGAAGAACCCGCCGTACCAGAGGTTGGAGGAGCGGCCGTTGAGGATGTGGATCGGGTTGACGGCGCATAGAGTTGCGGTGTGAGTGGAGGTGTGAGGTGGCACTCCCACCCATGACGATGAGGCTGTCATGGATGGGGCACCCGGCTCAGGATGACAGCTTTGAGCGAGGGTGTAGGCGGAGGGGCGGTGGAGGTAAAAGCCGAGGGTGGAGGCGGCTTCGTATTCGCCGTTGATGACGATGAGGTCGGGGAAGCGGGAGCCGGCGGGTTTGAGTTGGGGCTCGATGGCGGCGGCGAGTTGCTGCGAGGTGAGGACGGGGGAGAAGATGCGAAGGCCCCCGTGGGCGGCGAGGAGGAAGAGGAAGGCGCCGGTGGCGAGGGAGAGGGTGGCGGCGTGGGGGCGGAAGTCTCGGCGGAGGCGCCAGGAGAGGAGGGTGCTGGTGAAGAGGGCGATGGCGGCGAGGGCGAGGGGGGTGCGAAAGGCGCCGAGGGCGCGGCGGTTGAGGTCGAGGAAATGGCCGAAGGAGAGGGCGTAGTCGCCGGGGTTTTGTTTGAGGAGGACGGCGAGGTCGACGCCGGGGTTGGGGGTTCGGGAGGTGAGGGCGAGAAAGGCGGCGGCGAGGCTGGCGACGGAGCCGAGGACGAAGAGGGTGAGGGCGATGCGCTGTCCGGAGCGGAGGCGGTTCTGGCCGAGGCTGTAGGTGAAGGCTTCATCGGCTTCTTCGTTGAGCCAGCCGGAGATAAGGAGGATGAGGGCGGGGAGGGCGGGGAGGACGTAGTACTCCTGGCGGGTGGAGAAGGAGAAGAAGAGCATGATGACGGCGGCCCAGAGGCCGAGGAGGAGGCGGGTGCTTTCGAGGGAGGTGAGGGGGGATGGATGGGCGGGGGCAGAAGCAGGTCCCTCGGCTGCGCCCGTTCGACTCGCCTGCGGCTCGCTCAGGGCTCCGGTCGGGAGGACAGATTCCGTGGCGGGCTTACCCCACCCTAGTCGCGAAAGGACCGCGACAAGAATGGGGCACCCGGATTTGTGGCGATCGAGGGTGGGGTACCCGGCTTTGTGGCGGTGCCAGAGTTTGCGGAGGGGGATGGTGGCGAGGGCGTGGGGGAGGAAGGCGCTCCAGGGGAGGAGCCAGACGAAGAGGAGGGCGTAGAAGAGGAGGAGGGGGACGGTGTCGTAGTCGCGGGGAACGCGGAGGTTGAGGTAGCGGAGGAGGTGCTCGTTTATGAAGTAGAACCAGGTCCAGCCGTGGACGTTGCCCGGGGTGGGGAGGGGGACGAGCCAGTGGCCGTGGAGGAGGGCGGAGAGGCGGCTGAAGGTGTTGTCGGTTGCGGGGCCGGGGACGAAGGTGATGGAGGCGGGATGGTCTTGGGTGGGATTGGCTCGGCCAGCGAGGATGTGCCAGGGGACGGCGATATCGAGGAAGACGATGATGCTGGTGACGGGGTAGAGGCGGCGGAGATTGGGGAGGAGGTTGCGGGGGCCGTCGAGCAGCAGGAGATGCAGGAGGACGATGGCGATGGGGAAGACGATGCCGATGAGGCCTTTGGTGAGGACGTTGAGGGCGCAGGCGACGGCGAAGGTATAGCAATGGAGGCGGTCGGGGCGAGGGAGTTGCATGTTACGCCAGTAGGCGTAGAGGGCGAGGGTGATCCAGAGGCAGACGGCGGCGTCGGGGATGGTGATGCGGGTGAAGATGAAGATGCCGAAGGAGGAGAGGGTGATGAGGGCGGCATAGAGGCCTGCGCGGGAGGAGTCGAAGGCGCGGCGGGCGAAGGACTCGAGGGTGAAGGCGAGGGCGAGGACGGTGAGGGCGAGGGGGACGCGGGCGGCGGGTGCGGAGACGCCGAAGACTTTCATGGACGCGGCCATGGACCAGTAGAGGAGGGGGGCTTTTTCGAGGTAGCGGATGCCGTTGGCGTAGAGGGTGACCCAGTCATGGCGGAGGAGCATCTCGCGGGCGACCTCGGCGTGGACGGAGTCGGCGTCGTCGAGGAGGGGAGGGGAGGTGAGGGTGAAGGAGGCGTAGAAGAGGAGCCAAAGGACTAGGAGGGTGAGGCGGTTGCGGAGGGTGCCGGGATGTTGCTCGCGGAGCATGGGTGGGTTTCAGGGTATCGCGTGGGTGCGGTGCGGCTTTGCTATTGGGCGGGGGCGGTTCGTCCCTTCCGGGCCGAATGGTCCCACTCATCGCGTGAAACTGCGATGAATGGGGCACCCGGCGGATAGGATGTTAGGGGAGGCTTCGTGAAGGAACTGGTCCAACTTGCGCAGGCACCCGGGCCGCCGGCGGAGTTGATTTTTGGGGACTGGTATCCGGCGGTGCGGTCTGGTGAGTTGCGAACGGGACGGACTGCGACGACGGTGCTGCTGGGGATTCCGATGCTGCTGGGGCGGAAGCGGGATAGGGCGGTGTTTGCGATGCGGGATCTTTGTCCGCACCGGGGGATTCCGTTGTCGGCGGGGTGGTTCGATGGGGAGACGGTGCAGTGCAAGTATCACGGGTGGAGGTTTGAGCCGTGTTCGGGGCAGTGCCGGGAGATTCCTTCGTTGACGAGCTTTGAGACGCTGGATGCGACGAAGATTTATGCGAGTGCGTTTCTGTGTGTGGAGCGGGACGGGTATCTGTGGGTGTACGTGCCGGGCGCGGGTGAGGGGCGGGTTCGGCGGGAGCTGCCGGCTGTGCCGGAGCTGCCGAAGTTTTCGGACAAGTATCGGAGCGCGCATTTGACGGCGGATCTGCCGTGCAATGTAGATCACGGGATTATCGGTCTGATGGATCCGGCGCATGGGCCGTTTGTGCACCAGGCGTGGTGGTGGCGGTCGAAGGCGAGCATTCA
>JAABUX010002975.1_pt1 | contig 23082 bp, 22 predicted proteins | sample 5561851 | NCBI WGS metagenome assembly JAABUX01 (sample SAMN10711883, study PRJNA513361) | rock metagenome | isolation source: Antarctica rocks | place: Antarctica: Victoria Land, Richard Nunatak red sandstone | collected 2016-01-03 | reverse complement strand
TATTTAATTACCCTTATATACCTCTAGATCCTATTATATTTAAGAATAGGATACTAGCGTAGGATAGGATTATAATAATTATATAAGTACTTAAGGATATTATTAATTATAGTAGAAATAAAGGAGGGAGATTAGTTAAATATTATTAATAACTTATATAAAGGATATAGGTATAAGAATTTTATTAGAATAAGATATAAAGTAAGCTCTAAGCTAGGCTAATAATTATATTACTAGTTAATACTTTTAAGGTTAAAATAGGTAAGTAATTAATATATTTTATCTTTAATAAATCTAAATATCCGCCTTATTTACTTAAGTAGGAAATTATTAAGACTCTACTCCTTACTCTAATACTTAACTAGTAGGATATAAGCGTAGTATAGGACTTAGCTAATATAATATAGACTAAGAATAAGGAGGGCTAGAGTAGTTATATATATAAGTTCTTTATTAGAATTAATATTCATAGTATATTATTATTAATAATATAGATAAATAGATAATTACTAAAAGGGGTTTTATAAGTAAATCCTAGATAGGTAGGGCTAAGTGGCGATGGTTTATATTTAGGTAAATTTAGATTAGGCTTAGCGTATAACTAGACCCGTGTAAATTATTAAATAAACGTTAAATAATCTCACTGCAAAACCTGTCTAATCGCTTTAGCAAACTCTATTTTATTCTTGATCAACCTTCAATCTTTCCATACCAAAGTCCTGTTACTCCAGACTCCTCCAAAGAGTACTCTTTCGTAACACAATGGATCATTCGCTTCAACATCACATTTGGATCGTTTATGGATACACCTGCGTCGCTCACATCAGAGTCACTGGCCACATTCGAAGCCAATCCGAGGTTTCACCTCTCGGAATATCTGCCACCTCGCGGCGGTTGGCGATCTTTCAACGAATTCTTTGCCCGGCAATTCAAACCGGGGTATCGGCCAATCGCAGCGGTTGCAGATTCTTCTGTAATCGTCAGTCCTGTCGATTTCACCTTCAATGAACAATTGGAAATTTCACCCTCATCGACCCTTACCGCAAAAGGTCTTACATGGAGTATCAGTGAGCTGATGGTCGATAGTCCTTTCAAAGACTGTTTCCAGGGTGGGACATGGATGCATGGCTTCATCACGGAAAGCGATTATCATCGTACCCACGCCCCCATTGGTGGCAAGGTAGTGGAAGCACGGGTCATGTCAGGACAACACTATGCACTAATCGAAGCAATGGACCTGGAAACAGACACGAACGACTACACGGCTTGTATCAAAGAGGAGAAGAAGAAGACGCTTCGCAAGCGACGGGTGTTCTATACCCCCAACGAGCCTGGATACCAATTCGTTCAAGGCCGCGGGCTTGTAGTCCTTGAGACAGAAATAGGAATGGTTGCCGTGTTGCCGGTAGGGATGTCAGTGGTATCTTCTGTTATCCTGACTGCGGAAGAGGGTGTCACACTGCGTAAAGGCGAGGAAGTCGGATATTTCCAATTCGGAGGCTCTGATATCGTCCTCATGTTCGAGTCGAAAAGAAAACTTGTATTGGACGCAGTGCCTGGTGTGCATTATAAAATGGGGGTTCCGATCGGACATGCTCATCAAAAGTCTTGATTACGCGAGAGTACGAATTGTCTACAATACCTGAATCTGCTTCTGATGCAGTTCCCCACCATCAATGAGTATCTCACAAGATATAGGTCAATATTGTTCAAGTCCCTTAGCGTTATTGCAGTCACACTAGTTAACAGGTTGTCCGTAACCCTATCGCTCATTCAAAGAGAGTATGTTGTACTACATCTCTGCCGTTGGTTACAGGCCTTGCGTTAGGCTATGCTCCAATGTCAATCCGGGAGGAAGATTATAGTCGTTGTTGCTTTCATCATCGTCGGACCATCCAGCACCCAAGCTACCAAACTATTTCCTTCCAGATACATGCTCCTTCTTTCTATAGCCTTACACGTTACAAGTCACCGTCAGCCCAGCCATGCCAAATGGCGGATTCCATTGCCCGTGAGATCTGGCTTCTTCCAAAACCTTTTTAATCTTGTCCATCTCCTTCCCGAACCAGCGACTCTCATTGGAGCCAGGCCACGGCAGGTTGCCATGGCGCACCGGCTCTCCAGCACTATCCCCATCTTTGCATTGCTTAAAGAGGTAAAATGCCGAGTCTCCTAGCTCTTCCTCGCCATCGTGAGTTTCGTGATACCAGACGGTGTATTTGCCACGCCAGGCTTTAGTAGGTTCCTTTTCCACATCCATGCCGTTCTCCCAAGTAAACATCCACGCCGGAACGTTCCCAAGAAAAGTGGGAACGAGGTGTAGTTGATTATCGAAACCGAAGGTATTTGCAAAGGACCATTCGTTAACGTTGACTTCGAATCTGACGTATTCGAATATCGCGTCTGTAGGTACTCTTAATCCTGTGAAGGAAACTTTCCCGTTGGGGGTATGAAGATCTTTGAATACGATCAAGGGAGATGGTTGAGGCTTCGTATGGATGTCCACGGTCGCGGCGGATTGCATTGCGAAGGATCGGCGACGTTGAGGAGATGGAGACTGATAGGGATGCGAGCTTGTCTAGGTGGTAGACAACGCTTGTGGTTCAAAGGTTGGGATCAAATTTGCTCGGAGTTTAGATTGCTAAGTGAGCATAAGCAGCATAGCGAGGAGTGAAAGAGTGAAGCGCTGAGTAAGAGTAGACGTGGAGATGAGGTCTTTGGGACAAAAGCTCGAGTTCATACGTGTTGTAGATTGAACCAGAACTGGAGTTCTTTGTGGAGGAGCCTTAAATAGTTATACCTGCCAGGGGAACAAGGTGGCCTTGGTGTAACTTGAGCTATCTCCCATCCTAGAGAATCTAGTTTGGTATCAGTATAAGAAGACGCTTGATATAGAGCTGACGTTGAACAGTATAGCCAAGAGACGGAGCAGTGGGTGCAACCGTTGTGGGTGTGCCTTCGTGTCCAATCGATGCGCGTCTACTGCCATCTTACAAGCCCCAATTGACGGCCTTTGGTTCAAGAGTGTTGCGACCTATAGATCTCTTAGTTGCCTTACGGCGAATATCGCTGTCAACGCAGCCGGGAAAATTCTTAGCTAGGTGAACCATGACTTCAGCTATGGTTGTGTGGTGAAGCGAACCCTCGAGTGCTCTCATAACGCTGTTTACAGATCGACTGTGCTGCAAAAGAAGACACGATAGATAAATCTTTACGCAACTGTTCCTCATATGCTTTTAGGCTGACAGGATTGATGACTCAGTCAATAGACTGCTGGGTCCGAAGGTGGTGCAATTCCTCTACTAAGCTTGGTAGGTTCAATGTCTTATCTCAGTGTGCGACCTTCATATAACGCCGCTGGTCTCTTTGTGTGAGAGTAATACAAGGAGAGACGGTTGTTGATGAAGTAAAAAAAGACAAGAAAAATTATATGGCAACCAAGAGGTAGACAATGATATAATCCCTGACGACATACCTCTTATCAACTGTCTCAGAAGAAGGTTACGTTGTCTACGCTAATTAGGGTAGCTGCAACCGCTTCGATGCCAGATCTCGGTTCAATCTACATCAATCGAAGTCGCATAGAGCACGTACGTTGAACTCGATACCACACTGCTGCATTATAGACCGTTGTATGATGGCCTTCAGCAAGGATAGTTCAGCATATCATCTGCTTGGTCCTGTCCAAATTTTCATGAATGCCATACCATCAGCAATGCTAAAGTGTGTCACTTATCGCTCTAGTCTAGGAATAATCGTACTGAAACGATGACTTGATGGCTGCGATCAAGTATATTCACTATTGCGTAGGACACTTCCCTGGCAAACGGTCCAGCGCTCCAAACGCGATAGGCACTCCATCAACAGCCATGTCAAACTTGATATTACCAAAGCGGCGTTGCTCCAGCATATACGCAGGGATTCGAGCAATTGCTCTGACGATCCACCGGTATTCCAAGTAAGGTGGATTCATGCGTAGAGGGAAGACGGGCAGAATGCAGATAGCTCCAGCGTAGCCCTGGAGACCTTCGATCAGACCGTCCGAGCGATAGGTGCTTGGATGAGGAGCTATCTCACAGAGCGCACCCATGATTGGCACAAAGACATCGTAGATTCCGAGGGTCTTATCGCCGTCGGGCACAAAGGTCGTCACGAGACGTTCATCTTCAGCGTCGTTCACTAGAATGACGGTAGTAACGTCGGTATGATTGATTGCCATTGCTTTCGTATGATCAACTATTGAAATATGATGTCAGCATTGCAGCCTATAGACGAAGATGCATGTTCAGGGGTACATACCCATGCTTCCGGCACCCAGTAATGGGGCCGCTCGTTTGGCTACAGAGACAGTTCTATTGATGGGATTGCCGCTCGTCGAGTCTAGCGTAAGAGGATTGTTGACTATGTGAACCCAGCCAACAAGGCTATTACTCCATCTCAACTCGAACGCAGCAAGCTCAAACTTCTTCGATCTAATCATTCGATACACACCAACTGTGATAGCCCAGTTCACAAAGCGAGCTTCGATATTTCGTTTACGCTTTGGGGTGCTGACAAGAATGCTCACTTCCGGGTAGCTGTCCAGCTTGTATTCCGTTCCATCAATGATCTTGGCGTCCCACTCTCCAAGTGCAAGAGTCTTCAGCGCGGCCACCGTGACCATGAGACATGATGTTATACGAAGCTTTGGCCCGCCAACTGTGGAAGCTATGTGGAACTCGGCGGGTGGCGTCGGAATACCCAATGAGGAGGTCGTCAGGTTCGTTTCTATGCTATCAACGAGCCAGTGGTCAAGGGCGGAGTCATTTGAGACCGTTAGACCGGAGCCGAGGATGGAGAAGAGGGAAAAAAGATGTGGAAGGCGTATTAGCATATTGATGAGAGTGTGTAAGGTTGATCAATTGAGGTGGGAGGCGGGCATCATGGTCGCTAATGCATGCAACCGTTCATGGAATACCTATGCAGCGGATGTGTCGGCAGTCGTATATATCGAGATTGAGAAGCGACATATAAAGCACCATTTCGCGCCTAGCATATGAAACATGGCCTGATGATCCTCCGCTCCAGGCGAATACTCCTCGTTACCCTGGCGTAGGTGTTGTAAAAGTCTGGCTGACTTCATGAGTATAACGACTGACTGGCTTCTTGGCGTATGGTTAATGTGGTCCTGCGATCATAATCGCCAGCTCTCCATAACGCACTGATTTCCGCTTGCTAATGATTTGTAGTGAAACTTGGCCCGCCATTTCTTACCGCCGATCTTATGTTTTGAATGGTGTGTTTAAGCTTGATCTTTTGAACGCACGAAAGGTTGTTTATATCTGGTTGTTAAGTCCTTCTGCTTTCGAGTGTTGAGATTCCTGAAGGCAGTATGTTGTGAGACCGGCTACTTAGCACGAATTTTCAGCTGTTTGACGAGATTATGCCTCATAATACGTATCTAACTAGCCGACGACAAATCGTTTTGAGTTGTCCTACGAAACGTAACACTTCATGGCACGCCTATCATGATGGCACAGCACTTTCGGTGACCCAGAATGCCAGCGGGCTGCCTCGACAGCGAATTTGCCCCTACATTCGATTGCCCAGGTGATGCATATGGATGACAGGTGCGAATTGGAATGAGGAGCCTTTCGCTGGGATCGTTGAGGCTTAGCCTGCGAATTTGCAGTTCCGGGTCCCGTAGTATATTGAAACATAATATTGCGAGGTGGTAGATTCCGTCGTCTGGAACGCCGTGGCTATGTGAAACGTGCCGATTCAAAGGTGTGGATCAAATCGTGTGTCTACTTAGAGCTTTCAAAAACATGGTGATGCCCGTAAGTGCAAACTCAGGATCTAGTATTGGCTCGCGAATATCGGCCGGGCTCTGTGAAATGGGTGATATACTGTCGAACGTGCGATCAGAAGCATGGGTACTTGGGTGTGCAGGCGAAAAGACGAGGTATAATGGGTGTGTACTAGGATGCATAACATAGAGAATGCTCGCTTGCCCAATGTTCAGCTTGTGGTTGACGGTCGTACCCTTCTTTATACTCCAGACAAGCACACAAAGATGGTCCTGGCGCCAAGTCTTTTATGCACTCAAGTCTATCAAAGGCTAGTATATCTCTGTAGTTGTTTCTTCTTCCTAGATATTATTATATCAAATGATAGGCATTAGACGCCGAGTACAGGCAGACGGCGATGAATGGGCTGGAGTCCAGCTCAACGCTTCCGTTTCGTCACTCCTCCGTGATGAGTGACCGAGGTGGGGAAATATTAGCGCATCTTTTCACAATCTCGGGCGAATTTCAGGTCCGGCAGTCGGGTCGAGACAACACGTCTTGTGGTCTATGAGAGTATAAGGGTATCGTTCTATTCAATTCGGGGCCTGATACGCACAGAATCGCATCAACACCAGCATTAGCTCAGGACGTGAGTCCGATGAATCTATATATACCTCCCCGTGCTCACTGTATCGCACGATTACAGACAATCAGAGCGGGGACCTCTGTAGTATCCAATCCACCAAGATATGCCGCCGGAACATCCACCGACGTAACGTCCCCCGACTCCTGGCAGGATTTCTGCAGATACTCATGTTGTGGTTTGCACTTCTCCCGTCCATACTCGCCGGTGAATTCGCAGTTCGGGTCGGTGAGCCCACAGGTTTTGTCCCAGACGCAGACCTGGATATTGCTGAGACATCTTGGAGTCATAGTCTCAGTGGCCAAGCCAGGTCCATGGTCGCCGCCAGTCACGGCAACGTAGTCGGCGCAGTTTTTGGCACCGAGGAACAGGGCACTGCCCGTCGTCCATCCCGAAGAGAACATGGTCTGCATGAGCTCGTAGTAGTTTTTGGACGGATTTTGAAGCGATGACAGACCAAAGGCAGCATTGGTACCGGGGTCGTACCACCACGCACTGCACACTCCATACTGATCGTAGGAGTCGCAGGAGACGAGACTACTGGTTGTCAGAGAGCCGTTGTGGGCAAGCGCGTGCGGATTAGTGTCACGAGCGAGAGTGACAATGATGTTATTTGCGGTCAAGCACTGGGAGACGATATAAGTTTCGAGGGCCAAGGTTAGATTTTGAGTGTTCGCTTCCAGCGAGGTTCGTGGGGCTATGAAGTTGCCGTTGGCGGCAAAGATGTTGAACGTCGTAAAGTTTTGCTGGATCATACCCAGCGCATTTGAGACATTCTGTTGATAGGTGGTCTTCATGGTACTGAGACCGTCGTAGAGGTCATTGACCTGAACAAATTCGGAATCCAAAGTTCCCGTTGGATTCAATTGTTTGATCACCCCTGGAGTCTGCCGTAAAGCAGTTTCCACGAAAGATTTGCCTATATCTTTACCCAACGCCTCGACCAAAGAGGCAGGGGATGTTATAAGTGGTGTCATTGCAGTGAGGGCCTGTAAGAAATCGCCTAGCGACACTTTCTTTGGTACTTTCGGATTGATGGTCGTCACGATCTTGCCAACCCTCCCAGTAGCCGACAAGTCCGCGCTTTGAATGGCTTCATAAATGGATTCATACCACTGCCAGATGGCAAAAATAGTGTAAAGAGTGTAGGCCTCATAAGGAGTGTAACCTCTCGAAACGAAGTCCGCGGGGTAGTCGCACATATTCGGTCCGGTTTTGTCACACTGCTCTTGCTCGTAGCCGACCAGCTGTTGATAACAGGAAACAAAGGAGATGTTTTGGGAGGTGCAATAGGTGCCATTTGCTTGCCACCATCCTTCTAAATAGGATGTCACATCGAGTACGTTCCAACATGCTGGAGTTAGGTTGTGCCTCAAGTCACTGCAATTGCTCAATTGTCGCGACTCCAAAGTATTTGGCTGAGCCGGCTGCTGCGATATCGGCGATGCGGCCAGTAAGCGAACGTATGAAACGATGGTCAACAAATGGAAGAGCGAGAAGACGGGCATTCGAGGACAGGCTTGCATCGGACTTTGGGGATACGCTCGTCGATACCGGGATCGGATGGAATGGATGAGTCTCAATAACGAGGGACAAGACCGATACTTTATGCTAATTATATTGAGCAGCCAGGGCCTTCCTGTACTATCTGTTGGAAGAGTGGCCCTGAGGGGCATCAATATATACAGACGAGAAGGATTGATACATCGCCATCGTATTTACCATGCTATGCAGCATTAGATTCACCGCTTAGCTTCGTTCCACCCGTCCACAGGGTCCGTCATGTCTGTTCCCATCGCTATTCGTCACTTTGGAGGTCGCTGAGGCTGATGTTCGTGTAGTTTGCTGGAGCAGCCATCCACGTGGGAGATTGGATTGGGCACAACAGACAAAGCCCAGTAAATCCCGGGCGACTCTGAGCCATTTTGGATAGCATGCATGACGACACTCCAATCAAGATTTATGGAGAATTTTCGTGGGATGTAGGAGCTCATAAGAGCGAGTCCCGAGTGACATGTGGATGGTAAGCTCGAAATAGCCTCGTCGAATACATTTGATCCGTCAAGCCACGAGGGTTCACGGCAGGTTTAGGAAGGGATGTTTCCGTAAGCGCAGATACGCGACTGGACTTGCGCCGATGCGAGGCCATCCCTCAAGGGGCCAGCCGCTGTTTCGGCTTGCCGTCTACTTGACCTTCAACCTGTCCCTTGTTTGTATGGGTTCACAGATTCAAATTGGAGTTGGGTACGGGAGATGCTGCATGCAGTGCGACCTACGCGTGGTGGCTGGAGAGGCTCGGCCAATCCCACGCTACCAAGGATGGAACATGCAACAGGCTCGTGGGGGCGTATTTCGGAGCTCATATGCTGCACATGGCTCACACAGAGGATTCGGTTGTGCGACGATCTCGTATGACAAGAAATGCCGTTGACTAGGCCGTTTCGCTATACTCCACCCGGCTGGTGTTGTCTACTGGCGCCACCCGGGTGCCTACGTGGACCAGGTATGAGTGCGGCACTTACTGTCTTTCTTAATGACACACCTAGACCTTGAGGCTATCGAGGTGCTTGGAAAGGTGAGACTGTTGGGAATGTGAACGTGGCTGGGTTGAAATTCCTAATCCCGTAAGTCCTCGCGTGGCACCAAGGATGCCTTGCCGTGAACCCACAGGAGGAACAGGCATAGTCATGAATAGGTAGGCTTTTCCTTACACTGCTTGGATCATAGAGAATGGAGATCAACTCAATATCGATCATGGGTCATCTCCTTCCTCAATCGCCTCCTCCGTCGCTCCTCGGGAATCACCTGTCCCCATATCGCTCATACTCGTATCCTCGCCTGAAATTTGGCTCAGCTTGCGCAGAATGTTTTCGATTCGCTCAGTTGATCCTTCCAAGGCCTCAAGCCTGCCAGCGATGTCACTGGCGCCGTGCTCATGAAGGAATTCCGACAGATGCTCTGTAAAGCCAGCAGCTGTTGTCATTGAATCTTTACGTTTCGTGTTCGAGCGTTTTAGTTGGGGCCTTGTTGCATCAGGGCCTTTGAGGCTAGGAGTTTGGGACGCAAGGATGCCATCTATCTCCTCACCCCTTGCTATTTCGTCTAGAAAGGATTGAGGTGGCTCAAACTCGAACACTGCCTGCGTGTCACCGTGCACGGAAAATCGCGAGAAGTCCCAAAAAGCCCAGAGGCTCTGAACCTTGCTTTTTGGCTTTTCCCAAAGATGTCGACGTTCATACCTACTCTTACATCAGCAAAAGCGACCATCATGAACAGATCTTAGAGATGCTGTATGATATTAGCAGACACTTACATGCTGATCATGATGAGGAGCGGCGCATTTATAGTTCTGACGGCGGTGACATTAATCTTGTGAAACCAACGTGGCGACAAGACGAACTTTAGCGGCAACAAAATAAAGAGAGCAAGGATATTGAATGGCGGCTGGTAGGAGAATATCGCATCGCTCTTTACCCCTTCAAATGTCAAAACCGCCCTGCGAAACTGAATCTCTGACGTGACATTAGATGCAATCTTCGAGTACGTGCTGCTCAGCATTGAGACCAAGATTGTGAGGAATAGCGTGTTACCCAAGAACGCGAAGGTGACCATGAGCGTTGGACCAATGAACCAATGAAAGTCGGGCGACTTCTGGATCCCAGTACCATCAAGGCCAAACCAAACCCATAACATCCACTTGGAGATCGTAATGGGAGGATGTTCACCGTTGCCGAGCCACATCATGCTAAGGAGGAAGCCACCAAAACACCAGACAGCGAGTAAGGTCAAAACGGTAAAGTCTGCCATCATCGCTCGCAATGAGACAAACAGCATGTTCTCAGACATCAGATTGAAGGCCAGGCGAGGAATCAGGACAGGAGCTCCGGCGGACAGAATATCCAAGGCCGGTGCACCCGTTGTCCGGTCCCCTGTCGCCAGATTATGTATTCGAAGGACTAGATAGGCAACGTAGATTAACCCAAACATAGTATCGAGGAATGACCATAAGTTTTGGGTATAGCAGTGCCACCCGTGTTCCAAGATAGAAGCAAATTCATCCAATACCCACCCAAAAGCATAGATGCAGAAAATGAGCTCATATACGGTGAAATGTTCCGCATCTCGATGCTCCATAGTGAGTATGTACAACACTAATAGCAGGATGAATTGGGCAATATCCATAAGATTCCTCGTGCGCGGTACTTGCAGGCGGTACTGATTCAGCAGCAGAGCTCTATTGGGATGATATAGTGTGATGGGCTTGTGCTTGTAATGATCCGGTATGATGTCAATGAAAGATGATGGGGTATAAGTGATTCGTCCCACGTAGATTGCCTCCGTGACCTTTTGGCAAGCTGGGGAGCCCAGCAGCATTTTACTCTCAGATATGATAGCAACTTCCAAGGCGGTTGATTTGCGCTCGTATCCACCCGCCTTTTGCAGAGTCCAGTGAATTGCGTGACTCGAATCTCGTACAACCTCCACTGGAGCTTTCTGAAAAGGCTCAAAACCAGCGACTAGGATATTGGATAGAAGTAACAGCCCTTCACGTCCAGGATTGTCTTCGTCAGTACGGCGTAACACTTTCAGAGCGACAAGCTCGCAAAGTAATGCCCGAGTGGTGTTTATGGTCTGATGGGCTTTGAAAGCTTGTTCCCTGAGAAATTGCAACTTATTGACGAGTAAGCAATAGATGATTGACTCATCGTGCTTCTCCCATATCCGGTGGACCAAAGGCCTCACAATCGTAACATTGATCCTAGCCGCTCTAAGTTGCTCCAAGCTGTACGGATCATCGATTGCAGCTATAATCTGGTGCCGAATTCGGTGAATGTTAGTGTAGACAGGCAGATCAGCATAGGGATTTGGTGGGCAAGGCAGATGATGCCAGTCATATTGCTCCTCGTCTGGGACTAGAGGCTCATGTACACTATCCGTATCGTAACGCTGCATAGTCTGTTTGGACGTATCCCACGCACAGCTGCTTTACCACTATAAAGATTCGTGTTGCATGACGTCTTGGTTGCGGTGACACCGAACAATCGGGACGTTCACTGTACTGCGCGATGGTAGGCACGGTAGTTTTACGGATTGAACACAGTACAGTGATATTTCCCGAGCCTTTTGACTTGCAGGCCTGTGGCCTAGCAGTGCGGGTATGTTACGATGTACTTCTGTGGACTGTTGTGAAAATGTTATTGCCACCAACACAAAAGTCGGGATCGCTTAGCATCGGAAGCTACCACGGATCGGGAAGGAGCTTCGACTGGACTAGCTGCCGCTGCCGCTGCCGTCGCAGCCGCAGCCGTAGCCGTAGCCGCGCAAGGCCCCGCTTTCTACTTTACTTACCTAAGAGTTGCAGACTTAAACCCTGTGAATTGCGTGAACGTTGCGAAGGGAAATGAGTTCTGGCAGTTAACATGGGAGACGTGCCAGATTTGAAGAAGTCTCTCGATTTATCTGCTCTGACAGGTAGAAGCGTGCTGATTACCGGAGGTGCTTCAGGCATTGGTGCCTTAATAGCGACTACGTGTTTGGAACATGGCGCCCGCGTCACGATAGCAGATGTCAATGAGCAACAAGGCAAGGCTTTCGCCAAGGACATGGAGCTGAGAGGTCTATCGGTCAATGTGGTAGCCACGGATGTAACACAATGGGCCTCACAAGTACAGGCTTTCAAGTCTGCAATAGCCTTCTCTGGCAGTAACAGCATCGATATCGTGGTAGCCGCAGCTGGATTAGGAGGTGCAGACTTCATCTCGCCGGAAGAAATGGCCCCAACGTTGCACAGTGACCCACCAGAGCCGCGGCATGTCGGGCCCACACTTGATGTGAATATCAAGGGGGTGTACTTCACATCAAAGCTCGCCCAACATTATTTCGCTCTACCACCCGCGTCCTCAGACACCATCAAGAAAGCCCCAAAGAAATCGCTGGTCGTCATAAGTTCCCTAGGGGGCTACCTTCCGTTGAACGCTACTGATTACACAGCTTCAAAGTGGGCAGTCAGGGGATTGTTCCGCTCCATCAGATCCCGAATGGAGGACCTGGGGTATCGAGTCAATCTCATCGCTCCATGGGTTATGGATACACCAATGTCCAAAGGTCTCGCAGACACCTGTCGGCAACATGGGTTTCCAGTGGGCGACGTTCGAGATGTGTCTGATGCAGTGATCCGATGTGCATTAGACGACTCTATTTGTGGTGCGTTAGCCTTAGCCTCACCTGCGTAGATCCTGGGCTGATGTAGATTCGCAGGTCGTGCCATAGCAATCGGTGCCACCGAGACCTTCGATTTAAGAGATGACATCGGTGGTATGGAGGCTGGAGTAATGATGGATAAGTATATACAGGAGGAGGCCAAAGGGCTCATGGATTTCTTTGGGCAGCGACCGTAGACGTCCAACAATAACGTTGCCTGTATTGGTGTGCAATTTTTTCCATTTCCTTGAGGGTGCGGAGGCTTCAGAGTCTATATATGCGATTTACAGCGCCATGACACATCTCTGAAGTCGGTCGAAGATATAGTGCACACGTGATTCGGAAGCCATTTGTGCTCGACCCAACGCTGCGTATCTCAGAATGCTATGACGTCCACAGGGTGAACCGTTCATTGTTCCGAATGTCGTGTAGGTCTGAGCTTTCATGGATGAAGGAGACCGCCGAAAAGCGCTAAACGGACTGTGGCAGTGCGGCCAGTCTTCACCATTGTCGAACCCGCATTATAAGTAAGTGTATCAATATTCGCGACTCTCGCAGAAATGGAATCGGTTCCTGGAGGGAAGATGATTGCTTTATGGCAATTTTGATATACCAGGATTGATCGCTTCTTCATCTCCGGAGTCGGCCCTCCGTGCCAAGACGCGAGCATCGGACGCTTACCAGATCGAGACGATGGTTACCAATCACTTTTCTTCCTAGATTTTGTTTCTCTCTCCGCAACATCCTTTCAGATCCAGTACGCTTGAGCTGCTATGTACTTGGGAACAGCACTAAAGTCGTCTCTCGAACATCACAGTGGCAAGAAATATCCCTCCCAACCCCAGAATGATGCGCATAGGACTCTCACGATCGCTGTCGTCACCACAGCCTCATCATGACCGATCCGTGGGCCAGTGCGGATACTGGGAACCCCCACCACGTCCGTGAAAAGCCACAGAGCCATTGTTCTACACTATCCGCTTGCCCATGATTTCAAAACTTGCCTAGGCCAATGGCTACGATGATTGATCAACCCATGGAAGTACCGAGTTCTGTGGACGTTGTCATTGTTGGCAACGGCCCTTCGGCGCTCATCTTGTCCTTCATCCTGCACGGCCACGTACCTTACTACAACGCCTCAAGGCCCCATCCAGATCCTATTCTACACACAAAGCTTTCCGAGTCGCCATGCCTCCTCGACATTGATGCCGATGAGCTCACTGCCCACTTTGCAGCATCTCGGTTGTGTTACTCGACTCAAGCCCTTCCTGTCAACGTTCTCCTCGACACTCTCGTACGACCTTTGGCCGACACAGACCCTGGCAAGTACGAAACATGCGTCGAATGGCGTTTCGAGGAAGAGAAGGCAGTCTCACACATCGTGCTGGGCAACACCGCGGACGCAGGAGGGCAATGGGCTGATAATCCGGTCTCGGCCAGCGGGGAAATTGAGACTCTGAGTTATGCGGAGATGCTGTCGCTTCCTGGGTATTCTTTTGAGGATCATCACAGACACCGCAACGGCAAACTTGTCCCGGACTTTCACCGGCCCACACGTCGAGAAGTTGCCGACTACCTAGCTACATACCCTCACGCAGTGAGTATCCAAGATTCCATTTACACCAACGTTGAGGTTGGGGAGATTTTCCGGACTCATGAGGGCTTCCACATTGGGTCACACAACATTGTCTGTAAATACATCGTTTTAGCATCGGGCGTTTTCTCCCGTCTTATTCCTCCACGACCGCTCTTACGGCCGCTGAGCGCTCTTCCATCCGCCAATCATACCAATGAAGCGCCACGCCTTGTCGTCGGATCTGGCTTCACCGCTGCAGACGTCATCATATCTACGCCGCCTAGGGACAAGATCATACACATCTTCAAATGGGACCCCGAAAACCGCCCGTCACCGCTCAGAGCGTGCCATCCGCGGGCATATCCGGAATATGCGAAGATATACCGCCATATGAAGCTTGCTTCGATGAACATTGACACTCACAACGTCACATCTCCTACGAGGATCAGAAAGTCCAACCCTTTCTTCCAAGATCGAGACTGGGACGAGGTTTACGAAGGACTCCCAAACACACACATCAAGGCCATTGAAATGAGAAACGATCACGCTCTTCTCACGCTAGAGGCTAGTGACGGAAGCATCCTAGAAAGAACAATCTCTGGCATGGATTATGTAATTGGAAGGCGAGGATCACTCGATTACCTTGACAAAGGTCTCCTTGAAGAGATTGACATCTCTGTTGGACAGCCTCCCCCCAACTACAGTCTCATCTCCGGACAGACTCTAAGGTTGAATGCGGAGAGGAGCATAGAACTTGCTCCAGGCATCTTCGCCATCGGAAGCTTGACAGGCGATTCACTCATCCGCTTCGCCTACGGTGGCTGCGTTTCTGCTGCGCAGCAGATTATGAGACCTAGTCAGTCAAGACCAGGTACGATGGAGAGCTCGCCCACAGGGAGCTCTGCGAGTTTGTCCACGGCTCCCTCTTCCCCAATCGACCTGCACGCGGATTTTCAAGACAATTGTCTCCGCACTGGCGGGCACTCGGATCTGCACCTGGATAGGTCGACGCGACCGAAATTAATCATGGAAGACACTGTCGCCGATATGCAGCCTGCTTGATCCGACAAGTCGTGGACCCTTACTGTATATTTCTCTGTTGCGCATGATACTATATACTTCTCTCGGACTTCGTTTGAGACGAGTCTATTGATTTGATAGAGACCATCCAGTCCCCCTTGCAATATTAGCGCTTGATTTCTTGCACATATTTTCTGCTTCAACATTCGCATAGCAATCGGCGTCTTATGGTGCGAGTCTTTATTAGGCTGTCAGTGGGATCATGATCTTCAACGGCTGTCTGAAACGTTCCAACATACGTTGTACATAGAGAAACATACCGTGTGCTGGTAAACCCCCGCTCGGCTTCCATGCAAACCCTCATGGGCTGCTCAGTGGCTTTCGCGAAGTCCGAATCATGCTGGTTATCTCCAGGGCCCTCCAGATATTCCACGTGTACATGACAACGGCCCATATAGAGAAAGTATCGTCTCCTCCAAGCGATCAAACTCAAAGTCTTATACCTCGATATCTCCTCGTAGACTAGCAGCCTAGCCGAGTGTATCCTCTCGAACGTCGATGGATGGCATCAAGTCTTCTGTATCCCGGTTGCCCTCTCACGGCCGCTTAGCAAGCACCGCTTCCCAGGACAGAACTCCAGATGAGCTCTGCTCAGCGTGATCCTCGCTCTTGTAATCCGGCACCCAACGTCTATGGCGGAGTTCGCCCCTGCTCTACCCATCGCTCCATCCATCGAATCCAGTGTAGGTCTACGCATTCCATCAACTCCCTCGAACTCGCTGTGAGTAGCATAAGTACACATGTGAACACTGGGTGGATTCAAGGCCCAGTTGGCGAGCGTCATCGGCTCGAGGTGTTGTCTATATTACCCCTTCTCTGCGATGTCGTGAAAGTTAGCCTGCGGTGGGAGCGCTACTTCTTCGGGTCTGCGGTTGCACGTATGTGTCCTCGGAATCTCCTCAGAGGGAAGCACCCCATTCTCAGACAGCATGTTCATCGTTCCACCTCTTTTGAATCAGGGCCCAATGGGTGTGGCGAGCCCTTCTATCGCCACCATGCCAGGGACCGGTTCCTGAACATCAAGATTCAATCTCGGCTTCTTCCTACTCATCATTCATTCCCTCAAGGTTCGAGGCGCGCTGGAATTGCATCGTAAAATCACGCGCCGAAAGGCCTCCTCACATGCGCGCAACCATCCCGAACGACGACCATGAGTAAAAATTACACGAATAAACAACGAATCACAGACAGTTCCCATCAAAACCAACACTAGAAAGCATACAGCAACAATCATAAGCGAGTATGTCGTATTCGTTCCCGTCGTGTACGAGAACGTATTATCGCACATCACATACAAGCTCTCAGAAAAGCCGTGCAGCACGGTTGGGTTGTCCGTGCATCCCAGACCCTTCAGATATAACGGGGCCATGCTGTCAGCGGCTTGTTTCGTTATGCAAATTCCTAGAGGCCTTCAATGTATTGGAGCTGATATCTCGAATATGCACATGCTAAAGGGAAGATGAGATCGACGAGATCAAGGAGAGAGAGCAAGAAATCATGAATAGATGTATGACTCAACGGCTTCAACGGTCAGGAAAAGTGGGCCACTCAGCCCTCCGGATGAAATTCTAGTGGAGATGTCTTCAACGAGACATGGTAATGTTTCATGCCGTCCGTTGGCGAAATGATGGTGAATGGTGGGTTAAGAGTAGGATCGAGTCTGCGAGGAAAGACATGGTGCTTTTATATATATGTAATATGAAAGCGAAGAACACACAAGCACAACCCTTCAAGTCACTACTATATTCCTATTCAATAGATGCGATACCCTTTCATCGCTATTGCATTTACAATCACCCCTGGTGATAAAATCCCATGGGATATAGATACGAAGTGAAGGGCACATCCTTTCTGCAACGGTGACGTGTCAAATTGGCAACCGCAGTACGAAAAATGGAGATTTGGTATTCTCATAAAAATCGTGGCCGATTGAATGTAGATATCTAGGCAAGCTTGTGTGTAACATAAACGGCCAGAAATACGGATCCCCAAATTGGTCTAAATAAAGAAGCACAGATCTCTTAACGGCCGCTAGATTAAAATATTCATGGTGTTTTCCCTCGATAGAATAGCGTTGATATCGCGAGTGCAAATAGTCGTGTTCATGCAGTAATACACAAGGTAGTAGCATCATTCCTCGGATTCTAGTACTCTACACCCAACTAATAAACACCTTAAACATTCCAATACAATCAAGCCTATAACCTGAAGACAACCAAAGAAGAATCTGTACAAGTGATACGAGATGAAATGGCAAAATAAAACGACCACGGTACGATTTGAACGCACAAATCTTTGGTGCCGAAAACCAACGCCTTAACCATTAGGCCACGCGGCCAATTGTGAAATTTCTTACTATTTGACGACATATTCGTATAGAATCTCCGGAAGACGTTGCATCTATCTTTACGTCGCCCCTGACGTTTCGCGCTCATGAAATAGACAGATATCGTACATGACGGATCTACCTTGTTGTTCGGTGTACAGGTACGCGCAACTGTTTCTAGGTTCGATCATGTCCCGGCGAGGCGGCGACGGGTCAACACCGCCCTTGGCAGCTCTTGAGTTCTCATCCTGTTCATGACTACTCTTGTGAAAGGTCTTGTAACAAGCCCCTATTCCTGGTAAACAGTTGAGGCATTCTTTTCAGTCAGCGCGAGGAGCGCAAAGCCAAGGCTAGAATATCGCGCCTTGGCAATTTCTTGCCGATTGCGGAGTAAAGTACCTCAGCTGATTGCACAATTGACCTCGTCTACATTGAATCGCCCACGACGCCTCATGCGTTCAGCAGAGGCTGTGTCGCACGATAGGTGCTTCCAATCCGTCTGATTATATTTCATTGGTATCTTAAAGCAACATGTCTGCCTCACTTCCCGGACACCGTGACCTCCCCAACTCTCAGTACAATCTTGATACCTACTTGGGTCGTGTGAAGCAATCTGCCGAAATAGCAGATCCGAGGTGAGCTCGAGTAATGGGAGCCGCCTCACCAGCTGCTGGTGTGGTAGGTAGACCGTAATCCCTGCCAGCCATTGAGCTTCTCAGGCTCACATTTCATCCGCAGAACCCTCTTCGTCTCTGCATCAGGCCTTGAGAATGCAAAGAAGCTTGTCTCTTCATACAAGCAGGGGCATGCCAAAGGCATGACGTCTGAGATATGGCAGGCAAAGAAGATCGTGGACTCGACGCTGCATCCTGGTACGATACTCGATATGGTGGAGCCTTTGTTGAAGGGTCAAGCCTGATCGGGATAGATACCGGACAGCCAGTCTTTCTCCCCTTCCGCATGTCTTGCTTCGTCATTTCGAACCTCATAGTCACAGCTGGCATGCTCACACCAGGGCTCCAAGTACTCCACCCCCCGAACAGCTTCCAGCATTTTCTAACGAAAGAAAGACAACAGGCACGCTTCTGTGGCAGATAACCAACCAGTCCCTTAACGTTGGAATCAACAGCGCCAACGCCAACAAGTCCACCCCCCTCTCCACATCCACAATGGTTCAATCCTACCTCCTCGCCGTCTCAGCTTCCTGCTCCGTCGCCTTAGGCTTAAACGCAATTGTGCCCCGTCTCAAGCGACTCTCACCAAACGCAAAGATAGTCTTGACACGCCTCGTGCCATTCGCGGCTGTGGCATCGGCAGGTGCCCTCAACGTGTTCTTGATGCGAGGAGAGGAGATTAGGCAGGGAATCGACATCTTCCCAACGCTCAGCGGAGAGGAGAAGGCGCAGAAAGAGAGAGATGGGTCCGAGGTGCAGAGCCTGGGGAAGAGTAAGAAGGCGGCTACATTGGCCGTTGGGGAAACCGCGCTGAGCAGGGTGTTGAACTCGACACCAATCATGGTACTGCCGCCTCTGATATTAGTACGGTTGCAGGAGACTCGGTGGTTGAAGGAGAGGCCGAGGATGACATTGCCCGTGAATCTGGGTATGCGATTACCCGATGCTGGGAAGAACGATGATTAATGGAGGACATAGGTCTGATCCTGACGACATCCATATTCGCTCTACCTCTCGCTCTGGCAGCTTTTCCGCAAAGACAGGCTGTGCAAGCGAGGTCATTGGAGGAAAAATTCTGGGATAAAGGTGGGAAAGATGGGAAAGTCGAGTTCAATCGAGGGATATGAATCGATGACCAGTCCTTGCACGCCGGCTGCACCAATTGCTCGATTTGGGACGAGAACTTTACATGGAATTATTGCAAATCGCTACCCATCTTAACATAGGTCTTGATAGAAGTACACACATGGCTATATTGACTGCGCCATGAAGACGTTCGATTTCCGCTCTCGTGGAAGACACGCAATAGGGCACCGCGCCGAACCTTACCAATAGACGCCCTGTGGGCACTCAATATTCCCAGCTCTACTCAGCGTAGCTTTCATGTGGCGAGATCCAACATCATCCAAATCCTCTACAGCGGAGTAAGCTCGTATACTGAATCGTATATGAAAGACCAAGAGAGGAGCGAATTTGTCCGCGCCTAGAGGTTTGTGCATACGCTAAGAAAGGCAGCAGTTGCGATAGCTGGCGAGGCTACGCACCGTAAGCAAGGCTGGAAGAGCTTCAATAATTCTTTTCCTGATTTCAGGTCTTCATCATGTTTCACTCTTTCAGCTTTTGGTCTGATCATGGACCCGCTGTCCGTCCTTGCATCCGTCACAGGAATACTCAATGTGGCCGCCAAAGTCACGCAGGTGTTATCAGACTTCATCCAGAAGGAGCGAGGTGCACCCACCACGTTTCGCAATATCATCGCAGAGGTCTCGGCCCTAAGCGTCTGCCTCGCTCAGCTTGCTCCGATCTTACAAGGTACTGAGCATGCCCCTCAGTCAAGACAAGCTGCGATCTCGCTGGGACAAGTCATCGTCGTCAATACGTCCTGCGTATTGACCCTATCGGAGCTGGAGAAGATACTAGACTCCTTCAAGCTCAACCAACCAATGCCTATGCTTGACAAGATTCGATGGGCAAGAACTGAGCCGACAATCGTTGGTATCCTGGATCGGATTCGGGCGTCAAAAAGCTCCTTGAATCTGATCTTGACCATTCTGACCTGGTAAGTACTTCTATGACCCGCTCGCAATGAAATGCCAAAGTGAAGGATGTCAACTGAGCAGATCGTCCTGACTCAAGCGCATCGGTGGAAGAAGCTCACCTGTCAATGAACAACCTCGCTACAACAGTCCAAACTATTGTCGAAAGCAGTGAGAAGATGACGCACAAATTGGAGAACATTGAACAAACCCTTGCCGCCCCAAGTCAATACGCCACATCAACGATTTCAACCTTACCGAGATCGAGTGATGAAGCCTTGATAAATACAGCTCTAGGCCGAGATATCAAGGGTGGCCTTTCTTCCGCCCAAACACACATGCCAAGTGTCAATTCCGATTTGGACCTGGAGCTGAGCAATTCGAGGGTGTACTTGCGGACTTGCCACAGACACTCCCTATCATCTCTTCTCTCATCTTCTGTCTCTGCTTCCGGGTGGTCGTTCCTCTCTGGTATTAGCCTAGCCCAGGTATCGAACATATCCTTGCTTTCGCTTCCATTATATCCCCACGAGATATGGAACTATCAACATTATGAATCCTTGTATACGCATGATGGGCTCGATGGCTTCGACGTAGGAAACATTGGCATTTTCAAGCCTTTCGCCAAAGAATCAAAGTCGGCCAAGAGGAATTCCTTTGAATGCCCCCGATTGTATCCTGAAGACATAAGCCTGGGGAGTCCCGATATCGTAGATGAGCTCGAGAGAGATCGTGATACACTGAACAGACAAGTCAATATATTACTGTTAGGTAAGTCAAGATAAACTCTAAGAAGCTTGAGAATCAGCCTTTTCGGAGAATCTCCGATAACGGGATTCTAAACAGGCGCTGGAGAAGCTAGGAAGTCTACCTTATTGAAACAAATGCGACTTATCTACGCGGACGGTTTCTTTCCAAGTGAACGGGAGGACATCCGACGAGCGATTTTCTCAAACGTAATGATAGCGGTCAATATCATAGCAACGAAATGTCAAGAGCAAACCTTCCAATATCAGAATCCTCGCTCATATGTGAGCTTCTGTACATGCACAGAAGAAGACTTGCTGACTTTGTTACGTTATAGAAGTACGAAAAAGCTATATTACGCGCTGACGATACAGATGTTAGTGATATCCTTCCACCAGCATACGTAGCTGCGATCCAGGCTTTCTGGGCAAACAAAGAGTTCCAGGAGATCGTGAAAAGGGAAAACGAGTTCGCACGTCACGACAACTTTGCTTAGTATGCACAGTGATCTCTAAAGCTCTGGCGTTGAAGGCTCACTGCCAATTTAGTTACATACAGAATCTCGGTCGGTTGTCCGCCAAAGACTATGTACCTAGTGATGCCGATGTTTTACAATCACGGCGGCGAACTGACAGCATCAATGAAACGCTCTTTAGATTGGATCAGTGCGACTTCCGCGTTGTCGACGTTGAGGGAGAACGTTGGAGCCGAAAAACATGGATCCACGCATTCGAAGACGTGCATTGCTTAGTGTTCGTCGTCCCTTTAAGAGGGTATGAACAGTGCTTGGTCGAAGACAAAACATCGGTATGTGTCTGATTCGTCAAGTTCGGGCGATCCAAAATATCGGGACGGGAATAACGGTGTCCAACAGATACAAATGGACGAGGCCCTGCGTCTCTTCCGAACTCTCCTAAGTTTGAGTTATTTCCGAGAGGCTCGAATAGTTCTACTACTCACCAAGTTAGATCTGTTCGAGAATAATTTCAAGCGAAAGCCCCGGAGTGTTCTTTGCCCCGAAGATACTGAGCGAGACGGCGACGCCAGTGCTTTATTGATGTTCATTACTCTAGAGTTTCTCGCTTGCAACCCATATTATAACAAGAAAATCGAGCTTGGGTACTTCGATACTACGGATACGGCACACGTACTGAATTTTCTTGAAGATCTGGAGGGAAAGATTACGGATGATCTAAGGCGTGCGGCGGGGGTTTGATACAATACTCCAGTGATACCGGACTTCCGATAACACATTCACTGTCACAAGTGGCGAGAATAATCGTCGACCTCTAAGCTAGGTCTACCATCCAAAGCAAACGTACAATGCGCTTGAAATCATCATTGGTTCGAAGTCTCTTGTCGAGCCCGTCGGCATGGAGTCTGCAGCGACCACGCACGGAGCACCAAACTAGACTAGCGCCGTGAACGGACAGGTCAGGTACATATAGAGATCAAGCTCCACCCCTTCCACCTGCGAAAGATCTGGGATCATACACACCTACACCAACCACTCTTCACCTCACAAAAGGTCCGCTTACCGCTCGGTCTCGTGGCCCACTCATTTCTGAACACCTTTCCTCAGCGAACAAACATTAACACAGAAACAGCTCATATCGTCGAAGAGTCTTGAAGATCCCAAGAACACGAATGGTACTCGCTCTACATGTCCAAAGTGAACAAAGCGATGAATCAAAAATCGATATCCTCCAAGATCTATATCCCAGGAAGTCCAACGCAAGAGTCCGCAACGGAGCGAAACCCCTACTTATAAATCTCATACAGCATCACATAACCACATCAATACAATACTTCCAATAATCCTTACTGCACCCCTACGCACCATCATCGCATAAATCCACCCTCTCTACTTGGAAGATAAAGTAATCTCTATTCCTTAATCCGATAATATCCATTGCTCCTCCGCTCCACCGAAATCCGCCAAATATCAAGATCGCCCACCACGATCTCCCATCAAGATCTCCTATCACGATCTCTCATAATCTCCTATCCACAACCCCTTTCCCTCCCCCT
>JAABUX010002974.1_pt1 | contig 23086 bp, 15 predicted proteins | sample 5561851 | NCBI WGS metagenome assembly JAABUX01 (sample SAMN10711883, study PRJNA513361) | rock metagenome | isolation source: Antarctica rocks | place: Antarctica: Victoria Land, Richard Nunatak red sandstone | collected 2016-01-03 | reverse complement strand
CATGCTTGGACCCTTCGGCCCGACGCGGCGATGAGCCGGTGAGCCGGTGCGAAGTTCAGGAAGTCGGGCCATCGTAGCCGACTGGGAGCCTCAGCGAAATCACCACCCCGCAATCCGTCATGAGCCTGAGTTTTTTTGCAATTCGCGATCTGGTATTTGCGATTCCGATCGGTCAAGGGTTCGAGGCGGCTTTGCGTTCGCCTCGCTCGCGCTCGAGTTCGTCCACCCGCTTTTCCAGACGCTCCAGGCGATCGCGGAGCGACCGGATGATCCCCATCGCGGTTTCGTCGGGGCGAGGGGCGGCTCCGGCCGACGGCTTGGTGAGGGGAGCGCCGTTGGACCAGGTCAACGAGGGGGACGGGTCGCCCCCAGTCGGCGCGGTCGAAGGAAGCGTCGGGGCGGGCGGGCGGGACGTGGCCCGGATCGTGACTCGGTCTCGGGCCGTGCCTCGGACGAACTCCAGGGTGACGTCGGCGCCGGCGGCGGTCCGGTTGAGTCGGTCGGTCAGGTCGTTGCAGACCATCACCGGCCGGTCGTCGACCCGAATCACGCGGTCGCCTGGGCGAAGGCCCGAGCGGTCGGCGGGGGAGCCGGGGATCACCTCGTTGATCTTGGCTCCCGCCTGATCGCCGGCGAGGGCGACCAAGGGGGCGAACCGACCGTCCCCCTCGGCGCCGGGCGCGAACTTGATCCCGAGGTAGGCGCGGTCGACCTTGCCCGACGCCCGGAGCCGGTCGGCGACCCACAAGGCGTCGCGAGCGGGGATGGCGAACCCGAGGTCGTTGTCTCGGCCGACGTTCGACCCGGGGGCGGCCAGGCCCCCTCGGACCAGGCCGAGCCAGCCGCCATCGAGGTCCGCCAGCAAGGCGCCGCTGTCGCCGGGGTGCAACGACGCCTGGATCTGGATCAAACCGGCGAGAGTCTGCGTCCCGATCGTCAACCGACGCCCCAGGCCGGCGACATGCCCCCGGGTGACCGAGTGTCCCAGGCCATACGGGTTGCCGATCAAGAAGATCTCGGCGCCCAGCGAAGGGTCACCGGCGGCTTGCCGGGTCGGCTTGATGTCGTCGGCCTCGACCCGGAGCAAGGTCAGGCCGGTTTCGGGGTCGGTCGCCAGCCACTTGACCGGGTGCCGGTGCCCGAGGTCGTCGGAGGCCACGATCGAGGGGCGGTCGCGGTCGGCAGGCGGGTCGATCCGGATCGAAAGCACGTCCCCCTGGTCGTTGATGACGACCCCGGAAGCCACCCGCCGCGACGAGCTCGGTCCCCCCGCCTCGTATTCGAGCGTGACCGTCGCCGACCTCGCTCGTCGAATCGCCTCGCCGACCCTTCGATCCTTTTCCAGGTCGACCAACCCGGCCCCCGGGTCGTCCGGCAAGATCACCAGCGTCGGGGGGGCAACCGGCTCGCCCCCGTTGGGCTCGTCGCCCAGGCCAATCCCGGCGAGGGCGACCACCTCGGCACCCTTCTCGTCGGCCTGGTCGGGCAGGACGGGGCCGCCGCCCGATCCAAGCAACGAGCGCCAGCCCGCCAGGACCAGGAGTACCAGGCCGATCGCCCCGACCGCGACCCACCCGGAGGATCGGAACCGCCGGCGACCCGCGTTGCCTTCATCGCCAACCATCGTCGCCGACGTCCGAGGACCTCTGAACGAACGAACCCGGGTTCCGAATCGAGGCTGGATGGTGGACCGGCTCACGTTCACCCGCTCATTCGGTTCACGAGGAAGCGACCAGCCCCGTCGGCCGGTCGCGGAAAGAAGCGTCGGCGATCGGTCGATTAATAAGCCCGTTGTGTATCCTGCTGGACCGGACTCGACAAGGTGCCCCAGTCGAGATCGTAATCGAGCCGGAGGCTCAAAGGGGACTGAAACGGGTTGACGCCGGGCTTCAAGATCGCCAGGCCACGCAACGCTTCGCCATCGGGCAGGGCCGACGCTCGCCGCTCGGGTTGGGCAACCGGAACCTCGAAGTCGTCGAGGATTGTGAAGATCGGATCAGGGGGGTCCAAGCGGGTTGGGGGTGGAACCGGGGCCGCCACGATCAGGGCTTTGGGATTGGCGACGATGGCAGGCCGAGCCACCTCGACCGGCCCGGACCGACCCGACAAGCCGATCCAGCCCAAGCCAAGGATCAAAGTCCCGGCGATCAGGCCGAAGCCGACAACCGGCTGGGCTTGGAGATTCCAGAGCCTCCACGACCGGCCCCAATCCCACCCCGAGGACCGGTCGGGCCGATGCCTCGACTCGCGGATCTGCCGGGCCAGGGCCGGCCAGACCGACGACCGATCGCCACCAACTTGGGAACCCGAGGCGACTGGCCCCAGGCTGGCGATATCATGGAGAATCGACAGGCTTTGTTCCGAGGCGTCGCGGCGATCCTGGCAAGCCGGGCAGCCGATCAAGTGCCGTTCGACCCGGCGACGCTCGGAGACGACCAGGTCGCCGCCGACCAGGAGCGGCAAGCGTTGAGAAACCCAGCGACATGTTCGACTAGTCGTTTCCATTCCCAGCCTCCCGTCGCGTTAGATTTTGGCGACGCTCCCAATGCTCGCGAAACTGGTCGCGGGCTTTGGCCAGCCTCCAGCGAACCGTGGCTTCGCGGCGACCCACGATGCTGGCCACTTCCGCCGAGGAGAACCCTTCCAGGTCGCGAAGGACGAGGATCATCCGGTACGCGATCGGGATCTTTTCGAGGATGAATTGGACTTCTTGGGCGAGTTCGACCTGGACCCTCGGGTCGGCGTCGGGGAGGTCGAACGCTTTCCAGCCATCACCGACGGCGATGTTGATCGACACGGCGGGCGGCGGTTCGTTCCGGCGGAGCGAGTCGAGCGTCAAGTTGACCCCGATCCGAAACAGCCAGGGACCGAACCTCCGAGACGTGTCAAAACGATCGAGCCGGTTGTAAACTTTCCAGAATGTTTCTTGCGCCAGGTCCCGGGCGAGTTCCTCGTCGTGGACCAGGCGCACCAAGACGCGGATCAGGGACCGCTCGTAGCGAGCCACCAGGGAGGCGAAGGCCCGGTTATCGCCGCTTCGCGATTGCTCCACGAGCCGAGCATCGCCCGCTTCCTCGATCCTGGGATCTGCGAGGGTGGTTTCACCCTCCGAGGCGGGAGATCGGGTCGGATTGAGCTCGAAATCGGTCAATTTTCGCACCGGATGCCCTCCTGACGCTTTTTACTATACGGCCAACCATCGGCGAGTCGTTGGAGTTTTTCGAGAAACCGGGCCGATGGCCACCGCCCCCTCCGGGGTTTGTGGTTTTTTAGCAGCAGGCAAACCGGGCGCCAAGGGGGTGTCGCTTCCGAAACCTGGAGATCCAGATTGCAGATGGCAGGAGCGCAAATCGCAAAAGAATCAGAAGCCAAGGTCCTTGAACCTTTTGCGATCTGCGATCTGCCATTCTTGATCCCGAAGAATCTCCAGATTCCGAAAGCGACATCCCGAAAAGGGCTGGAATTGACCGCTCGATCGCCCTGCGTCGTCTTCTACGCTCCCCGGGGGATTTCCGGATCGCAAATCGCAAAAGGATGAATCCAAGTGGCTTTGCGGTTGGCTTTTGGTCGTCCGCCCTGTTCGAGAGTTGTCTTCGAGGGAATGTTCTGGTGACCCATCCTTTGTCGACGGGCGCGAACTCGCCGATCTTCGTTTGCCCGACCGAGCTTCGAGCCGACGCTTTGGCGGTCTTGTATCGCCGGATACCGGTCGCCTTCCGGGCCCAGATGGTCTCCGATGCCTTGCTGGAAATGCGATCGGGGCGTCTCGACCTTTCGGGGCTTTGGGTCGCCCGGCGACGGGGGCGGTTGGTCGGCGCCTTGCTGACCCACCCTCTAGCCGGTCGGGCCGCCGCGATCTGGGCCCCCGAGGTCGAGACGATCTGGGGCCGGGCCTCGGTGGCGGCGGGGCTGCTCCGGGCCGCCCTGGCCGACCTCCGGGACCGGGGGTTTCGGGTGGCCCAGGCGCTCGTCGACCCGTCGGGACCCGCCACCGCCGGGGGCGACCTGGTCCGAGGGGGGTTGCCCCAGGTCACGACCTTGACCTTCCTGGAACGCCAGACCCACCGCCCTCACCCGGAGAATTCGACCCGGAAGGCCCCCTCGCCCCCGATCCTCTGGCGACCGCTCGGCCCGGACACCGAGGCGGACTTCCGGGCGGTCCTCGAGGCCACTTACCGGCAAAGCCTGGACATGCCCGAGCTTGAAGGGGTCCGGTCGCTCGACGACGTGATCGCCAGCCACCGCGCCGCGGGGCGATTCGACCCGACGTACTGGAGCGTCGGCCACGTCGAAGCCGAACCCGAGGCCGCCGCCGTCCTGCTCTTGTCCGAGGTGCCCGACCGCCCCGTCTGGGAGATCACCTACCTCGGCCTGACCCCCGCCGCCCGAGGCCGAGGCTTGGGCCGGGCCGCCTTGATCCACGCGGTCGAGCAAGCCCGAGCCGCCCAGGTCTCGCGGATCGAGCTGGCCGTCGACGCCCGGAACACCCCCGCCCGCCGCTTGTACGAGGCCGCCGGATTCCTCCCCTTCGACCGCCGGATCGTCCACCTGACCATCTTGAACAAGCCCCTCGACCGCTGACCAGCGAAGGGGCCTAGCTCCCAAGTTTGCAGAGGCTTCGGGATTAAGCAATGGCAGATCGCAGGATCGAAATTCCAAGGCTTTGGTTTGATCGACTTTGCAATCTGCAACCCGCTCTATGCAATGAATTTCTGGGATTGGTATTTTCTGCGATTTGCGATCCTGCGATCTGCCGTTCTTGATCCCGAGGAATCTCCAGTCTCGAAAGCGATTCCCATCAGGACGTCGAACCCGGCATGGCCGCTTCCCCATGCTTCGCCGCTTCGGCCCGGTCGGCGACGACCGCGATGGCCGACATGGCGGCGGCGTAAGCGGCGATGGTGAGCATGAGAAACTCGAACATCGAGCGGGGCGACTTCTCTTCGAGGATTCCCCCGAAGGTGAACACCGGGCTGACGGCCAGCGAATAGGTGACGGTTGCCAGGAAGATGGTCGAGCTGATCAGGCCAAACCAGGGGCCGAACCGATACCCGCGCAACAGCAAGATTCCGGCCACGGCCATCGGCAAGTCGAACAGGGTCACGGCGGCGGTCGCTTCCAGGATCATGGCCAAGGGGCGAGGCGCCTTGACCACGCCGAAGACGGCCCCGACCACATGGGAAAACCCCAACGCGATCAGCGTCGAGCCGAGCGCGAGCAAGGTCAAACCCGCGTCCCTGATCCGGGCGGGGCGGCGCATCCAGCGGCCCAGATGCTCGAAGGGGCCGACGACTCGGGCCGAGATCGGCTGGCCGTCGAGCAAGCGTTCGAGGTCCGAGGCCAGGGCTTGGGCCGAAGCGTAGCGGCGGGCGGGGTCTTTTTCGAGGCAGCGGAGGCAGATCGTTTCGAGGTCGCGCGGCAAGCCCGGGCGGAGCGACCGGAGCGGTTTGGGCTCGTCGTCGACGACTTGCCGGAGGGTTTCCACCAGCGACGGACCTCGAAACGGCGGCCGACCGGCGAGCATCTCGTACAACGTCGCGCCAAGGGAGTAGACGTCGGCGGCGGGTCCGACTTCGCGGTGGCGGCCGGTCGCTTGCTCGGGGGACATGTAGGGGGGCGAGCCGACCGGAAACCCCGACAGCGTCGCGTCGTCGATCTCTTCGACCAGGCAGGCCAGGCCGAAGTCGACCAACCGGGGGGTCGGGGCGAGCCTACACGCCCCTCCGGGCTGGAGGAGGATGTTGCTCGGCTTGATGTCGCGGTGCAGCACGCCTCGGTCGTGGGCGTGGGCGACCGCCAGGGCCGCCTTCGCCAGGGTCCGGGCCGCCTCGCGCCAGGGGACCGGCTCGGCCCGGGCTCGAAGCCAGCTCGCCAGGTTTGGGCCTTCGCAGAAGGTCGAGATGATGTAGCAGGTGGGGCCGGAGTCGCCGGCTTCGAGGATCGGGACCAGGTTCGGGTGGTCGAGCCCCGCCAAGGCTCGGGCCTCGCGGCGGAACCGGCGTCGGGCCTCCTCCGAGGCGATCAACTCGGGCCGAGGGACCTTCAAGGCCACGTCCCGCCCGAGCAAGCGGTCTCGGGCGCGATACACGATCCCGAAGCTCCCCCGCCCCACCTCGCCGATCAACTCGAACCGATCCGCCGGCATCACCCCCGGGCCAGGCTCGGAGTGGTGGGCGGGCGAATCGTCGACGCTTCGCTCGCCCCCTCCGCCGCTGCCCTCTTGGAATGACGACCCGGAACCGTCGATCAAGGCGAGGCAAGTCCGGACGAGCTTCACCAGCGACTCGTCCTCGGGCATCGAAGCGTCGGGGTCGGGGTCGGGGTCCGGCTCAGACGACGTCATTGCTCGACTCCCATCATCTGCTGGAGCCGTCGGATCGCCCGAGTGCAGACCTTCCGGGCCGCTTCGGCGGAAATCCCCAGGTGGTCGCCGATCTCGCCGAACGCCAGGCCGTCGCGGTATCGCGACGAGACGACCCGACGCTCGCGTTCCGAGAGGTTGAGCAGGGCGACCACCATCGCCGCTTCCTGCTCCGACCGGATCGCCAGCCAGCTTGCCGAAGTGGTATTCGCGGCCGGGTCGGCGACGACCTCGATCGACACCTCGCGCTCGACCCGGCGGCGGGCGGCGTCGCGATGGTGCCTCCGGGCATGCGACAGCGACGAGGCGAGGATCGACCGGAGCCAACCGCCCAGCTCCTAGGTCGTCCGCCCCCGAAACCGGCCCAGGCCCCGGACCGCCCGGAGCATCGTCTCCTGGACCACATCGGAGGCGTCAACCTTCGACGCCAGGTCCGCCCCAAGTCGTTGGCTCGCCACCCGGTTCAAGTCGTCTCGGAACAACTCCAGGGTCCCGGCCCACCCGCCAACGCCCGAGGGGCCGTCGACTCCGCTGCTCTCCGCTTCGGTTTGGGTTCTCATCCGCATGACCACTTTCTTTTGGTATAGAAAGCGACCGGCACCCTGTCCGGTTTGGCTGGGGATCGACTCTCTGTATTTTGGAATAGCGATCGTCCCACGACCTCTCGCGCCCGAATCAGGTCCGCCCGAAAGGGCGACGGCGATTCCTTCGTGAGCGATGATCTTGACGAATTTAACTCGCGCGGAATCCGGAGGCAATCGACAATGTATCGAGACGAATGATTTCGGAGATACCGGCGGCGAACCGCTTGATTCTCCCGAAGGCTGATTCGACAATCGAGGCCAGCCCGGGTCGCCGGTCGCCCCGGGTGTGACTTTTAATTTTGGCGAAGCTTTGTGATTGCCGGGTGGCAGGGGCGTTGCCAAAATCAAAAGTCATATCCGTCGCCCCGAGGACGAATGACGAGCCATGTCCAGGCTCGGCGCATCCAGTCCCTAGTAGTCGCCCTCCTACGAATCCCAGAAATTCATTGCGTATCGCAAATTGCGGATTGCAGAGCAAAGTCAATTAGAGCAATGCTTTGCCGCAATCTGCCATGCGGAAAATTCCTGGGAATCGTATCAAAGCCCGGTGCCAATCCGGTCCGGGTCTGACGATCATCCGAGATGCGTTTGGCTGAGGGTGTTCCAGGGGAACCCCTCGAAGAAGGCCGGCGCGAATTGATCCGGTCGTTCCCCCTCGGCAGACTACAAGGACTCCAACGATGTGGAATCACGACTTCGACGAACTGAGAAGGGCGGCGGGAGGCGACGGCGCCTCGATCTCGGCCTGGCCGATTCGCGATCAAGAGCGACCCGAGGACGACTACGACCAGCTCATGGCCGCCTGGATGGTCGAGCGAGGGCGAGCCGTCGAGGCGGAACTTCTCCTGGCACGGTCACGCGAGATCCTGGCCAACCTGGCGACGATCGCCCCCGGGCAATCGCTCTCCGCCGCCTGCCGACGGAAAACTCTTCGGTTGATCCGAGAGATCGACGCCGAACTCCACCCCAGCCTCGACGACGGGCTGTGAAGCTCGATCTCGCGCTTCTCTGGGAGGGATGATGCCAAAATCCGGCGTGGTGTGATTCGGCCCGGATCGAGCCGGGCCGAACCGCGCGAGTGTCGTCGGAGGTGGACGCGAAGTGGTCCCGGGACCTCGGGTCAAGGCTTGGAGAATCGGCCGGTGGAGGCGTCGTGGCGGATGATGTCGCCGTTGCGGAGGTAGATGACGGCTTCGGCGATGTTGGTGGCGTGGTCGGCGACCCGTTCGAGGTTCCGGGCCACGTTGATCAGTCGGAGCCATGAGTCGAGGCGATCGGGTTCGTCGCGGATGGCCTGCTTCAACTCGTCGATGACGGCGGATCGGTGGCGGTCGACCTTGCCATCGCCCGCGATCACGGCGCGGGCCAGCTCGGCATCGCCCTGGCTGAGGGCGTCCAGCCCTTCGCGAACCTGATCCAAGGTGTCGTTGGCCATCGCTTCGAGCCCCTCGGGCAAAGCTCGGCCGGTCGGTTCCTTGGCCAGTTTCCTGGCCCTCTTGGCGATGTGACGCGCCAGGTCGGCCATCCGTTCGAGGTCGCTGTTGATCCGCAAGATCGCCGCGACCCGACGGAGGTCCGACGCCACCGGTTGGTGAAGCGCGAGGATCTTCAGGCAGTCGCGCTCGATCTCGACCTCCCAGCGGTCGATCGACGCTTCCTCGAACTTGACCTCGGCCGCGAGGTCGGCCCGACCGTCGCACAAAGCCCGGACGCTCGTGTTCAGGGTCGTTTCCACGACCGCCGCAAGCTTGAGGATCTGCCGCCAGAGCCCTTCCATGTCCCGCAGAAAGTGCCGACCCAGCGTGACCCGCTCCGCCTGCCACTCGACGCCCCAGGCTGTGGTCTCATTGTGTTGCATCGCAGAAATCCTTCCCCGTCTGATCTCGCCCGAGCCGGCCTGGCGTCCGGTCGTCCCAGATTCTTATAAGACGCTGAGTTGTGCTTCGCTGTTCGGCTCTCCAAACGAATTGTCAAGTTATCCTCCGAACAAATCCATGCTAGCACCAATATTCACAAGCGGTAACCCCAACTAGACCAAAAAGTTTGGCTTCATCGGAGATTAATGAAAATCACCACGAATTCACGCGAAATCGCCGACCGACGCGCCCGGTCGGCGATCGGGCGGCTCAAGCGCGAGGCTTCTTCTTCGAGCCGAGGGGGGTCGTCAGCAAATCTTCGGTCAACGGGATGTTGACACCGTTGGCGGTGCTCGACCGGCTGGCAATCGACAACGTCGCCGGTTGGGCGTAGGCGATCGACGCGGCCGGCACGGTCTGGCCAGTGCCCGAGGCGCCGAAGCCTTCAATCACGTCGGCTCCGCCCGAAGACGGACGATAGGCGAACAAGCCCAAACTTGGCAGATACACGGCCAGGTCGGTCTTGCCATCGCCGTCGTAATCACCCGGAGCTGGGATCGACTTGCCGGCGCCCGCCAAGCCGAACTGGGTCAAGACGTCGGGGCCGCCGTTCGACGGGCGATAGGCGAACTCGCCCAGGCCGGGCATGTACACGGCGATATCGGTCTTGCCCAAGCCGTCGTAGTCGCCGGGCGCCGGGATCGACTTGCCGGCGCCGGCCAACCCGAACTGGGTCAGGACGTCGGGGCCGCCACTGGAAGGCCGGTACGCCAGGATGCCGAGTGAGGGGAGGTAGACGGCCACGTCGGTCTTGCCGTCGCCGTCGTAGTCGCCGGGCGCGGGGATCGACCGCCCATTCCCCGCGAAGCCGAACTGGGTCAGGACGTCGGGGCCGCCGCCGGAAGGACGGTACGCCAAGATGCCGAGCGACGGGAGGTAAACCGCCACGTCGGTCTTGCCGTCGCCGTCGTAATCACCCGGAGCCGGGATCGACTTGCCCGCCCCCGCCATGCCGAACGGGATAATCTTGTCGGGACCGCCCGACGACGGCCGATACGCCAGGACGCCGTAAGCGGGCAAGTAGGCGGCGATGTCGGTCTTGCCGTCGCCATCGTAGTCGCCGGGGGCGGGGATGGCCTGGCCGACCCCGGCGGGTCCGAACGGTTGGATGACGTCGGCCCCCCCGCCCGAGGGGCGGTAGGCGAAGGCGCCGAAGGTCGCCAGGATGGCGACGACGTCGCTCCGGCCGTCGCCATTGTAGTCGCCGGGCGTGGCTTGCCGGGTGCTTGGGATAAGTTGGGCCAGGGCGGTCCGGGAAAGCAACGGGAATGATTGGCCCGGGGTGGGGGCATTGTCACCAGAAACACCACCACCGACGATGATCTTCCCCGAGGGGGTCAACGCCAGGCTGTTGACGGCATCCCGCAGGTAGGCCACCGGGGCGCCGAAGTTTCCGAACGAAGCCAGGGCGACCGAAATCTTCCCGGCGACACCAAACCGGGGATCGGACGTCCCATTGGCGAGGAACCGCTCGACGAGAGCCCTGCGGTCGTACGGCGTGATAGCCACGGTACCGCCCACGACGATTCCGCCATCGGCGGCGAGGGCGATCGAGGTGAAGTTGGGGGTGCCCTGGGCCGAAGGGGACCCGATGCTCGCGAACGAGGGGTCGGGCAAGCCGCTCGGGAGCAGCCGGACCACGGCGCCGTAGGACTGGTGGTTGATCAAGACCACCCCCGTACCGGCCGTCCCCGCCAGGACGACCTTGCCGTCGGCCTGGATGGCCATGTCGCCCACCCCTTCGAGGGAGAGGCCGAGGGTTCCGGACGCCCCGTACGAGGCGTCGAGCGTCCCGTCCGTGTTGATCCGGGAGAGTTCCCCGATTGAAGGGACATCAGCCAAGCCTGGCCGGAGGTTGCTTGCCACGTAGATCTGCCCATTGGGGGCGATGGCCACGGCGGCGGTCGTCAAGCCGATCGGGTTCGAGTAACTGGACAGGGAGTTCGGCAGGGGGATCGTCAGTTCGCCGGTTTGATGGAAAGTGGTGTCGAGCGCCCCGGCGGTGGTCAAGCGGACGACGGCGGTTTGGGGGGTGTCATACGTGACGATGGGGCTGGTGGAGGTGGGGGGCTGCACCGTTTGGGCGCCCGCCACGACGATCTTGCCGTCGCCTTGGACCGCCACGGTGTTGAATCCGCTCAAGTTATCACCGGGATCGGGCAGGTTCACTTCGCCGTTCGTCCCGAAGCCGGGGTCGAGCTGACCGTTGGCCGTCAACCGGACCACGACGTTGTCGACGGAGGGTCCCGGAAACACGATCTCGGGGGCCGGCACGTAGGCCGCAGCCGCCAGGACGATGTCGCCGTTGGGCTCGATCACCAAGTTGTGGGGACCCGAGACATCCGTGAACAAGGCTCGCAACGGGATCGCGGTCACCCTGCCCGTCCCGAAAGTCGCGTCGACCGACCCGTCGGCGTTGAACCGTCGGACCACGAGCGGCGGGTAGACCGTCGTGCCGGCGATGTTGGTCCCTTGGGTCTCGGCCTCGACGATCTTGCCGTCGCCTTGGACCGCCACGGCGGTGACCGCGTAGATCGAGGACCCGAGCGGCCTGCTGCCGTTGAACAACGGCCCGAGCACGACGCCCCCTTGACCAAAACTCGGGTCGAGCGCCGAGGCGGTCATCGCGACCCGGGCTTCGAGGTCTTCCAACCGGGGGCGAAGCGAGGGGCGGACCCGACGCTTGGGCGGGGCGGACGGCTTGCGACCCATCCCGAGGGTGGTCGGTCGGTTCCAGGACGAAGTTGCGGATCGCATGGTCGACTCCGGGGGGTTGAGCGAAGGGTGATCAGGGCGATGCCAAACTCAGGGATCATCGCGGGGGGCGAATCGACAAATGCCGCCTCGCGGTTTGCGATCCCAGGACCTGCGAGGGGGAACTTCCTGGGGATTTCACGGTCGATAAGCCGCTTTATAAATCGATCGATGTGAGATCGATCTCACCGATTGATAGACTGCATGTTTGCATTGTAGGGGGGAGTTGGGAGGCAAATCCAGTGAACTTTCGCCCAAGTTACCAAAAGCAACATTGACTCCGCCAACCTGGCCTTCTCGATCGAACGCGGGGGACGCTTAAATCGGCGATCGCCGATTTTCAACGATCGAGCGCAGTACGATTCCCGGGAATTTTCTGCATAGCAGATTGCAGGATTGCAAATTGCAAAGCATTGCCATGACTGGTTTTCCGTCTATACTCTGCGATTCGCAATCTTTCATCAATTCCTGGGATTGGTATAAGGTCGACGCGAATGGCCCTCGGACCCTTGGGAGGATTCGAGGGCCATTCGCCATAAATATTCCGGCGGGGCTGAGGGGATCAGCCCGTGGCGATCAATAGTTCCGGCCTTTGCCGGGCGGGCCGACGCCGGTCGGGGTCATCATGATGGTATCTTTGGGGATCTTGTCGCCGGGGCGGTAATAGCCCAGGTCGTACTCGGCTTCCCATGGGGGATCGACCACGAGCTTGTAAGGTAACGTGCTGACCTGGAAGCAGAACTTGCCGATCGAATAGAACGGCTGGAGGATCTGGTTCCGCTGATTCGACTGCTTGGGGTCGTCGAGCGGATAGGAGAAGTAGCGGCCTCGGGTCCCGAGACCTTGCTCGATGCTCTGACCGTAGCGTTCCAGGGCGGGGTCCTGGAAGTACAAGATCATGTGGCAGGTCCCGGCGGCGGCCCAGTATTTCCGGTTCGGCGTCCAGTCGCGGCGCCCGAGGGGGACGAATTCCTCTGGGACGGGAATCCGCCGGATCGGCCGGGCTTCGGTCGGGCTGGGGGCCCTTTGCAGTTCGAGGCGGGTCGACCCCTGAGTCGGGCCGCTCGCCAGGTTCGGGTCGGCCGTCGGGTTGGCCGCCGACGCCCGATCCCCCGCCGGGCTGGTGTCGGAGGGCCGCTGGGCAAGCCGCTCGATCTCCTGGCGATGGCGAGACGTCAGGAACGACTCCGCGCCGGGGTTCAAGCCGACCGGGGCCGAAGCCGACCGGTCGGGGTCGACCCCACTGGGGATCGACGAGGCCGCCGGGGGCATGGTCGCCTCGGCGACGGGCGGAGCCTCGGGGGCGGGTTGAGGCTGGGCCTGAGCCGGGGCCGGATCTTGAGCCAGGTTTAGGTCCGCTCCGAGGCTCGACGGGACGACCGGCGGATCGGTCGGGGCCGGTTCGACGGGGGGAGCCGGTTCCTGGGGGAGCGTCGGCAGGTCGTTGCCCACGATCGAGGGGAGCGGCGCGGTCGCTTCGGCCTGGGCCGGGGAAGACGAGTCCAGCGTTGGCAATTCCAGCGGCGAAGCCTGGTCGGCGACTGGGCTGGGAGCCTGGGCGGCCTCGGGCTGGGGGGTGGCGGGTCCCTTGGCGGCGACGGGCATCGGGGCGGACCCGGCCGTCGGCACGGCCAGATCAAAGAGCGACTCGGGCGGCGCGGCGGGCAAGGTGGGCAGTTCCAGGCCGTCGGGCGTCGAGGGCGGGGCGGCGGCGACGGAAGTCGGCAAGTCGAGCGGGGCCGGTTCCGACGGGACGCTCGCGCGTCGGCTCGGGCTGGAACCGGAGGCCGGCTCGGCCGAGGGCATGGTCCCGCTGGTCAGTTGCACCGGCTCGGGGGCGACCGGGCGACCCGACGAGGGGCGAGCCGTCGTCGAAGGTTTGGCCAGGGCGAACGCGCCGGGGGGGTTGGTCGGGCGCCCCTGGGGGTGGGCCACGACGTGAGGGCCGTTGACGGCCTCGCGCTTGCCTTGCTGGGCCCGGGCGATCCCCTTGCGGAGCTGCTGCTGTTCCTGGTCGGTCAACTCGCCTTGGCGGTTTTCGAGGACCCGGAAAAAGTTGAGCGCCCGGTCGTATTCCCGGTAGTTGAGGTAGTCCAGCCCGTTGCGGAGCAGGTAACGCGCGGCTCGGGACGACATCATCGGGTCGACGGTCAAGTCGACCGAAGCGGACGACGAGGCGGCGGGCGACGTGTTGGCGGCCCGCTGCGATTGCTGCGCCGGGGCGGAAAGGGCCGAAAAGCCCACCGCCGCGAACGCGGAAGTCAGAAGGAATCTCGGGCGACGCAAGCCACGCCTCCTTGCTTGGCTATCCTCGGACCGGCCCACCCAGCGCACAAAGCGCCGGGCGTTCGGACTGGTCCCAGGGGAATGCGCTTCGGTTCAACCACTTCACTTCGAGGGGCGACCACTCCGGGTCGCCCGCCCGCTTCGGAATACTAATCCTAAAAAACCATTGCACATCTCAAAATTGCAGATTGCAAAAAATCCAATGAAATTCAGACTTTTGCGATTTGCAATCCTACAATCTGCAATGAGAAAACCTCCGGGAAGCACCTAATACAGACAACAATCGCCCCGACCTTCCCGACCTCGGCGAAGCTCAAGGCCAACCGACCGACTACACCGCCCCCCGGCCATTCTCGCTTTCGCTGGTGAAGCTGGAATAGTTGGGGGCTTCCTGGGTGATGACGATGTCGTGCGGGTGGCCTTCCTGGACCGAGGCCCCCGTGACCTGGATGAATCGGGCTTCGGTCCGGAGTTCTTCGATGGTCCGGGTCCCGCAGTAACCCATCCCGGCCCTGATCCCGCCGACGAGTTGGAAAACGTATTCGGCCAGCGGCCCCTTGTAAGGAACCCGGCCTTCGACCCCCTCGGGCACAAGCTTCTGCGGCGCGACGCCCGACTTGGTGGTGTCGCTCAGCCGGCTCCCGCCGTCCTGGCGATAGCGTTCGTGCGACCCCTTGGCCATCGCGGCGAGCGAGCCCATCCCCCGGTAGGTCTTGAAGCTCCGGCCTCGGTAGATGATCGTGTCGCCCGGGCTTTCGGCCAGGCCGGCGAACAGGCCGCCGATCATGACGCAGTGCGCCCCGGCGGCCAAGGCTTTGGTGATGTCGCCCGAGTACCGAATCCCACCGTCGGCGATGATCGGGACTTTCGACCCCATCGCCTTGGCGGCCCGGGCGGCTTCGTAGACGGCGGTGATTTGCGGCACACCCACCCCCGACACCACCCGCGTGGTGCAAATGGAACCGGGACCGATCCCGACCTTGATCGCGTCGGCCCCGGCGTCGATCAGGTCTCGGGCGCCGACGTAGGTGGCGACGTTCCCCGCGATGACCTCGATGGCGTGGTCGGCCTTGATCCTCCGGACGGTCTCCAGGACGTTTTTGCTGTGCCCGTGCGCCGAGTCGACGATCAGGACGTCGACATCGGCTTCGAGCAGGGACTTGATCCGCTCGTAATCGTGGACGCCGACCGCCGCCCCGACCCTCAAACGCCCCCGGCTGTCCTTGCAGGCGTTCGGGTAGCGGTGGAGCTTGTCGATGTCCTTGATCGTGATCAACCCCTTCAACCGGTATTGATCGTCGACCAGGAGCAGCTTCTCCACTTTATTCTTGGTCAAGATCCGGTCGGCTTCTTCTAGGCTGGTGTTGGCGGGGGCGGTGACGAGGTTGTCCTTGGTCATGACCTCTTCGATCCGGAGGTCATTCGACTCCAGGAACCGGAGGTCGCGTCGGGTCAAGATCCCCTTGAGCCGACCGCCGACGGTGATCGGGACGCCCGAGATATTGTGCCCGCCCATGATCTCGCGGGCCTGGGCGACGGTGGCGTCGGGCGGCAACGTGATCGGGTCGACGATCACGCCGTTTTCCGACCGTTTGACCTTGTCGACCTCTCGGGCTTGCTCGTCGACCGACATATTCTTGTGGATGACGCCCAAGCCCCCCTCTTGCGCCAGGGCGATGGCAAGCTCCGCCTCGGTGACGGTGTCCATCGGCGAGGAGAGGATCGGGATGTTGAGCGGGATCTTGGCGGTGAGGTGGGTCTTGATGTCGACCTGGCGGGGCATCAGCTCGGAATAACCGGGCTCGAGCAGCACGTCGTCGAACGTAATCCCTTGGTAGGCAATGCGATCCTGCACGGGAAAAGCCTCCGGCCCTCGGACGCCTGCCTCACGGCGACGATCCTTCACCCAACCAAAGCCAACCGTCGAGGGCGAGTCATGGTGCCTTTCCCGACATATTAGACCGCCCCGAGCCGATCCCGGCAAGGCCAACCGGCAAGGTTGGCCCAAACGGCGCGACTTTTGACTGTGACGACGCCCCAGCTTCGGTGGGTGGCAGGGGTCTGCGGTACACCGCAACCCCGGAGCGGTTTGGTGTCGTCCGAAGGGGACCGGGGTTGCGGTGTACCGCAGACCCCTGCCACCCGAGGTTCGAGGATCAAGGCGTCCGGGGGAGTTTCGCCCTGGCCGGTTCACGGTTCCGGTCGCGGCGAAGCTCATTGATTGCATCGAGGGCGGCATCAAGTTTACCGGACAAGTCGACCACTTGCCCACGCAGTCCTTCCAGCGTTTCATTAGTCCTCGGCCCTCGCTTAGGGACCGCGTCGTCCACGAAAACGCAGACGGAATCCGCCGGCGCGACCGTCTTCTTTCGCCCTTGGGCGTCGGTCGTCGTCAGCCCCAGTTTCTCGTCGCTCACTTTCGCCCGGAGGAGTTCAATCACTTTGACCTTGATCTGGTCGCGGGTCAGGCCGACCACGCCGAGATCCCCATAAAAGCCGAGATTGACGGTTCCGTCCCGCTGGACAATTCGCTCACCGGTGATCGGCCGACCGGGCAACGCTTCGACGACCTCGATCGTAAGAAGTTGCCCCACCTGGACCTTACCATCGGCGGATGGCTCGGTTGGGGAATCCCAATCAGTGCCAAGGTCATCCATGACGAAGACCCGATCCGTCTGGAGTGGAGGCACCGACTCGACTTTGCCCGTCCGAGGGTTGACGACCTGCAAACCCAACGTCTCGTCTTCGATGAACCTTTGGAGGTGTTCGACCACCTTGACCTTGATCTGATCGCGGGTCAAACCGGCGACCGCGAGGTCCCCATAAAACCCCAGGCTGATCGTCCCGTCGGGCCGGACGACCCGCTCGCCGCTGATCGGCCGACCGGGCAATGCTTCGAGGACTTCCACCAGCAAAGTTTGCCCGACCTTGACCGGCACCGGACCACTCATCGGGCGAGGCGGGGCCGTCGCCGCTCGCTTCCCGGCGGGTTCCTTCGCGGCGGGGGCGGTCGGGCTCGGCTCGGGTTGGTCATCGACGTAGACGCGGTGGGATCGGACTGGGGGAACCGCTATGATTTTACCGTCCCTCATTTGGATCAAACCCAATAAATCCCAGGGGATAAACTCACCCATCCTCTCGATGAGCTTGACCTTGATCTGGTCGCGGTTGAGCCCAACCACGGACAGGTCGCCGTAAAAGTCTAAGCTGATCGTCCCGTCGGAGCGGACGATTCGACGGCCCGTCAGCCGCCGACCGGGCAACGCTTCGAGGGCTTCAACCTGCACCGTTTGCCCGATCCGGACCGGCTGGAGACTGCCCGGCTTGCCGAGTTCAGGGGCGGGAAGATCGAAGTAACCCGGCGGGGGGTCGAGGTCGACCTTGCCATCCGGCGAAACGACGAGCGGAGGCTTTACGACCGGCGGCTTTTCCACCTCGGTGACCATCTCCTTGGTTGCCCGGAACGGTTCCGAGACCACCTCGGCGAGGCAGCGATATTCACCGGGGCTTGTGGTTTCATACAAAAACTTGCGTTCCGCCGATTGGCCCGGTTCCAGTTGGTCGATCCTCCAAATCAACCTGCGATCTTTAGGATCGAAATTCGCGCCGGGTGGGAGCGGACCCTGGGCGAGTTTTCCTCCCTCTCGCGGCAAGATTGCAGTGATCTGGACGGCATTGGCCGGAACGGTCCCCGAGTTTGTGACCGTCAACTTGTACTCGATCGGTTGCCCGATGACTCGGGACTCCTGGCCGGTCAGGTCGACCGCCAACTCGGGTTGGGCGTTCTGGGTCGGTGCTGGTGTCTTGACGGTCGGAATCTTGGCGTTCGATTCCGAGCTTAAAAGTACCGGTAGGGCGATTTCGGGGGTTTTCTCCAGTCCAGTCAAACTCTTGGGGTTCGGTCCCGAGCTTTGATACTGGAGCTTGCCGCCGGACAATTGAAGCCGAAAAGTCGCATTCGGGTTGGAGGTTTTTAATTGCTCGACCGTCTTGGCCAAGCCCACGAGCTTGCCGCTGATGACCATGTCATCCGCAATGAAGACCTGGCCCGAGTCGTCCCGTTGTTGGGTGATGATCGTCGATCCGCCTGACTCGATTTGGATCGTCGAGGGGTTGGCGAATGGGCCGTCCAATTGAGTTGGGGCGGTCTTGGTTTGAGCGGGAGCCGGAGGTTTTTGCGGGTCATCCGCTCCACCTGACCCCACCAAAACCGCACCTGTAGTGGTGGCGAGGGCGACGGTGGCGGGGATGGTCAGCCACTTCCAGGAAGACAGGAGCATCATCATGGACGTTCTCTGGGCTAGGGTGATCGCCCCGGCCGAGACGGCGGCCGAGGTGGCTGTCAGGGCGAGGCCGCTCGACGCACTGAGCGCGGCGACGGCGGCGGTTTGTATCCAGGTGGGGGCGAGCGCGGCGGTGGCCTCGGTGGCCAGGGTGGTGGCAACCAAGGTAGCGGATGCGGTGATGCCCCGGCGGGTGAGGCGGTCGGCGAGGATCTTCCGGGCTCGGGCGAGGCGTACGCTGACCGTCCCGACGGGCCAGGCCAGTTCCTGCGCGGCTTCGGCGTGGGTCAAGCCTTGGAGGTGGCAGAGGATGATGGGTCGGCGGTACTTCTCGGGGAGGCGGTCGACCTCCTCGTGGAGCACCGGTCCAAGCTCGACCTGGACCGCCGCCGACCCATCGAGCCGGGCTGGGGGGTCGATCCCGGCGCCCTCCCCTTCCCGCCCCCGCCGCCTGAGCGCGACGGCTCGGGCCTTGCGGGCGACCTTGTGGGCGACCCCGTAGAGCCAGGGGGCGAGCAGGTCGCGCTCGCCGATCGAATTGGCCCGGCGGACCAGGACGAGGAACGTCGCTTGGAACGCATCCTCGACATCGTGCTCGTCGCGGAGGCAACTCCGGCAAACCCGGGCCACCATCGGCCCATGCCGGGCCACCAGCGCCTCGAACGCCGACTCGGCCCCCCTCCGGCTCGTGAACCGATCCAAAAGCTGGCCGTCGGTCATCCCGCCGACCGACTCTCCCTCGAACAACCGAGCCAGGTGGTTCCGCGTGCCCATCGCCATTGGTGTCGAGCCTTCCTCGGTCCGCTTCCCGTCGAAGAGGTCGCTCGGCCCAAGGCCCATCGCCTCGGCCCCCTCTTCACCAGGGTACTGCCCGAGGCGGGCGGTTCGCTGACAACTTTTTCGGAAAACTTCGACGGTCGAGGTGGTCGACGTCGATCCGGGCGCGTTTTACAATCCGAGGATCATGACCGTACAAACCTTCCGCGAACGACTGACCCGGCGACCGTTCCAGCCTTTCCGGCTCGTGATGTCGGACGGCCAGGGCTATGAAGTCCTCCACCCCGAGACGGCCTTCCTCACGAAGACAAGCCTCGTCGTCGGCACCGATACCGATGACGACGGGGTGCCCGTCCACTTCAAAATCTGCTCGCTCCCCCAGATCACGGCGGTCGAACCGTCTGATTGAGCGTTGGGTCAGAACTTTGGCACCAGCTTGCGGCGTTCTTCGTACTTGGCGGTGTGCTTGTGGTGCCACTCGCTGCGCTTGATGCTGAAGCCTCGGTCGATCTCATCCTGCGCCAGGTCGGCCCAGGGGGTCTTCGGGTGCCGCTCGATGACGAGCTTGCAGAGCCGCATCGCCTCGGCGTAGACCTTCTCGGTCTTGTCCTTGGGGGCCTTGGTCTCGTGGTTGTGGTCCAGGCTCCAGAGGACGGTCAGCTCGGGGGTGGGGAGCTTGTCGGGCTTGGGGGGGCGGTTGGCCATTTCGAGGAGGTTGGCGCGGTATTCGTACGCCTTGATCTGGTAGGCCACCACCTGCGCCAGGATCAGGTCGTAGGCCGCTTGCCAGCGCTTCTCGGGCTCGCGGTCGCGGAGCTTCTCGATCGCCCTGAGCCGCTTCTCGATCGCGATCAGGGCGTTGAGCCGCTCGGTGACGACCTGGAGATCCGGCTCGATCAACGGCAACATCTCCTCGGGGATCACCGGGTAGCGGTGGCGATACGGGAAGTCCTTGGTGATCGCGATCACCTCGCGGAGCGTCCGGCGCAGTTCCGAGTTGTTCCGGCGGTCGGCGTAAGCCTTGCGGCTCTCGTAGTCGGGCACGTATTCCTTGAGGGTGGCCATCGAGTACGCCTTTTCGCGGCGGTGGACTCGGAGTTCTTCCTCGCTCGGGAGCAAGAAGTAGATCCCGCCGGTGTCCTTGGCGATCCGGGCGAGTTCGTAGGGGGCGAACCCCGAGGGGAGTTCGTCCCACCGGCGGTGGAGGCCGTCGTACTGGAGCGACTCGACGTCGGCGGTTTCCGGCCCCCGGCGAATCCCGACCCAATAATTGTCCTTGGTCACCGGGTCGATGTAGTTGATCGTCAGGTTATCCGTCCCGAACAACGACTGGCGGCCGATGACGTAGATCGGGACCTTGTTCTTGAGCGCGGCTTGGCGGGCTTCCTCGACGAGGTCGCCGTCGTCGCCCGACTCGTCGGTGGCCAGGACGATCAGGAGGCGTCGATCGCTGGTGATCAGGTTGTCGTAGTGGTTGATGACCTTCATGATCGCCGACATGGTGTTTTCTTTGCCCGTCGAGTCGATCCGGAGCCGGTCGATCGCCTTGCCGATGATGCCGATGTCGGCGGTCGGCTTTTCCTGCTCGAAGTGGACGTCGTCGCCGAAGCCGACGATGGCGTGGTTCAACGGAGGACCGTTGCCCCGCTTGCCGTTGCCGCCGTTTTTGGTCGACTCGGATGAATTCTCGTCCGGGGTGTTGATCTTGAGTTCGTTGACGACCCGGTCGAACTTGCCCTTGATCGCCTTCTGGTCGTCGCGCATGCTTTCCGACTCGTCGAACATCCAGACCACCGTCAAGCGATGCTGCGCCAGGTGGCGGAGGATCTCGCGGGCCACCTGGTCCAAGGCGTCGCCGACCTCGCCGACGGCGTTGGTGATGTCGCCGCCGATCATCCCGCCGCTGCCGAGGTCTCGCGTCGGCGCCGAGGCGACCATCGAGAGGTTCGAAGGGGCCGCGACCGACCCGACGGTTGTTGGCAAGGCGTTTCGCTCGCCCATCGCCCGGCCGGTCGACTTGAGGACCAAGGAGCCCGCGCTTCCCCCCGAGGCCGAATACGACATGCTCGGGCTGGCGGCGTCGGCGCTGGTGTCGCCCACGGCCTGATCTCGGGGGGCGTCGGTGGGGTCGGCGTAGATGTTGGTCAGCTCCTCGGCCTTATCCCCCTTGGCGACGAGCGCCGAGTCGAGGCTGCCGAGTTTCCCGATCACCTCGCCCGAGGTGGTCGCCACCAGGGCCAAGCCCCCGAGGAGGCCGACGTGGATCAAGGCCGAGACCATCCAGGCGGGAGCGTCCCAACGCTGCTTGACCCGCTTGCGAGCCCGATGAAGCTTCGGCCCCGCCGCCGGAGTCCCGCCCGACGTTTGGCCCGTCGTGTCGGGGGTCGCCCCGGCCCTCGTGGGCTTGACCGGGGCGACGGCCGATTCCAGGACCGGAAGCGCCATGATGTCGACTTCCAGGGTCGAGCCGGCTTCGAGGTCAAGAGGTCGGTCCGAGGCCGAGGCGAGGTGCGTCTCGCCCGACCGAGGAAGCTCCAGGTGCGATTCCATGACGCTCCGCCCTTCGAGGAACAAGCAAGCTGGGGAAAAAGCCGGCCCGTCATCGGCGCTCGGGGTTTCGCTCGAACGGGTTGGTTGTTACGTGGAAGGCTTGGCTTGAAGGTGTCATTGCGGTGGGATCGTCAAAGTCCTCGCGGACGCCGCACCCGTTTCCAACACCATAGCACGACCTCCGACCGATCCCAATAACTTCGCCCCGGGAAACCTGTCCTGGTGTCGCCGAGCAACGGTGGCCGAGGGTTACAGTTTGATCTCGGGTTCCTTGGGCATCGCCTTCCGCTCGGCGGCCTTCTTCTTGGCGGCGGCCTCGTCGGCCTCGGTCCGCTTCGGGGGGGGCGGGACATACGTCTCGACCCACTTGAAGCCGAACGGGTCCTTCAACTCGCGCCTGGCCAGGACCGCCCAAGGGGTGCTCGGGTGGTCGTCGACGACTCGCTTCAAGAGCGCCTGCGTCTCCTTGGCGACCCCCTCGACCTTGTCGCCCGAGAAAATCTGATCGGTCGGGACCAGCCGCCAGGCGTTCGACTTGGCGTCGTGGAACTTGGGGGCCTCGCGCTTCATCTTGGCGCAAGCGGTCTGGTACTCGGCGCATCGGATCTTCATCGCCAGGAGCCGCCCCCGGATCAGGTCGTAGTGCGCCTGCCATCGCCTCGACGTTTCGCGGTCGCGGAGCTTGCTGACGGCGGTGATCGGCTCCAAGGCTTCGTTGACGGTGTATTCGATCCGGGCGACGGTGGTTTGCCCCTGCTCCATCGCTTCCTTGAACTCGGGGGTCCCGGCGGGCGGGAACGTCAGGTTCGGCTGGCCGGGGAGTTGCTGCTGGGTGATCGTCGACGCCTGGACCACGGCCCCTCGGATCGGGTCTTTCTGGACGCTCCGGGCGTACTGGTCCGGGCTGATCCAGTCGGGGCGATACTCGCGCATCGCGTCGGGGTCGAAGGTCAACCGGCTCGGCCCCATCCGGGCGACGAAGTAGATCCCGCCCGTCGCCCCGGCCAACCGGCTGAGGGCGTAGGGGCCAAACCCAGCGTCGAGGTTCTCGAACCGGTCGCCGCCATACCAGAATGGGAGGTGAATCGACTCCAATGCCACGCTTTCCGGCCCCTGGCGGACCGCGATGTTGTAATACGTCTTCTTGGTCTTCGGGTCGGTGTAGTTCATCCGCCCCTCGACCTTGCCGAAGAGCGCTGGGGAGCCGAGGACGTAGACCGGCATCTTGACCGACGACGCGGCGGCGATGGCTCGCTCAAGCTGAGGCTCGTCGTCGCCCACCTCGTCGGTAACGATGATGGTCACGGTCTGGTACTTCCCGTTGCCGTCCGGCCCCTTGTACTTGCCCCACTTCCCGGCGATCCAGCCCACGGTACTAAACGTCGTTTCCACCCCCGTGGTGTCGATCGGGACCTCTCGAATCGCGGCCACGATCGCCGAGGGGTCGACCGTCGGCTCGGCGAGCATCGCCTTCCGGTCGTTGCCGAAGGCGATCACCATCGTCATCAAGGTGTCGCCGACGGCGATCTTGTCGGTGTCGAGCTGGTTGATGTGGGTGTAGACCTGCTCGATCTG
>JAABUX010002973.1_pt1 | contig 23103 bp, 22 predicted proteins | sample 5561851 | NCBI WGS metagenome assembly JAABUX01 (sample SAMN10711883, study PRJNA513361) | rock metagenome | isolation source: Antarctica rocks | place: Antarctica: Victoria Land, Richard Nunatak red sandstone | collected 2016-01-03 | reverse complement strand
GAACTTGGACCCCCCGGCGCGGGTGACGGCGCCCAGGACGCGATCGCCGCCGCCATCCATGGCGAACCGCGACGCGTTCGGCACGTCGCCAAGGACATTGACGATGTTGGCGTGCTGCTCCACCAGGCTGACGACGACCTGCGGCTCCAGCGCGCGGTTGGCGAGTTTGCTTTCGATGGCTTTTTGCAACCCGATCGGGGTGAATCCGGCGGCCCTGATGCGCCCGCCGAACGGCACCGAGATCTGGCCCGATTGGTCGATCTGCTGGGTCGGGATTTGCACGAAATTGCCGGGCCGGGCGCCCGCGTCCTGGGGAATGAACAGGCCGCCGCTGGCCGACTCGAAGATGGTGATGCTGAGCACGTCGCCGACGCCCAGGCGGTTCTGCGCGGCCCGGCCCCCGGCGCGCAACGCACTGAACAGGGAGGGCCGGTCCTCGGTCTGCAAGCGGCTCACGACCGAAGGGCTGAGGCTGATCAAGGCGTAGGACACCCGGCCGTCTGGGCTTTGGTCCTGAACCCGGACCTCCGCCATGTCGAGCACGGTGCTCTTGCGCGGCCCGCTCTGGGGCAGGAAAAGGCCGCTGCAACCGGTCGTCAGGAGTGCCAGGACGACAATGAGCCTAGACGTATGGGCCGACTGCGTGCGCGGGCGTCGCTGCAGCAAGAAACGTTGGCTACGCGACATGAAACAGACCGCCTGGAAAGCGTCCGTCGATGAACCTGAACATTCGCCATCTCCGGCCGACCGTTGTGATGGCGTTCTACATCAAATGGTAATTCATTACGAGTACCATGGCACTCGCCGTCTCGGTATCATCAAAGCAGGCTACATTTGAGCCACGTGCAGCCGTGAGCCGGGCCGGGTCAGCGCGGGCGTTGCAGCCAGCTTGGCAGGCGGACGGCAAGCGGCGCGCCGTCGCAGGTCAATGCGGCATCCAGCGCGTCCAGCCGCACCAGGGCCAACCCGACCTCGCTTTGGCGCGACCGGAGCACGCCCACCTCCGCCCCGGACGATAGGATCGGCGTGCCCGACTTCGGCAGGTCGGACGCCGCACGAACCGGCACCAGCCGCCGCTTCAACAAGCCGCGGTAACGCGTCCGGGCGGTCAATTCCTGTCCCATGTAGCAGCCCTTGGTCCAGGAGATGCCGTTAAGCTCCCCAAAGCCTGCTTCCAGCAGGACGCTTTTTTCCGCGTCGAGGTCGCGGCTGCCGTCGGGGAGCCCGAGCCCAATACGGAAGCGGTCGTACTCGTTCTCGCCGACGGTCGCATCCAGCGGCGTCGGGGATAGCAGCCGCCATCCGGCCTCGGGCAGGCGTGGGTCGGGGGCGGCGAGGGCGGTGGCCGGCGGCTCCCCCGCCCATGCGGCGTAAACCGCAAGGTCGACCGGCGCGATCGCCACTTTTGCCCGCAGGCGGTAGCGGCCCAGCCGGCGCGCGACGTCGGCGGCCTGCCCGGCTTCGCAGTCCAGCAGCACGGCGCGCTCGCTGCTGAACATGAAGAAATCGGCGAGCCACTTGCCCTGCGCGGTCAGCAGGGCGGCCCACACCGCGACACCGGGCGTCACCATCGCGACGTCATTGGACACCAGGCCCTGGAGGAACGACACCCTGTCCTCTCCGGACACCTCGACCACCGAGCGTCCGGACAGCAGCACCACATTCGTCATAGGCGGCTGAGTAAGCCCGCCGTGCCGCTGCCGCAACTGGCGAACACGCGCCGGGGCTGATAAACGGGCGCGGCCATGCGCATCCTGTTCATCTCGGCGACGCGGATCGGCGACGCCGTTCTTTCGACGGGGCTGCTGGACACCTTGCTGCACTGCCACCCGGACGCGCGGATCACAATCGCCTGCGGTTCCGTCGCCGCCGGCATCTTCGCGCGCATGCCGCAACTGGAGCGCATCCTGACCGTCCGGAAACGCCGTTTCGACGCGCATTGGCTGACGCTCTGGGGGCAGACCGCCACGACGGTCTGGGACCTCGCCGTCGATCTGCGCGGGTCGGCCCTGACGTTCGTGCTGCCGGTTCGCCGCCGGGCAGTCATGCGCGGGGGCCGCCGACCCGGGCACCGGCTGACTCACCTCGCGGCGACGCTTGGCTTGTCGCCCCCGCCCTTGCCGGTGGCCTGGACGGACGCCAGCGACCGCGAGGCAGCGGCGATTTTGCTTCCTGCCGGCGCCCCGATCGTCGGTCTTGGCCCGACGGCGAACTGGAGCGGCAAGATATGGCCGCCCGACCGGTTCGTGGCGTTGTTCGAGGCGCTGCAGGCAGGTCCGCTGCCGGATGCGCGCGTCGCGGTGTTCGCCGGTCCAGGCGAGGGCGAGCGCACGCTGGCCGCGCCGGTGCTGGCGGCGTTGCCGGGCGCCATCGACCTCGCCGGCCGGCTCACCCTTCCGCAAGCCTCGGCCTGCTTGGCGCGGACCAGCCTGTTCATCGGCAATGATTCTGGCCTGATGCACATGGCCGCTGCGGCCGGCGCGCCGACCCTGGGCCTGTTCGGACCCACCCCGGCCAGCGAGTACGGGCCGACCGGGCGGCATGCGTCCGCAGTGCTCGCCGCCGGGCCGCCGGGAGCAGCGCCGATGGATGCGCTCCCGGTTGCCGCCGCCCTGCAGGCAGCGCGGCGGCTGATCGAGGCATGAGGGTCGCGCAGATCATGGCCGGCGCGCCCGTCGGCGGGGCGGAGCTGTTCTTCGAGCGGCTCTGCCTGGCGTTGCACGGCGGCGGCGACGACGTGTTGCCCATCATCCGCGCCGACCCGTCCCGCGCCGCCCGGCTTGCCTCTGGCGGTCTGCCGGTAGAGCAATTCGCGTTCGGCGGCGCCTTGGACCTCGGGACCCGGCGGCGGCTGCGGAGCTCGGTCCGGCAGTTCGCGCCACGCGTCGCCGTCGCTTGGATGAACCGCGCCGCCCGGTTCGCGCCGATGGGGGACTGGGCGCTGGTGGGCCGGCTCGGCGGATGCTACGACCTCGGCTACTATCGGCGCTGCGATCACCTCGTCGGCAACACGCGCGGCATCGTCAGGTACATCCGCGAGCAAGGCTGGCCGGCGCATCGAGTGCACTACCTGCCGAACTTCGCCCCCGACCTCGCCGGCGCGCGCCCGGCCCGGCCGGAGGTGCCGGCCGGCGCAAAGCTCGTCCTTGCGCTGGGCCGGCTGCATCCCAACAAGGGTTTCGACGTGCTCGTCCGCGCCATGGCCCAGCTTCCGGGCGTCCACGCCCTGATTGCTGGGGAGGGGCCGGAGCGCGTGGCCCTGACGGCGCTCGCCCGCGACGAGGGGGTGGCCGACCGGGTTCATCTGCCCGGCTGGGTGCAGGATCCTTCGGGCCTGCTCGCAGCTTGCGACGCGCTGGCCTGCCCGTCGCGCCTCGAGCCGTTGGGCAACGTCGTGCTCGACGCGTGGTCCGCCAGCCGTCCGGTCGTGGCCGCCGCCGCCGCCGGTCCGCTGGAGCTGATCACCCCCGGCGAGGACGGCCTGCTCGTTCCCTGCGACGACCCGGCGGCGCTCGCCCAAAGCCTCACGCTCGTCCTGGATCACGCCCCGCTTGCGGCACGGCTCGCCGCGTCCGGGCGCGCGCGCTATGACGCGGACTTCGCAACCGAACCCGTGCTGGCCCGCTGGCGCGCCTTCCTGGCCACCGTGGAGAAAGCCTGATGTGCGGCATTGCCGGCTTGACGATGGAACCCGGCGCGCCGCCGCCCGGGTCGACCGTGCTCTCCGCGCTGTCGGAGGCGCTGCAGCACCGCGGCCCCGAAGGCACCGGGCATAGCGTCGTCGGGCGCACCGCGCTGGTCCATACCCGCTTGGCGATCATCGACCTGGCCGGGGGCGACCAGCCGCTGTTCGCCGGCCCGGCGGCGCTGGTGGGGAACGCCGAGGTTTACAACTACCGCGAACTGACGGCTGGCCTGCCCAGCACGTCGTTCGCCACGGGCAGCGACTGCGAGCCGCCGCTGCACCTGTGGCGCCGCGACGGCAGCGCCTACGCGGGCGCGCTGCGAGGCATGTTCGCCCTCGCCATCCATGACCGCGCGGCCCACAGCCTGACGCTCACCCGCGACCCGTTCGGCATCAAGCCGCTGTACATCGCCCAGATCCCCAGCGGGCTGGCGTTCGCATCCGAGCCGCAGGCGCTGCTCGCGGCCGGGCTGGTGCGGCGTGGCCTTCGCCCGGGCGCGCGCGACGAGCTGCTGCAGATGCAGTTCACGACGGGGGCCGACACCATCTTTCCCGGCATCCAGCGCGTGCTTCCCGGCGAAACCCTGCGGGCGGTGGACGGGCATATCGTCGACCGCCAGCGCGTTCCGGCCCTGCCGGAAGGCGGGCCGGAGGACATCGACGAAGGCATCGCCGTCGCGCGCCTCGACCGGGCGCTGGAGCAGAGCGTCGACTTCCACCAGCGCAGCGACGTGCCGTACGGGATGTTCCTTTCGGGCGGGGTCGACAGCGCCGCCATCCTCGCCATGATGGCCCGGCTCAACGCCGGCGGCGTGCTGGCGTTCACCGCAGGCTTCGACGTGCCGGGTGCTGCCGACGAGCGCGCGCATGCGGCGGTGGTCGCCCGGGCCGCCGGCGCCCGGCACGAGACGATCGAGGTGACCGAAGCGATGGTGTGGCGTCATCTGCCGCAGATCGTGGCCGCCATGGATGACCCGGCGGCCGACTACGCCATCATCCCGAGCTGGTTCCTGGCGCGCCGGGCCAAGCAGGACGTGAAGGTGGTGCTGTGCGGGGAGGGGGGCGACGAGTTGTTCGCCGGCTACGGGCGTTACCGGACCGCCATGCGCCCATGGTGGGGCGGTGGCCGCGTGATGCGTGCGCGCGGCACGTTCGACAAGCTGGACGTGTTGCGGACCGTGCCCACCGGCTGGCGCGACGGCATCGCCGCGGCCGAGGCCCGTGCGAGTGGCGGCGGGCGCACCCGGCTGGCGCTGGCCCAGGCCACGGACGTGGCGGATTGGCTGCCGCACGACTTGTTGCTGAAGCTCGACCGCTGCCTGATGGCGCACGCGGTGGAGGGCCGGACGCCGTTGCTCGATCCCGGCGTGGCCGCGGCGGCGTTCCGGCTGCCGGACGGGCTGAAGGTCCGCGGCGGACGCGGCAAGTACCTGCTGCGCCGCTGGCTCGCCGATCATCTGCCGGCGACCAACCCGTTCGCGCCCAAGCAGGGCTTCACCGTCCCGATCGCCGCCTGGATCGCCGGGCAGGGCGCGCGCCTCGGGCCGTTGGTGGCCGCGCAGCCGGGTGTCGCGGAGATCGCCGCCCCCGACAAAGTCGCGTCCCTGTTTCGCCACGCCGATGGCCGTCACGAAGGGTTTGCGGCCTGGACCCTGCTGTTCTACGCGCTGTGGCACCGGGCGCACGTCGAGGCGCATCCGGTCGATGGCGATGTGTTCGAAGTCTTGGGGAGCTAGCGCATGCACTACGACCTGCTCATCCGTGGCGGCGACTGCGTGCTCCCCTGGGGTCAAGCGCGCCTCGACGTCGGCGTTCGCGACGGACGGATCGCCGCGATCGGGGCGCCTGCCGATGCGACCGCGGACGAGGTGATCGACGCGGCCGGCCTGCACGTCCTGCCCGGGCTGATCGACCCGCACGTGCATCTGCGCGACCCCGGCGACCCGGCGATCGAGACGATCCCCACCGGCACCCGCGCCGCCGTGCTGGGCGGGCTGACGGCGGTGTTCGACATGCCGAACACCACGCCCGCCATCACCGACGCCGGGCAGGTGGCGTGGAAGCAGGGCTACGCCGGGTCGAACAGCTACTGCGACATCGGCCTGTATGTCGGCGGCACCAAGACCAACACCGACGCGCTGCCGGAACTGGAGACGCTGCCCGGCGTGTGCGCGGTCAAGGTGTTCGCCGGCAGCTCCACCGGCACGCTGATGGTCGAGGACGACGAAAGCCTGGAGCGGGTGATGCGGGCCGGCCGCCGCCGCATCGCCTACCACAGCGAGGACGAGTTCCGCCTGCAGGCCCGGCGTCCCCTGTTCAAGTCGGGCGATCCGTATTCCAGCCATATGGAATGGCGCGATGAGGAGTGCGCCTTCCTGGGAACGCGCCGGTTGATGGCGCTGGCTCGCAGGACCGGGCGGCCCGCGCACATCCTGCATGTCTCGACCGCGCAGGAACTGGAATACTTGCAGGGCTACCGCGACATCGCGACGGTCGAAGTGCTGGTCAACCATCTCACGCAGTGGGCGCCGGACGTGTACGACCGCCTGGGCGGGTTCGGCGTGATGAACCCGCCCATCCGCGGCCGCGCGCACTACGAGGCAGCGTGGGCGGCGGTGCGGGACGGCACGGTCGACACCATCGGGTCCGACCACGCGCCGCACCCGCGCGCGGCCAAGCATAAGCCCTGGCCCGAGGTCCCGGCCGGGCTGACGGGCGTGCAGACGCTCGTGCCGGTCATGCTGGACCATGTCAACGCCGGGCGTTTGACGCTGGGCCGGCTGGTCGACCTCATGTGCGCCGGTCCGGCGCGGGTATACGGCGCAGTCGGCAAGGGGCGGATGGCGGCCGGCTACGACGCCGATTTCACGCTGGTCGACATGCGGCGGCAGCGCACGATCGAGGATGCCTGGATCGCCTCGCCCTGCGGCTGGACACCGTTCGCCGGCATGTCCGTCCGCGGCTGGCCGGTCGCGACCATCGTGCGCGGACAAGCGGTGATGCGCGAGGATGAGGTGTTGGGACCGCCGCGCGGCCGGCTGGTGAGCTTCCGCAGCTGACGGCCTAGTATAGGCCAAGCGACTTCGGCCAGCGGGCGAGACGGTTGCTTTCCTGCGCCGCGGTCAGCGCTGGGCCGTCGGCGACGGGCCGGGGCAGCACGGCGAAGCGTTCCGGGTCGGACCAGCAAGTCACGTCGGCCAGGGTGCGGGTGCAGAACGGCGCCGGGCCGTATGGCGGTTCCAGCGGAGCGCAATATGTTTGTTGCCGGTCAAGGCGCACGATCGAGCAGTCCCGCCCGGTGATGGCCGAGATGCCGATATCGGCGAGGCCGCGGCCGAACACGACCACGCTGGCGGCGTCGGCGACGGCAAGCGGCGGCAGCGCGTCCGTGCAGCCTGCCACCAGGATCGTCAGCACAAGGGAAACGAGAACGAGGCGCATGACGCATCTGAACAGGGTAAGATGAACACGGGGTTTCCCCCGTGGTTCCTCGTCGCTATGGTCCGTCGGTTTTCCAAGGGGCAAGCGTGGCTGATATCTTTGACGAACTGCGGGACGACTTGCGGGCGGAGCGCAGCAGCGCGCTGCTGAAACGTTACGGCGGATTGCTGGCGGCGGCGTTGGTTGTCGTTCTGGTGGCCGTCGGTGGCTGGCAACTCTGGCGCACCCAGCAGGCAAAGCAGGCCGACGCTGCGGCAAGCGCGTTCCTGGCCGCCATGCGCAGCGCGGACGCGCTGCCGCCGGGACCGACCCCGGATCGGGTGGCGGCGGCCGACGCCTTCGCCGCGGTGGCGGCCACCGCGCCCGAGAGCTACCGCGTGCTCGCCCGGCTCCGCGAAGCGTCGCTGCGCGCCGACGCCGGTGACGGCGACGCGGCCGATGCGCTTTGGAACCAGGTTGGCCGGGACGACGCAGCGCCCCGGCTGCTGCGCGACCTTGCCAGCCTGCTATGGGCGCAGCACGGCATCGACCACGGCACCCCCGCGGCCGTGCAGGCTCGCCTGGACACGCTGACCGCACCCGAAAACCCTTGGCGTCCGCTCGCGCAGGAGGCGCAGGCCTGGCTGGCCCTGCGTCTCGGCCACCAGGAGGACGCGCAACGCCTGCTGAGCCAGCTCGCGGTCGATGGCGCGGCGCCCGACGGATTGCGGGGTCGGGCAAACGGCCTGCTGACGCTGTTCAAGGATGGGGAGGCGCACGGGTGAGCCTTTCCCGTCGGGCGACCCTGGTGGGCACCCTGGCCCTGACCGGCTGCAGCATCTTCGACGATCTGTTCGAATCGAACAAACCGCCGATCCCGGGTAAGCGGGAGGCGGTCCTGAGCAGCACGCGCGGCCTGCAGGTCGATGCGTCCGACCACGGGCCTGTCACCTTGCCAGCGCCGGTCCGCAACGTCGATTGGCTGCAGGCAGGCGGCAATCCCACCCACTCCATGGGCAACTTGGCCGTCGGCGGCTACGCGAAAATCTGGTCTCGCGAGATCGGCGAAGGCGGCGGCTACCGGCGCAAGATCACCGCCAGCCCGATCGTCGCGGGATCGCGCGTGTTCACGATGGATTCGAATGGCACGGTGTCCGCGTTCGACGTGCAGACCGGGTCACCCCAGTGGCGGACCGAAACGCAGAACGAAAACGACCGCAGTACCAACATCGGCGGCGGCATCGCGGCAGCCGACGGCGTGATCTATGCCGCGACCGGCCGGGGTGAGGCGCTCGCGCTGGACGCCGTGAAAGGGGCCATCAAGTGGCGCGCGTGGCTCGACGCCCCGGCGCGATCGGCGCCGACCGTTGTCGAGGGCAAGCTGTTCATGCCCACGCTGGACGAGCGGATGGTCGCGCTCAGCGCCGCGGACGGCAAGCGCGTCTGGTCGTACCAGGCAACCGCGTCGGCGACGATCGTGCTGGGTGAGCCGGCGCCTGCCTACTCGGACGGGCTTCTCGTCGGCGGATTCGGCTCCGGCGACCTGGTCGGGTTGCGGGCCGATAGCGGCACCCTCGCCTGGAGCGACAGCCTCGCCTCCGCACGGGGCCGCGCCAGCATAGCCGACCTGTCGGCCATCCGCGCGGTGCCGGTGATCGTCGGCAACGTGGTGTATGCCATCGGCGTGAGCGGGCTGCTGGTGGCGATCGACCTGCGCTCCGGCCGCCGGCTGTGGGAGCGCGAGGTTGCGGGCCAGTACATGCCATGGGCCGCAGGTGATTGGTTGTTCGTGCTGACGGCCGAACAACAGTTGGCGGCGATCGGGCGTGTCGACGGTCGGGTCCGCTGGATCACCGACCTGCCACGCTTCGACAATCCGGACAAGCAGCGCGACCCGATCTTCTGGGCGGGGCCGTTGGTCGCCGACAAGCACCTTTTCGTCGCCGGGTCGACCCGGAAATTGCTGGTGATCGACCCGGCCGACGGCGCGATCCTGAGCCAACAGGACCTGCCGGCCGCCGCGTCGCTGTCGCCGATCGCGGCGCAAGGCAAGGTTTTCGTCCTCACCGACGATGCAACCCTTTCGGCGCTCGGCTGAACCGTGCTGCCCGTCGTCGTCATCGCCGGCCGCCCCAATGTCGGGAAGTCGACGCTGTTCAACCGCCTGGCCGGCCGCCGGCATGCCCTGGTCGCCGATACGCCCGGCGTCACGCGCGACCGCAAGGATGCGACCGCGATGCTGCGGGGCCGGATGGTGCGGCTGGTCGACACCGCCGGGCTGGAGGAGGCGGCGCCGGAAACGCTCGCCGGACGCATGCGGGGCTCGTCCGAGGCGGCGGTGGGCGGGGCGGACCTCGTGGTGTTCGTGGTAGACGCCCGTGCCGGGATCACGCCGGCGGATTCGCACTTTGCCGCCTGGTTGCGCCGGCAGGGCCGCCCGGTGTTGCTGGTGGCCAACAAGGCGGAGGGACGGGGCGGGTCGCAGGCCGCGCTGGAAGCCTACAGCCTAGGCCTCGGCCAGCCGCTGCCGCTGTCGGCGGAGCATAACGAGGGCATCGCCGACCTGATGACCGAAATCGCCGACCGCCTGCCGCCGGAACTCGCCGACGACGCCGACAATGCGCCGCTGCACCTGGCCATCGTCGGCCGCCCGAATGCCGGAAAATCCACCCTGCTCAACCGGCTGCTTGGCGAGGAGCGCATGATCACCGGGCCGGAGCCTGGGCTGACGCGCGACGCCGTCGCGGTGCGGCTGCACGACGCGGTGGGGCCGATCGAGCTGGTCGACACGGCGGGGCTGCGCAAGAAAGCGCGGATCGAGGCGCCGCTGGAGAAGATGTCGGTCAGCGCCAGCATCGAGGCGCTCAAGATGGCCGAGATCGTGGTGCTGTGCGTCGATGCGCTGGAAGGGCTGCACGAGCAGGATTTGCAGATCGCCCGGTTGATCGAGCGGGAGGGCCGCGGCTGCGTGATCGCGCTGAACAAGTGGGATGCGGTGCCGGACCGCAACGCCGCGCGCAAAGGCGTCTCGGACCGATTGGAGACCAGCCTGTCGCAGATGAAGGGCATCTCCGTGGTGATGCTGTCGGCCGCGACCGGCGTCGGCGTCGACAAGTTGCTGCCGGCCGTCCGTAAGACGCACGATATCTGGAACACCCGTGTGCCGACGGGCGAGCTGAACCGCTGGTTCGAGGCGGCGCTGGAGCGGCATGCGGCGCCGTTGGTCGACGGGCGGCGGCTCAAGCTGCGCTACATCACCCAGGCCAAGGCGCGTCCCCCGACCTTCATCGTGTTCGGCACCCGCTCGGAACAGACGCCGGAGGATTACCGGCGTTACCTGTCCAACGGATTGCGCGAGTCGTTCGATTTGCCCGGCACGCCCCTACGCCTACAGTTTCGCGGAACCAAGAACCCCTACGCCGAAGATTGATCATGCGAAACCGATCGCTCCCGGAGCACGTTGCCGGTGCCGGAGGCATTTCGCGTGAGCACGACAGCCAAGAAGACCGATCCGGAACTATGGGAGAAGGTCAAGCAGGAAACCACCGAGGGCGGCAAGGGCGGCAAGCCCGGCCAATGGTCAGCGCGCAAGGCGCAGATGGCGGCGCAGGAATACAAGAAGGAGGGCGGCGGTTATGCCGGGCCCAAGACCGCGGATAATCATTTGTCTGAATGGACCCGGGAGAATTGGGGCACCAAGTCCGGCCACGCGAGCGAGGAAACCGGCGAACGCTATTTGCCAAAAAAGGCGCGCGAGCGGCTGACCGACGAGGAATACCGGCGGACGACCACCAAAAAGCGGACCGACACTGCCCGAGGCAAGCAGTTTTCCGCCCAGCCCGCCGATGTCGCCGATAAGGCGGCGTCTGCCCGCAGCGGCACGACGAAGGCGGAATTGATGGCCCAGGCCAAAGGCAAGGGCATTGCAGGCCGGTCCCGCATGACCAAGGACGCCCTGGTCAAGGCGCTCGGAAACGCGCCTTGACGTGAGCCGGAGATCAAGGGCGCGCGCGCAAGCGTTGACCTGAAAGCAAAGTCGGGTCGTCGGTTACGCCGATTGCAGGAGGTGGCCCAAATTCTTGACAAATTGAGGCCACGATCCGCGAGTCCATTTTTTAGCGCTTCACGCGTCATGCGCAATCGGCCATGACTCGGTTGTGAGCGGACCGCCTGAATGGTGGCCGAAGTCGGGGAGCGTCACATGGATATCGAAAGCCGAACGATTGCGCGGGTCACCAGGCGGCTGGTGCCGTTCCTGATCCTTTGCTACTTCGTGGCCTATCTTGACCGGGTGAACGTCAGCTTCGCGGCGCTGACCATGAACAAGGATCTTGGTCTCTCCGCATCGGCCTACGGGTTCGGCGCCGGCATCTTCTTCGTCGCGTATTTCTTCTTCGAGGTGCCGTCCAACCTGTTCCTGGCGAAGTTCGGCGCCCGCAAGTGGATCGCCCGGATCATGCTGACCTGGGGCCTGTTGTCTGGCGCGATGGCGTTCATCACCGGCCAGAACAGCTTCTACGCGGTGCGCGTGCTGCTCGGCATCGCCGAGGCCGGGTTCTTTCCCGGAATCATCTTCTACATCACGCTGTGGTTCCCGGCCGCCTACCGGGCGCGCATCATCGGCTTCTTCATGGCGGCGATCCCGCTGTCCAGCGTCATCGGCGCGCCGGTATCCAGCGCGTTGCTCGGGTTTGACGGCGTGTTGGGGATGAAGGGCTGGCAGTGGTTGTTCATCCTGGAGGCAGCGCCGGCGTTGATCCTGTCGGTGGTCGTGTTCTTCTACCTGACCGATGGGCCGGCAGACGCGCATTGGCTGACGCCGGACGAGCGGAACTGGCTTGCCAACCGGCTCGAAACCGAGCGCCGGACCCGCGAGTCGGTTGCCAAGCACAGTCTCCGCGAGGCTCTGTTGCACCCCAAAGTGCTGGCGATATCGTTGGTCTATTTCGGCGCGGTCGCCTGCAACTACGGCCTGAGCTTCTTCCTGCCGCAGATCGTCAAGGCGTTCGGGTTGACCAATCTCCAGACCGGGCTGGTTTCGGCGCTGCCCTACGTCGTCGGCACGTTCGCCATCGTCTACTGGGGCCGCCGCTCGGACCGCAAGCAGGAGCGCAAGGGGCATGCAGCCTTCGCGCTCGCTGTGGCCGCGGGCGGCATCGCGATCTCCACGGCGCTGCCGGACCCGACGTTGAAGATGATCGCGCTGTCGATCGCAGGTTTCGGCATCTTCGCCTGCCTGCCGGTCATCTGGACGCTGCCGACCGCTTTCCTGTCCGGCCCGGCGGCGGCCGGGGGCATCGCGGTCATCAACTCCATCGGCAACCTGTCCGGTTTCGCTGGGCCATATGCGATGGGCTGGATCAAGGACGAGACCGGTAGCTACACCGGCGGCCTATTGTGCCTGGCGGCCTTTGGCTTTCTTTCGATGGTGACGGTGTTGCTCCTGAACCACGATGCGGCATTGGAGCGCGCGCCAGGGGCGGGAGCGGTGCCGGCGGAGTAGCGAACGGGGGTTCCATGTGGTCGTGCTGGGGGAACGGCACGACCCCTCACTTGCAGCGCCGGCAGGCGATAAACGCCGCTGATGCCGAGCTGCCTGCAAGATGTAGAGGTTCAACGATCTATTTCATTTTGTAGAAGTAACGATAAAAACAGCCTCGTCCTGAATTTCAACCCGGCCCTGGAGGCAGTTGTTTGCTGATGCAACTTATACCAGTTTTATCGATATTCGTTACGGAAAGATTAATAATACCGAGATCCGAGTTTAGGAAGCCGCTTTCCCTCGCCTAGCAAAATGACCTGTGCCTAATTCGCACATGGTCGATGACCCCAAATTCGCGAGTACCGGGCCACATGGCCATCGCAGCCGCATGCGCACACGGTTGCTGGTGGGCGGACCCGGCGGGCTTGCCGACTACGAGTTGTTGGAGATGTTGCTGTTCCTCAGTATTCCCCGCCGGGATACCAAGCCGCTCGCCAAAGCCCTCATCAACCGCTTCGGCGATCTTTATCGGTCGATGAACGCCGCTGCGGCGGACCTGCACAGGGCTGGGTTGGACCAAATCGGCATCGGTCTCATCGACCTCGTGCGGGAAGCGGCGCGGCGGCTTGCCAATGCGGAGATCGTCTCCAGGCCGTTGCTGAAGGACGCTGACGCGCTGGCGGCGTATCTCGACCTTGCTGCCCGATCGCAGCAGCCACCCCATCGTGCCGTGCTTCTGCTGAACAATCGAAACCAGCTTCTAGCGGACCTGCCGTTCACCGAGGCTCAAAACCCGGCCGACATCACGGAGGCGGTCGGGCGGCGCGCCGTGGAAATCCATGCAAGCGCGATCATCATCGTAAGCTTCCGCCTGCGTGCGCCGCCGGTGTTGACCGACCGTGACCGCGACCTGACCCGGCATATCCAACGCGCGGGCAAGCTCCTGTCGATCACTTTGCACGACCACTTCATCTTTGGCGAAGGCGGAAGCGAGAGCCTGAAACGACGGGGACTTCTTTGACGTGACAGCCGCCTCCACTCGTGGTGGAGCAAGGTCAAGCCGAGGCAAACTCCTCCAATGCCACCCGAGAAATTCGACGTCGTCATCAGCGTCGGCCGGTATAACCTGCCGCCAGGCGTTCTCCCGGACCAGGCAGTTTCAGCGATCAGGCGGTCTGTCGAGGCGTTGCCCGGTGCATTCTGGATCGTTGTCGAACATCACCAATTCGGCAGCGGAGAGGGTGCCGTGGCAGTCTTTCCGGCCAGCGGCCGCGAGTCCAAGCGCGTACAGCTGCAATCGCTTGTCGAGCAGGCCATGGCGGGCGCGATCGGCGGCCTCCCAGGCCAGCCTTCTCCACTCCGTTCCGAACCCAGCAACCCGGCCCCTGAGGAGTTTGAGTTTCCCGGCATCGTGACCGGCAGTGGGCTGACCGGCTGGTCCGCCGGCTGGTCAGACAGCCAGGCGTTCACCCCCTTCAGCCTGCGCGGCCTCGCGGCGGAAAGCACGCCAGACGGCCCGAATGCGGCCATGGAGGGATTGCAAGGCTGCCCCGACACCGAACTGCTCGCACAGTTGCTCGCGTATGTCGGCATCACCGGCGCCACGGAGTTGGCTCATCGCACCCTTGCACGGTTTGGCAGTTTCGCCGCCGTGTTGAGCACCTCCGAGGTCGAACTGCGCAAGGTTGCTGGCCTGGGCACGCATGGCATCGCCGCCATCAAGCTGGTCCATGCGACGGCATTGCGGCTGTCCCAGGCGGCGATCATGCACAAGCCGCTGCTCGGCCGTTCCGACTTGCTGATGGACTACCTGTCCGCCGTCCTAGCCCGGGAAAGCATCGAGCATTTCCGTATCCTGTTCCTCGACTCTGAGGGCCGGCTGCAAGCGGACGAGGCGCAGGCCCGCGGCACGGTCAATCACACGCCGGTCTATCCGCGCGAGGTCGTCCGCCGGGCACTGGAATTGAAGGCGGCTGCCATCATCCTGGTGCACAACCATCCCAGCGGCGACCCATCGCCGTCCCAGGACGACATCCAGATGACGGCAACGATCGCGGAGCTTGGAGCGGTTTTGAAAGTCCGCGTCCAGGATCACGTCATCATCGGGAACGGTCGCTGGTTCAGCTTCCGGGACGCAGGCCTGCTCGATCCCGATCCGGATTAGAGCGTCATCCGACCGAACCGGATCACCCGTCGGATAAAGATGCTTGCTAAAACAAAGGGCTAGAGCATTTTCCGTGCGCCTATCAGCGCGGATCATGCGCTAGAACGGCAGCAGGATATCCATCAGCTGCTGCCCGTAGCGTGGCTGCTGCACATCCGTCAGCGTCCCGCGTCCGCCATACGCGATGCGGGCCTCGGCCATGCGGTCGTGGATCACCGTGTTGTCGCTGGCGATGTCTTGCGGGCGGATCACGCCGCTGACCTGGAGCTCCCGCAACTCGGCGTTGACCCGCACCTCCTGCCGGGCAGCGACGACCAGGTTGCCGTTGGGCAGCACCTGGGTGATCACGCCGGCCAGCCGCAGCGTCACCGTCTCGGTTCGGGTGATGGCGCCGACGCCGACGCCGCTATTGGCGCTGTTCGAGGAGACCAGGTTCTTCACGTCGAGCGCCTTGGTGATGAGCTTTGGCAACATCGACTCCACCCCGAACAGGTTTGGCAGGCCGAGCGACTCGCTGCCGGTGCGGGTGGCCGTCGTCTGGTTCGCCAGCACGGCGTTGTCGGTGATGTTGACGAGCACCGTGACGATATCGCCGACCTGGGCCGCACGCTGGTCCTTGAAGAACGCGCGGCTGCCCGACCGCCACAAGCTGTTCGCCTCCGCTGGAACGGATTGCGGGCGCGGCATCGGCATCGACACCGGCCGCCAGTTCGGGTCGGTCGTCGGGTCGGACACTTTCGACATCTGCGGCTGCCGTCCCACCTCCGACAGCCGGGACAGCGTGCTGCAGCCCGGCAGAGCCAGGGCGAGCAGCACCGCAGCGGTGGCCCGGCGCGTCATCGTGCCGCGACTTCGGCGACAGGTGTCACGCGCACGCGGTTCGGTCCGATGACCTCCGCTTCGACGATCGCGCGGGAGACCGGATTGAGCACGTGCACGCGGTCCCCCATGGCGCCGGACTCGGCGGCGATCCCCTGCGCGGTCAACGTCAAGCCGGGGCTGTCGAGCAGCATCGCAACCGCGGCGCCCTTCTGCAGCAGCGCCGGGCGGGCGAGATCGGCGACCGGCAGCGGCTGGCCAGGGAAGGCCGGATGGCGCAACGCCATGCCGATGGCCTGCGCGGGCAGCCGCACCACATCCGCGCGCAGGCTCTCGGCACGCACCCGGGCCACCGTCACGTCGCCGGCGCCGATGACCGCCCCGGCCGCAAGCTTATGAGCCGCGACGGGCACCTCGGCCATCGCCTGCACCCGGCCGGACAATCGCGCGAGCAGCGGGTCCATCCCGTCCGCCGTGACCGACAGCAGCGCGGTGAAGCGCCCGGTCAGCGGATCGTAGTCGAGTTGCCCGATCTTCGCCGATGCCGCCCCGTCCGACGGCACCATCGGCGGCGCGAAGGCTGGCAGCTCGACCTCGCTTTCGGCCGACATCCCGGACGCTCCCAGCGCTTCGCGCAACGCCGCAAGCGCATCCTCGCGGGGCAAAGCGCGCCCGGGCCGTTCGATGACACTGCGGTCGGCGGAGCTGCTGGGCCGCCAGTCCACGCCGAATTGCCGGGCAATCGCGGCAAGCTGCGCCGCCTCGACCAGGATGCGCCCGCCTGGCTGTGGCGCCGGGCCCAGCACGCGGTCCGACCCGGCGCCGTCGAACAGGTCCGACAGGTGCACCAGCGGTTGCGATAGGGACGTGAACGGCCGCAGCGACGCGGCGGCGGCAGGCTGCGCCAGGGCGGCGGCGAGCAGAACGGCATACCGCATCGCGCTCACCGCAGGTTCGTCAGGGTCGACAGCATCTGGTCCGCCGTGGTGATGACCTTGCTATTCATTTCATAGGCGCGCTGGGCCGTGATCAGGTTGGTGATTTCGCTGACGACGTTCACGTTCGAGCCCTCCACAAAGCCTTGCATGACGCTGCCGAACCCGGGGGTGGCCGGCGCCCCGGTGATGGGATTGCCCGATGCGGCGCTTTGCAGCAGCAGGTTGCCGCCTTGCGCGTCCAGGCCGGCCTCGTTGGCGAACACGGCCAATTGCATCGTGCCCACCAGTTGCGTGGCGGCTTGCCCGCTCAGCTTCGCCTGCACCTGGCCGCTGGCGTCGATGGTGATGTCCTGCGCGTTGGGAGGCACGGTGATGCCGGGCGCCACGGGGTAGCCGTCGGCGGTGACGATGACGCCGTCCGGGGACAGCCCGAATGTGCCGTCGCGGGTGTAGGCGATCTCGCCGGTGGGCAGCGTCACCTGGAAAAAGCCGTTGCCGCGGATGGCGACGTCCAGGCTGTTGGAGGTCTGCTGCAACGTGCCTTGCTCCGAAATGCGGTAGATCGCCGCCGTCTTGACGCCTAGGCCGACTTGCGCGCCGGCCGGCACCACGGTTCCGGTGTCTGAGCTGTTGGAGCCGACGCGTCGCAGGTTTTGGTAGAGCAGGTCCTGGAATTCTGCCCGGCGGCGCTTGAATCCCGTCGTGGTCATGTTGGCGATGTTGTTGGAGATGACTTCGACGTTGGTCTGCTGAGCCTGCATCCCGGTGCCGGCGGTATCGAGCGAGCGCATGGGCGTCTCCTTAACTACGGGCTTGGGTTAGCTTGTCGATGGCCGACTGCTGCCGTTGCCCCTCGCCCTCGACGAACTGGCTGACGAATTGAAACTCCCGTAGCTCGTTCATCATGCGGGTCATTTCATCGATCGGCTGGACATTGCTTTCCTCGACGGCGCCCTGGACGATGCGGGGCGCCGCGACCGGATTGGTCGGCACGTCGGCGCGGAACAGGCGGCCGCCTTCGGCCGTCATGCGGTTTGCATCGGTCGGCTGCACGATGCCTATTTTGCCGATCTGCCCGTTTTGGCTGCTGATCGTGCCGTCGCCGGCCACCTGCAGGGCGGTGTCGGTGGCGGAAACATGGAGCTTCTGTCCAGCGGCGTCGAGCAGCGCGTGCCCGTCCGCATCGCCGATGGTGCCGTCGGGCTGTAGGTCGAACCGCCCGGCGCGGGTCAGCCGCGGCCCTTGCGGCGTCGCGACGGTGAAGAAGCCCTCGGCGCCCAAAGCGAGATCCAGCGGGTTGGCGGTGTGGGTCAGCGTGCCCTCAATCTGCGTCCGGTAGGTCGCGCGGTCCTGGGTATAGGCGAAGGTCCGGCCGCCCGGCGGCGTGTCGGTGCCGGTCTGGCGCGACAGCCAGTTGGAGAACAGGACGCGTTCCGCCTTGAATCCGGGCGTGCCGGCATTGGCGATGTTGACCGCGGTCACATCCATGGTTCGTTGCTGGGCGACCAGGCGGGAGAGGGCGATAGTGGTGGCGTTTTCCATGCCGCAGCAAGCGCAAGCTGCATGCCAGAGCGGCAACGGCGGGCGCGGGCCATTTGCCGCTCTGCGAGGGCGGCTGGTTGTGCCGACCCGGCGTTTTCTGCCGGGCGATACGCCGTTCGCAACACCCCGTTAACCTCCTTGATGCAGCATGGTTGCGAAGAACAGGATCGTGCCATGGGTGCTGCGGCAGCGAGCGTGATGGATGCGGCTCCGTCCAAAAAGGGCGGTCGCAAGAAGCTACTGGTCCTGGCTTTGCCGGTGCTGCTCGCCGCCGGAGGCGCCGGACTTTGGTTCACGGGGGTTATCCCACACCTGCTCGGCACGAAGCATGTCCCGGACGCGGCCGAGGCGGCGCACGCTGTCCCGGTGTTTGTGGAACTGCCCGAGATGATCGCCAACCTGAACGCTGGCGGCCACCGCACGTCGTTCATAAAGCTCAAAGCCCGGCTGGAGTTGGCCAATGCCGCCGACGTCGTCGCCTTCACCGAGGCGCAGCCACGAATCATCGACCTGTTCCAAACTTACTTGCGGGAGGTTCGGCCAGAGGAGCTTCGCGGCTCGGCTGGAACCTACCGGTTGCGGGAGGAACTCATTGCCCGCGCCGGCATCGCTGCAGCGCCGGCCAAGGTCGTCGACGTGCTGTTTACCGAAATGCTGGTACAATGAGCGGCGCTGACGACCAATTGGCCGAACCGCCGGAGCCTCCAGCGCGGGTGCTGAACCAGGCCGAGATCGATAGCCTGCTCGGTTTTGACGATGAAGCCGGCGACGGCGACGCGGCAACCGGCATGCAGCGCATCATCAGCTCCGGCTTGGTGTCCTACGAACGCCTGCCGATGCTGGAAATCGTGTTTGATCGCCTGGTCCGCATCATGTCCACCAGCCTGCGAAATTTCACCAGCGACAACGTCGATGTCTCGATCGACAACATCCTCAGCCTGCGCTTCGGCGACTACTTGAACTCTATTCCACTGCCGGCAATGCTCGCCGTGCTCAAGGTCGAGGAGTGGGACAATTACGGCCTGATGGTCGTCGACTCCGCCATGATCTATTCGATCGTCGATGTGCTGCTAGGCGGACGCCGGGGCACGGCGGCGATGCGTATCGAGGGGCGGCCCTACACCACGATCGAGCGTACCCTCGTCGAGCGGCTGATCCAGGTCGTGTTGCAGGATTTATCGGCCAGCTTCGACCCGCTCTGCCCCGTCACGTTCCGCTTCGAACGGCTGGAGGTGAACCCGCGTTTCGCCACCATCTCGCGCCTGTCCAACGCCGCGATCCTGGCCCGGCTTCGCATCGACATGGAGGATCGCGGCGGCCGGATGGAGCTGCTGCTGCCCTATGCCACGCTCGAACCCGTGCGCGAACTGCTGTTGCAGCAGTTCATGGGTGAGAAGTTTGGTCGTGACAGCATCTGGGAGACGCATCTAGCCGAAGAACTCTGGGCCACAGACATCACGCTGGACGTGGTGCTGGACGAGCAGATCATGAGCTTGGCCGACGTTATGGCGCTGCAGCCGGGTAGCCGCATCGTGCTTGGCACGGGGCCGGGCAACCCCGTTCAGCTCCGTTGCGGCGCTGTTCCACTGTTTGAGGGCCGAGTCGGCCGGCGTAAAAGCCGGGTCGCCGTGCGGATCGAGCGCGAGATCGCCCGATCGCCCGGCGAAAGCCAGGCCTGACCGGAATGGGCGGGTTGGAATGGTTGATGGAACTGGCCCTGCTGGGCCTGCTCGCGGCGACGCTGTTCCATGCTATGCGGCTCGAACGCGCTCTCGGTGTCTTGAAACGCGACCGCGCGCAACTGGAAGCATTGGTGTCGGGCTTCAACGACAGCACGCGTCAGGCCGAGGCGGGGATCGAGCGCTTGCGCGGAGCCGCTGACAGCACTGGGCGCCACATCGCCCGTCAGATTGAGGCAGCGGCACAGCTACGAGACGACCTCGGCTTGCTGAACGAACGCGGCGAGCGCATTGCGGACCGCCTCGACGGCTTGGTGCGTTCGGGACGGCAGTTCGATCCTGTGGCTCCACGCGCCACCGAGCCTGCGTTCAAGGATGCGCCGGCTGGGCCGAGGGTTCGCAGCCAAGCCGAGCGCGACCTGCTTCGGGCGCTGCAGGTCGTGCCGCAGGGGCGCCAATAGATGCTGCCAGCACGGCCCTCCCTGCGCCTGCTGCCTTTCACCATCGCGCTGTTGATGGCGCTGCTGGCCGTCAAAGCCTTCGACCTCGTTCGTGCAGTCGCACTGCCACACTCTGGGTCCGCGAGCTCAGTCGTTCAGGCGGCCGAGGCGGCGCCGGCTATCACGCCTACGCCGCCCGTGAGCGCGGAAAGGCAGTCGCCGCCGGAACTGCCGCCGGTCAGCGATGCCGAGCGAGCGCTGCTGCAGGATTTACGTGGTCGTCGCTTGGAGCTCGACCGGCGCGACGCAGCACTGGGAACGCGTGAGCAGGCGTTGGGTGCCGCCGAACAACGATTGACGGCGCGCCTCGACGAGCTGACGGCATTGCAAACTCGGCTCGAGCAGCTCGACGCTGACCGCCATCAGCATGACGAGGCGAATTGGCATGGCTTGGTGAAGCTGTATGAGGCCATGAAGCCCCGCGATGCCGCCGCAATCCTCAACGACCTGGATATGCCGGTGCTGCTGCCAGTGCTGGATCGCATGAAGGAAGCGAAAGCGGCGGCGATTCTTGCGGCCATGCTGCCGGACCGCGCCCGCGTGGCCACAACCCAGCTTGCTGCGCTTCGCACCCAGGCCATCACCGTGCCCCCACGTCCGCCTTCAGGATCCTAGGAGTTGCCATGCCAATGGACAGATCAATGAGCGTGCTGATCGTCGATGACTACCGAACCATGTTGCGGATCATCCGCAACCTGCTCAGGCAGATTGATTTCCACAACGTCGACGACGCGTCGGACGGGTCGGAGGCGCTGACTAAATTGCGCGCCGGAGAGTTTGGGCTGGTTATCAGTGATTGGAACATGGAGCCGATGAGCGGCTTGCAACTGCTGACCGAGGTACGAGCCGACCAGGTATTGAAGACGATCCCTTTCATCATGGTCACCGCCGAAAGCAAAGCGGAGAACGTTGTGGCAGCCAAACTGGCGGGGGTGTCGAGCTACATTGTCAAGCCGTTCAACGCGGAAACCCTGAGGGACAAGATTGCCAAAGTGCTTTGCCATGGATGAGACCGCCGGGCGTCGATACAAAATCGTGCTCGGTGCCGCGCTACTTTGCCTGGCAAGCGTCCCAGCACTGGCTCAATCGCCCACCGTGCGAGTCGGCACACTGAACGGCTTTGGACGTGTCACGTTCGCCTTTCCCGCAGCAATCGGGTTTCACCTGGCGCAGGATGGCGATGTCGTAACCCTGCACTTCGACCAGCAAATCGACATCCCGAGTGCCGGGCGGACACGCAATGTATTGGCGGTTCGTGGCGGCCCGGGCGAAGTAGCAATCGAGATGGTGCCGGGAGCACGCATCCGGGCCATATCGCTCGACGCGCAGGTCATTATCGACGTGCGTGATCCGATTGCGAAGGCAAAAGCGAAATCTGACCAGCCGCACGCCTCCGCGGTGCGACCGATCCCGGTTCCGGCGCTTGTCGCCGCACCGCCAGAAAGCGCGGCCCTCGTTCCCGTCGTTCAGCAACCCGTCGAGGTCTCGCCCATTGCTGCTCCGCCGCCGGACATCCTCGCCGTCAGTGCGACTTCCGCTCAATTGGCGCCCGGTGTGCCCGGGCGCGGCGCTTTGATCCCGTTCGGGCGCGATGTTGGTGCAGCCGCATTTCAGCGCGCCGACGGAGATTATATTGTTTTCGACGAGCGTCGGCCGATTGATCTTCGAGCGCTGCACGACGATCCTGCCTTCGCGTCCGCCACCATCCAATTGTTGCCGGCCGCCACCCTGCTGAGGGTCGACCCGGCGCCAGGCATACAGGTCCGACTGGCCCGGCAGGCTGATGGCTGGATGGTCGCTGTTGGCCCTGCCAAATCTAGCACAACGCCAATCGAACCGGCGGACAAGGACGGGCGGATGCTGCTGCCGGCATCGAGTCCGGGCCGTGTTGTCGTGGTTCCGGACGCAGCCACCGGAGAGAATCTGATCATCGGAACCACCCGGGACGCTGGAAGCGGGATGGCTGTTACGCGGCACATGCCGGAGTTCACCCTTGCTGCGACTTGGCAGGGCGTTCTGGTGGAGCCGCATACCGATCGCATCAACTTACGGGTCACGAACCAGGGCTTCGTCATCGACGCATCGGGCCAGCCCCTCGCGGTGTCGTCCCAACCCTTAGCCGCGCAACTTCTCTCGGACGCTGCCGTGTTGACCCGGCGGTTTGACTTTCCCAACATGCCGACGGTCGCTTTACTACGCCGCATGCAGAACGAGGTAGTAGCAGCCGGAACCGCCCCCGCGCTCGCTCGCTTTCAACCTCGCTTGGCAGCCGCCCAGACAATGATTGCGCTTGGGATGGGCGCCGAAGCTGAAGCTTTGCTCCGGCTCGCCATCAAGGAGGAGCCACGGTCCGCTACCAATCCGAGTGCCACGGGGCTGATTGCAATCGCGTCGCTGTTGGCTGGGCGCACGGACCACGCGGATAGCTTGTCGGATCCCGCGCTGTCGGGCACGGACGAAATCGCGCTATGGCGGGCGGTCGCCAACGCCATGCGCGATGAGAACGCAGCGGTCGCAGCTCCAATCTTTGCGGCGACGCTGCCCCTCGTTTTCGCCTATCCGGAGGCCTTGCGTAGTCGGCTACTTCCGATGGCGGTGGAAACAATGGCACAGGGTGGGGCAGGTGCGGCTGCCGACGCGGTCCTGGCGCGTTTCCCGGCGGAACCGTCGCTCGCCCTAGCCCGAGCACTACGCCTGGCTTCAAACGGCGGGACAGATCAGGCATTGGCGATACTGGATGGATTGGCATTGGGTCACGACCGACTGGTGGCGACGCGGGCTGCAGCCCAGGCAATCGAGTTGCGCCTCGCTAATGGTGCATTGTCGCCATCGGCCGCGGCAAACGCGCTAGAGCGACAGTTCCTCGCGTGGCGG
>JAABUX010002971.1_pt1 | contig 23116 bp, 19 predicted proteins | sample 5561851 | NCBI WGS metagenome assembly JAABUX01 (sample SAMN10711883, study PRJNA513361) | rock metagenome | isolation source: Antarctica rocks | place: Antarctica: Victoria Land, Richard Nunatak red sandstone | collected 2016-01-03 | reverse complement strand
CGCGCGCCAGGTCGCGGGTGTCCTTGAAGATGCTGGAATACTGCTCGCCCGCCAGGATCGCCTTGACGGAGGAGATCTCGCAGTCCTGCCCGCTGACGACCGGCATCGGCATGTCGCCGCTGCCGTAGCCGACGCCCTTGAGGGACGAGATGACGCCGATGGAGATCCCGTCGTACGGCGACAGCACGGCGTCCAACCGCTTGTTCGAGTAGTAGGCGCTGAGCAGGTTGTCCATGCGCGCCTGGGCGGTGGCGCCGTCCCAGCGCAGGGTGGACACCTTGTCCATGCCGAGCTGGCGGCTGGCGACCACCAGCTTGCCGCGGTCGATGTAGGGCTGCAGCACCGACATCGCGCCGTCGTAGAAGAAGTAGGCGTTGTTGTCGTCGGGCGACCCGCCGAACAGCTCGATGTTGAACGGCCCCTTGCCGTCCTTCAGCCCCAGCCCGGTTTCCAGCGACGTCGCCTGCAGCACGCCGACCTGGAAGTTGTCGAAGGTGGCGTAGTAATCGACGTTGGGCGTGTTGCGGATCAGCCGGTCGTAGGCGATCACCTTGATGCCGCCCCGCGCCGCCTGGCCGAGCACGTCGGACAGCGTGGTGCCGTCGATGGCCGCGACCACGAGCACCTTGGCGCCCTTGGTGATCATGTTCTCGATCTGCGAAAGCTGGTTGGGCACGTCGTCCTCGGCGTACTGCAGGTCGGTCGCGTAGCCGCGCGATTTCAGGACCTTCACCATGTTGTCGCCGTCGGCGATCCAGCGGGCGGAGGACTTGGTGGGCATGGCGACGCCGACCAGGCCCTTGCCCTGCGCCGCGGCCCGTGGCGCGAAGGCGCCGGGCGCCGCGGCCTGGACGCCGAGCGCCGCCGCGCCGAGCGCCGTGGCCTTGATGAAGCTGCGTCTGGTGTTCTGCATGCGTCCTCTCCGTTCAAGTCGATGCCATGTTGCCCATGGCTTGCGTTGCGCGCACGGCTGGTTGCGGCCCCCGCCTTGCCGGGCGGCGCGGGAGCCGGTGGGTTGGCGGCAAAGCTAAAAATCCTATAGCCGGCATCCCGCCATAATGAAATGCCGGGAGGTGGATACGATGGCCCGGTCCCATGCCGTTCCTCCGCCACGGGCAGCCGCGCCGCCGGGCCGTCAGCGGCCCCCGCGGCGCAGCGCGGCGCCTAGCGCCATCGCGCCGAGCAGCGTGGCGCCCCAGATGAAATCGACGAGGAAGTTGCTGAACCGCATGAGCTGGAACCCGCTCGACAGCAGCATCAGCGTGCACAGCGCCAGCAGCACGGCGGGGACCGAGCCGCGCCCGCCCGCAGGGTTGGTGCCGGCGAGCACCGCGACCAGGATGGCCTGCAGCAGGTAGCTGGTGCCGTAGTCGCTCTTGGCCGCGTTGGTGCGCGCGGACAGCAGCACCCCGGCCGCCGCCGCCAGCACCCCCGTCAGCACGTAGGACAGAGTCACCGCCCGCACGGTCCGCAGCCCCGCGAACTCGGCCGCCCGCGCGCCCGAGCCGATCAGGGCCAGCGTCCGGCCCCACACCGTGCGGGACAGCAGCACGCCCACGCCCGACGCGCACCCCAGCAGCACCCAGAGCGGCCCGGCGATGCCCCCCAGCGTGCCGCCGCCGAGCGCCTGCCACCCCGATGGGAACCCGACGACCGCCGGCCCGCCGGTCAGTACCAAGGCCAGCCCGGTGAACGCCTGCCCGGTGCCGATGGTGGCCAGGATCGGCGTGATCCGCAGCCGCGCGATCAGCAGCCCGTTCAGCAGCCCGGCCAACGCGCCGGCCAGCAGCGCGCATCCCACCCCGGCCGCGACCCAGGGCAGCGCCAGCCCGGCCAGCTCCGGCCCGCGCGACGTGCCGGCCGCCCAATGGAACAGCAGCCCGGCGAGGATGCCGGCCAGGTTGGCGACGCCGATCAAGGACAGGTCGATGCCGCCGGTCAGCATCGCCGCCATCGTGGCGACGGCCAGGAGGCCGAGTTCAGGCGCGACGTAGGACAGGCCCTCGAAGTTCGCCGGGCGCAGGAAGCGCCCGGACGGCACCCACCAGCTCATCGCCGCGAACACCAGCACGAGCAGGGCCGCGAGCGTCAGCAGGTTGCCATGGCGGTGCAGCGCCCGCGTTGCCGCATGGGGCCGGACCGCCGGGGCCGCTTGAGTATCCATCGCTCAGGTTCCGGCCGTGATGGACGGGGCCGTGATGGATGCGGCCGGACGCCGCCCGCGTTCGCGCAGCGCGGTGGCGGCCGCAGCGCCCACCAGGATGGCCCCGACCACGACCCGCTGCCACGTCGTCGGCACGCCCAGGAGAATGAGGCTGTTGTTGACCAGCACTAGCAGCAGCACGCCCAGCACCGTGCCGGGCACGCTGCCGCGCCCGCCGAAGATGCTGGCGCCGCCCAGCACCACCGCCGCCAGCACGTCCAGTTCCAGCCCGATGAACTCCCGCGGGCTGGCCTGCCAGGCGAGGCAGGCGTGCAGCAGGCCCGCGACGCCCGCCAGCGCGCCGGCCAGGCCATAGGCCAGGACGGTCAAGCCGCGCACGTCGAAGCCGACCCGCTTCGCCGCCTCCGCATCGCCGCCCAGCGCATACAGCCCGCGGCCCGGCACCGTGAAGCGCAGCAGCAAATGCACGCCCAGCGCCGCCGCCGCCCAAACCAGCACGGCAACCGAAAGCTGCACCCGGCCCTCGCCCGTGTCCCACTCAAGGAGAGACAGGCGCCCGAACGCCACCGTCTCCGGCGGCATCCGCCCGACGTTCACGACGCTGGTGCCGACCACGCCCAGCAGGAAGCCGCGCACCACCGCCCCGGTGCCGAGCGTCACGATCAGCGGCACCAGCCGCACGCCATGGACGAACAGCGCGTTCGCGAGGCCAAGCAGCAAGCCGATGCCGGCGGCCAGCAGGAACATGAGGCCGATGCCGCCGGGCCAGCCCCAATCCGCCACCGCCCTGACCGAAAGGTACATCGCCGCCGCGGCAAAGGCCGGGAACGACACGTCGATGCCGCCGGCGATCAGCACCACCAGCACGCCCAAGGCCATGATGCCCTCGACCGACGCGCTGCGCAGCAGCCCGAACAGGTTGCCCCAGCCCCAGAACGCTGGGTTGGCCGTGCCGATCAGGAGCGCCGCCGCGACCAGCACGCCCGCCACCGCGGCTTCCGGCGAGCGCAGCCCCAATGCCTTCAAGAAGCGTGCGTTCATGCCAAGGCCCGGAGGCGGTCGGTGATGCCGGCGTCGGTCAGGGCGTCCCCTTCCAGCACGCCCGCCAGCCGCCCGCGGTGCACCAGGAGCACCCGGCCGCAGTTCTCCGCCAGCTCCGGCCCGTCGTCCGACACCATCAGCACCGCCAATCCCTGCTCCCGCGCCAGGTCGCGCAGCGTGCGGTGGATCGCCCCTTTGCTGCCCACGTCCACCCCCACCGTCGGGCCGTTCAGCACCAGCACCCGCGCCCGGGTCAGCAGCCAGCGCCCGATCACCACGCGCTGCTGGTTGCCGCCCGAAAGCTCCGACACCGCGCGGTCGCCGGAGGGCGTCGCGATGGCCACCGTGCGGATCGCCCCCGCCGCCGCGCGCCGCCCGGCGGCACCATCCAGCCACCCGCCCGGCCCGGCGAGCCGGTCGAGCGATGCCGCCAGCAGGTTGTCGTCGATGGAGCGCGCCGGGAACAGGCCCTCGGTCAGCCGGTCCTCCGGCACGTAGGCGATCCCGGCCGCCACCGCGTCGGCGACGCTCCGCAGCGACACCGGGCGCCTGTCCAGCAGGATTTCCCCAGTATAACCCGGACGCATGCCGAACAGCGCCAAGGCCAGCTCCGTCCGCCCGGAGCCGAGCAGCCCGGCGACGCCCACGATTTCTCCGGGCATGAGGCTGAACGACACGTCCGCCACCTCCCCCCGCACCGTCAGGCCGCGCACTTCCAGCCGCGGCGGCGTGCCCGGCGGCGGCGGAGTCCAGGCGTGCCGCGCGATGCCAGGATCATGCCCGGTCATGGCGCGGGTGATGCGGGCCTCGTCGAACTCGGCCATCGGTCCTTCGGCCACCACGCGCCCGTTGCGCAGCACCGTGAGGCTGTCGGCCACCGCCAGCATCTCCCGCATCTTGTGGCTGACGAACAGCACGGCGATGCCCCGCGCCTGCATGCCCTCGACCAGTTGGAACAGCCGGGCGACCTCCTGATGGGTCAGCGCCGTCGTCGGTTCGTCCATCACCAGCAGGCGCACGTCGGCCAGCAGCGCGCGGGCGATGGCGACCAGTTGCCGGCCCGCGACCGGAAGGCCGCCCACCTCCGCGTCCGGGTCGAGCGCCACGCCCAAGCGCGCGGACGCATCCGCCACGGCCCGGCGTGCCCGGCGGCGGCTCGTGAGCCAGCGCCGTCCGCCGAGGTCCTGGCCGACCGCCAAGTTCTCCGCGACCGTGAGATTGGGGAACAGGGAGAAGTCCTGGTAGATCACCTGCACCCCGGCCGCGATGGCCTCCCGCGGGGTCAGGGCAGCGCGCGAAGCGCCGGCCAGCGCGACCTCCCCGCTGTCCGCCCGGTGCACGCCGCTCAGCACCTTGATGACTGTGCTCTTGCCCGACCCGTTCTCCCCGGCGAGGCAGCGGACCTCGCCGGGCGCGATCCCGAACGACACCCGGTCCAGCGCCTGCACGCCGCCAAACCGCTTGGACACGGCCCGCAGCGCCAGGACGGGCGGCGCATCAGAAATTATACTGGCTCATGTTCTCCTTGGTCACGCCGACCCAGCCCGCGCCGTACAGCAGCCCCGGACGCGCCGGGTCAGGCGCGAGCAGGCTGTGGTAGCCGTCCAGCCCGAGGTCCAGCCCCGCCTTGATCTCCGCGTTGTGGCCGCGCAGCCGCATCGCCGCCAGCACCGACATGGCGTAGCCGGCCACCGCCGGGTCCCAGAACTGGATGTATTGGATGTCGCCGTCCCGCAGGTACTGACCGGCGACCGACACCAGCCCGGTGCCGCTGAACTGGATCTTCCCCTTGGCGCCGCGCTCGGCGATCAGCCGGCCCGCCCCGGCGCTCGCCGGCATCGGCGCGCCGATGATGCCGCGCAGGTCCGGATGCGCGGTCAGCACCTCCTTCAGCTTGTTGTAGGCGACCTCCGCGTCGTCATAGCTTTCGACCCGGCGCACCGCCTCCTGCATCTGCGGGAAGTGCTCCTTCTGGTAGGCCACCGCGCCGTCGATCCATTCCATGTGCGACTGGCTGGTGAGGCTGCCGACCGTCGCCACATATTTGCCCTGGCCGCCGGTGCGGCTCCCAAGCTCCTGCATCAGCTTGGCGCCGTAGGCCCGGTTGTCGAACGCCTCGATGACGACGTCGGCGTTCACCAGGTTGCTGGCCTCGTGCGCCACGACGACGATGCCGCGGTCGCGCGCCTTTTTCAGCACCGGCTCCACGGCCTCGATGGAGAACGGCACGATGCAGATGGCGTCCACGCCCTGGCCGATCAGGTTCTCGACCAACTGCACCTGCGCGGCGGCGTCGGCCTGGCTCGGCCCGATCATCCAGGCGTCGTGCCCGGTGTCGCGGCCGAACTGCTCCACGCCCGTACGCATGCGGTCGAACCAGGCGATGCCGTCCACCTTCACGACCGTTGCGATCTGCCACTTCTTGCCAGCGGCCTTCTGGCTCAGGTCCTTGGACACCTTGCCGGCATCGACCGCCTCCGCGGCCTGCGCATCGACCGCTTTTGCGCCCTGCGCCCGAGCGGCGCCGGCCAACGGCAGCAGCACGGCGCCTGCGGCAAAACCTCGACGGGTGAGCTTCATCTCCGTTCCTTCCCCAATGGTCCCGGCGGTTCCAGCCTGCCGGCGTTCAGGCCATCATAGCCGAACCCGCACGGCGCCGGGAGGGCGTTTCTGCGCCCGCCTGCCCCTTGCGTTCCGTACCCTGCAACCATAGCGTCGCGGCCTGTCCGGTGCGCTTGCGTCGGGATCGCATGGAGCGAGAATGACCAATCCAGAGGCGGCGCGCGCATGAGCTGGCTCGGCATCGACGCCGGCACCTCCTCCGTCAAGGCGCTGCTGATCGACGACGCGCAGACCGTGCTGGCGGAAGCGTCGGTGCCCTTGGAGGTGCAGCGCCCGCAGCCGCTGTGGTCCGAGCAGGACCCGGCCGATTGGTGGCGCGCGACGGAGGACGCGGTGGCGCAGGTCCGCGCGGCGGCGCCGGACGCCTGGGCCGGCCTCGACGGCATCGGACTGTCGGGGCAGATGCACGGCGCGGTGCTGCTGGACGCCGCAGACAGCGTGCTGCGCCCCGCCATCCTGTGGAACGACGGACGCGCCGGCGCCGAGTGCGTCGAATTGGAGCGCCGCGTGCCGGACTTCCGCACCCGCGCCTGCAATCGGGCAATGCCAGGCTTCACGGCGCCGAAGCTGCTGTGGGTGGAGCGGCACGAGCCGGACGTGTTCGCCCGGCTCGGCACGGTGCTGCTGCCCAAGGACTACGTGCGGCTCTGCCTGACGGGCGAGCGGGTGGGGGAGATGTCGGACGCCTCCGGCACGCTGTGGCTCGACATCGCGGCGCGGGACTGGGACGACGAACTGTTGGCGGCGTGCGGCCTGGGGCGCCAACACATGCCGCGGCTGGTCGAGGGGTCCGCGGTCTCCGGCCTGCTGCGCCCGGCGCTGGCGGCGGCGTGGGGCTTGGCTGGGCGGCGGGTGGTGGTGGCGGGCGGCGCCGGGGACAACGCGGCGTCGGCCGTGGGCATCGGCGCGGTCGCGGCGGGCGCCGGGTTCCTGTCGCTCGGCACGTCGGGCGTGGTGTTCGCCGCGACCGACCGGCTGGTCGCCCGGCCGGAGCGGACGCTGCACGCCTTCTGCCACGCCCTGCCGGACCGCTGGCACGTCATGTCGGTGACGCTCTCGGCCTCCTCCGCGCTGTCCTGGATGGCGGAGGCGCTGGGCCAGACGGACATCGACGCCCTGCTGAGCCGGGTCGCCGCCCGTGCGGCGTCTGCGGAGTGGCGGCGGGACGCGCCGATCTTCCTGCCGTACCTGAGCGGCGAGCGCACCCCGCACAACGATCCCGACGCGACCGGCCTGTTCGCCGGCCTGCGCCCGAACCATGGGGCGGAGGCGCTGACCTACGCCGTGCTGGAGGGCGTCGCCTTCTCGCTGGCGGACGGCCTCGACGTGGTGCGGGAGGCGGGGGTGGATTTGCGGGAGTGCGCGCTGGTCGGCGGCGGGTCGCGCAGCCGGTTCTGGGCGGGGATGCTGGCGGACGTGCTGGGCCTGGCGCTGCTGCGCCCGCGCGGCGCCGTGCTGGGCGCTTCGCTGGGTGCGGCTCGGCTGGCGATGCTTGCGGGGGGCGCCGGGTCGGTGACGGAGGTGTGCACGCCGCCGCCGATGGAGGAACAGGTCGCGCCGGGTGCTCCGGAGGCTTCCCAGGCGGCACGGCGGACGCGGTATCATGCGCTTTACCGAATCGAGGCTGGGTCCCGTAGTCCTGCCGACGACTGACCGGCGCCTAGTGGTCAAGGTCGTGCGCTTGATATCCGCATGCAAACAATCGGGAACGACTGCAATTGGTGGAAAGCGGACTCTGCGGTCATTGGGGGATCATGTATGATGGCCAGCCAATGGTGAGGTGAGATTGTATGAGCCGCCCCCGTTATAAGCACTCGGCATCCGTGTTCGTCGCTCTCATGCGAGGGGCGGAGGTCTGCCTGCTGCGCCGCAAGGGCACCGGCTGGCTGGATGGGTCGTTCAGCCTGCCTGCGGGCGGTCTGGACGCAGGCGAGACAATCGCCTCCGCAGCATCCCGAGAAATGGAGGAAGAAATCGGGGTGCGCGTTGTACCGTCACGCCTGCGCTACGCCCACACATTGCGTATCTGCTCAACGCCCCGTTCGAGCAGAAGGATGTGAAGCGACGCGCATTGCGGCTTGACGTAACCTGGACGGTTGGGATTCAAGGCTGGGATGAGCGAGCTTCCTGATCTCAGTTGTTTGACGCATGAGGAGAAGGACGCGCTGATCCGGGCGTTGTGGGCGCAGGTTCAGGCGTTGACAGCGCGGGTGGCAGAGCTGGAGGCAAGGCTCGGGGCGCCGCCGAAGACGCCGGGCAACTCTAGCCTGCCGCCATCGAAAGGCCAGAAGCCGAACCGGCCAGAAAAGGCCAAGCGCCACGGCCCGCGCCCGGGCAGCCTGGGACGGATGGGCGGCGGGCGGGCGTTGGCCGCGACGCCTGACGAGACCGTCATCGCCAAGCCGGTGCGGTGCGCGCACTGCCAGGCGGCTTTGGCCGAGGCGGACCAAGTGCTGCACGGGCGCTACGACAAGATCGATCTGCCCCAGGTCGCGCCGGTGGTGACGCGGGTGGAGCGTTATGCTGCTCGGTGCGGGTGCTGCGGCGGCACGACGCTTGCGTCGGTGCCGGAGGAGCTGGAGCCGGGCACGCCGTTCAGCGTCGGCATCGTGGCGCTGGCGATGTACCTGCGCTTCGTGCACGCGATCAGCTACCGACGGCTGAGCCGGCTGTTGCTGGAGCTGTTCGGCCTGGGGGTCAGCGAGGGCGCGCTCGACGCTGCGTTCCGCCGAGGCAAGCCGCATTTCGACGCCGATGTCGCCGCCATTCTTGCCCGGCTCCGCCGCGCCCGTGTCGTTTGCTCGGACGAGACCAGCGTGCGCATCGACGGCCGCACCTGCTGGAACTGGGTCTTCCAGAACGACGAGGTGGTCATCCACGTCATCCGCAACAGCCGTGGCGCGGGCGTCGTCCGAGAGGTGCTGGGCGGGCATCGTCCGGCGCTCTGGGTGTCCGACCTCTACGGCGCGCAGCAGGGCCATGCCGAGGACTGGCAGATCTGCCTGGCACACCAGCTGCGCGACTGCGCCTACGCCATCGAAGCCGGCGACGCCGTGTTCGCCCCGCGCATGAAGGCGATGCTGCTGCGCGCCGTCGTGCTCGCCCGGCGAAGCCGCGGCCTGGCCCCGAGCACCCGGCGAGAGTATCGCCGGCGCCTCGAGTGCGCCCTCGACGCCGTCATGGGATTGGCGCCGACCCACCGCGACGGCCTGCGCCTGCGGCGGCGATACGGCAAGCTCCGCTCGCACCTGCTCACCTTTCTTGACCATCCCGAGGTGCCGGCCGACAACAACGGCAGCGAACGCGAACTGCGGCCCACGGCCACCTGCCGCAAGGTCACCGGCGGGTTCCGCTCCGATTGGGGCGCTGACCTATACGCGGGCATATGCTCCGTCATCGGCACCGCCGCGCGCCAGGGCGTAAGCGCCTACCAGGCCATCCAGCAAACCTTACGCGGGCAGACCGCTCCCTACCCGGGTTGAGCAGATACGGGTTGGGCGAGGGGTGGTAGTAGAACTTGATCAAGCGGCGTCTCCCATCGTGGCCGGTCAGCCGTAGCGCCGTACATCTTGGCACGGCGTGCCCGCGATGGACAGCGCACCCGCGGAAGACGCCCTGCACGAAACGGAGGACCCCGAATGGATACGCAGCCGCCTGGACAGCCTTCCCGCCCCGGCGGCCGCGTGCTGGCGGATGCGCTGGTGGCCCAAGGCATCGACCACGTGTTTGCCGTGCCCGGCGAAAGCTACCTCGACGTGCTGGACGGGCTGTACGACGTGCAGGACCGCTTGCGCCTCGTCACCTGCCGGTTCGAGGCCGGCGCGGTCAACATGGCCGAAGCCTACGGCAAACTCACCGGGCGCCCCGCCGCCGCCATGGTGACGCGCGGCCCCGGCGCCTGCCACGGCGCCATCGGCGTGCACGTGGCCCAGCAGGACAGCACGCCGCTGCTGCTGTTCATCGGCCAGATCCCGTTCGAGGAAACCGACCGCGACAGCTTCCAGGAGGTCAATTACCGCCGCATGTTCGGCCCGCTCGCCAAGTGGGTCACGCAGATCGACGACGCCCGCCGCATTCCGGAGCTGGTCGCCCACGCCGTGGACGTCGCCACCACCGGGCGGCCCGGCCCGGTGGTGATCGCCCTGTCGGAGGAGATGCAGAAGCACCGCGTCGCCGTCCCCGACATCGGCCGCGCGTCCGTGTCCGCCGGGCTGCCGGACCCGGCGGCGCTGGCGCAGATGCAGGCGATGCTGGCCCGGAGCCGCAAGCCGCTGGCGATCCTGGGCGGAAGCTGCTGGACCGACGCGGGCCGGGCGGCAGTGCGGGACTTCCTGGTGGGGCACGGCCTGCCAGTCGCCGTCGGCTTCCGGCGGCAGGCGCTGTATGACGGCCGGCTTGCAAACTTCGTCGGCGACCTCGGCGTCGGCTCCGACCCGGCCTTGGTGGCGCGGGCGCGGGAGGCCGACCTGATCCTCGCCATCGGCACCCGGCTCGGCGAGGCGACGACGCAGGGCTACCAGTTTCCGCCGGGCGGAGCGCCGATCATCCATGTGTATCCCGACGCCGCCGAGATCGGCCGGGTGTTCCGCCCGGCGCTCGGCATCGCGTGCGGCCTCAACGCCTTCGCCCATGCCGCCGCGGCGCTGCCGCCGGTGGAGGATGCGCCGTGGGCCGAGTGGACCCGCTCGCTGCGCGCCGTGCGGGAGGCCGGGCGTGTGGTGCCGGACTACGAAGGCGCGCTGAACGTCGCCCAGGTGATGCGCGAGCTGGAAGAGTTGGCGCCGCCCGACGCCGTTTTCACCTCGGACGCCGGCAACTTCGCCACCTGGCCCGCCCGCTTCATCAACTTCGGCGACGGGCAGCGCATGATCGGTCCGACCAACGGCGCCATGGGATACGGCGTGCCCGCCGGCATCGCGGCGGCGCTGGCGTTCCCCGGGCGCATGGCGATCACCTTCGTCGGCGACGGCGGCATGCTGATGACCGGGCAGGAGATCGCCACCGCCTTCCAATACGGTGTGGCGCCTATCGTGCTGGTGTTCAACAACGCGATGTACGGCACGATCCGCATGTACCAGGAGCGCACCTACCCCGGCCGCGTGTCCGGCACCGCGCTGACCAACCCGGATTTCTGCAAGTACATCGAGGCGTTCGGCGGGCATGGCGAGACGGTCACGGAAACCGCCGGGTTCGCGCCGGCCTTCCGCCGCGCCGTGGCCAGCGGCAAGCCTGCGATGATCGAGCTGCGCATGAACCCGGAGCAGATCACGTCGCGCGCCACCATCGCGGAGTTGCAGGCCGGGACGGGGACGGTGAAGCCTGCCGAGGCCGATTGAGCTATTCGTTCATCGCCGGAACGATGCCCCATGCCGCGCATCCTCGTCATTAACCCCAACAGCTCCCAGGCCTGCGGCGCCGGCATCGACGCTGCGGTGGCGCCGCTCCGCACGCCCGGCGGCCCGGCCATCGACGTGCTGAGCGTGCTGGACGGCCCGCCCGCAGTCCTGAGCTGGCGCGACTGGCACGCGGCCGTCGAGCCGATGTGCCGCCTGGCCGAGCGCGAGGCCGCCGACGCCGTCGTGATCGCCTGCGCCTCCGACCCCGGGCTGGAAGCGGTGCGGGCGGCGCTCCGCTGCCCCGTGCTGGGCGTGTTCCGCTGCGCCGTCGCCGCTGCCGCCACCCGGGCCGAGCGGTTCGGCGTGGTCGCCATCGTGGACGCCAGCATCGGGCGCCACGCGCTGGCGCTGCGGTCCATGGGACTAGACGCGCGGCTGGCCGGCGAGGTGGCGCTGAACGTGTCTATGGACACGCTGCTCGACCCGGCGGCGGCGCGCGGCCGGCTGATCGACGCCGCACGCCGCCTGGTCCAGGACGGGGCGGGCGCGGTCATACTCGGCTGCACCGGCATGGCCGGGCACCGGGCGGCGGTGGAGCAGGCGGCCGGCGTTCCGGTGATCGAGCCGTGCCAGGCCGGCGTCGCGATGGCACGGCTGGCGCTGCTCGGGTAGGGCGGTTACGGCGCCGTCCACTCCGGCGGCGCCACCGCGCCTACCTGCCCGGTGATGCGGCCATACGCCTCCGGGCGCCGATGCTTGTCAAAGGCGAAGATGGTGGTGCGGCCCAGGGTGCAGCGGTCCAGGTCGCAATCCGCGGTGATCAGCTCGTCGTCCCAGGTCGTCGCCTGCGCCAGGATCTCGCCCTGCGGGTTGACGATGATCGAGTGGCCGAACAGCTCGCACCCGTCCTCCACGCCGGCCTTGGCCGTGGCGACGGCGTAGGTGGCGTTCTGGTACGCGCCGGCCTGGATCGTCAAATGGCTGTGGAACACCCGGAGGTGGTGCGCCTCGAAGCCCTGGCCGTCCTGGTTGGTGCTCGGCGTGTTGTAGCCCAGCATTACCAATTCGACCGACTGCAGGCCCAGCTCGCGCCAAGCCTCCGGCCAGCGGCGGTCGTTGCAGATCATCAGCCCGGCGTTCACCGGCACGCCGCCCAACGGCGCGCGCACCACGGGAAAACCCAGGTCGCCCACGTCGAAGTAGCGTTTTTCCAAGTGCTGCACCTGGCGCGCAGGGTCACGCTCGGCGTGGCCGGGCAGGTGGATTTTCCGGTATTTCAGCATGACCTCGCCGGCCGGGCTGACCAGGATGGCGGTGTTGAAATGCCGCCCCTCCGGCGTGCGCTCGGCGTAGCCCAGGTGGAAGGCGATGCCGTAGCGCCGGGCCGCGTCGAACAGCGGCGCGGTTTCGTTCGACGGCATAGCGGTTTCGAACCAATGGTCCGCCTCGGCCCGGTCGGCGTGGTAGTGGCGGGGGAAGAAGGTGGTCAGCGCCAGCTCGGGAAACACCACGACCTGCACGCCGCGGGCGTGGGCGCGCTCCAGCAGCCGCACCATGCGGTCCACGGCGGCGGCGCGCGGCTCGGCGCGCTGGATGGGGCCGAGCTGGGCTGCGGCGACGGTGACGACGCGGGTCATGGCTGCGCGGCCTCGCCGAGCGCCGGCGGCACGGCGCCGGTTTGCCCGGCGATGGCGCCGTACCATTCGGGGCGGCGGTGGGCGGCGAAGTCGAACATTTTTTCTTTCCCCTGGCGGCACGCATCGAGGTCGCATTCGGCCAGCACCACCTCGTCGCCCAGGCCCGCGGCCTCCGCCACGATCACGCCGTTGGGATCGACGATGCAGGAGCCGCCGATCAGGCCCGCCCCGTCCTCGGTCCCGGCCTTGGCGACGGCCACCGCCCAGGTCGCGTTCATGTATGCGTTGGCCTGGACCACCAGCTTGGAATGGAAGGTGCGGAGCGCCTCGTTCTCCGTCGTGCCGCCGTTCGGGTCGTAGGCGGCGGAGTTGTAGCCGCAGCACACCAGCTCGACCCCTTGCAGCCCCAGCATCCGCCAGGCTTCCGGCCAGCGGCGGTCGTTGCAGATCAGCATGCCGAGCACGCCGCCGCCGAGCGACGCCGGGCCGCGCCAGGCGGGGAAGCCGCGGTCGCCATAGGCGAAGTAGCGCTTTTCCAACTGCTGGAACCGGTCGCCGGGCCGCGGCTCGACCGAGCCGGGCAGGTGGACTTTTCGATATGCGCCGAGCGTGCTTCCATCGGGCGCGACCAGGACCGCGCTGTTGAACAGTCTTTCTCCGGCCTGCTCGGCATAGCCGATGCTGAACCCCACGCCGAGGTCGCGCGCCCGGTCGAACAGCGGCTGCACCGCCGGGTTCGGCATGGCGGGTTCGGTGAATGCGTCCAACGCCTCTGGCGTCAGCAGCCAGCGGGGGAAGAAGGTGGTGAACGCCAGTTCGGGGAACACCACCAGCCGCGCGCCGCCCCTTGCCGCCTGTTCCAGCAGCGCCACGATGCGGTCCATCGTTTGGGCGCGGCTGTCGGCGCGCTGCACCGGACCCATCTGCGCCGCAGCCACGGTGACGGTCCGCGCCATCAGCGGGCGCCCCGCGCGACGAACCGGCCCGTGCCGGGTTTGGCCAGCACGGTCTCGCCGTCCCAAGCCACCCGCCCTCGCAGCAGAGTTGCGGCGACCCGGGCGCGCATCGGGCGGCCATGGTAGGGCGACCAGCGCAAGTCCGGACGGTCCTGGATCGCGGCCTCGTCGAAGGTGAACCGCCCGGGTTCCAGCACCAGCAGATCCGCGTCCTTGCCGGGCGCGATGGCGCCCTTGCGCCCGTCCAGCCCGTGGTGCCGTGCCGGGCGCTCGGCGCAGTAGGTGGCCATGATCGTGGGTGCCAAGCCGCGCTCCTCCAGCAGGGTGTACATCAACGGCGCGAAGCTCTGCAGGCCGACCAGCCCGGCGCCGCAAGCGAAGATGTCGGCAAACCCCTTGCGGTCCGCCGGCCAGGGGGCGTGGTCGGTGGACACGTAAGCAACCTGGTCCGCCAGCAGCGCCGCCCACATCCGCTCCACCTCCGCAGTCGTGCGGAACGGCGGGTTGCACTTGCCGCGCCCGCCGAGGCGCACGAGGTCCTCCTCCGTCATGCACAGGTACTGGACGCAGGCCTCCCCGGTCGCCTGCCCGCCCGCGGCGCGGAACGCCCCGGCGATGGCGAAACCGCGGGCGACGGAGGAGTGGGCGATGTGGACATGCGCGCCCTGGCCAGCCCGATCTCGAAGATCTCGTTGTCCGCCAGCGTCTCCGCGAGCGGCGGGCGGGTGCGGCAGTGCATGATCGCCTCCGTCTGCCCGGCGGCGCGGGCGTCCGCGGTCAGGCGCTCCGCCAGCTCTTGGTCCTCGTTGTGCACGGACACCGGCAGGCCCGTGCGCGCGATGGCGGCGAAGGCCTCGATCATGGTCGGGCGGTCGATGCGGGGGAAGCGCACCGGGTCGTATTCATAGGTCGAAAGCTTGAACGAGCACACGCCGCCCGCCGCCAGTCCGGCAACCGCGTCCACGCCGCCGTGCTTGGCGATGGTCCCATACAGCGCGACATCGACATGCGCCGTCCGGTTCACCCACCCGATCTTCTCCGCCAGCACGCCCGCATCCGTCACCGCCTGCGGCACGTCGTAGGGCATGTCCACGCAGGTCGTGACGCCCCCGGCCGCAGCCGAGCGGGTCGCGCCCTCGATGCCGGGTAGCCGATGGCGGAGCTGGTGTGCATATGCCCATCGACGAGGCCGGGCAGCACCAGCTTGCCCGAGTAGTCCAGCACCGTGGCCGCTTGCGGGGCGTGGCCCTCCGCCCACGGCGGCGATCCGCTCGCCCGTGATGGCGATCCAGCCGTCCGGGATCACCTCCGTGGAGGTCACGACCGTGCCGCGGACCAGGCTATCGTGCATGGATCATCTGTCTCCAACCGGCCCTATGCTACCGGGCCGGGCCGGCGGTGTGAACAGGCCGACGCTACGGCGCCAGCAGGGCGCGCGCCTGGCTTAGCAGGGCGCCATCGGGCCGGCGCAGCGCGTCCAGCACGGTGAAATGGTCGGCGCCGGGTACCGGCAGCAGGGCGCCGGGCCGGTGCTGGGCGGCATGAAGGGCATGCAGCGCGCGGCTGTCGGCGGCCAGCGCCGGCAGCTCGGCGCTGCCGTACGCCACGCTCATCGGCTTGTCCGGCGCGGGCAGCCGCAGCGGCGACAGGGTGGCGATCTCCTCGTCGGTGAGCGACAGCTTCTCGTTCAGGTAGGTGTCGCGCAGCGGACCCAGTTCGAACACGCCAGAGATGGGCAGGGCCGCTGACACCGCCGGGTGAGACAGCGCCATGGCGGCGAGGTGCCCGCCCGCGGACCAGCCCGCCGCCACGATGCGCCCGGTAATCCCGTGCGCCGCGCCGCGCCGGGCCAGCCAGTCGAACGCCGCGTGGATCTGCCCGACGATGGCCGCGAGCGACGCATCCGGCGCCAGCGTGTAGCCCGGCAGCGCCGCGGACCAACCGGACGCCAGCGCGCCCTCCATCAGCGCCGCCGCCCCTTCGCGGTCATTGCGCTGCCAGTAGCCGCCATGGATGAACACCAGGCAGTCCGACCCCGGCGCACCGGGGAACAGGTCCCAGGCTTCGCGCTGCGTTGCGCCATACGCCAGACTCAGGTGTTCCGGGTGCGCGGCACGGAACGCCGCGGAGGCCGCGCGCAGCGCCTCCACATACGCGGGGCCGCCGGGGCAGGCGGCGGTGTTGTTATAGGCGGCGTCCCGTTCCGCACGGCTCATGCGGCCCCAATCGGCTGTGCTCACGGCAACCTCCTGCTCCCAGCGCGGCAGCGCCACCGGGCCTGCCGTGCCGGAAGGTGCCGCTCAAACCGCGAAGCAGGCAAGGCCCTGGGCAAACGCCGGCAAGGTGCGATACGCGATGTGGAGGCCGTCGCCGTGGCTGACCAGCCGGAACCCGAGTTCCGCCCACAGGGCGCGCAGCGCCTGCGCCGAGTAGATCGTCACATGGCCGTTGCGCGGCGCCACGTACCACCAGCCCAACCCCCGCCGCGCGAAGTCGCCGGGCTGCAGCAGGGTTGAGAACACCACGATGCCGTCCTCTTGGACCCGGGCCGCGACCTCGCGGATCGTGGCCCGGGGGTCGGGCGTGTGCTCCAGCACCTCGAAGCATGTCACCAAGGGATACTGACGCTCCGGCGCCGTGTCGCAGGCCCGGCTGAACGGGTCGTAAACCTCCGCTTCCATGCCGTGTCGGCTGGCCAGCAGCGCCGCAAGTGCTCCATCCCCGCCGCCGAAGTCCAGCACGCCGAGGCCGCGGCACGCCGGGCCGAACAGCGTGCCGATCAGCTCCGCCGAGGCTGCGGGACGGCTGCCGGCGAAATCCGGGTCCACGTCGGCGTAACCCTCATTGTAGATCTCGCGGCGGAAGTCCTCCCGGTCCCAACCGTCGAAATCGCCGGTGAACAGCAGCGCGCAGGCGGGGCAGCGGTGGTAGGTGACGGCCCGGCCGGACAGCGGCAGCGCAGCCCGGCGCCGATCCTCGCAGTTCTTGTTGAAATCAACCGATCCCATGGCCGGGGAAGGGGTGCCGCACGCCTTGCAGGAATGCGCCGCGGGGGCTGCCGGCCGCGGCAACCGTGCGGGCAGGCGCACGACCGGCTGACACGCAAGCGCCGCCAGATCATGCCGGACCTGGGCAACCACCTCGGCCCAATCATTCGGCCGGTTCTGCCGGAAGATGCGCAGGCTAGGATACCACGGGCTATCTGCCCGATTGAGCAGCCAACGCCAGCAGCCGCGGAAGCGGGACAGCAGCCAGACCGGCTTGCCCATCGTCGCCGCCAGATGCGCCACCGCGGTATCCACCGCGATCACCAAATCCAGCCCGGCCACCCGCGCCGCCGTGTCGGCGAAGTCCTGCACGCCGTCCATCAGGTCGATCACGCCGAGTTCCGCGGGTGGCGCCGTCCCGCCCGGCTCATGCCGCTGCAGGCTGTAGAATTGCACCCCGGGCAGCCCGGCCAGTTCCATCAGCGCCGCGGGCGGCAGCGATCGCTGCCGGTCGTCGGCGAAGGTCTTGCTGCCGGACCAGACCAGGCCGACGCGCAGGGCCGGCGCCGCGTCGTCCCACGGCGCGTACTCGTCGGCGTAGGGCAGGGCCGGCGGGATGTTGTCCAGCGTCGTGCCGAGCAGGCGCGGCAGGCTCAGCAGCGGGCACACGACATCGAACGGCGGCAGCACGCCGCCCGCCGCCACGACATGGTCCACGCCGGGCACGGTGCGCAGCAGCCGAGCCAGCGCCGGCTGCACCACCAGGATCACCCGCCCGGCCCGGGCCGCCACGAGCGGCGCGTAGCGGACGAATTGCAGCGTGTCGCCCTGGCCCTGCTCGGCGTGCAGCAGGATCGTGCGCCCGGCGATGTCCTCGCCTTCCCAGCGCGTGACGGCCTCAAGCCAGGCCGGCTTGCCCTTCAGCAGCAGCCGCCATTCGTAAAGGTCCCACGCTTCCGGCGTCAGTCGCCCCAGTGACAGGAGAGTGACCGCGAGGTTATGCCGGGCCACCGCATTGTCCGGCAACGCGGCCACTGCATCGTGCCCGGCGCGCACGGCGTCGTCGAACCGGCACAGGCCCTCAAGCGCCATGGCGCGGTTCACCAGGACCTCGAAACGGCTGGGCTGCTGGTCCAGCGCGTGGTCAGCGACCGCCAGGGCCTCGGCGTAGTGGCCGAGCGCGATCAGCACGCAGCTCAAGGTGATGGCATGGACGGGATCGGGCGCCAGGCGGAAGGCATGGAAGCAATGCACCATGGCCTGCGCCGGGTCGCCGTGGTCGAGCAGGGCGCTCCCCAGGGCGGACTGGATCGCGGGGTCGTCGGGCCGCAGCTCCGCCGCCATGAACAGCGCGCCGATGGCCGGCCCGGTCCGGCCCAGCGCCCGCAGCGCCCGGCCGTTCAGTGCGAGGATGCGCGCGTCGCCGGGATGCCGCTGGCAGGCGGTCGTCAGCAGCACGGCCGCATCTTGCGCGTGCCCGGCGTTGAGCAGGGCCTCCCCTTCCGCCGCGGCGTGGTCCGCCGGGTTGGGATGCAACCGCATGGCGCGGTGCAGCGCCAGGCCGCGCTCGAACGGCGCCGGCGGCGCGCTTTTCGGGCGGGCGTGAGCGCGGCGGGCTTTACGGTTCGCCGGCATGGTCAAACTCCGTCTGCTGCTGCCGGGCAGAGTGACGGAAGAAGATTAAAGAACGGCGAACACCGGCGAACCGCTTGATTTGACGCCGGCGAACCTCTTGGTTCGATCAAAATCGGGCGGATCGAGTTTACCCGGACCCGTTCGCGTCAGGATGCTTTCTGGCTGGCTTGGTAGGCTGAAACGGCGAACTGTTGAAGGGCCGAGCCGGCGCCGCCTGTTTGGTAGCTTCCCAGGTTCGTGGGGTCGAGAAGCCAGGGCGCCGTGCCCTGGGCGCTTCCCGCCGCCGACCCCGCCGTCAGGCTGGCCGCGACCGGCCGTACTTGAAGCGCCCTGCCCCGAAGGCTGGTAGCCGTACGGGAGCTGGCCGTAGAAGGGGAGCGGCACGGAAGAAAGCGCCATGGAGTCGTTCACCTTGCGCGCAACCGCCCGCTCTGGGGCAAGGATGTCATGAAGCAATATGTATCGGGTCAACGGGCGTTCCGTCCTTTCGCGAGCTATCCGCCGCCGGGGCCGGGCTGCAGGACGGAGTTGGGCCGATGATCTCAGACGCATGGCGGGCCGGGCTGGACGGGCGGCTGGCGCAGCAGCTCGGGTTCCTGCTGGAAGCCGACCGCCTGAAATCGGTGGTCCGCGGCAGCCGCATCGCCGACGGGTCCCGGCGGGAGAATACGGCCGAGCATTCCTGGCACCTCGCTTTGTTCGCCCTCGTGCTGCGGGAATGGGCGGTGGGCGAGGTGGACGCCTGGCGCGTGGTCCGCATGCTGGTCCTGCACGACCTCGTGGAGATCGAGTGCGGCGACACGCCGCTGTTCGCCGCCGCGGGTGCGGCCACCCAAGCCGAGCGCGAGCGGCTGGCCGCCGATGTGGTCTTCGGCCTGCTGCCGCCCGACCAGGCGCAGGAATTGCGCGTGCTGTGGGAGGAGTTCGAGGCGGCGGCGACCCCGGATGCGAAGTTTGCCAAGGCGCTTGACCGGCTGCAGCCCATCCTGCTGAACCATGCGGTCGGCGGCGGCACCTGGACGGACTACGCGGTGGACGAGGCCCGCGAGCGCAGCCTCACCCGGCGCATCGCCGAAGGCTCCCCGGCGTTGTGGGGCGCGGCGGAGGCGGTGTTCGCGGACGCCGTCGCCAAAGGCTGGCTGCGCCCCGCGCCCGAGGGCGATCCTTGAAAGGACGGTCCCGGCCCGAGATACTGCGCCAAATTGACAGCCTTGCGCGTTTGCGGGCAGGCAGCATGTGGGAGTGGCCCCGGCATGGGAGCCATGCCGGGAACTCCCGCCGCCGCCGGCGCGTCCCGGAGTATGATCCGCCAAACGCTTCACGGGATAGCATGAGCCAGACATCGACTGATCCGAGCACGCTGGCCGCGCCGCCGGCCCTTCCCCGGGCCGGCCTGGCCACCGGAATCCTGGTGGCGATCAGCCTGTCGCACCTCCTGAACGATCTCATGCAGTCGCTGGTGCCGGCGGTGTATCCCATCCTGAAGGCGAAGTTCTCGCTCGACTTCGGCCAGGTCGGCTTGATCTCGCTGACTTTCTATCTGACGGCGTCTCTGCTGCAACCGGTGGTGGGGGTCGTCACCGACCGGCGCCCGATGCCGTTCTCGCTGGCCGTTGGCATGGGTTCGACGCTGGCCGGCCTGCTGCTGCTGTCGGTGGCGGGCAGCTTCGAAACCATCCTGCTGGCGGCGGGGCTGATCGGCCTCGGCTCCGCGGTGTTCCACCCGGAATCTTCCCGCGTCGCCCGCATGGCGTCGGGCGGGCGGCACGGCCTGGCGCAATCGGTGTTCCAGGTGGGCGGCAACGCCGGCTCGGCGGTTGGGCCGCTGCTGGCCGCCTTCGTAGTGGTGCGGCGCGGTCAGTCGAGCATCGCCTGGTTCTCGATCCTGGCGCTGCTGGGCATGGTGGTGCTGGCGCTGGTGGGGCGTTGGTATCGCAGCCGGGTCGCCGAGCGCCGCCGTGCGCCGGCGGCGGTCCCGGTCGGGCTGTCGCTGTCCCGGGCACGGGTGGTCGCCTCGGTCGCGATCCTGCTGCTGCTGATCTTTTCCAAGTACTTCTACATGGCCAGCTTGAGCACGTACTATACCTTCTACCTCATCGAGCATTTCGGCGTGGCGGTCGATACGGCGCAGTTGCTGCTGTTCGTGTTCCTGGGTTCGGTCGCGGTCGGCACCGTGGTCGGCGGGCCGCTTGGCGACCGGTTCGGGCGCAAGCGGGTGATCTGGGTGTCGATCCTCGGCGTGCTGCCGTTCACCCTGGCGCTGCCGCATGCGGACCTGCTGTGGACGACGATCCTGACCGTGCCCATCGGCCTGATCCTGGCGAGCGCGTTTTCGGCCATCCTGGTCTACGCGCAGGACCTGCTGCCCGGGCGCGTGGGGCTGGTCGGCGGCCTGTTCTTCGGCTTCGCCTTCGGCATGGGCGGGCTTGGGGCGGCGGTGCTTGGGGAGTTGGCGGACGCGACCAGCATCGAGCATGTTTATGCATTGTGCGCGTATCTCCCGTCGATTGGGCTGCTGACCGCCTTCTTGCCCGACATGAGGCGGGTCGCCGTCCGGGCAGAAGCCGCACGCTGACATTCCATGACATTGTTCCAAGGCCTGTCTGCCTTCCCCATCACCCCGGCCGACGAGCAGGGGCGGGTCGATGCTGATGCGTTGCGGGTGCTGCTCAAGCGCCTGGCGGATGCAAAAGTCGGCTCCATTGGCCTGCTGGGCAGCACCGGCACCTATCCCTACCTGACGCGCCCTGAGCGTCGCCGGGCCGTCGAGGCCGCCGTGGACCAGGTAGGGGGACAGGTGCCGATCATGGTCGGCATCGGCGCGCTACGGACCGACGAGGCGGTGCGGCTTGGCCAGGATGCGAAGGGCGCTGGGGCCGATGCCGTGCTGCTGGCGCCGGTGTCCTACACGCCGCTGACCGGCGAGGAGGTGTTCACGCATTTCGCCACCGTCGCGGAGGCGGTGGGCCTGCCGCTCTGCATCTACAACAACCCCGGCACCACCCATTTCACCTTCAGCAGCGAGCTGATCGCGCGCCTCAGCCGGGTGCCGCAGGTCTGCGCGGTGAAGAACCCGGCCCTGGACGCCGGCGCCATGCCCGGCGGCCTCCGCACCCTGCGCGCTGTGGCCTCCCCAGGCTTCTCCGTCGGCTACAGCGTGGACTGGAAGGCGGCGGAGGCGATGCTGGCCGGAGGGGATGCCTGGTACAGCGTCGTGGGCGGGCTGTTCCCAGTGGCGTGCATGGAGGTCGTCGCGGCCATCGAGGCCGGGCACGCCGAGGAGGCCCGGGCGCTGAACGCGCGGCTGCAGCCGCTGTGGGGCCTGTTCGTCGAGTTCAGCAGCCTGCGCGTCACCTATGCGGCGGTGAACCTGCTGGGCCTGTGCCGCACAGCACCGCCCCGCCCGATCCTGCCGTTGCCCGAAGACGCGCAGCGGCGCATTGGCCAGGTCCTCCGTGCGTTGGACTTGGCCTGAGCGGAGGGGTCGCCTGTGCCGGGCCATCCGTTGTAGCCTCGCGCCCCATGCACACCGTCGAACCGCTCGCCTGCCAGCGCCACCTGTTCGAACTGCCGGACGACGTCAGTTACCTGGACGCCGCCGCCTGGGCGCCGCTGCCCCGACCGGTGCGCGCCGCGGGCGAGGCCGGCATCCTGGCAAAAAGCCGGCCCTGGGCGCACGCGCGCGATGCGGACGCGGCCTGGGCGGAGCGGGCGCGGGCGGCGGCGGCCCGGCTGATCGGCGCCGGGGCGGACGATATCGCCATCGTCGGCTCGGTGAGCCACGCCATCGCCACCGCCGCGCGCAACCTTCCGCTGGCGCCGGGCGGACGCATCCTGCGCGTCGCGGACGAGTTCCCGTCCCAGTGCCACGCCTGGGACCGCCTGGCCGCCGAGCGCGGCCTCCATGTGGAAGCGGTGCCGCGACCGGTCGACGGGGACTGGACCGCGGCGCTGCTGGACGCGATCACCCGGCCCGGCGCCGCGCCGCTGGCCGTCGCGACGCTCACGCCCTTGCACTGGTCGGACGGCTCGGTCATCGACCTCGAACGCCTGGCCCCGGCGGTCCGCGCCGCCGGGGCCGCGCTGGTGGTCGATGCGACGCAGGCGGTGGGCGCGGTGCCGCTCGACGTGGCCCGGCTGCGGCCGGATTTCCTGGCGTTCCCGACCTACAAATGGACGCTCGGCCCTTACGGCGTCGCCTTCCTGTATGCCGCGCCGCGCCGGCAGGGCGGCTCGCCCTTGGAGGAGAATGCCGGCAACCAGCCTCCCGCCGCCGGCGCCCGGCGCTATGACAAGGGCGAGTGCCATGACGGCGTGGCATTGCCCATGGCCGCGACCGGGATGGAGCTGGTGGCCAGTTGGGGCGTGCCGGCCGTGGCGGCGCGGCTGCGGGCGCTGACCAACCTGCTGGCGGAGGGCGCCGCGTCCATGGGCCTGCCCGTTCCGCCGTGTACGCTGCGCTCTCCGCACATCCTGGGCCTGCGCGTGCCCGGCGGTTTGCCGGCGGGCCTGATCGGGCGGCTGCGCGGCGGGAACGTGTTTGCCAGCGACCGCCTGGGCGGGCTGCGGCTCAGCCCGCATGTCTGGGCGAATGAGGCCGACGTGGCGCGCTGCCTCGCGGCGTTGCGGGCCGCCTTGTGCTGACCTGCCGGCCTAAGACCAATACTGTTCACTTTGCAATCCGAATGGCGGCATTGAAGTCGATGCGCGTGGTCGGTAGCGAGGTGCGCGGGCGCAG
>JAABUX010002969.1_pt1 | contig 23119 bp, 21 predicted proteins | sample 5561851 | NCBI WGS metagenome assembly JAABUX01 (sample SAMN10711883, study PRJNA513361) | rock metagenome | isolation source: Antarctica rocks | place: Antarctica: Victoria Land, Richard Nunatak red sandstone | collected 2016-01-03 | reverse complement strand
GCGCCCGACACGTTCGCGCGCGGTGAACTGCGCGCCTTACGCGACCCGGCCGAGGCGAATGACGACGAGCTAGTCGCGCCCTCCGAGGCTTAGCGTACGATACGGTTCCAATGATAGTCGGACCCCTGGTTCGTCCTGCAGCCGTTCCTGCACACCATCATCCTGCTCATCGCCAGCTTCCTCGTCGCCTATATCCTGGGCCCCCTGGTCGTGCACGTCGAGCGTGTCGGCCTCCCACGTCTGGCGGCTATCATCCTCGTCTACCTCGCCATCGTGGGAGGCCTCGCCATCGGCGGCTACTTCCTGCTCACGCCTCTGACGGACCAATTGCGAAGCTTGTCTGACACGCTCAAGAATCTGCAAGATACGCAGACGAGCCTCGGTGCCTTCCTGCAAGCACACGGCATCAAGGTGAATGCCGCCGACGTGCGCAACCAACTGTCAAACATCGGCAGCGCCGGGGGTAGCGTAATCGACGGGACGCTCAACGTCATCCAAGGGATCGTGCGGACGGTCACCGACATCCTGCTCATCCTTGTCGTCACGTTCTACTTCCTGCTCGACGGGCGTGCTATGCACGATCGGGCGGTACGCCTGCTGCCCGCCGCGTATCAAGGCCGTTGGTTTTTCTTCGAGGCTACACTGAATCTGGTGCTCGGCGGCTACATCCGTGGGCAGTTCATCGTCGCGGCGACGGTCGGGACGGCCGCCGGTCTTGGTTGCTATATTATCGGCGTCCACTACGCCATCGTCATCGGTCTGCTCGCGTTCCTCTTCGAACTGATCCCGATGATCGGCCCTGTCCTGGGAGCGATCCCAGCTATCGCGATCTCACTGTTCCAGCCGCACACGCCCGTGGTATGGGTCATCGTCTACTTTGTCGTGCTGCAGCAGATCGAGTCTAACCTGATCGTGCCGCGCGTGAGCGGGCACGCTGTGGGCCTCCACCCGCTGGCCGCGCTGCTGGCCTTGCTCGCGGGGCTGGATCTCGCCGGGATCGGCGGCGCGCTGCTCGCGGTCCCGCTCGTCGGCGTGCTCTACGTTCTGACGATGGCTCTCTACAGCGACGCCACAGGGCGGTCGCGGATGCTCGTCGCACGGCCACGATCCTACGATGTCCTCGCGCGTTATGTCGGATGGCGGCGCAAAGGGGGGGGGGCACCTGTTGTCGTCCCGGACGCATCGTCAGCCGACGATGTGCTCGTGGACATCAACGATCGCCTCGTCACCATCCAGCAGGAGAGGGTGCGCCTGGTCGAGAAGTTTGTGGCGGGCGAGACGACGCAAGCCCACGCCGAGGGGACCGCGCCGGACCAACCGGGGCACGAGCGCCAGGTACCGAATGGCTCGAAAATGTCCGATGTCCAACCGTGAGGAGTGCGATCAACATGCGGAGGGCGACGCGGGATGGCACCATGCGCCCATCTTTCGCGAGCCGTAGGCCTCGACGACCATGTTCGCTATAGGCTTCATCGTCGGCTCGTGGCTCCTCTTCGCGGCGCTCTTCGTCGGCGTCGGGATGCTCGCCCGCGATCTGGGCCGCATCGCCATCTGGGGCAGCACGATCTTCGCCCCCTTCTGGGTAGGGTGGGCCTGCGTCCTGGCCTACCTGCAGTTATGGCATATCGCGGCTCCCATTGACGCCCGCGTCTACATCCTCCCGGTCCTCCTCAGTGCCACCGGCTACTATCGATGCGCCCCTCGGATACGCGCCGACGTGCGGCGCGCGATCCAATGGTGCCGCGCTGCTCCCCTCGTGGCCGCGCTCCTTGTCGGGGGCGCGGTCGCGTGGACGGCCGACCATGCGCTAGCGCCCGTGCGGGCGTACGACGCGGGGCTGTATCAAATCGAAAGCATCCGGTGGGTGAACTCCTACCCGCTCGTCCCTGGACTCGGCAATTTGCATGGGCGGCTCGCCTTCAACAGCTCCTACTACCTATACGTGGCAATGCTCAACGTTGGGTCCTGGGCGGGCAAGGGCGTAGACATTGCCACCAGCCTGCTCCTTGTTGCCCTCATCGCGCAGATGCTATTAAGCCTATTGCACGCCCTGTGGCGACGCCCTGCGCCCGATGTCGCGTCCGATCCGCGCCCCTACTTTCTAGCCCTACTTCTGGCTCCAACCGTCGCCTTCGCCCTCGAGTTTGGCATAGCGGGCGCAACCAATGACCTGCCGATGTTCTTGCTGCAGGTCGTCCTCGCCGCACAGGTCCTTGCCCTGCTCGCGCGGCCGCACGCTGTCGTGGGCCGGGAGGCGATGGCTAACCTGCGCGCGATCGCGCTTATCGCCGCAGCCGGTATCCTCGTCAAGGTAAGCTTCGCCCTCCTGGCGCTGCCGGTGGTCGGGGTCGCCGTCGCCACCTCTCTGGCGACACGCCGCAGAGAGCGCAACCACGCGCGCAAAGTATTGTTTGCGCTGGGAGGGGTCGCGCTGCTCACTTTGCTGCCGTGGATGGCGCGCGGCGTCGTCCTGAGCGGCTACCTAGCCTATCCGAGCACGCTGCTCTCACTCCCCGTGCCGTGGAAAGTGTGCGAGGCCTGCGCCCGGCGCGAGAGTGCCCTCATCATCGGGTTCGCGCGCACGCCCACGCGGGATTACCTCGCCTCGCTCGGCACCTGGCGCTGGTTAGAGCCGTGGTATCGCCGCACGAATTGCGCCTACGTTCCACCCCTTATGATCGCGGGGGCGCTGTCCGGCTTGGCGGTCGCACAGGCGCGCTGGCGCGGTCGAGGCTTGCCGCCCACATGGCTGCTCCTTGTGCCGCTGACCGTCGGCATGGCCGGATGGTTCGCGACAGCGCCGGCGCCTCGCTTCGCCGGCGCCCTGTTCTGGCTGGCGGCGGCGCTGACCGTCGCGCTCACCTTCCAATGTAGAGGGCGAGCAGCGCGAGCGGCGGGTTTCGTGCTCGTTTCGGCCGTCGCCCTCGCCTATGCGCCCCGCACGGCGTCGGCCATCGTGACCCCCGTCACGCCCGGCCCGATACGAGGATTTTATCCATTGCCGGTTGCCCAGTTGCGCGTATTCACGACATCCTCCGGGCTCAAGCTCTACGCGCCGGTGCCGCCAGCGTTGCTAGTATGGGACGCGCCCTTGCCGTCGACCCCTTATCCGAATCGTAGCCTGCGCTTGCTATGCCCTGGTGACATGCGATGGGGCTTCACATTCGCGAGAGTGTCGGCCTTCGTATGCGGCGAGAATACCTCCGGGGAAGGAGAATAAGCGCCGTCAGTATCGAATGTGACGTCTACCGAAAAGCTAGGGTGTCACGAACGAGAAGCGCCAGGGGCCATGCAGCGGCGCAGGCGCGCCCTGAAACCTTAAGATGAGGAAGGTCGGGATGGTCAGGGTCAGGCGCGTCCCAGGGCGCTGAAGTGGGAGGATCATCTGGATGCTGCAACGCGTGCGGCTCCGGTCACTCGTACAACTAGCGCCCACTTCTGAGACCGGCATCCGTATCGCACGCCCGGTCAGGTCCGTGACGTAGGCGCCCCGCGGAGCGGCGACCGCGTGCCCGGACAAAACGTAGGTGTATGTGAGGTGATCGAAGTCAAGATCCCGCACTGTGAGGGTGAGGCCCCGCGCACCCACACGCTTATTGGGATGGATGACGCGCCGACGAGCCAGAGCGCGCAGATCCAGGGGCACGCGTACCGTCTCACCCGCGCCCGACCCGCCGAGCCCCCCTAGTCCGTCAAAATGCAGGACGGCGGCGTGCACCGTCGCCGGAAGCGGACCGAGGATGGCATAAGCGCGCTGGATCGTCCGCGGGTGCCAGGGCACCCACGCCGGGAGGGGGAGCGGGAACGGCCAGTCCGAAAAGGACGTCGATCCGCCGGGCGCACCCCCACGAACCATCACACCATGGTCGTCGGTGAGTGTGGGGAGTGGAGGGAGTGGATCGCTTTGCATGCCTGATCCAAGCAGGTGGTACTGCACGTAGGTCGCCGCCCTATCGACGAGCACGCGGTCTACCACGACCGGCCGTGAGGGTTGACCCGGCCCCGGCGTCCCGCTTAGACCAAGATCAATAAGCGCTTGTCCGTTAGGGATGTGCGGGTCCAGCGGGATCGCAGCCCGGCTGGGCCGTGACCACAAGGCGACGCCTAGCGCAACAGCAAGGAGTACGACGAGGCTCACAGCGAGGAGCGGTACGCGGGGGTGAGGATGCCGAGGTCCCATAGTTAGACGCTACACCATCCTTGCCTATGAGGCAATAATCAAGAGCGCCCTAGCGCCCTTCCCTGGGTCCCTAACCTGGGGTCCTTCCGCCCAATTATAGTGGAACCGTTAACTCTATCTTTGCAGTTTTTAGGAGGGATTGAGGCATGGCGCTCGATCTGGTACCAAGAGGTTGCTCACACGCCCTTGTAGGCCTAGAATAAGCGTTGCTGTCACCAGGGGCAAGGTACCTTTATAGACGGGCACTCAAGGTGTTGATTAAAGTGCTGATTGTGCTACTGGACGTGGCACTTGAGACCTTGCGACGGGCAGTAGCACGGTGCAGAGCCGATATCGACCGGCCCTTATCCTGAAGGAGTACCGACACTGTCCATTCTCGACACTTTCCGGTCGACCTTGAGTCTCTCCTTGTAAACTTACTTTGCACTTCCTAACAGCTTCGCTTATTCTAGGCCAACTAGGAGAAGCTACTCAGCAGGTGTCGATCAAAATGCCACGCATCCTAACTCAAGAAATCACCCTGCCGCAATACTGCCTCAATCTGAGAGTAAACCATAGAGCGATAAACATCCTTGGCACTGTCGGAGGCGATAGGTGGAAGTTGCACGCACACCCTCCCCTTTCCGTTCTCCACGAGAGTCAGCTCATGCTCGACGTTGCCATTGCCCCACGATCCAAATGGTATCAACTGAGCACTGCAATCGATGCGTGCCGCAGGCTCCAGAACCGGACAGTAGTCGGGCCATGGGTTGAACGCTAGCTTCTCTTTCCCGGGAAGATACGATTCCAAGTGACCATCAACAGATGACAAGAACGTCTCAAGAACATACGGGCGTATATTCCAGGGACGGCGAATTCCACTCCAATATGTACCGTCGCCCCGATTCCAAGAAAACACCTGATCATCACTGTGCACTGCCCCGCCCAGGCTCAAGATTGCAGCACTAATTGTAGTTTTTCCAGCCCCAGATGGCCCCGCGTACAGGATAGTCTTCCCACCAATGCATCCGAGACCAGCATGTATGAACCTATAGCCAATTCTCGTACATACACGCCGAACGGTCGGAAGTGCATAGCGATAATAGAATGATGTAGCTGTAGAGGTTAACGCATGAGCTGGAACCCAGCACTCCACTATCTCGCCACTGCGATCGGAAAGCATGAGGTCTGCCTTTCCGAGCGTTGCAGTAACCCCCATCCGCAGAGCCACTTCGACCGCAGGTCTCCACTTATTAACCTGGACATGCTGTCCCAGGCACTCTTGCCATTGCCGAGCCAAAGCCTTCTCACACTCTGCAACTAATACAGCATCACCCAACTCAAGTCGTACTACCGCCATTGCGCCCCTCCCACCATGAGTACATTGGCGAAACATTTCTGAAGGCTACCAGGGGATTTGCAGTAAGCACACGTTGAACATCTGCCCGAACGAGATGTAGCGCCCACTTTTCTACGACCTCATCTCGCTGATCACGGGTTCGTTGCCTATCCATCGCGACTCGATCGCATAGAGCTCGCAAAGATGAGCCGGAATGTCCAATTGGCAAGACCCTAATGACTCGCAGTAGTTCGGTTATCAACAAATCTGAGAGTGGCTCCACGCTCAATCCGTATCGAAGAACTGTACGTTGGAGATCATCACCAACAACCTCGCCGTCAAGACCTAGCCCAATCAATATCAACTCTATCTCAGGCACGGCTGAAGCCCGTGCAGATACCAACGCGAACGCATCCAACACGGGAGTTCGGACTCCAGACTGCGATCCGTCGAACAAGATGTCGCTGCCCACATCAACCAGAACGACTCTTCTAAAAGATCCGATGAACCTAGCAATCTCTTCGACACTCCTGCGGGTGGACAACAGCCGGATTCGGTACGCGTCTATACTCCGCCATAGTTCGTCGATAGCACAGGGTCGATGGCTTGCAACGGCACGCCAGGTACCTAAGTCGTGCCAGGGCCGGGGTCCAGACCAACTACGCTTGAATCGAAGGAATGGCTGAGCCGCGTTTACAACCCGCTCATAGCTATAGGAATCATCTGGCGTAACCATGTCACGACCAGGCTGCTCGTTCAAGAAGAAGTGATCATGCAAAGGGCTAAGCCAGCCAGCGACCAACCAGTCGCGGTCAGACTCTCGCGCCCGCGCCAGTGCCAGCGCCGCAAGCACATCCGCGCCTCCACCGGCACCGAAGTAGAGCGTTGCATGAGTCATAGAACCCTCTTTATGGAAGGAATTCGCGGATCCACTTCGACATCCCCATTTAGCTCCAACAATTCCTCATCCCACCCTGTGCTAATCACACACGGTACTCCAAGTTCGCGTGCAACAAGGGCCGCGTGACTCGTGTATCCCCCTTCGAGTGCAATCACCGCTGCGATATCACGTCTCCCCCTGAGCTGCTGAGGGGTCAGAGTTTGTACCAAGATTATAGAATTGACGGGCATGTCCCCAATATCGTTGGCTCGAAGATCATATAGTCGACCAATCACAGGGTCGGTAATAGCCCCAACAGATGACAACCGTGCCACTTCAGCTTCGTGCATTACTTCGAGAGAATTCGATAAAGCAGAAACTATCCTAGTCTTCTTACTTGTCAACATCAGCATCCCTTTCCGCCCGAGAATTTGATGCAAATCACCTAATTCTTGATATGACAGAAGCTCGTCCAATGTCATGAGGCGACTCAAACTGAGCGCCACCGCGTGAGAGAGGCCACAATCGCGTTGCAGTCTCTCAACCAACCATAAATTGAACCTGGAGTTACACTCCTCGAACTTTTCCCTCATTGACAACCGAAGTGACGATAGTGCATTGAGAGCGTTGATGTGATCACTACTATGGTCGATGCTTCCGATTTGCGGTGTCGTGACTGGATCACTTGCGCGGTATATCGCCAGATACTCGCCGAGCCTAAGAATATAGTCCAACGAAGCCTTTGCCGCTAGCTTGCGTGGAATGTGCAAGAGTCTTGAGGAGGCGGCCGCCAACTCCGAGCCAACATGCGAAGCGCGTGCCCCAATAGTACTCTTGAATTCCTCCTCCACGATCATCTGCTGCAAGTGCTCGCGAATACCGACCACAGAACCCTCGTCAAGTGACACTTGCCAGAGCCCTCTAGCCAGAACTGACTCAAAAGCTTGAATATTGCACCACGGATCCTCAGACATAAGTATTCCTATGTGCTCAGCCTCCATGCTAACCACCTTAGACCTACTTGAATAATTTCTTACCAAATTGGATGGGTACCTAATATTCAAACTCATGTCGTCGCTAGCCTAGCTTGTAGCGCGTATAGCACATTCTTCTTAGAAAAGGTCCACTCGATGTCAATGTGGGCACCAAAGATTGGAGTCAGATTCCTCCTCAAGGCTAAGAGCTTCCATATTTGACCCGACGTCAAACTCGATATTCCGGTGCACGACCTTTCCACGCTCGCCAACATTACTCCCGGACCCAAAGGAAGATACTGATGGCGCTTATATCCCATAATACGCGTCGTTATGCGATCTTCATCGTCAATCATGAATCTGTCTACGCCTGCAAGTCCTTCGGTCACATAACTGCAGAGCCCCCAATTCGCCTCTATAACAATCGGGGCCGGTGTACTGTTCCTAAACGAAACGAGCACTCCAGAAACGGTCGGCATTGGAACCGCTTGGACTATTACACCTCCGTGAGTGACCGAAAGCGACTCGACAACATGCCTAATCGAGCGATCAAGTTTCAGATCTTTGTTAAGTATGATATTCGACTCGTATTTCCCCGCCTTTGAACCTGAGGCCAAGTCTTCATCGATCGCAGACGATCGAACAGCGAGAAAGTCAGCAAAGCGAAGCTTCGAACTTAACGATTGCACTATATGGCTTATGTCGCCTTCGCTCTTGGTGAACGCCTCAACCCAACTACTGTTCAAGACATACCCTGGTGGAACTTCTGCTATCCGAGAGATTTGAGCCAAGGCCACCGCCTTGCTTCCGAATGCTCCGTCATCGTTACAAAGCGACAACGGTACGAAAGGAAACTCTGTTGAGCCGCAGCTCGCCTGCGCTACGCCTTGATCGTTAGGAACACAGGCAAAATCGCCACTTTCGTCTCGTTCATGTGACGGGACTCGGACCATTAGATTCGCCCCTCGTTAAGTAGATGCGCCGCATGCCGACCTGCTCTCGCGGAAAGCGCCATTATCGTTAACGTTGGATTCTGCCAGCCCCCACTTGGAAAACACGCCCCATCCGTGACAAAAACATTTCGACAATCCCAACAGCGATTATCGGAATCTACTACGGAGTTCCGAGGACTCCTTCCCATCCGAGCTGTGCCCAAGTCATGGACATTCAATCCCGGAACCGACAAGGAGTCGGATACCTCAGTAATTGTCAACCCAGTGCAGGACGCGACCCCCTCTATCTCCTTACGCATAGCATGGTACAACCTAAGCTCATGAGGTCCATACTCACAGTCGATGAGAGGAATAGGAATCCCCCACCGATCCGTAGAGCTTCCGATCCGGACCCTATTGCTCCAAGCTGGTAGCATTTCTCCCTGGGCATCTATAGTTCCGATCGCGTTCCCTTGACTGCTAAGTCGCTGCAATGTGACCCACAAACCGAATGGTCGCACTTCAGTTCCTTCGTGGGTCCGAGGGGGAACCATCAACCCGCGCTGACGTGCCGACCACTCAAAATTGGTCAGTGGAGCGTAATTCACTATTACACCGGATGCCGACACAATTGGGTGGTCCATTAGCCCCCGCCCAACCCATCCACTGGAGTTTCCCAGTCCTCGGGGTTGCAGTGAACTCTTAGAGTTTAGCATCAATCTTGCGGTCTCGATCGTTCCGCAACAAAGAAAGACCATTCGCGCGTGGACTTCATGCCACTGACTGGTACAGGTGTCGACGTACTTGACCGCTCGTGCCAACCCCGAACTGGTATCTATACATACTTCAGATACGAAGGAGTTTGGGACCAGCGTCATCCTACCCGTACGCTCTGCAGCGGCAAGTGCAGTGGCTTGCATCGTGAACCCAGGCCAGCCATGCTGCCCGACGCTCTCAGGGATAAACCTGACGGGAATCGGACGAGTGCCAGCCGCACGGTACTTATGCTGAAACTCTTGCTCCGCAGGTGTTAGGCGTTGAGGTTCATAGCTATACACCCCATCTGGCGCCTGAACCAAGCGCTCGTAACTGCCACAGACCCCCATAAAGTCTTCAACCAGAGAATACCAAGGCGACAAGTCATCGTAGTCCAGCGGCCACTTGAGCGACACCCCATCCAGCGTCTTTGCACCAAGTTCATTGGGCGACAAACGAAGAGCTGTTCCTCCCCACGTTAGGGAACGCCCGCCAACCTGCATTCCCCGGATCCACCAATATGGTCTAGTCACTGGCGTGGTGTAAGGGTACTCACAATCGTCAACGAATAGATTAGGCCCACGTCGCCTAAAGCTCGGATGCCGTCGCTGGATATACTGACGCTCATTCATATGTCTGGGTAAGTCGCTATTCCCTGGATAAGAACCGTCTAGATTTGGTAGCGCCACTATAGGTATCTCCGAACCGGCATCAGCTGTCTCTTCCAGGTTTGAGTCTTTCAAGGCAAACCGAGCAGGAACATCACCCGCATCACGCATGGGGCCGGCCTCAAGCACAAGCGCACGGAGACCGTTCTCAGTAAGCTCCTTCGTAGCCCAGGCCCCAGCAAAACCTGAGCCCACAACAACCGCGTCAAACGCATCCATTCGGGCCCCCAAGCACCTTCATGTCGAAACATCAAGCGTCGTTCTTCACGGAGAAGTCTTCGAGCAGCCCCCTTGCCACATCGACCACATCTTGACCGCACGTGTCTGTTACAGGGATATATCGTACCGGGGTTGTAACATGGAGCCCCTTTAAAAGGTGGCTATACTGTTCAGACGCTCGCGGATCCCAAACGACGATAATGGGTAACTTCATACCGGAAGCCCAGCCCAGTTCTATATGAGAGCCACCAGACCCCCAAACTGACCCATCCAGTCGTAGCGGCAAGACGCAAACGTAGAGGTCTGATGCACTCATCCAAGAAAAATCTCTCGAAGTAACCTCCTCGGGCGACATAGTACTGGATATAGCTCCCCATTGTTCAGCCCGATGTGCCGAAAACACCGAAAAGTTGGCTCGCTCGAATGCATCTACAATGTTCATGAGTACGTACGATAGCGTCCTCACAATGCGCCCCGATTTCAATGCCTCCTGAATGGGACCTCCTACGAACACTGTCCGCTCACTCATAGTGACTCCTTTCGATCTCAAAACCAAGCCCCGAAGACGGTGCAGTTGCCCCACCGGGCAAGCTACACATTCAGTTGGCCACCTGCATTCCATGCCCAGCGAATCACACCCAAGAACTGCTCTTCTTCCCGAGCCACCTCGAACCGATCATGGTACTTGCGAAGGGATCCACTCGCGGCACTCCTAAGGATCGAGGCTTCTAGTCCATAGCCACCACCCGTCCTATCAGCAACCAAGCGACTGGCGATGCCAATGCGGTAAGCATAGTTCCGTATGACCGTGGTACAATCGCATAATCCGAGAGACGTAATTGTTGGCGCTGCAAGTGGAGCATTATTTGCTATTGCAGGCTCCGCCCTAACGTTCTTGTGGTCGGCGAGGAGATCGTGTACTCCGCACATCTGGCTGCCGTCCTGTCTACTCCATCGAATAAACACTTCGGTGAGGCCATTCCAATGAAGATGTGGAGCGACCACTTCCACGCTAGCATCTTCTACTATTCGCCAGCTGACTGGAATTGCGTATGATGTGTCATCTACAAAGGCCATCGAACGGCGCAACCCTGGCATGTCGTGTCCTAGAAGGCTCCGCGTCTTGGCACGATCATGGTCGATGAGGTTTGGAACGGCTACGAGTTTCTTCAAGCCCTCTTTCACCGCGAACTCATGCAGTATGCGATCATCTGGCCGCCAACTACCTAGAGAGAATTGACTACGAAGATACTTTGATGCCGCCGAAGCAACTTCTCGACTTATCACCATTCCAGTACTCGGGGCATATGCGTCAATGACCGGAAACAGGCCCGGCCCGTTTATCTGCCATAGAACGCGGGCCAGACTGGCCGTCTGCCCATGAGAGGGCGCAAATAGGGCTATCATATTGTGATTGTTAACAGCTGGGAGGATGGAGGCCAGGTGATCGAGAAAGTAGGCAGAAGGGGTCACGTCATCATTCAGCACGACTTCGTACTCGCACTCGGTATCGTCGGGAGCCAACGCGCGTCCGAGCGTGTCTAGAGTGGACTTCACATTAAGATCTGCCATTACAAGGCGCACGTTTGGGTGGCCCAAAAGATCAGCAAGCTCTCGAGCAGTAGACTCCCGCGCTGGATGACACATAATCGAGAATCGCACAGCGTCAATAGAAGGCGGTGCAGTTTGCATGAACGACCCTCCTTACAGACCAAAGGCAATCGAACGCAAATCGACGATGCGACGCTTCACTTTTGCAGGCGCACTGGCCATCGATGCCCATGGCCTTTCACCATTGTAGATTTCGCGGCTGTTAGCCCACTCTAGGACCCGTTCGGCCTCAACTCTCGTCAACATCCAACTATCAGAGTTCGAGAGCAAAGATGTCGCTGCCTGCGCTACCAATCCCAACACGCCAGCGGGTGGATTTGTCTGGTCAAAGAGGTGAGGAAGCAGCTCTAGTCTTGAGGGCATGAGTCCCATCCAAACGAAACAAGCTTCTCGCGCCGTTCTTGCGACGGCCCGGCTGAAGTAGCGCGCTGGCTCTGTCCCGCCCGGCTCCTGCTCGGCATTCATAGGATCTTCAGCCGTTAACATGTTGAGGACCTCGTATCTTAGCCCGAAATATCCCCTCGCCGAACTCTGATCGATATTCGAGGCCATTTCGTTCAGGTCAAAGCCAGCGAGACTAATTCCATGGGTTCTTGCCATCAACACATCCTCGACAGACGAGAATTCCTTCCAGGTTAGTGGCTCTTCCCTTCTTAAATCGCGCAATGGGTCCTGCCATTCGCCCAGAGGGCGGTGACACACAGCAAATCCTCCCGAAAAAATCCCTCTCAATCTCTTGAACACGACATCTTCCTCATAAAGCACATCCGCTCGATCCTCATACACCAAAAGATCAATATCGCTCCGACTCGGGCTGTATCCACCATAGGCATAGCTACCTATCAGGAATACGGAGGCTTTAGGATAGGTCTCACCCACGAGAGTTCGGAGAATTTCCAAGCTCGTTTCAGTCACTGTTCAAGACCTTTCCTAAATGGGTCCACGACGTTATTAGGCGAACCGTCTCATCCCACTTGTGGGATCTACAGAGCCAATAAGACCCCATTGCTCTAGCGACGCTCTGCTTTCCGACTCAATGTGCCCACCGTCCGACCCATCCAGTAGGGATAGCGTCCTGTCAAGTGGTGGAAAAGCCACCGTGGCTTCGTACCTCTGTCAGGCCGTCTTCACCTCCAGTTGAGCCGGGGTCTCGTCCTCCCCACGCCGACGTGATCGCCTCCCCGAGGTCTTCGACGCGACGCGCTGTCGCCCCGCCCCGTCGCTCCCCTCAGAAAGTCCACCACTACTTGGGACTATATCCCAGTAGGCCCAATTGAAGTGCTACTTCACAGATCTTCCACCAATTCGACGAATATGATGTTTCATCACTAACCACCCAGTCGGCGTGCAGGGAAATCTCGCTAAGCTGCGCCACTTCGGCCAGACTGAGGGATCCTTTCCCTTTTGCAATACTCGAGAAGAGTCCCGCCGCTACCACATAGGGAATCTGATGCAGATGCGAATTTACCCCCAACTCGTTAGTGGCTTCCGAGACACCAGCCAGAGTAACTCGACTCGAAAGATCGTTACGACCTATCATCAGTCCATCTGCAGCTTCAGCCAGCTGGACTGATCTGACCAATCCGCGCACGGTTTCAATTTTGGCTAGGATCTTGATATTAGTATCACCGAGAAGACATCGTAGTTGATAGATCGCATCTATTCGCTCCGAGAATGATAGCGCCACATAGGTGGGCTTAATTTCCCGCACGATCTCTGTCAAACGAACATCATCACTCGTGAGGGAGTCGACAGGCGGCGACGCGGAGCTCCATATGATGGACTGCCCAGACTGAACAGTCCCACCGTCTATAGTCACACAGATCAAACTTGAACCTCGTGATTCCAAAACCCTACAGTCCAAGGTACCAATTCGCAGTTCGGATCCAGGCGATGCCCTAGGCACAAAAGACGTGCCCCCGATAATCAACGACTTGTCCAAAGGTGGTGCCTCACATGAGGCATCCCTAATTTCGAAGAGTTCGTTCGCAACAAGGACCAGCTCTCTCTGCCGTCCCACACGAGCCTTCGCAGCACCCGGCAGATCCACGAATATTGTCACATCGGAGCACAACGACCGAAGAATACGTATGGCCGCCAAGTGCTGATGAGGAAGTCGCCGTGCCAAATTGAACCTGAAGCCTCGAACTCCTATCTCGACAGCCTTCGAGAGATTCTTAGGATCTGCGAGTTCACTTCCTACAGTCGCCACGAACTGGGCCATACCTCCACCCCCTCTCTGTTTGGCCGCCTTAAGGCAGTTCAGCGGAAGCCGAAACCTCCCAAGACCGGTATAAATCTGCGACGACATCCGAGATGGACTGCTCCCACACGCGCAACGTGCCAGGGACAGCATATGGCTCGACGTCAGCAATCGCAGCAGCTATTGCTCCATTTGACTCGTTACGAAACGCGTATACATGCTCCAGTCCATCACTTCGAATAAATGTCAACAGGGTTGGCCGAGGTTCCTTCGTGGCGTGAAAGGCAATGTAGGATACGGGCTCTACCATCGCTCGCATCTCGGAGAAACGTCCATCAAACGTCAGCGTGCCCCGGTTCAGTAGGAGAATTCGATCGGCTAGACTCTGCATGTCATCCATGTCATGGCTGGTCGCGAGAAATGTCATCCCGTACTCAGAATTTAGCTCGCGAAGTCCGCCTATTAGGCGGCGCTTGACGTCAACGTCTAAACCCAGCGTTGGTTCATCTAGAAGCCCTAACTCTGGACGATGTAGCAGGCCGAAACCTAGATCCGCTCTCATCCTTTGGCCCAAACTAAGCTCTCTCACCGGCACTTCAAGCAATTCGTCCAATCCAAATACCTGCTTCGCAAAGTCCAGCATCTCATTGAAGATGCAGTCCGGAATTGCCCATACCGCTTTCTTCCAGAGCAGCGACGCCATCACCGGATGGTCCCACCAGAGCTCTGTGCGCTGACCAAACACGACCGCAATTTTCTTCATCAATGCAATCCGATTATCAGTCGGTCCGGCGCCGAGGACAGTAATACGTCCGGTATCCGCGCTCATCAACCCGGATATCAAACGCAGCGTCGTGCTCTTTCCCGCTCCATTCGGGCCAGCGTAGGCAACAATCTCCCCTCTTCGAACCGAGAACGACACATCCGAGAGTGCCGGTATGTACTCGAAACAGGGTCTGAATAGAGAGCGTATGGCCTCCGAAACGCCGGCTGGACGCAACCTGCGCCGAAACACCTTAGACACTCCCTCTAGTTCAACGGCGGAATCCTGACGACGAATAGCGGATGGCCCCAACGCGCTCATATCTCTTCATCCCCTTCATAAACACCACGCAGGCAATAAACGTAGCTACCACAGCGGTCGCTGGCGCTGACAAGAGCACCCATGAGGGACTACCGCGAATCAGCCCACTCACCGGCTGCCATGCAACGCTCGCTATTGGAATCACGTGTATGACCGCTAGATAGAATACTCCGGTGACACCATCCATCGGGTAAGATGCCAGGCCTAAGGTCAATCGATTTGCTGCCGAACTGACTTCTTCGCCAGCATATGGATCCCAGAAGGCAGCTGCGCCTACCGCGACCTGGAATGCCATTACAATCGCAACTGACGAAAAAACGGATATAGCCGCGCAAATCCACCACAGTATGCTAGGCATACCTACCACACGTATGGCACTGACGAAGAACGAGATGATGGCGAAAGGGAGCATAAGCGGTTGACCCAGTGGATTGAATCCTTCATAGAGCAACTGAAAAGGTAGACTCCTCGGAGTCAGAAGGGCATGATCCATCTGACCTCGCCCAATTCGTCGACTCAGAGAAGCGAAATTCTGGCTAAACAACGCACTGACAAACACGTTTATGGCGAGCGTATAACACACCAGAAAGAGTATCTGATTCGGACCCCAATTGCCTATTCCACCAAATCTCGAGCCAATGATAAGAGCACCCGACACGGCCGATACATTGATAACTACATCCGTCGATATCTGTATAAGAAAGCTCTTCCAAGTACGCAGCAAGCCAAGCATTCCAAGCCGCGTCTGTACTCCAAGGACTTTCATAATACTGCTAGCCACCATATGACACCATCCGTTCACGGCTGAGTCTCCACAGTTTCAGAGTGAGGGCTCCGATTGCTATGCACCAAGCAACCTGAACCAGGATGCCAAGGAAAGGATTGGGGTTAGTACCTATGTACAATGTCAAAGGAGTACTCGCGACCGATGCAAACGGGAGATACTGGAATAGCCGTCCCAAACCAGGAGGCATTGCTGCTAGGGGGATTAAAGCACCAGAAAGCAGTCCTACCAAAGCTCCGCGTAGCCCCTCAACGATCCAGAGTGGTAAGGCGAGCAAGACAACAAGGAGGTTTAGGCAGCCGTCCATGCACAATCCAAGGATGATGGCAAGCGGAAAGCTCAGCATACTGAGTACTGCACTGCTCATATTTGATGGAGACGCAGATACTCCTGAAATCCAAGCGATAGTGAGCATTAAAGGCACGCTAGGAACTGTCAAGACCACCCACCGGCCCGCAGCGTGCCCTATCAATAGAGCATCAAAGCGCATGGGCTTCGTAAGTGCACTGGAAATGGATCCGTCCCATATCCAAGTGCCTAGAGGCGTACGGACGTTGAGTAATTCAATACTCATACCAGCAACAATCGTGTAAGTAAGGAGCTGCGCACGCGTCATACCCGCGATGGAGGTGTCGGGAATCGAGCCCCATACCGCCAGTAGAATCACAACTTGTGCAACGCGGATTAAGAGTTCGAGCGCCAATACCCCGCCTGTGCCAGCGGCGGCAGTGACTGAGGCCCGCACTGTAACAATCATCTGGAGAGGAAGGTTCGGCGCCACACTCCTTGAGGACTGTAGATCAAATCCTCTCACGTACCATACTCCCCTGCGTCCGCCGCGAATCGTGTAGCTTGCTCGCGGTTGCTTTGAACCCACCCCCAGACCTTGGCAACTGCATTGGCACTCACACGCGCATCTTCTGCAGTTAGACCTGGCCCAGTTTCCAGGTCAATGATTCTGGTCAGTTGATTGTCCGCTCGCGGAAAACTACCCCGAACGACATTACCACTCACTTTCTCACCGTAGCCGAAAGGATTGTGGTCACGCAACCACGGTATCGTATGCAGAGCAGCGTGTGGGGGCTTAGCCGACACATTCTCGGCTTCAATGGCTCTCACAATCCAGTCCCTTAGTCCAGCAAACTCCTCCGGAAGTCTGACAATCTTCCTAAAATACGAGTGGTAGACCCCCTCGGCCAGTGATTCTAACTCCAAACCTGAACCACTAAGTATGGCGTCATACTCCTCGGCTGCGCTCCGCCTGCGGGCAACCTCTTCCTCGAGCTCATCTAGTCCCTGCAACCCACAGAGGGCGCAAATCTCCGGTAAACAATATGAATATCCCATAATTTGATGGGTGTACCAGCCATTCTCTTTGCCCTTATTCGATATCTGCCGAGCTATTCGAGCTGTTTGCTCGTCATGTGTTATCACCATGCCCCCCTCACCCGTGTTGATATGTTTGCGAGGAGCAGCAAAGCTGAAGCACCCAAGATCGCCAACTGTGCCGGCTAGGCTGTCCATATAGCGTGCGCCATGCGCTTGGCATACATCCTCGATTAGGGCAAGGTCATGACGATCTGCAAAATGACGCATCTCATCGAGTCGTCCTGGATAGCCGTACATATGAGCAACTATGATGGCTTTAGTCCGTGGTGTTACCAATTGCCCAGCGCACTCGAGATCAATCTCCAAGCTATCTGGCACGCTATCGACCAATACAGGCACCGCGCGCTGCTGAATAACAACCGACGCAGCCGTAAAGAAACACGCTGTGGGAACAAGCACCTCATCTCCGGGCCCCACCTTTGCGGCAGCAACAGCGCAATGCAGTGCCGCAGTTCCGGAGTTAACAGCGACAGCGAAAGGAACCTCGAACTTTGCCGCAAACGCCTCCTCAAATTGGGCGCATATGGGTCCTCCGTAGAAGTCAGATAGTAATCCACCCCTCAGCAGCTCTTCCGCACGCTGCATGGTCATCGGGTTAGCATGAAAGAGAGCCTGAACCTTCTTAGCTCGAATTGGCAGGCCGCCATTGATAGCCAACTGCATTTGCATCCCCTTCCAAGACCCTGGAGATCTTAATCAGAGAATCAAGATCTTCCCGTAGACACTATGTCATGTCACGTCTCCGCAGGTCAGTAATGTCTGCTCAATGATCCGCGCTACTTGTTCAGCCCCTCCGACTTTTGGAGCAGGAAGGCGGAGCTTCTCGACCTCATGGCGGAGTGAGGCTAAGAGAGTAGAAATCCCATCCTGGAGGACCTCTTCCATTTGATCACTTGCGTTGAGAATGCAGCGATGGATATACTCGAGAGCGACAAGCTCACCACATCCACGAAGCCTTTCGAACTCCTCTCTATCTAGCACGTTATCCGGCCACCGATAGACATATGAGGGGCGCCTACCTGTGAAGAAGTCTGCATTCAGGACCTGTGAGACGTTCTGAGGTGGAAGTACGACGGTTGGCACGTTAGAAGCAGACGCCTCAAGCAGTGTGGTAGAGCCTGGCGAAGTAAACAGGCAGTCCGTACTCGCAAGGAGGTCCTGAAACTCTCGGGTAGCAAGCTGACCCACGTATGCGCCGAACGATTCAGATTCGAGCAGCGATACCCAGCGGTCCGGGACACCTCCACACACATGGGAGACTTTCATCGACTGTGCCCGTGCGGCCCTGAGGACAGGGAGAATGACGGCCCTTATGTAAGCATCCTGCACGTCTTCCGTTAGGAGCGGACTCCTGAATCCACCGATCGAGATCACCAACCCCGCACCTCCTCGATTTCGAGGGGGAGTCGAGGGTACAATGTGATCCACCCACTCTATTTCTCTATTCGCCAAAGGTGACTTTTTTTCGAGACTCCCACAAAAACGTTGAGCACAGTAGGTGCCAACATCGCTAGGCACCTCCGTTGGAACAGTCCACAAATACGGGAGACTATCAACGTATATTACGAACTTGCCGCTAGAGCTCATGCGCTCAGCTGCCAACGGATCGTTGATAACCAACCCTACTCCCAATTTGGGGGGATTGACGGACCGCTCCTCGGAAATATCGATAGATTGTGCGATTTGACTGCGAATAGGTTCAGGAGTATTCAAATCTAGTCGTATTTCGACATTCTTCAAGTAGCTGATGATGTGGCTTAGCTTGCCTACGCTTCCAAGACCAAAGTCCACCACCGCCACTTCGAGTATCCTTCGGCCAATAGACATTTACGCGACCCCCACTTCTCGCAATCAGCTTGCCTCTTGAGTTGCCAATTCTAGTGCAATGCGACGATTAGGTCAACCCTATGCGCTACCTCTCTACCTCTGGAGGGCTTGTGCGCAAGGAGCGAGCGGTTGTGACCTGCCCCCGGTTGTTGTACCAACCTTGATTGCTAGTGAGTAGCGGCCACACGCGCCGGGTCCATGCGCTGGCCGACTGGCTCGTCGTGCTGCTCGACGTGCTCGGCGCGCTGTTCGCCCACGGTCAGGCGGTGATCGCCGACTTCATCATCGACAGCATGCCGGTCCCCGTCTGTAAGCGGGTACGGGCGCGGCGCTGCCGGACGATTCAGGGGCGCGCCTACTGCGGCTACTGCGCGGCCAAGAGGAAGAAGTTCTTCGGCTGGCGGTTGCACCTGGTCTGCACGATGGGGGGCCTGCCCGTCGCCTTCACCTTGCTGCCCGGCGGCTGGCACGACCTGACGCCCATCCACGAGCTGACCGTCGAACTGCCCGAGGGGGCGTGGGTCTACGGCGACAAGGGCTACAACAGCGCCTCGGATGAGGCCGTCATCCGCGCGAGTGGCGGAGGCATCCTTGTCCCGCTGCACAAGGACAACATGGCCCCGAACACGCGCGCCGAGCAGTGCGGCCTGCGCACCTTCCGCCTCGTGATCGAGACCGTCAACAGCCAACTCACCGCCATTGTACACGGCGACGTAGAATTGACCCATTTGCGCCAACTTGGCTTGACCCATCTTTTTCAAGTAGCTCGTTCCTGGCGTGCGCCCTCATCTCTGGCAGATGCTGATCGATGCCTTTGCCATGTGGCCTAATGAGGGTCAGGCTACATTGGCGATTGCGAGACTTCGTAATTGACGTTTGCAGGGTGCATTAGGTCTGCAAGTGGGACCTGTCAATGGAGCCAAGATAGGTGTCGGAAGGCTTGTCGGACGCTCCAAAGTGTGCTTAATAGGCTAGCGGCACAGAGTCCACAAACGTCAATTACGGAGTCTCGCGATTGCTGGGTCAAATCTCACTGGCGTTGACACCATGGGCCTCGGCCGCTTGCATGTCCGCTCCGTCAGGGGCTTGGAGATCAAAGTCCATGCGTCTTTGCTCGCCCTCGCCTGCCTCAATCTCGACTAGCAATCACCGTGTACCAGTCAAAATGAGAGTGCGTCCCGCTGCCTGAGGTGTGCCGCGAACACACGCGGCGGCACGTTGCCCAGCGCGCCGTGCGGGCGCTGCTTATTATAGTCTACCATAAAGCTCTAGTTTTCGCTAACCGCCTGGCAGCAAGGGGGTGCGCCCCGAGATTGTGAGGCGTCAGGCACAGCGGGCACGGCCAAGTGGGGCACGCCGCCAGGGATGCGTCGGGGCGGGACGGTGTGCCGGGCTAGTGGGGTCAGCGGCGGGTGCCGGTGCGCGCACGGGCGGTGGGGCTGGGGGCGCGGGCAGGGCCAGCGGCCGGACCTCCTCGGCCGGGGCGGGCAGGGGAGTGACGGCGGGCGCGCGGCGGCGCGGACGGGCCGGGGGGCACAGCCGCAGACGCTCCCGCAGGGGATGGCGCGCCCAGAAGGCCGCCCAGTGGCCCGAGGCGCGCACGGCGCGCAGGGTGACCACCGCTTGCAGCCCCGCGCGCGTCCAGCGCATGCCGGAGCCCTTCGCGCGCGCCTCGATCAGGGTCTTGCACAGGCTCTCCACCGCGCCCGAGCCGATGGGCAACTGCGCGGCCACGTAGCGCGGATAGTCCATGCGCGCGGCGTTGTCCGCGAAATAGGCGCGTTCGCGGCGCAGGACCTCCGCCGCCGCAGGGCTGGGCGGCGTGAGCGCGTCGAGGGCCGTGAGCACCGCGGGCGCGCCCTGCTCATAGAGGGCGTCCTTGAGCGGCTCAGCCCAGGCGGCGAGGGCCTCGGGCCTGTCGAAGACGACGCGGCCCGCGTCCCACAAGTGCTCATAGGCGTGGTAGAGGTCGAGGATCTCGACGACCGTGATGCCAGGCCCGCCTACAAAATGCGCCGCCCGCGTCCAGATCCACTCCGCGCCGTCGCCCAGCACCACCACGCGGCGGGTCTGTTGGCCCAAGCCGCCCTGGCAGGCCGTGACATAGACCCGCCACCAGAAGTCCTCGGCGTGCTCCAGTCCGGCGCAAATCGCCGCCGCGCCCCACGCCAGGAAGGTCCGCCCTGAGCGGTGGTCGGTGCGCGTCGCCGGCCCCAGCGGCGCCGCCCGTCCCCCCTTTGTCTCGTGCCACCCATCGTCCAACTGCACCTGGCAGCCGTCGACGGCCACCACCACAGCGGGCGCGCCCCCCGGCGGCCGGGTCAGCTCCCCCCGCCGTGCCCGCGCGATCTCCGCCTGCTGCGCCGCTTCGGCCACCGCGCCCACCGCTTCGGTCACCCGGCGCACCGTCTCGCCGCCCACCGCCACGCCGTGGTCCTCGCGCAACTGCACCGCTGCCGCGTCGAATGTCCCCGTGATCCCCGCCCGGCACACCACCCGCGCCAGCCGCGGCATCAGCGTCTCCGCCCCCCGCCCCAACTCCGCGTCCAGGGGTGCATAGCCCTGCCCGCAGGCGGCCCGCGTGCAGACATACGTCGCCCGGACGAGCGGTGCGTCGCCGGTTAGCCCCTGCAGCTGCCGCCCCCGCTCCTGGTCCACCAGCCGTAGCAGCCCGCCGCAGGCCGGGCACGGCGGCCGCTCCCCTCGCGCCGCCGCCCGTACCGCCAGCACCCGTTCCATGGTTGCCCCGCACACCCGCCGGCTCACCCCTTGCAGCCGCTCCTCCATCCCATCGAGGTCCCCCGTCAGCAACTCCGGCCCTGCTACCCGCAGTTCCTCCGCCAAAATGGCGCCCACTCCCTGTATGATGTCCTCGGACAGCTCTGTTCTGTCCACGGTTCCCTCCTCCAGGCACGCTCTGGGCGCTCTTCTCGCCCGTGCCTCGAGGCAGGGTACCATCTTCTCTCACAATCTCGGGGCGCACCCGGCAGCAAGGCAGCAAGGGCAGGGCAATCGCATCTACATGAAGGTCGGCGAGCATGGGGTCGGACAACGATTCCTGGTGCGATTCGTTCTCCCGAAACCGCATGGCCACAAGCCAGGCGGGGGATGGGAGGGTAGGAGGTACTCCTAGACAACTTGACGGTCGATGGTGGGCGAAATTCCCATCCCCGAGTGAACGCGGGAATGCCGCACCCCTACCGTAGCGACTGATCATCAATCGGTAAAGCGGGGTGACGCAGCCACGCCAGACTCCAACGGGCGATGACTGCTTGCAGGTGGCCATGGGTAGCGCAAGCGAACACACGGTTGACCCATCGTTACGTTGAACAAGCCGACGTGGAGTTGGGGCTTGGTCCAAAACGGACAGGGGTAGGACTCCGGCGAGGCAGCTCTCGACCGGCGTTCATGTCCAGACCCCCGGTGGAGAGGGTGACCCTACCGCCACGCAAAACGACGGTCAGGAACGAAGTAACCGCCCGTCCGCTCTTCGCCAAGGTCGAGGGCGAAGCAGGCATCACCCGCATGCGGACAGGCGGTGGGATGACCCAAGAAGCACGCCTGGGGTAACGCTCAGGATAGGCTGACGTGGGTCCGGCGACCTGGAGAGTAGAGGCAGCAGTAGGAGTGCAGACGTCATGAGCACGGCGGACACGCCAGTGTATGAATGGAAAGACCTGGATTGGCACGCCATCGAGCGCCGGGTCTTCAAGCTCCAAACCCGCATCTACCGAGCCTCACGCCGTGGCGATGTCAAGACTGTCCATCGGCTCCAGCGCCTCTTGATGGTCTCCTGGTCGGCCCGTTGCCTGGCGGTTCGGCGCGTGAGTCAGGACAATCGCGGCAAAAAGACCGCCGGCGTCGATGGGGTGAAGAACCTCGCGCCCGCCCAGCGGTTCCACTTGGCCACGACCTTGCGCCTGACGCCGACAGCCCATCCCACCCGTCGCGTGTGGATACCCAAGCCAGGGACTCCCACGGAACGGCGCGGGTTGGGCATTCCCACCCTATTTGACCGAGCGCGGCAAGCCCTGGCCAAACTCCTCCTCGAACCGGAGTGGGAAGCACGCTTCGAACCGCACAGCTACGGCTTCCGACCGGGGCGGTCCGCCCACGACGCGATCGAAGCTATTTTCCTGCATCTGAGTCAGAAACCGAAATACGTGTTCGACGCGGATATCGCGAAATGCTTCGATCACGCATGTTGATACTCCCGTCAAAAAGCCAGCTTGGTGAGGGTCCCGTCCTTGAGTTGGCGGAACTGGTCGAGCGTGGTCGGTGCATCGGGGAACAG
>JAABUX010002968.1_pt1 | contig 23135 bp, 23 predicted proteins | sample 5561851 | NCBI WGS metagenome assembly JAABUX01 (sample SAMN10711883, study PRJNA513361) | rock metagenome | isolation source: Antarctica rocks | place: Antarctica: Victoria Land, Richard Nunatak red sandstone | collected 2016-01-03 | reverse complement strand
CCGCGCCGCGGCCCGGACCAAGTGGCGCGCCTTGTCCTCGTCGCCCTTGGCGGCGCCGGCGCAATGCACGATGATCGCGGCCCCCTCCACTGCGGCGTCGATCCCCTCGTCCTTGGCCAGGTCACCGGTCACGAACGCGATACCCTCCCCGTCCTCGTGGCTGCGCCGGCTGAGCACCCGGATCGCGCAGCCGGCGTCCCGCAGCCACGGGACGACGAGGCGCCCCAGGCGGCCCGTGCCGCCAGTGACCAGGATGGGCGCCTTGCCTGCCTTCCCATGCGCCTGACGCGCCTCGCCGGCGCGTCGCTCGTCCATCGCGGGGTTGTCCATCCGAGCGTTCATCGTGTCTCCTTGTCACAGCGATCGTGTTCCGCGGGTCATACTTATAGTGACACCGCACGCGGGTCACACTGATAGTGACACCGCACAGCGGAAGGATGTGACCGATGGACGAGAGCGCGTGGCTGGCGGAGCGCTTCGAGGAGCACCGAGCCCATCTGCGGGCGGTGGCCTACCGGATGTTGGGCTCGCTCACCGAAGCCGACGACGCCGTGCAGGACGCCTGGCTGCGGCTCAGCCGCTCAGGGGCGGACGAGGTCGAGAACCTCGGCGGATGGTTGACGACGATCGTCGCCCGCGTGTGCCTGAACATGCTCCGCGCGCGCCACGTGCGCCGCGAGGACTCCGTCGGGCTGCACCTGCCCGACCCCCTCATCAGCCCAGACGGGGAGCTGCAAACCGGAGGAGCAGACATTGTTGGCCGACGCGGTCGGCCTTGCGCTCCTCGTCGTGCTCGATACCCTGGCTCCGGCGGAGCGGCTGGCGTTCGTCCTCCATGACCTGTTCGCGCTGCCGTTCGAGGAGATCGCCCCCCTGGTTGGTCGCACCCCCGCGGCGGCGAGACAACTCGCCAGCAGGGCACGTCGCCGCGTGAAGGGCGCCGAGGTACCGGAGGCTGACCCCGATCTCGCGCGTTAACGCGCCGTGGTCGACGCCTTTTTCGTGGCGGCGCGTGAGGGCGCTTTCGACGCCCTCGTCGCCGTGCTCGACCCCGATGTCGTGCTGCGCGTCGACGCCGGCGCGCGGCGCCCCGCAGCGTCCCTGGTGATCCATGGCGCAGCGGCCGTGGCCGCGCAGGCGCTCAAGGGCCTGGCCTCGAGCATCGCGCGGCCGGGTGTCCACGTGCGCCCCATGCTGGTGAACGGCGCAGCCGGCGTGGTCGTCTCGGTGGGTGGACAACCCATGACCGTGATGGGTTTCACCGTCGCCGAGGGCAAGATCGCCGCGATCGACGCCATCGCCGACCCCGAACGCGTCCGCGGGATCGCAGCGGCTGTCCTCACCGATGCGTAGCCGCCGGGCCAGCCCGGAGGTCAACGCGAGCCGCGGTTTCAGCTGGGGGCGCTCGTACGTCTTGATATGTGTTGGGCCTGCGTGGGAAGCAGCGCGCCGCGCCTTCGACCTGCTGGAGGCCGGTAGCGGCGCGTCTTGCCCCGGACGGGGCTAGTCGGAGAGGGCACGGTGTTGCCCTTGCCCTATGAGCCCATCACATCGGCCCCTTCTCGCACTATTTCACCGAATTTCACTGACTACCCGGCCAATAGTCGACGGCGCGTCATATTCGCGCCCGGCGCGATCATCGCCCCGAAGGATAACGCTACGAGTCGCGGCGACACGAACGGCACAAATGGTCCCTACGCGCAGCATGGGACGACACCCGTGGTGGATTGGAAGCGCCGGAACGTGCATCGCTGTGCAAGAAATCGTATAGCCATGCAAGTGTCCAAGGAAGCATCAATCGGCAGCCGATCATGCCTGTGGCAATTCCCAGTAGGGACCCTCGCGGCGCGCAGCGACTAGCGGGCATGAAAATCGCGCCGGTGACGCAGGTGAGGCGACTATTTTCAGATGAGTCGATTAGCAGTGCGACGCGTGAGCTATACGCCGACTGCACGCATCGTGTGTCTGCTACTAGGGATGGTCTGACGACTCCCACGGGATGTGCTATCATCACTTGGAGTGTCCCGATGTCCTCGATCCAGGTCGGCTGGAGCAGGTCTCGACACTGCAGAGGTAGGAGCGCGCATCATGTTCACCGTTGAGCAGCGGGATGCTCTCCGCGACCGCCTGCTCCGGCTCGCGGAGGAGGATGAGCGCGTCGTTGCCGGAGCCGCCGAGGGCTCGCTCGCCGTGGACGGCGGCGATCGCTTCTCCGACTTGGACCTCACCTTCAGCATCACCGACCACATGCCAGTCGCTCAGGTGCTCAATGACTGGACGCGCACGCTCAGCGACGAGTTGGCTGCGGTGCACCTTGCCGACCTCGCGCGCGGTCCGACCACCTACCGCGTGTTCCTGTTCCCGGACGCGCTTCAGTGCGACCTCTCGATGACGTCGGCGGCGCAGTTTCGTCCAGCCGGGCCACGATTCCGGCTTCTGTTCGGCGAGACAGCGGCAGGCGAGGCCGCGGGTCCCACGCCGACGGTCGCGGGGGACCTCTTCGGGTGGGGCGTCATCTACGCGCTCCACGCGCGCGCGTGCATCAAGCGCGGGCGGGTCTGGCAGGCCGAGCATTACGTCGGCGCCGTGCGCGACCACGCGCTCTCGCTGGCCTGCCTCCGCCAGGGGCTGCCCGCGGTGCAGGCGCGCGGCTACGACGACCTTGCCGCTGAGACCCTCGCGCGCTTCGGGGCTGCCCACGTTGGCGCGGCCGAGCCTGGAGCGCTCCGCGCAGCCCTCGCCGCATCAGTTCTCGCGCTCCTGCGCGAGAGCGCGGAGGCGCGTCTCCCGCACGCGGATACCGTCGCGCAGCGCCTCGTTGACCTGCGCTGACGCGGAGCTGATGATACCGTCCACATGTCGCTGGAGAGGAGTGCTACTACAAAGGTCAAGGCTGCCAGGGAAGGACAACGGCCATGACGCCATCCTCCATGTGGGACGATCGCAAGCTGGCAGAGGTGGTGCGGCGCCCTCCGATGATGGCTGTCTTGTCGGCAATTCAACACGAACGACGGTGAACACGCTCAACATGCTGACTTGTCCGAATAGTTAATCCATGCCATGTCCATCGTGAGTAAAGACACGGCGCTGATAGGAGGGAGACAACGATTCCTGCATTTTTGGGCCATTTGGACTGCGACCTGGTGCTGCATCGAGAGGACTGTACGCAGATAACTCGTATGCGATCATGTAATCCATGCCTTGGATCGTCACCCTCGCCCCGCACGATAGCATCACAGTCTGCCATGACTACCATCTACGATACCTGCTCTCATCCAGGTGCTGGTTACAGCCCTGGCAGCGTTGGGAGGCGCGGGGTGTTCTGCTCTGGCCCGTGTCGCACGGATGCGGATCATGGTTCGGTCACGGATGACGGGGACGATGCATCGCTTCGCTCCCTCTTATGCGTCGCGCTGCGCGCGCCCCGCCCGTCGTGGCCGACCAGACCGATGATGGTCGCGACGACCTGCGCGAGCGGGGCGCTCGTGTCGATCTCCACCGAGGCGGTGCGGTGCAGCAACGGCTCGACGGTCTGGATGTGCTCCAGGATCCGCCGGAGTTCGGCGGGGTGCTTGCCGTAGGGGTTAGTGGTCCGTGTCGCCAGGCGCGCGCAGGAGCACCGGAGTCGGAACGCTGAGCAGGATTATCTGGTCAAACTGGGGATAGAAGGCGCCTTGATTCGACTTACAGCCACTGACGAAGAGCACGGGGGCGTCGTCCGTCGCCAAGAGCTGGTGTAGCCGGTCTTCCCGCCACACCCAGTCGCGTTCGTCGGCGGTCCCCACGCCCGCCGGGTCGCCAGGGATGGTCACCCATTCGGACCATTCGTCGGTATCGGTGTCGATGGCCTTGTAGCCGCAGGCGGCGAGCGCGCAGATGAGCGTGGACTTGCCGGTGCCCGACATACGCGTGAGCAAGATCCGCTTCATGGCCCTAAGTAGACACTGGTAAGTTCTTGCACAGCCAGCATGCCTGGATGTATCACATGCGCGGCCTGTGTGAGTTGCACGAACGTAGCAACACCTACTTAGCCTGGATTATTCATGAGCATTCTGGTCTAACTAGATTGGCCGTATCTGGCTGAACACCTACCTCTGTAGACCAGCTGAAGCGCCTGTAGAGCCGATTTTGGCGTCCAAAATGCACTTTAGGAGCCTGCAAGGCCGCCATTAGCAGCCAATCCAATTCGATGAATGTTTTCGTGAATAATCCAGGCTAGGATACCGGGTCGGCGGCACAGCGCGCTAGCCGCGTCCGTGGCAGGCCGGACAAGAGCGTGGTCCTCCTAGTCGACGGTGGCGTGTAATAGTGGCATGGCGGTAATCCTTGGGCTCGGGCGTTATCCTCGCCCCGAGTGACAGGACATGACCGGCGCGGCGGCCGCAAGGAGATCAGACGATGAGGCCGAGCAAGCTACTTGGTCACGTTGCCCGTGAGCAGGTCGCGGGCTGAGTGGGCGCAAGGGGGTCTGAGCCGCTATCGGCTCAGACCCCTTGCGCAGGAGGGGCTTCTCAGCGGTCGAAGACGCGCTCGGGGTAGATGGCTTCGGGCTGGCCCTTCGTGCGGTGCATGGTCCAGAGCAGGTCGGCGAGATGGGCGGGGTCGACCGTAGGCCCCCAGTCCCGGATTGGGGCACCGGCAGCCTTGGCTGCCTCCATCTCGGCGTGGAAGGCGCTGTTCTCGATGATCGCGCCGATGTAGAGCATGCCGACGTAGACGCCTTTGTCGGCCATTTCGGCGTGTAGAGACTGCAGGTAGTTGCGCTGGGCGGCCTGCGCTGGGCCGGGGCCGCTTATGTTCGGCAGGCCCTGCACGGTGCTGCCGCCCTGTGCGGTCAGGATGGCGCCGTCGCCCTGCTCGACCATGTGGGGGAGGAACTCCTGCACGAGGGCGAGCAGCGAATAGACGGCGAGCGGCATGAAATCCTGGGCGAGCTGCGGGGTGAGGTCCGCCGCAGGGACGAACCCGTCTCCTGGTGTGGGCGCGTAGTAGAGCGCATCGAGGTCGCCGACCGTGGCGCGAATCTGTTCGGCCAGTGCGGGAACGGCATCGGTGTCAGCCAGGTCAGCGGTGATGACGTGCGCGCTCACGCCGGCGCCGGTCAGGCCCTGGGCGAACAAGTCGAGAGGTTGCCGGCGGCGGGCGACGAGCACGACTTCGTAGCCGTCTTGTGCGTAGCGGTGGGCGACGGCCTGGCCGAGGCCGGGGCCGGCTCCGAACACGGCGATGGACTTGGACATGGCGACTGCTCCTATAGTTTAGTTCATCTTCGCAATAAAAACGGGTACAACATGTTGCAGTCAAGCAGCCACTTTCAGGCAGGTGATGCACAACATCTGGCATACCCTTGCTATTGCGAAGATGAACTTTTGGCCATGAGGTCAAGTTGACCCTTGTAGTATAGTCAAGTTTACCCTACCGTCAGTCATCTTCCTCAGCTTTCTGCCCCTTTTCTTTGCTCGATCTGTGGCCCCATGATTTGGCGTCTAAATCGTCATAGCCGTAGTGGAAAGGCGATGTGATCAAAACAGTGCGTTGCCTGGAACGTTTTCGGGATCAGTGACACTACCACATGGCGACGCGCTCGATGAGATACTTGCGCCCAATGTACTAGTGGGTCACGCTACAAATAAGTCGGGAATGCTTTGCCGGCCTGTTGAGAGTGATCGGGCTTCCAGGAATGCCGCATTAAATGCAACATGACCCACTAGTTGGGGCTGCGGTGGACACGAGTACGGGTGGGACTGCAGCGAGCGCGTTAGTCCGCTTGGAGGCTCCTCAGCACGCAGAACTCATTGCCTTCCGGGTCGGCCAATACCACCCACCTTTGCTCTCCCTGGCCGATGTCCACGCGCCGTGCGCCCAAGGCGAGCAACCGCTCCACCTCCGCATCCCGCGCCCGATCGATGGGGCTCACGTCGATATGCAGGCGGTTCTTCACCGTCTTGGCCTCGGGCACGCGCACGAACGTCAGTGTCGGCGCGCTCACGCGCGCTCGCACGGCCTCGGCTGTCGGCCGCCACCCGGCGATCTCGACGACGTCTCCCTCCGCGTCAATGACCTCGTAGTCGAGGACGGCGCACCAGAAGGCGGCCAACTCATGCGGGCGGTGGCAGTCGATCACCACCTCCGTGAACCTGCTGGTCATAGGGCCTCCTTCGTTGTTCCAACGGACATGATGCATGGGACATAGCGTCAGTGTAGGCGAAGCCATGTCATCCTTGGGGCCGGCGCGATCGTCGCCCCGCAGTCCTCCTACATCGAGCACGGCCATAAGGTCTGCAAAAACGGTCCCTGCTTGCGGCATGGGGCGACGGCTGTGGTAGATAGGCAGTCGCTATCCGTACACCGCCTTGAGGACGGAACACGCGCGCAGGGTCACCCATTTGCTCAGCTGGCCCTGCGTGTCAATCTCCACCCAGGTTTTGCCCGTAGAGGCAGACTGATTCCTCCAGCGTCCTGACGGCTCTTGTTGGCTGAGGAGCCATGCGACCGCGCCCTCCAGACGCGCATCGTGCGCAAAGCTAAGCTCACACAGCACCTCGACATTCTGGAGGATGTCGGCGACATAGCCTAAGGGGAAGCCCAGCGTGAACCAGGACGGGCTTGGCGTCACATTACCCCAACCAGCCGGGTACGCCGCGGTGGCCGGGTCACAACTCAAGAGGAACACCCCTCCCTGCTCGATGGCGCGTTCCACGTGGGGCGCTCGCCGTTGGGCCGGGATGCGCGCCAGCCCCAGCAGCCCTTTGATCGCTCCCCAGGCGCAGGGGAGGTGCTCGTTCGACACGCAGCGGAATCCCGGCCCACTGGTCCCCGAGCGGTAGTAGTTAGTGAAACCTTCACCAGTGATCGCGCGTGCTTGCCAGTCAATCGCCCGCTGCACGCGCTCATCCTCCAGCCAGCCAAAACCGATCAGTGCCCGGAGCAGATTGCCATTCAGACAATGGATCGCCAGTGAGGGGGGAGGGGGCGCGTCTTCCCGGCTCCCGCCTTCCCAGGAGGCAAATCCCCCCGTCCTGGCCTGACTGTGGGACAAGACATAGGCGCAGGCCGCATGCACACGTGCGTCTGTGCCATCGGCTCCCAACTGGTCGAGAAAGATGAGTTGCCACACCGTTCCCCGGTAATTGGGAGTATATCCCGGGCCCGGTTTGACCCAGAACCCCTCTGGTTGCCCAGCGGCGAGGATGGAGGCAATGGGGTCGGTGCGCATGGCAGCGGCGCGCGCCTGCCGCACCTCCGGCGCATCCTCCGGTTGATCGAGGAGTTGGCGCAAGGCAAGATGGCGCACTGCGGGGGTGTCCTCGTCCAACAACCAGGGCAACGGGTCCCCATTGAGCAGGCGTCGCCAGGCGGTCATGTCTCCTCTTTCTTTTCTCGTATCACGATTTAAGGGCAAACCCTTGCTTACGACCTGGTCGGGGTCTGTCGAGGGGCGCCCTCAGCTGTGGCCGGTGTCGATGACGCAAAAGCGGTTCCCCTCGGGATCGGCGAGGACCACGAAGTCGGCGTCGTCGGGGTAGAGGTCCCAGTCGACGCGCTCGGCGCCCAGGGACACAAGCCGCTCGACCTCGGCCGCTTGATCGGCCGCATCGCCCGCGTACAGGTCGAGGTGGACACGCGGATGCTCCTGCACCGGCGTGTCGCTCAGGCCGAGCGCCAGGTGGGCGCCGCTGCTGTCGGCGGGTACCAGCACTGTCCAGGTCGGGTCGTCCTCAACCGTACCCTCGCGCGGGACATAGTGCAGGGCCTGCATCCAGAAGTCCGCGGCGCGCCGCACGTCGGCGACGCCCAGCACGACCGTTCCGATCTTTAACATGCGTCAATAGCCTCCTTCACCATAGTCTTGCTCGCGATCATGGATACGCACGAGTGTCGTTTCAAACCTCATCTTGTACGCCCCTGTTTATTCGGCCGCCGCACTCGGTCCTGGACCCATGCAGCTACTAGTCTACACCGGAGCAGTGACAACTGCATGTCAGCCTTTTCATGTTTATTTTCCCAAGGAGCGACAGTCGCTGCTGACGCAGGGCTATTTAGTTCTCGATCTCATGGGCGCTTCCCGGTGGGTAGGGGCGTATTGCATACGCCCGGCGGCAGCGCGACGAGGGCGTATGCAATACGCCCCTACCCCAGCCTGGTCAGGCTGCCGCGAGAACTAAATGGCCCTGCTGCTGACGCATCCGACTTGCAGGCCTCGTTCGGATGTGCTAACCTCACGCGAGATAAGAGGGGACTATCATGGATGAGGTACTACACGGGAGGCGCATGTTCACGGAGGCTGACCGCGGCCAGCTACGGACGCGCTTGCTCGGCCGGGCACGAGCGGACAGATGTATAACAGGGGCCGCGATCACCGGCTCCGCTGCGCATGGCGCCGAGGATCGTTGGTCGGACGTCGACCTCTTCTTCGGAGTCACAGCGGAGTTTGCGCCAGAGGACATCCTTGGCGAGTGGAGCCAGTTTATGTATCAGGAGCTTGGCGTCCTACATCACTTTGACCTTCGGTCTGGCCTTGCAATCTATCGCGCCTTCCTTCTCCCTGCGTGCCTTGAGGTCGATCTGGCATTTACACCTGCCGCCGAGTTTGGCGCACGTGGACCCCACTTTCGGACGGTCTTCGGTGAAGCGATCGAGCGCCCAGACGTGCCGCGGGCCGACCGAGACCACATCATTGGGCTAGCATGGCATCATGTTCTGCATGCGCGGATCTGCATCGAACGGAACAAGTTGTGGCAGGCCGAGTACTGGATCAGCGGCGTCCGCGACCATGCGCTCACCCTGGCCTGCCTGCGCTTCGGTCAGCCGACAGCCTATGCAAAAGGGGTCGATGCTTTGCCCTCCAAGGTGACGATGCGGTTCGAGGACGCGCTCGCGCGGACGCTGACGCCGTCCGAACTCTGGCGGGCGCTTGGCGCCGCTGCAACACACTTGCTCCACGAGCTTCGGGATGCGGATGCCGCTCTTGCAAAAAGGTTGGAGGGACCGTTTCTCGAGCTTACGAACCGTCGCGGATGATCTGCCGCGCGGCATCATCGTTTCACACATGTGTATGCGGCGTAGATGCGCGAGGTGTCATACTCCGCTTGCTGGATCCGGAAGCCCGCATGCTCCAGCATCGCCTCGAGCGCCCAACTGAAGGGGTTATACTCCTCCCGCACATGGGTTTCGAGTTCCTGGCGCGTCCAGCCGTCCTTTGGGCGCGTCACCCCCGCCGCGAGCCAGGGCTCGATCACGCGCTCGATGTCGCGCGGCTCGCAGGCATAGACGAGGTCGCGCAGGCGCAGCACGCCGCCGGGTCGTAGGATGGAGGCCACCCGCGCCAGGGCCAGGGCTTTCCAGAAGTCCGGCAGGTGGTGCAGCGCATGGCGCGAGTAGACGATATCAGCGGGGTCACCCTGGTGCGCATAGGTGAGGAAGCCGTCCCGCACGCCCTCGATATTGCCGAGGCCGCGCGCCGCTGCCTCTGCGCGCAGGGTCGCGAGCATGGCGGGCGAGACATCCACCGCGATGACCCGCCGGCACAGCGGGGCGGCCGCGAGAGCAAAGCTGCCGCTGCCCGCTCCAAGATCGACAACAATGCTAAGCTCGTTCAGGCCCTGGGTGCGCAGGAGCGCCAAATCCTCGCTCGGATCGACCCGGGCCTTGTGCTCGTAGGTCGCCACGTACGCGGGGTCTAAGTGCTCGTCCCCGGCGTGTGCGACCTCGTCCAGGAACCAGGTGGGCCTGTCCATGTGTGCGTCGCTCTCTTCCCACGATGCGTCAGATGCGTCCTGCCCGGCGACCCATGCCGCGCGCAACGAGCAGTGCGATCACCCGGCAAATCAAGGTGATTGTAGCACACGGGCTGCGCTCAAGAAGAGTCGCGCTGCCCGAGTCCGACGATGTCATAGGGCAGTCCCGGCACGTGGTATGCCCCTGCGCGCGTCCCGCTCACCACGACCCGCGTCGGCGCCGCGGCGGCGTCGGCGTCGGTCGGCTGCCAGGGCCGACCGACGGCCACGACGATGAAGAGGCCCTGGTCATCGCCCAGCGGGGCGAACGCGTCGCTATGCTCCTTGTAGGGGGCGATGCCCAGCGTCGCCGTGAGCGCGGCGGCCCGCGCCGGCACGTCGTCGACGGGGAGGCCGATCTCGCTCACGCACAACAGGTCGTCGGGGCCGAAGGCCCCGGGCGCGTCGTTGGGGATGGTCTGCCGGGCGATCAGCTCCATAATATTGCCGGCCGGGTCGCGGAAGTAGACCTGCCGCGCGTCCCACGCCTCCGAGCCGAACTCGTCCTGCCCGTCCCTGGCCAGCAGGGGCGTCCGCGCCGCCAACCACTCCTTCGCCGTCGCCAGCTTGTTGCGCGGGATGGTGAAGGCGATGTGATACAGCGGGTCGTCCCCGTCGCCGCGATCGCCGCGCGCGGCCGCCTCAAAGACGAGGCGCGACGCCCCCACATGCACGGTCAAGGCGCCGGCCGTGTCGCCCGACACGGGCAACCCCAGCGTCGTCGCATAGAACGCGCGTTGCGCGGCCATATCCTGGGCCCGCACGCGCACCTCCCTTATGCGCATCCGTCAGACCTCCTTTGCTTTACGCCCAACCCTTTATCCTTGATGTCGGGCCTCGACCGCCCCCACAGGTCATTTTGTTTGGCGTCACTCGACCTCGCGCAGCGTGCGCGAGGCCAGCAGAAGCAGGACGGCGCTGTAGCCCAGCAGGATGGCGAGGTCGCCCCAGACCGCGCGGATGGAGCCGCCCGGCACGGTAATTTGCTGGATGACCCCATTGGCGTAGAACAACGGGAAGAGGTGGCCCAGCCCCTGCGCCCACCCCGGCAGCAGGGTGACGTCGACGAGCAGCCCCGAGAGGAACACCGACGGCACGATCACCAGCGGGATGAACGGGAACACCTGCGCCGCGTTGCGCGCGAAGGTCGAGATGAAGATGCCCAGCATCACCGAGGCGATGGCCAGCAACCACACCACCACGAATAGCCAGGCCAGCGTCCCAATGTCGTAGGAGAGGCGGAACAGGAGTAGGACCTCCGTGACGGCCGCGACGGCCTGGAGCGTGGCCAGGGCCAGGTAGCCCAGCAGGTAGCCGCCGATGATCTCGGTGCGCCGGTAGCCGTTGATGAACATGCGCTCCAGCGTTCCCATCGTGCGCTCCTGTACCAGCACGATCGCGCATAACAGGAAGGAGAGGAAGTGCACCAGGAAGGCGGCGACGGGGACGGCGTAGCGTGCGACGGGGAACGCTGGCGGCATGGTGTCGAAGAACAGCTTGAGCAGGTAGATGATCAGCAGCGGCGCCAGCACCGAGAGCGCCAACAGCCGCCGGTCGCGCACCAGTTGCGCGACGACCCGTCGTCCGATAATCAGCGTGCGCCTCATGCCGCGTCCTCCTTGTCCTTTGTGCCCGTTTCTCCCTTGGCGGCGATCAACCCGACGATGACCGTCTCCAGCGTGTCCGCCTCGACCCGCACGGACGTCACGTCGGCGTCGAGGCCGTAGCGGCGCAGGGCCGCGGCAACGTCCGAGGGATGGCTGCCGACGACCTGCTCGTCCGTGGCGTCGCCCCGCTGCACGATGACGCGCGTCCGGCCGCGCTCCAGCAGCGCGGCGGGGGTATCGCAGGCGATGACGGTCCCCGCGCGCATCACCGCCACGCGGTCGCACAGGAGTGCCTCGTCCATCAGGTGAGTGCTGATGAAGAGCGTCACGCCCGACGCCGCGAGGTCGCGGAAGGTGCGCCAGAAGCGCGCGCGCAGGACGGGGTCGACCGCGGCGGTGGGCTCGTCGAGGAACAGCATGCGCGGCTCATGCGCCAGCGCACACGCCAGTGACACGCGCCGCTGCATGCCGCCCGAGAGCGTGCGCACGGGGTCAGTGGCGCGCGCCGCCAGGTCGGTCAGTTCCAGCACGGCGTCGACGCGGCGCGGCGCGAGCCGGGTGTCGTGCGCGCGGCCGAAGAAGGCGATGTTGGCGCGCGCCGAGAGGTCGTCGTAGAGCGCGGGCGACTGCGGCATGTAGCCGATCGTCTGGCGCAACGCGGCGCGGTCGCGCAGGGGGTCGCGGTCGAGCACGCGCACGGTCCCCGCCGACGGGCGCAGCGCGCCGACGAGCGCCTTGATCATGGTCGACTTGCCGGCGCCATTGGGGCCGAGCAGCCCGAAGACCGCGCCCGCCGGAACCGTCAGGTCGGCGCCGCGCAGCGCCGCGATGGGACCATAGGTCTTGGTCAGCCCCTCCACCGTGATAGCGTGCTTATCTCTTTGTTCATGCCCGTGCATCATACCCTCCTGTCCCCCCTGTCACCCTGCGATCAGGCGGTCCCCTGCCCGCTAGCGTCGCCCTTACCCTGGCCTTACGCTGCCCTTACGCTGGCCTTACGCTGGCCTTACGCTGCCCTTACGCTGCCCTTACCCTGGCCGTCCCACGTCGATCTCGTCAGACGCGTGGCCGGCACCGCAATCGAGGCCACGCAGGAAAATGTCGACCACCAGCGCAATGTGCTCCTCGTCCGTCGGCCCTCCCTCGGCTATGGCCGGCAGCAGGCCCTTGCCGGCGGCCTGCGGCACGAACGCGCCCATGAAGGCGCGCGCGCTCGACCGCGCGTTGTGGGGCCGCAGCCTCCCGCGCTCGATCTGGCCCTCGAGATACGCCGAGAGGAACCCCCAAACGCGCTGGGGACCGGCCGCCACCAGCGCGCTGGCGAGTTCCTGATGGCGCAAGGCCTCACCGATGACCAGCCGCAGCAGGCGCTGCGCGACCGGGTCGCCGGCCGTCTTCAGCAGCGCGCGCGCCAACAGGGGCAAGACCTCCTCCGGCGGCCGCTCCATCAACGTGTCGGGGGCGACGATAGCCTGAAGGACGGGCGCATGCGCGCCCAGTACGGCTTGGAAGAGGGCCTCTTTGGTCGGGAAATACCAGTAGATGAGGGCGGACGACTGCAGCCGCGCCGCGCGCGCGATGCTCTTGATGGTGGCGCCGCGGAAGCCCTTGGCCGCGAACTCCTCGAACGCGGCGGCCAAGATTTGTGCGCGGCGATCGTGATCCTCGGCCACGCCCCTCACATCCTCTCGATTGAGCGATCAACTGAGACGATTATACTCTCGATTGACTGTTTAGTCAAGAAAGGCGGCGGCCTACCGTACCTCTCCTCGTTTCCGGGGTTCGACTATCATTGGACCCGTATCGTACGTTAAGCCTTGCGTCTCCTCAGCGTGGTGGGCACACACATTGTTACCGGCCGCGCTGTGTGGGTGGATCGGCAACCGCCTTGTGGTGCTCGGGAATAGGGTCACCCATCCGTTGCAGATGCACCAGCCCCGGAATGAGATACCCAGCCAGCCCACAGGCGGCCATCGTCAGCCCGCTCACCAGGAAGAGGGGCTGGAGCCCCACCAGCCCGACGACCGGGGCGGTGAGGGCAAGGGCCGCCGGTTGCAACCCCTGCGAGAGCGCGTTGAACGCCCCGAACGCGCGGCCTTGCATCTCTGTCGGGATGCGGGTCTGGAAGACGCCGGAACCGAGAATGTTCACCATGGCCAGCGCCACCCCGGCGATGACCAGGAGCGCCGCCGTGACCGGGAGAGCGCAACTCACCCCGATGCACCCGATCGCGAGGCCCCACGCCACGAGTAGCCAGATCAGGGCGCGCCCGACTCCCTGGACGCGACGCAGGGACAACGCGAGGCCGCCGAGTAGGAAGCCTGCAGGCATCATGCCCTCAAGCAGCCCGAAGCCTGCCGCGCCGGTCCCGAATACATCCCTGGCCAGGCTCGGGAGCAGCACGCCAAGCGGCGCCCGGAAGAGGTTGATGATGACGACCTGGCCCACCATGCCCAGGAGGAGGGGGCGACGGCGGAAGAAGACGAACCCGTCGAGCATGTCGCGGCCGAGCGAGCGAGCCGCAGCGGCCGCGCGCGGCGGCGCGGGGATGCGCGACACGCCGAGCAGGGCTGCGGAGACGCCGAACGTCGCGGCGTCGGCGAGGATAGCCGGCGCGGCGCCGACGATGGCGACGAGCGCGCCGCCAAGCGCGGGACCGAGCAGTGCTCCCGCGGCGAAACTCGTCTGGCTAAGCGCGTTTGCCGCCGCCACGTCCTCCGCGGGGACGAGCAAAGGGATCGAGGCGCCGAAGGCCGGCCCGAAGAACGCGGAGCACGCGGCCACGAGTGCCGCGACGAGGCATAGATGCCAGACGGCGAGGTGATGCGTCGCGAGGAGCAGCGTCGGCGCGAGGAGCAGGACCCCGCGCGCGCTATCCATGGTGAGCATCAGGCGTCGGCGATCGAGCCGATCGGCGTAGGCGCCCGCGACCGGGCCGAGTGCCACGGCAGGGATAGCCGCGCAGAGGGCGACGGTTGCCACCGCCGCGTTGGACCCTGTCGTGACCTTGACCCACCAGATGATGGCGACGTAGTACAAGCCGTCGCCGACGACGGAGATGAGCTGCGCGAGCCACGCCCGCGCGAAGTCATGCTGACGCAACAAGCCTACTGTCACAGCCCCCTCCTCAGTACGTCAATAAGCTAGATCGCGGGCCATCGGCCCGCATGCCCGTCCGGTCATAGGCCTTACCCGGGCATCCTAGCACCAAAAGAGGGCATGTTTTGCCCTGATTGCGGAGATCGTGGATGCTAGGGGAAAGATCGATCACCGGAGGGGACGATGTATCACCCGACGACGCGCGTCCTGACCATCCTGGAGGTGTTGCAGGCCCGGGGGCGCGTGAGCGGGCCGGAGTTGGCGACGCATATCGACGTCGACATCCGCACCCTCCGGCGCTACATCGCGCTGCTGCAGGAGCTCGGCATCCCGATCGCGGCCGGGCGCGGACGCTACGGCGCTTATCAGCTGCGGCCCGGCTTCAAGCTCCCGCCCTTGATGGTCGGTGAGGATGAAGCCCTCGCGCTCACGCTGGGCCTACTCCTGGCGCGACGACTTGGGTTGGCTGCGGCGGCGCCGGCGCTCGACGACACGCTGGCCAAGCTCGAACGGGTCATGCCGGCGACGCTGCGGGCGCGGGTCGGGGCGGTTCAGGAAACGCTGTCCCTGGACCTCCCCGCGCCCGCGACCATACCGACCGGCGAGGTCGTCGTCGCGGTCAGCACGGCCGCGCAGCGCCGCCAACAAGTCTGGATGCGCTACCGGTCTCGGGGCCGCGGGGAGGAGACGGCGCGCGTCGTCGATCCCTACGGTTTGGTCTATCGCGCCCACCGCTGGTATTTGGTCGGGTACTGCCATCTCCGGGCGGCGGTGCGGGTGTTCCGCCTGGATCGGGTGCTGCAGGTCGAGCCGCGCGCCGCCACCTTCGTGCGGCCGCCCGACATCGACCCGGTCGGGGTGGTCGAACGCGCGTTGGCGACGATGCCCGGAACGTGGTCGGTCGAGGCGTTGCTGGACACGACGCTGGACGAGGCGCGACAGCGGATCGCGCCGTCGGTGGCCACACTGGAGCAGGAACCAGACGGCGTCGTGCTCCGATGTCAGGGCGACGACCTGCGCGCGTTGGCGCACCTGCTGGCTGATTTAGGGTGTCCCCTCATCATCCGACGTCCCCCGGAATTGCGAACTGCATGTCGCCAACTCGCGCACGATCTCGTCGCTATGGCGGACGGGAGGGCAGATGACGAGACAACCCAGGAATGATGGGGAACCATTGGTAGGCTGAAACAAAGATTTCTGCCAGAGAATACCCTTTCTCTGGCAAAGGCGCCGTCCACGCATCCGGTTTGACCCTCACTGGCCGATACTGGCCGATCCAGTCGCTTAATGGCCCCTTCAGGATAGCTCGGATCGGCTCTTGTCGCACGTCCATTGCGGTGATATGATTCCGGTGGGTCGCCGTCCCGTCCATGGGGTATGACCGGGGTCCATCATGAGAGTGCTGTTTATAGCCCACGGAGGAACGCCCGATGGCGACACCACCCCGCCTCATCCCGTTGCTGGCGCAGTTCGATGTCGCGCGTGAGCGCCTTGCCGACCGTCTGGCTGACCCAGACGGAGACAGCGGAAACGGCGTGCGTATCGCGATCGCCAGCCTGACCGACGACGAATATCTCTGGAAGCCGGCGCCAAAGTGCTGGTCGATCCGCCGGCGCGCGGCAGGGCTGACGACCTCTCGCCGCGCGCCCAACGTGCTCTTCACGTGAGCGGATGTGTCAAAACTCAGACGACATCGAGAGGAACACGGCCAAGAAGACCAGTTCTCGGATGTCGATAAGGCGCATCACACTCTTGCAGACTACCCCGGCTCAGTTTCACGGAAGGCCAGAGTTAGTCCAGCACATGACGGAAGAACGACGGCAGGTGCTCCCATAAATCTCCAGCGAGCCACGTAAGCAAGCGATGTTGAAGCTTTCATGGATCAAGCGGTCGGCCAGTTAGCCTACGTTGTTGCCTACCGCGCTATGTAAGATAAGACTCCTTATCTTACATAGCGCGGCCGGCGCTCATGTGTACCTATGTACCTATAGATATAGTCGGCTGGCGACGTGCTCGATGCTCGATTGGGGCGTTTTCGACGATGACCACGAGCACAGGCCCTTATTGATTGCGATCGCCAACCCGCATCCGGATGGCCCCATCAACCGGGAAGACGACCTCAACTCCTAGCCAAAGAGGCGGGCAATAGGATAGATGAAGCCTGGTACCACGTCCCCGCCATTCAGCACGTCCCCGACGCCCAGCGCGGTCGGGGTCTCGTCGCCCGGGCGCCAGACGTCGATGCGCTTGTAGCGCGGCCAGATAATCCACACCAGGCGCGCCCCGAAGGTGAGATACATCCGTGCCTTGGCCGCCATGCCGGGCGCATACTGGTTCTCCGACGCCACTTCAACGGCGAGATCGGGGGCCAGCGTCGGCGCTTTCTTATAGTAGTCGGGCGATGTTGGGGATGGGAGGCGATCCGCACGCACGAAAGCCACGTCAGGACCTAACTCCGTCTCGTCGGGGTGGGCGGGGTCAAGACGATAGCCGCCTTGTTCGCCGGTCATAGCGCCTAAGCCGTTGTCCTCGACATAGGACCCTAGTCGTATGAGGAGGCGAGCGCCAATACTCGACGCCCCGAAGCTGCTTAGTGGCATGCGGACAAGAACTCCCTGAACCAACTCATAGGTCCACTTGTCATCAGGAACAGCATACATCTCGTCCACGGTCATCGGATAGGGCGCCCCAGGGACGATCTCGGCCCACGGCGCGATAGGGTCCGGTGGATAGGCGCGTAGTGCTGTCATAGGTCGCGTGTCCTCTATTCATTGGTCGATGTCAACGGGGGTGCTCAAGGCGCGTTGTGCCGTCATGTGTATAAGTGTCCTCCGTTTAGCGCCCACGGTCAAGGATCGGGCGTCGGTTGCGCTACGTCCTATTTTTGCCTGCATCCTGGTTTACCCCGAAGGTGACACGCCATGCTGCCGAAGCAATAACGACAAGGTGACGCTCCGTCACAGCGCCCGCATCGCCTTCCCGGGCGAGAGCCAGGACGGCGGCAGGTAGGCGGGGATATTGGAGAACGGCAGCACCTCGGGCTTGAGCCGGATGCCGAGGGCGTCGCGCATAAAGGCGCGCCGCCGCTGGATGCGCGCCCAGGCGTCCGGGTACATGCGCGCGAACTCCTCGCGCAAGGAGGCGTCGGCCAGCGCGATGCCGTCCTCGATGTTGGTGGTGAAGTAGGGCGTCTTGGTCGTCGGGATGATGTCGACCTGCAGCGCCATGCCAGAGCGCAGTTGTTGGGTCGAGCCGCGATAGATGGGCGAGCTGACCCACTCGTCCAGGTGGATCAGATGGCCCGGATTGAGGCCCACACCGAAAAAGGGGTCGCCCAGGCGCCGGTCGATGATGTCGAACAGGGCGTCGCCCGGCACGCCGATGCCCACCTGCTCGTACCACTCGACCACGGCGGCGAAATACGGCGCGACCAGCTTGTCGACGTAGTCCTGGATCGACGCGGGCAGCCCCTCCGCGCCGAACACCAGGAACCCGCCGCGCGCGTTGTTGCTGCCCCAATAGCCCAGCGAGGCAAAAACAGGGTCCCCGGCCTCCAGCACGCGACCGGAGGGACTGGGCAGTCCCAACGCGGCGCGCTCGCCGCTGAAGACGAGGGGGTGGCAACTGAGCGGCAGGCCGATCGGGGCCATCAGCTGGAACGCCTCGAACTCGGTCATGCCCGGGCGGACGTTGAACAGCAGGGTACGGAGGCTTTGCGAGCCGTGCGTGGACGCGAACTCAAAGCTGGCCAGTTGATCGACGTCGTTGACCGCGCGCAGGCCGTGCTCGGGCTCCATGAAAATGCGATTGGCGTTGCGCACCGTACAGCCCAGGCCGCGCAGCGTGTCCACCAGGTAGGCGGGCGCCTCGGACCAGAGGTCGGGATCTTCGGCCTCGGCGGGAATGAAATACTTCCAGCCGGCGATGCCCACGCGCTTGGCGTCAGCCCCTCCAACCCCGGAGTCGCGCAGGATCGCCGAGAGGGGCGCGCTGGTCGAGCGCGGCTGGCCGAGGAGGCTAAAGGTCTGATACAGTACCACGTCCAGGCGCAGCGGGCTGATCGCCGTGTAGGTCACGTCCTCGTTGCCGGCCAGCAGGACGAGCGCGCGGCCCGGCGCCAGGATCAGCAGCGCCTCCTCGAAGCGCGGGTCGAACCCGATCAGGTAGGCCAGGTTGGCAAAGTGCTCGCGGTCCGCGTAGACGAGCAGGACGTCATATCCCGCCTCCGCCGCGCGCTGGCGCGCCTCCGCGACGCGGGCCTCATACGTCGCGGCCGGGATCACCGGCTCGACGCCCGGCAGACCAAACTCCGGCAACATTATCTCGACAAGTTCGACGCGTCTATCGGACATGGCGCCACTTCCTTTTCACTTATACAGCCGGTACTATCGGCGTCTCCGCCTGTTCTTCCGTCGGGACCACGAACGCGGTGCTGCCCGCCGTCAAGGCTTGGGGGTTCCTGGCCCCAACCCACAGCATAACCGCGGCGCCGATCAGCAGCTAGACCACGACGACCCAAGGGCAGGGTCTGTGAATTGTTGGGCTGGGAGCGCGTGGCGCTCCCAGGACTTCTGCCCGCGAACGAAAGGTCACCGCGTTTGCGCATCTGATCCGGCCTAGCCTATGGCACGATTTCTGCCCGCGGGGGCAGCACGACGCCGAGCGGCCTCACCCTGGACGGCCGTTGTCGCAGTGTTGCGACCGTCCGATCTAACCGCGAGCGATCGGGCGCATGAGTAGCCGGCGTCAGAGAGAAGGGGGGCGTCATGAGCAACGCGGCGGGGTACGGTGAGGGCACGGGGGCGGAGGTGTCTCTCACGAGCAACGCATCCGTCAGTGGGGGCGCAATGGGGCGGGCGGGGCGAACCGTGCGGAGCCTGGTGCCCGCGCGGATGGACCGCTTACCCTGGACCCGGTTCCACTGGCTGGTCATCATCGGGCTGGGGGTGTCCTGGATCCTCGACGGCCTGGAGATCCAGATCGCTTCCAGCGTCGGCACCGTGCTACAGGACAAAGGCACGCTCCATATCAGCAGCGTCGACGTCGGCGCCCTGGGCTCGGTGTACCTTTTGGGCGAGGTCGTGGGCGCGCTGGTCTTCGGCCGCATCACGGACATGATCGGGCGCAAGCGGATGTTCGTGGCCCACTGTTCGACACGGTCGGCCGGCGCAATTGGCGCGGGCATCATGATTGCCGGCGGACTGATCGCCTGGTTCTTCGGCGTCAATTCCGAGCGGCAATCGCTCGAAGACATCTCCACGCCTCTGTCCGCGGCGTCGCAGTCGCACGCGCGCATTAGCCCCGGCGCCGCCACGTAAGAGCGGCGCCCTGCTTGCCCGGAACCCGTGACTTGGGTTCCGGGCGAACGGCGTTGACTTGATCGTGGTCGGCGACCGCGACTCGCGCGTCACCGACATCCTGCTGGAGGCGTCGCCCATTAAGATCGTGCATCTCGCCGCCTGTCCCGTGTTGCTGGTCCGTTGACCAACGAGCAGCGCGATGACGCGATGACGGGCATCATCGCCCTCTGTGCAGAGACCGCCTAGTCGGGCGCACGGAGCATAAGCGGAATCTACCCGAGGCGGATGACGCCGCCGGAGACGAGGGACTCCACGGTGATGGCGACGCCCATCAGCGTTACGGCGCCGGCGGAGATCACCGGCAGCACCCGCAGCGTGCGCCCACCGAAAGGCAGGCGGTCGGCCAGGCGGCGCGCGTACGCCAGCAGTACCCCGATGCCGGTCAGCACGCCCGCCAAACCAAGACTGAAGGCGACAATCAGCAGCAGACCAAACCCCACCCGATGTAGGGCGATGGCGCTGAGCAGCACGACCAATGCCGAGGGACACGGTAGCAGCCCCCCGCTGACGCCCAGCGTGATAAGGCCGCGGATCGTGACCTCTTGTCCTGTCGGCGGCATATGGCTGTGCGGACGTCCGAACGGCCCGTGACGATGCATCCCCATCCCATCATCATGGTCATGGTCGTGTCCATGGCTGGCGCCGTGGTCGTGGCCGGTAGGATAGGTGTGAGGATGATCATGGGCACACAAAAGATCTGGGGGCGCGGGCGTCTCGCCCGTCCCGGGTTGGATGCTGGGACGGGCGAGACGCCCGCGCCCCCAGGTCACCGCGGATCTATCCACGCGCTGCTGGGCATGGTCATGCCCTGGCAAAGACGCCGTGGCTTTATTTCCCCAACGCGGCATAGCGCTCTTCCTCCTTCTCCTTGACGTCATCGACGTCATCGCGCCTATGGTCGCGCTCATGATGGCTATGGTCATGGACGTGATTGGGGCCATCGTGGTCGTGGTGGTCATGGCCCCGCGTTCGCCCGGACATATAGCGGCCTTCAGTGTCGAAGAGGTCGTCGGGGGCCGTGGGCGCGGGGGTGATAGGAACGATGCGGCCGTCCGGGAGGTGGACGTGATCCGCGTGGCCGTCGTGGGCATGGCTATGGGATGCGCTCTCGCCGGCAGTAGGCGCGTGAACAGGGCCCACGGACGTGTCGAACCGCCGTAGCGCCGCCAGCCGCTGCATCATCAGCGCCAGCCCGATGGCCACGACACACAGGCCCGAGATCGCTCCCAGCCAGGGATAGAGCCGGTCGGGTACGACGTAGTGCGAGAGTAGCAGCGTCACCAGGCCCAGCGCGAAGACGCCAATGGTGTGCGTCGCCGTCACGGTCAGACCCAGCAGCGCGGCGTGGCGCGCCGTGGCCCGGCTGCCCACGATGTACGCCGCCACCACGGTCTTGCCGTGCCCGGGAGAGAAGGCATGCAGCGCGCCGAGCAACGCGGCGACGAGCAGCGAGAACAGCAGCGCCGTCGGGGGCAGGTCCCGCCGCGCGATCAGAGCCGTCAGGGCGTCCATGCGTCCCTGCGCCCAGGAGCTGGCGGCCGGTCCCGCCGTCGTGCTGGCGCTCGTGCTCGTCGGCCCCTTTACGGCCAGGCGTTGCGCCAGGGTCGACCACGCGCCGCCGGGACCGACCAGGGGCGCCTCGGCCGAGCGGATCACGGCCATAGCAGCTCCACCCTCCAATCGCCCCGCCGCGCGCGACGCCCGGGCCATGTTCACGTCCATCGTCGCGCTCACATCCTGTGGCGGGCTGGTCGTGGCGTTAGACGGATAGACCGTCAGCGCCGCGCTGCGGCTGGTCGTGGGGACCGAGGAACCGGAGAGCGTCGCGCCAGCGGCGGACGTGGCCACAATTTCCTTCCAACCGGCGCGGTCGGGGAAATTGGCGTCCTGGAAGGCCAGCGTGCCCCGCGCGCCGGTTCTGCCGGGCACGGGCGCTTGCAGCACGAGATAGACGCGCTCGGTCGGCAGCCCACCCGCGCCCGGTGGGAACAGCAGGTCGGCCGCCCGCACACTCAGGCGCAAGGGATGCCCATCCAGGCTCAGGCTCAGGCCGCTAGCCAGGTCTCTGGACTTACCCGTCAAATAGGCCGCGCGCTGCGCCGACGAGAGCGCCGCGCTGTGCGCCGCGTTGAGGTCCCCCAGCTCCTGGAAGGTAGGGATCTCAGCCATGTCGATAACGTAGAGCGCCTGCACCACGCCCGGCCCAACGGTCAGCGCGGCGTAGTGGTTGATGCTGAAGTTGCCCATGGGGTGGGCACTGGCCACGGTGGTACCGGCCAGGATCGCCGCGACCGCCACGACGAGCAGGCGAAGGGAACGGGTTAACCGGTTGGGATGCGCCACTCGGTTGGGAGGAGGCGTCGGCTTTACGGTAGACAAGGGCTGATCCCTTCGCTAGGCGCTGGGGGCCGGCGCCACGGAGAGGCGCCCGCTATCCGGAGTACTCGTATCGGGCGCCTGACGGCTCGGCGGGATGGACTCGAGATGGCGCAACGTGGCGATGGCCACGGGCGCCTGGCGCACGTCGAAGATAGGATTAAGCAGCAGGGCGCCTTGCAGGTAGGCCTTGGCGCCGGCGGCGTCGCCGAGGGCCTTGTAGATCATGCCCATGTGGAAATAGGAACCCGCGTCGCGCGTGCCCAGCCGCAGCGCCTGCTGCTCGGCGGCCAGCGCGCCGTTATAGTCGTGGTTCTTGTAGAGCGCCCAGGCCAGGATGTCCATGGTGCGGATGTCGTGTCGCCACGTGGCCTCGGAGCGCGCCAGGCGCAGCGCCTCGCCCAGGTTCTGGTCGTGGTCGGCGTCGAACAGCGCGCGGTCAATCCCGATGTTGATGTGGTTGACGTCGTAGAGGTGGTAAATGAAGCCGGCCAGCGTGTACTGCTGGCGCGCCTGTGCCATGTGGCCCATCACGGCATACGTATCGCCGAGGGCAATCACGTACTGCGGCAGCGGCACCTGGGCGATGGCCCGGTTATAGTACTCAACGGCGAGGGCGAAGCGGTGCTGGCCGGCGTAGAGGCGTCCCAGTCCGGCCAGCGCATAGATGTCGCGCGGGAAGGTGGCCAGCGACTCCTTGTAGGCCTGCTCGGCCGCCAGCGGCGACCCCAGAAAGAAGTCATCGTCGCCCAATTGGGCCTGGCACCACGCCACGTTCTCAGCGTAGGAGGCGCCGGCGGTGACGGCCGCGTTCATGATGCGCAGGGCGCCCGAGGTGTCGCCGTAGAGCCAGCGGATGTGCGAGGCGCGGTTGTAGGACGCCAGGTCCGGCTTGAGGTCAACCATGTGCTGGTAGT
>JAABUX010002967.1_pt1 | contig 23135 bp, 27 predicted proteins | sample 5561851 | NCBI WGS metagenome assembly JAABUX01 (sample SAMN10711883, study PRJNA513361) | rock metagenome | isolation source: Antarctica rocks | place: Antarctica: Victoria Land, Richard Nunatak red sandstone | collected 2016-01-03 | reverse complement strand
TTGAGATGGTTCAGCGGACCATGGCCGCCGCCCAGGCCAGGCGCAGCGGCGATGGCCGCCTGCACGTAATCCCGGGCGCGGCCGACGGCGGCGTGCAAAGCCATTCCTTGCGCCAAGCCGGTCGCGATGGCGGAGGCGAAGGTGCAACCGGTGCCATGCGTGTGGCGGGTAGCGATCCGCGGGCGAGTGAACACGATCGTGTCGTTTTGCGTCGCGAGCACGTCGGTCACCTCGGGTCTTTCCAGGTGGCCGCCCTTCAGCAGCACGGCTGGAACCCCCAGGGTCAGCAGCGTTTCCGCGGCGTGGTGCATGTCGGCGACGGTGTCGATCGCCCGACCGCAGAGCACGGCGGCTTCCGGCACGTTGGGCGTGATCAGCGAGGCGAGCGGAAGCAGGCGGCGCTTCAGCATCGCGACGGCGGCGGGAGCCAGCAGGGACGCGCCGCCCTTGGCGACCATCACCGGGTCGAGCACGAACGGAAGCCCGATGCCGGCCAACGCATCGGCGACGGCTTCGATCAACGCCGAGTCGCCGAGCATGCCGGTCTTGACCGCGTCAGCTCCGATATCGGCCAACGCCAGCGCAATCTGCTGGCGTACGAACGCCGCCGGCACCGCATGGATGCCGTGGACCCCGTGCGTGTCCTGCGCGGTCAGGGCGGTGATCGCGGTCGTGGCGTAGCCGCCCAGTGCCATCACGGTCTTGATGTCGGCCTGGATGCCCGCCCCGCCGCCGGAGTCGGATCCGGCGATGACGAGGACGCGCCCGTTCACGCCGCTTGCGCGTCCGTGTGCCCGGCGGCAGCGGTGATCTCGTCGCACAAATGATCCACCAGCCGGGTCACCAGCGTTTCGTCTTCGCCCTCCGCCATCACCCGTACGACCGGTTCAGTCCCACTTTCCCGCAGCAGCAGGCGACCCGACGAGACCAGCAGCGCCTCGGCCTCGGCAACGGCCGCACGGACCCTGGGGTGCAGCAACGGCGACGGGCCGGAGAAGCGGACGCTGCGCAATCGTTGCGGCAGCGGGTCGAACAAACGGCAAGCTTCGCTGGCCGGGCGCTGCTGCTCGACCAGCACGGCCAGCACTTGCAGCGCCGCGACCAGGCCGTCGCCGGTGGTGGCGAAGTCGGACAGGATGATGTGGCCGGACTGCTCCCCGCCGATATTTTGGCCTCCAGCCCGCATGTGCTCGACCACATAACGGTCGCCTACCCTGGTGCGGTGCAGCGCCAGGCCTTGCGCGTCCAGGAAGCGCTCCAGCCCCAAATTCGACATGACGGTCGCCACGATGCCGTCGCCGCGCAGCTTGCCCGCCCGGTGCCAAGACTGCGCCGTGAGCGCCAGCAATTGGTCGCCATCGACCAGGCGGCCCGTCTCGTCCGACAGGAGCAGCCGGTCGGCGTCGCCGTCCAGCGCCAGTCCCAGATGCGCGCCGTGCCGCACGACCGCGGCACAGAGATGCTCGGGCACGGTCGATCCGCAGCCCTGGTTGATGTTGAACCCATCCGGCGAGACGCCGATCGGGATGACGGTAGCGCCGAGTTCCCACAGCACCGTCGGGGCCACGCGGTAGCCGGCCCCGTTCGCGCAATCGACGACGATCTTAAGCCCCTCCAGCGTCAGCCCGCGCGGGAACGTGCCTTTCGCCGCCTCGATGTAGCGCCCCGCGGAGTCGGTGAGCCGCGCGGCGCGGCCGAGGGCGGCGGAGGATGCCAGCTTGCCCGACAGGTCCGCCGCCATCAGCGCCTCGATCTCGGCCTCGGTCGCGTCCGACAGCTTGAACCCGTCCGGGCCGAACAGCTTGATGCCGTTATCCTCGAACGGGTTGTGGCTGGCGCTGATCATCACGCCGAGGTCCGCCCGCAGGCTGCGGGTCAGCATGGCGATCGCCGGCGTCGGCAGCGGCCCCACCAGCGTCACGTCCATGCCGGCGCCGATAAATCCGGCGACCAAGGCAGGCTCGATCATGTAGCCGGACAGCCGTGTATCCTTGCCGATGACGACGCAGTGCCGGTGGCTGCCGCGGACGAACAGCAGCCCAGCCGCTTGCCCCAGCCGCAGCGCCATCTCGGCCGTCATCGGCTCGGCATTGGCGGTGCCGCGAATGCCGTCGGTGCCGAAAAGACGCCTGCCGTTGGCCATGCGATGACAGCTCCGTGATGTTACAGGATAGGGCTTGTAGCCTAGCCGGCCAGCGCCTGCCAGACGTGCACCGCCCGCACGGTGGATGCCACATCGTGCACCCGCAACACCCGGGCCCCCTGGGACAGCGCAAATAGCCCGGCCGCCAGCGACCCGGCATCGCGGTCCCGCTCGCACGTCGTGGCGCTCAGCGCGCCGATGAAGCGCTTGCGGGAGAGGCCGACTAGGATGATGCAGCCAAACACGTCCAGCGCCGAAAGTCCCTGCAGGATGGCGACATTGTGCGAAGCGTCCTTCGCAAAGCCGATGCCGGGATCGACGGCGATTTGCGCGAGCGCCACGCCGGCTGCCCGGGCCGCGGCGACCCGATGGCCAAGCTCACGAATGACGTCCGCTACCGGGTCGTCATATTGGGCCAAAGCCTTCATCGTAACGGGCGTGCCCCGCATGTGCATCAGCGCCACCGGGCATCTCCGGGCGGCAACCAGCGCCGCCGCTGCCGGATCGTAAGTCAAGCCGGACACGTCGTTCACCACCGTGGCGCCTGCGTCGAGCGCTGCCGCCATCGTCGAAGCATTGCGGGTATCGACGCTGATGGGGACACTCGCGTCGCGCAGGCCGGCGATTACGGGAAGGATGCGGGCCTGTTCCTCAACCGGCGTGACTGGGACAGCGCCTGGCCGGGTCGATTCGCCACCGATATCGATCAGGGCGGCGCCCGCGGCAGCCATTTCCAGGCCTGCGGCAACCGCACGAGATGGGTCGAGAAATACGCCGCCATCGGAAAAGCTGTCGGGCGTGACGTTCAGGATGCCCATCACGCCGGGCTGGAAATGGAACTGCCCCCACCAACCGGCGGGGGCAGCTTTGGTCGTCAACCCGGCTGCGGCGCCGGGCCGAGGCCGCCGCCAGCCGGTGGCGCCACCGGCCGTTGCGTGTTCGGGACCGAGGCCCGGCGGGTTTCGACCGCCGGTTCGTCCACCACGCGCTTGATCACCGGCTCACCGCGGAGGACCGTGCGGATTTCATCTCCGGACAGCGTCTCATATTCCAGCAACCCACGAGCCAGGCGATGCAATTCCTCGACATTCTCGGTCAGGATATGCGTCGCCTTCGCGAAGGCCTGATCTATGATCCCCTTGATCTCGCCGTCGATCTCTCGCGCCGTCACCTCGGACACGTTCTTGTTCTGCGTGACCGAGTGACCCAGGAACACCTCTTGGCTGTTGTCGGCATACGCGATCATGCCGAGCTTGTCGCTCATGCCCCACTCGGTGACCATCATGCGGGCGATGCCAGTCGCCTGCTTGATGTCGCCAGCCGCGCCGTTCGAGACCCGGTCGGCGCCGAAGATGATCTCCTCGGCGACGCGTCCGCCCATCGCCATCACCAGGCGAGCCGTCAGCCGCGCCTTGTTCTCGCTCAGGCGGTCGCCCTCGGGCAAGCTCATGACCAACCCGAGCGCACGCCCGCGGGGGATGATCGTCGCTTTGTGGACGGGATCGCAATCCGGCTCGTGCATGGCGCACAGGGCGTGGCCGGATTCGTGATAGGCCGTCATCCGCTTTTCGGCGTCCGACATCACGAGCGAGCGCCGCTCGCTGCCCATCATGACCTTGTCCTTGGCATGCTCGAACTCGTACATCGCCACCGTGCGCTTGCCCATGCGGGCCGCCAGCAACGCCGCCTCGTTCACCAGGTTGGCGAGGTCGGCACCGGAAAAGCCCGGCGTGCCGCGCGCGATGGTCTTGGGATCCACGTCATTGGCCAACGGCACCTTGCGCATGTGCACGCGCAAAATCTTTTCGCGCCCGCCCACGTCCGGGTTGGGCACCACCACCTGCCGGTCGAACCGGCCGGGACGCAGCAGCGCCGGGTCCAGCACGTCGGGACGGTTGGTGGCCGCGATCAGGATCACGCCCTCGTTGCTTTCGAAGCCGTCCATCTCGACCAGCATCTGGTTGAGCGTTTGCTCGCGCTCGTCGTTGCCGCCGCCCAAGCCAGCGCCACGGTGACGGCCGACCGCGTCGATTTCGTCGATGAAGATGATGCACGGGGCGTTCTTCTTGCCCTGCTCGAACATGTCGCGCACGCGGCTGGCGCCGACGCCCACGAACATCTCCACGAAGTCGGAGCCCGAAATGGTGAAGAATGGCACATTGGCCTCGCCGGCGATGGCGCGCGCCAGCAGCGTCTTACCGGTGCCGGGGGGGCCTACGAGCAGCACGCCCTTCGGGATCTTGCCGCCGAGCCGCTGGAACTTCTGCGGGTCCTTCAAGAACTCGACAATCTCCTGCAGCTCGCTTTTCGCCTCGTCGATGCCGGCGACGTCGTCGAAGGTCACGCGGCCCTGCTTCTCGGTCAGCATGCGGGCGCGGGACTTGCCGAACCCCATCGCCCTGCCGCCGCCGGACTGCATCTGGCGCATGAAGAACACCCAGACGCCGATCAGCAGTAGCATCGGGAACCAGGACAGCAGATAGTGAATCAGCGTGTTGCCGCCATCGTCTTCCGGCTTGGCGATCACGCGCACGCCCTTGTCGGTCAGGCGCTGCACCAGCGTCGGATCCTCAGGGGTATAGGTTTGGAAGCTGCGGGTGTCGGTCAACTGGCCCGTGACGGTGCGGCCCTGAATCACGACATCGCGAACCCGGCCCGAGTTCATCTCGTTGATGAAGTCGGAGTAGGCGACCTGGGTGGCGGATTTCTGTGTCCCCCCAGGCTGAAATAGGTTGAACAGCACCACGAGCAGCAGGGCTATGATGACCCAAAGCGCTAAGTTGCGGCCGAAATTGCTCATCTAACTTTCCTGGCCATCCAGTTCATGTTCCAGATCCAACGGACCCGGACGGTGAAAATCCTCGGCCCTGCTTGGCGAACCAGCGGTGCACGATTGCAACATGGGGTGGCCTCGGCGACTTCGCATCCCCGCAATCAGCCAAGCATGCCAAAAGGCGCACCCGCGGGTGGCCAGCAATCAGGTTCGATCATGCACCCTAGATCATGCACATCTGGTGAAGAAAACGCAATATTTTGACCCGCGACAAGAGTGCCGTCGATCTTGAGCACCGGAAGCGTTTGCAACACCGCCGCAGGCAGCCGCGTTTGGGACCGGAATCTGGCACAATCCGGACCTAACGGCCCAAGCGTGCCGCCAGCGGGAAGCCTTCCCCGCAGATGGAACCGGCCATCCCAGCGCTCGCCGGATTGTGCCGCAGCCATGGCAGCGGCCTCGCGCACGACCAGCCAGCCAGGCCCCAGCCGCCCCGCCGGCAACATGCGGCACCCTCCCAAGGTCGCGGGTCCCGGTGCGCGGGCCAGGCGTGCCACCTGGGACGGCGAGGGAACATAGTCCGAACCAGCGACCGCGCGCAGCAGCGCCGCGAGCGCTTCGGGCATGATGGGCTGGTTCGGGATCACCGCGTAACCGCCGGGATATATCGTGCAACCCGCCAACACCCGGGCGACCTCGGCATCCGTGCTGGCACGGCAGCGGCCTGCGGCCATCGAGGCATCGACAATCCGGCGCACACCCTCGCCTGCCCCGTCGGGATCGGCCAACAAGGCACGCACCCGGCCGCGTCCGGTGCGGACATCCCGGTTGGCCGGATCGTCGGTCCACGTCAGCCCGGCCTGGCGCAGGGTCGCCTTCAACCGGCCGGGCGGCACTCCCAGCAACGGCCGCAGCACCCGCGCATGCGCCGCTTCGGCAACTGCGGCCATGCCTGCCAGGCCGACGGCGCCGCTGCCGCGTTCCCGCCGCATCGCCACCGTCTCGGCCTGGTCCCCGGCGTGGTGCGCGAGCAGCAAGTCTGGCAATCCCGCCTTCCGGCAGGCATCCTGGAGCGCGCGATGCCGGGCGCGGCGCGCGCGGGCCGCGAGCGCCGGGCCACGATCGAGGCCGGTCAACGTCAGCACGGTGGCGATGCCGCCCCAGGACCGGACCATCTCGACCACGCGGCTCGCCTCCGACGCGGACCCTGCGCGCAAGCCGTGGTCGACGGTGAGCACCGTGATACAGCCCCAGCCTTTCGCCATCCACGCCAGCGCAAGACTATCCGGCCCTCCCGACACGGCGACGGCCACGTGGCGGTCGCCCCACGGCCCGAACGGCGCCATGAGGGCCGCGAACTCGCCCGCATCGAGTGGCGTCAGCGGCAGCCCGCTCGCTGGCGCGCGCCCGACACCGCATCGCGGAGGTCGGCGCGCGGCTGCGAAAACTCCGCCCGCAGCTTATCCAATGCGTCGCATGCCGAACGCTTGTCGTTGAGGGCGATGAGCGAATTGGCCACGCCGAGCAGGGCATCCTGCGCACGGCTGCCGGTGCGGGAGCGGCTGTACGCGTCGTAGAAGTCCGGCGCGGCAGCCGCGTAATTGCGCTGGCCGGCCTCCGTTTGAGCGAGCAGGAATTGCGCGTCCACCGCTCGCGGGGTGCGCGGCATGGCCAGCACCTCCCGCGCCGCCGCCGCCGCCGCCGGATAGTCACGCCGGGCCAGCGCCGCGTTGCCGTCCTGCATGGCCAATTCGGGCGTGCGACGCGGCGGCGCAGGCGCGGGGCCGTTGCCACTGGCGCCGCTGACGCCCAGCGCATCGCCACGGGAGGAACCCGGCGGCGGAGACGAGGAACGCGTCGGGCTGCCCCCGTTGTTCTGCAACTGAAAACTCAGGTCGGAAACCTGCTTGCCTAGGTCCTCGCCCTGGCGCTGCAACTGGTTCCGCAACTGGTCCACCTGGCCGCGCAACTGGCGCTGCTGGTCTTCCAAGGTGGCGACACGGTCAAGCAGGGCGGGCAGCAGGTCGTTGTTCTCACCGCTCGACGGCGCGAAGCGGCTGCCGCCTCCCCCGCCCTGCCGCTGGGCCTGCATATCGCGGCGCAGCTCCAATATCTGGTTCTGCAGCGCAATCGCGTCGCGGCTGTCCAGCTGCGCCCAGGCGGGCACGCAAGCCGAACACAGCAGGACGATCGTCAGCAGCACCCTCATGTCCATCTCCGCACGGTCCGGCGGGTTCTAGGCTGCCGCGCCAAATCCGGCAAAGCCCGCACCCTTCGGGATCTGCCGGACCGCCCTGAAAGCGCCGGGATTACTGGATCGACGTGATGGCGTTGCGGTTCTGCTGATAGGACGTCTCGTCCGACCCCAATGCGGTCGGGCGATCCTTGCCGTAGCTGATGGTGGTGATGCGCGAGGATGACACGCTGCGGGCCACCAGGTAATCGCGCGCGGCGCTGGCCCGGCGCTGGCCGAGGGCGATGTTGTATTCCTCCGTGCCGCGCTCGTCGCAGTTGCCGGCGACCTGCACGCGGTCTTGCGGATAACGGCCCAGCCAGGTCGCCTGCTTGTCCAGCGTGCCACGGGCATCGCCGGTGAGGTTGGACGTGTTGTAGGCGTAGAACACGCGGTCGCCGACATTGGCCACCAAGTCTTCCTCGCTGCCTCCCACGGGACCCGAGGTCGAGGCGGACGCGCCCGATCCGGTCGAGGCGCCGGCATTGTCGGCCTTGCTGGCGCACGCCGACAGCAAAGCCAAAGCGGCAAAGGCGCCGAGGAGCTGCATGTTCATCTTTTCGTTCCCTTTATGGAGGCTTCGTTCCGGCATCTTGCGATTACGCAGCGAATTTGGCTCCGGTCAACCTTTCGTGTCGCGTTTTGGCCGTGCCCGCTGCGATTTCATGCCAGTAGTGGCGACCAAGCCGGATCCGAACCGTCGGTGGGCGTCGCGATCGCCCGCTCGTTGAACCCAGTGATGTCGATCGAGACCAGCCGCGAGCCGAATCCGTCGCCACGCGAGTCCCGTGCGGGAGTTTCCCGGTAGAACATGATGACGCGGCCGTTGGGCGCGAAGGTCGGCCCTTCCACCAAAAAGCTTTCCGACAAGATGCGCTCGCCGGATCCGTCGGGCCGCATGACGCCGATGCCGAAGCTGCCGGTGCCAAGGCGGGTGAATGCGATCAGATCCCCGCGCGGCGACCAGACCGGTGTCGCGTACCGCCCATTGCCGAAGCTGATCCGGCGCGCCCCGCCGCCCGCCGCATCCATGACATAGAGCTGCTGGTCGCCCCCGCGGTCGGAGTTGAACACGATCTGCGACCCATCCGGGCTGTAGCAGGGGCTGGTGTCGATGGCGCCCGAGTTGGTGAGCTGGCGGCCGGACCCGCCGCCCAGCCCGACGCTGATGATGTCGGAGCCCCCGTTGCGCGTCACCGACATGATCACGCTGCCGCCGTCCGGGTGGAACCGCGGCGCGAAGGTGATGCCTTCGTACTCGCCGAGCACCTGCTGGCGCCCCGAGCCGAGGTCGAACAGGTACACCCGCGGCTTGTTGTTGGCGTAGCTCATGAACACGATCTCGTCGCGCGACGGATGGAAGCGCGGAGTCAGCACCAGCCACGTGCCGTCGGTCAGGAAGCGGTTGTTGGCGGTGTCCTGGTCCATGATCGCCAGCCGCTTGGTGCGGCGGTCACGCGGGCCGGTGCCGGCGACGTAGACGACGCGGGTGTCGAAGTAGCCCTTTTCGCCGAGCAGCCGCTCGTAGATGACGTCGCTGATGATGTGGGCGATGCGGCGCCAGTTGGCCTGCGTGGTGGTATAGGCGGTGCCCTGGATTTGCGTGCCGGGCAGCACGTCCCACAGCCGGAACTCGACCCGGACGGCGTTGCCGCCGCCGGCGACGCTGCCGGTGACGAGGGCCTGGGCGCCGGTCGCCTTCCAGGTCGGGAAATTGGGCTGCTCCGCCGGGTTGCCGATGGGGATGGCGCCGCCGATCGGCTTGAATAGCCCACAGCGCGCCAGGTTGTCGGTAATGACGCCGGTGATCTGCGCCGCGAGTTCGGCGCCGGAGAAGGCCGGGATGGCGATCGGGATCGGCTCGGTGCGGGCGCGGTCCACGGTGATGGCGGCGCTTTGGCCCCCGCTTGATCCCCCGCTTGGTTGGGCGGCTTGCTGCGCGAAGGCGGGCGCGGCCAGCAAGGTCGCTGTGCCCGCGAGCACGCCGCGGCGTCCGATGATGTGATCCGTCATGGCATTGTCCCGATCAGGGTTTGAACTCGAAATCAAAAACGTGGATTTGGCCCCTCATCGAAGGTGGTAATGGCAGATTTGAACACTTCGGTGACAGCACTGCCCGGCGAGCAAACTCGGCAAACGCGTGTAGCGGGCTTCCAAGTGGATTTGCAGGATCACTAGGTGCGATATCCGCACGGCGTGCCACGCCCTGTTCGTCTGTGGTGACAATTAGGTGCACTTTAAACTTTTCTACTCCGAGCGCATTGCGGTCAATGTTCCAGCATTCGTGAACTCGATCTCCTATCGCACCTCGTTGCGAGGCATTCAGCGACGTGTTGTCCGTGCCTCTGACACTGCCGCCCTGGGTCGGCGTGCCTGCCGGGGATGGGTTGGCGCGCGCTGTCGGTGCCTCGGTCTGTTGGCGCGCGCTCCTCAACTTACTGATTGCGTTCAATAAAGCTCGGCTATCCGGCACCGGGTTCTTGGTCACGTTCGGCTGCGACGTCTGGCTCGGCGGGCTGGGCGGGGGGGGCACGGGCGGGGGCGGTGTTGGCGGGGGCGGCTTCGGTGGCGTCGGGGGTGGCGGCGGCGGGGGTGGCCGAGGCGCGGGTGGCGGCTCCGGTGTCGGAACCGGCGGGGTCGGCGCGGGTGGCGCTGGCAGCGGCGGAGGTGGCAGTGGCGGAGGCGGCGGTGGTGGCGGCGGGGGTGGCGGTGGCTGCGGCGGAGTGGGCTTGGGCGGCTCCGGCGTCGGCGGCTCCGGCGATGGCTCAGGCGCCACCGTGCTGGCGGGAACGGGGGCGGACACGTCCGACTTCCGCGCCTCCTGCGGCGGTCCCTCGAATTCCACCTGGAACGAAGCGAGCTCCGGCATCTTTTCCGTCGTGCCGCGCGGCACAACGAACAGCAGCATCAGCCCCACCACCAGGTGGAACACGAGTGAAGCCGCGGCGCTACGGCGTAGCAACGGAGACACCGCGGCGGACCTCAGCGGCGTCGCGTGGGCGCCGCGTTCGCCGGAGCGGGGACAGCGGGGGCGGGGACCACGGGAGCGGGCGGCGCGCGGACCGTTGGGGCCTGCGCGCCGCCGTTCGGGGCTTGCGGCCCGCCGGTCTGCTCGGCCAGCAATGCGACCTTGGTGAAGCCGCCCTGGGTGATGGTGCCCATCACCTCGATGATGCGGCCATACGCCACGTCCTTGTCGCCGCGCACGAAGATGCGCTGGTCCGGGTTGTTCTGCGACGCGGCCTGCAGCTTGGCGACCAGTTCGGCCAGGTCCATCCCGGTCTCCTGCAGGTACACCTTCCCATCCGCCCCGATCGAGACCGTCAACGGCTGCGTGTCCTGCGGGATCGGCGCGGCGTTGGTCTTGGGCAGGTCGACGTTCACCCCCGACGTCATCAGCGGCGCCGTCACCATGAACACCACCAGCAGCACCAGCATCACGTCGACCAGCGGCGTCACGTTGATCTCGGCCAGCGGGCGGTAGCGTCCCCTGGCTCCGTTGCGGCCCAGTTGCATGGCCATGATCTAGGCTTTCTCCTCGGATTGGCGGGACAGGATGGCGCCGAACTCGGTCCCGAACCCTTCCATGCGGGAGGCGAAGCGGGACAGGTCGGTGCTGATCTTGTTGTAGGCGATGACGGCGGGGATGGCGGCGACCAGGCCGATGGCGGTGGCGAACAGCGCCTCCGCGATGCCGGGCGCGACGACGGACAGGCTGGTGTTGTGCGCGGCGGCGATGGCCGAGAAGCTGTGCATGATGCCCCAAACCGTGCCGAACAGGCCGATGAAGGGCGCCGTGGACCCGACCGAGGCGAGGAAGATCATCCAGCGCTCCATCCGCTCCATCTCGCGCTGCACCGTCACGGTCATGGCGCGGTCGACGCGGTCCCGCACCCCGCCGCGGCTCATGTCGGCGCCGGCCACGCGGGCGCTGCGCCGCCACTCGCCCATCGCGGCGCCGAACACGGCGGCGACGGGATGGGCGGGCTTGGCGCCTTCCTGGTCGTACAGGTCGTCGAGGCTGCCGCCGGACCAGAACTTGTCCTCGAACACGGTCGCCTGGCGGTTGGCCCGGCGCAGCGTCGCGATCTTCTCGAACACGATTGCCCAGACCCATACGCTGGCCAGGACCAGGATCACCATCACCACCTTGACGACGATGTCCGCCTGCAGGAACAGAGTCAGGATCGACAGGTCGCCTGTCGCGTTCGCTGCCCCGCCTGCACCCAGGTTGGCCGCATCAACCGTCCGATCCACGTCTCACCTCTTCGAAAGCTTGGCGCCAATGCGCCGGAATCCGCGCCGGGCGGCCGTCCGTCCGTCGCACGCACGCCAACTGCACGTCCAGCCGCGCGACCGGCATCGACGCCACCGAGAACGCCTGCCGCATGGTTGCCGTCGCGCCGCCGAGTTCGGTCGGCGTCGTGGTCACCGTCAGCACGTCGTCGAGCCGCGCCGGGCGCAGATAATCCATTTCGACGCGCCGCACCACGAAGATTAACCCTTTCGTGGCTGCGAGGTCCGCAAGCGGCACGCCGTTGGCCCGCAGGAACTCCGTCCGTCCCCGCTCGGCAAACGCCAGGTAGCGCGCGTGATACACGATTCCGCCCGCATCGGTGTCCTCGTAATACATCCGTATGTCCAGTCGGTGCGGCGTCACGGATCGTCGCGGATCAGGTCGAGCAGCGGGGCGGCCGGATGGGGCGGAACGAGGCCGAGGTGACGCCAGCCGGGTTCGCCCAGCATGCGGCCGCGACTGGTGCGCAGCATCAGCCCTTCCTGGATCAAGTAAGGTTCGATGACGTCCTCCAGCGTGTCGCGCGCCTCGGCGAGGGCCGCAGCCAGGGTTTCGACGCCAACGGGGCCGCCGGCGTGATGCTCGGCGATCCGGCGCAGGTAGCGGCGGTCCATCGCGTCCAAGCCCAGCCGGTCCACCTCCAGCCGGGTCAACGACGCGTCCGCCTCCTCGCGCCCGACCGGGCCGCCGCCGGCGACGGCCGCGAAGTCGCGCACCCGGCGCAGCAGCCGGCCGGCGATGCGCGGGGTGCCGCGGGACCGGCGGGCGATCTCCTCGGCGCCCTCCCGGGTCAGGCTGAAGCCGAGCTTCTCGGCGCCGCGCGAGACGATCAGCTGCAGTTCCGCGCGGGTGTAAAAGATCAGCCGCAGCGGGATGCCGAAGCGGTCGCGCAGCGGCGTCGCCAGCAGCCCGGCGCGGGTGGTGGCGCCGACCAGGGTGAACGGCGACAGGTCGATCCGCACGCTGCGCGCGGCCGGCCCCTCGCCGATGATGAGGTCGAGCTGGAAGTCCTCCATCGCCGGGTACAGCACCTCCTCGATGGCGGGCTGCAGGCGGTGGATCTCGTCGATGAACAGCACGTCGCGCGGCTGCAGGTTGGTCAGGATGGCGGCGAGGTCGCCGGCCCGCTGGATCACCGGGCCGGAGGTCGCCCGGAACCCTACCCCCAACTCGCGCGCGACGATCTGCGCCAAGGTGGTCTTGCCCAGGCCCGGCGGCCCGTGCAGCAGCACGTGGTCGAGCGCTTCGGCCCGGCCCCGCGCGGCCTGGATGAAGATCGCCAGGTTCTCCCGGCTCGCCTTCTGGCCGATGAACTCGCTGAGCGTCTGCGGCCGCAGCGAAACCTCGCTGACATCCTCCTCGGCGCGGTCGGGCGAGAGCGTGCGGTCGCTCACCGCGCCAATTCCTTCAGGCTGTCACGGATCACCGCGCCCAGCGCGCCGCCCTCCCCCAGCCGCTCCATCACGCGCGCCACCACCGGCAGCGCCTCCGCCCGGCGGTAGCCGAGATTGCCGAGCGCCGACAATGCATCTCCTTCGATGCCGCCAGTCGGCACGATCGCGCCGGTGAAGCCGCCATCGGTCGGCATCGCGGCGGCCTTGTCGCGCAGTTCCGACAGCAGCCGGATGGCGAGCTTGGCGCCGACGCCGGGCGCACGGGTCAGGCTGGCGCGGTCCCCCGCCGCGATCGCGCCCACCAGGTCGCGCGGGGACAGCGCCGACAAGATATTCAGCGCGACCTTGGCGCCGACGCCCTGCACCGTGGTCAGCAGCCGGAACCAGTCGCGTTCCGACGGCTCCGCGAAGCCGAACAGGGTGATCGCATCCTCGCGCACCTGGGTCTCGACCAGCAGCCGCGCGACCGTCGGCGGCTGCGGCAGGGCGGACAGGGTGCGGGTGCTGGCGTGCACGAGATAGCCGACGCCGCCGACATCGACGATGCAGCGGCCTTCCTCCAGCGAGTCGACCCGGCCGGTCAGCAGCGCGATCACGCCATCCGCGTCCCGGCCAGCACGCGCAACCGGGTGGACCGGTGGTGGGCGTGGCAGATCGCCACCGCCAGCGCGTCCGACGCGTCGGCGCGGCGGAGCGTGGCGCCGGGCAGCAGGCGGCGCACCATGGCGGCGACCTGCTCCTTGCTCGCGCCACCGGTTCCCACCACCGCTTTCTTGACCGCCAGGGCGCCGTATTCCAGCACCGGAATCCCGGTCAGCGCAGGCGCCAACAGGCAAACGCCGCGGGCGTAGCCAAGCTTCAAGGTCGCCGTGCCGTTGCGATTGACGTAGGTCTCCTCCACCGCCGCCTCATCAGGGTAATGCTGCACGAACAACGCGGTAAGCGCGTCGTGCAGGAACTTCAGCCGCTGCGGCACGCTCGCGTCGCCGTCGGTCGCGATCACGCCGTCGGCGATATAGCGCAACCGATTGCCGTCCGACTCGACCATGCCCCAGCCGGTGAAGCGCAGCCCGGGGTCGATGCCGAGCAGGCGCGTCAAGCCGACAGCCGCTGCAGGACCGCGTCGGGGATATCGAAATTGGCGGTCACGTTCTGCACGTCGTCGTTCTCCTCCAACGCGTCGATCAGCTTCAGCAGCCCGGCGGCGCGCTCCTCGTCCAACGTCACCACCATGGTCGGCCGCCAGTCGAGCTTGGCGCTTTCCGGTTCCCCGAACCGCGCCTCCAACGCGTCGCGGATGGCAAAGAAGCTGTCGGGAGCGGTGATGACCTCGTGCCCGTCCGCGTCGGTCGCGACATCCTCGGCGCCGGCGTCGATGGCGGCTTCCAGCATGTCGTCGGCGCTGCCGGCTCGCGAAGGATAGCGGACCACGCCGAGTCGGTTGAACAGGAAGCTGACCGAGTTCGTTTCGCCGAGCGAGCCGCCGTGCTTGGAGAAAGCGCTGCGGACGTCGCTGGCAGTGCGGTTGCGGTTGTCGGTCAGCGCCTCGATGATGACGGCGACGCCAGCCGGGCCGTAGCCCTCGTAGCGCACTTCGGCGTAGTCCTCGCCGCCGGCCATCCCGGACGCCTTCTTGATCGCGCGGTCCACCGTGTCCTTGGGCATGTTGGCGATCCGCGCGGCGGTGACGGCGGCGCGCAGCCGGGGGTTGGCAGCCGGGTCGGGCAGGCCGGCGCGGGCGGAAACGGTGATCTCGCGGATGATCTTGGCGAACTGCCGGGCGCGCCGCGCGTCCTGCACGCCCTTGCGGTGCATGATGTTCTTGAATTGGGAATGTCCGGCCATCGCCGCGGTCTCGGTCTGCTGTGGGGAACGGCGCTTGTATCAGCGGCGGCGTCGCGGGCCAAACCCCGTCGATGTTTGGAGCAGCGCCGTACCACAAACCAATCCGGATGGTGTATGACGCTTAGCACCACCCAGACACAACGTTATCCTATCGAGTTAAAAGCTCCGGAGCGGGACATGAGCGACCAGCCTGAAAACATAATGTTGGTACTCCTGCGGCGCCTCGACACCAAGATGGACCGAGTGCTTGAGGAAATTCAGGATCTCAAACCCCGCATGACAACCGTCGGACTCCAGTTGAGCCGGCAGGTTTCAGCCGGATCGAGCCACTACGTCGGCTTGGCGGCGCGGCTCGACCGCCTCGCCGGCACCTTTCCCGCCTAGCAGCACTCCTACCGACCCGGCATCGCCTGCGCCAGCCGGCCGCCGACGCGCACCGGCTCGGCCCGCAGCGCCAGCCCGGTCGCGTCGTCAGTTTCCACGAACAGGCCGCACACCGTCGCCTCGCCCTCCGCCGGGGCCAGGCGCTCACCAGGCATCTTGCGCCAGAACCGCGTGGCGGCGCCCTCCTTCGACATGCCGATCACGCTGTCGTAGTCGCCGCACATCCCGGCGTCGGACTGGTAGGCAGTGCCGCCGGGGAGCACCTGGTAGTCGGAGGTCGGCACATGGGTGTGGGTGCCGACCACCAGCGACATCTGGCCGTCGAACGAGTGCGCGTAGGCGAGCTTCTCGCTGGTCGCTTCGGCGTGGAAATCGGCGACGATGGCCTGCACCGTGCCCAGCCGGTAGCGACTCAGCAGCTCCGCGGTGCCGCGGAACGGGCAGTCCAGCGGGTCCATGAACAGCCGCCCCATTGCGTTCAGCACCAGCGCGCGGCGTCCGCCGGGAACGTCGACCACCACGAACCCGGCGCCTGGCGTGCCCGGCGGGAAGTTCAGCGGGCGCAACAGGCGGGGCTGCTGGGCGATGTAGCCGATCGCCTCCTTGCGGTCCCAGGCGTGGTTGCCGAGCGTGATCACGTCGGCCCCCGCGGCGAACAGGGCGGCAGCCATGTCGGGCGCGATGCCGAAGCCGTGGCTGGCGTTCTCGCCGTTCACCACGGCGAGGTCGATGTCAAGCTCGGCCCGCAACCGCGGCAGGGCGGCAGCGGCGGCCTCCCGCCCGCTGCGGCCCACGGTGTCCCCGAGAAAGAGTATTCGCATGTCGTCAGATCCTGATCACACCGCGTTCGGTCGCGATGGCATGGAGCGCAATATCGGTCGCGCCAGCCGGAACGCACCCCATCTCCTGCGCGGCAAAGGCGCAGCCGACGGTGCGGGCGCCGGGCAGTGCCGCCAGCGTCCGGTCGTAGTATCCGGCACCGTAGCCGAGGCGACGACCGCAGCGGTCGAACGCAAGAAGCGGCACGAACAACAGGTCAGGCACTCGTTCCGGCCCTTCGGGGTGTTGCGTGCCGAACCGCCCGGGGACCAGGATCGCCCCGGGAGTCCAGTGGCGGAACGCGAGTGGCTGGCCACGGCGCGGCGTGACCGGCAAGCAGACAGGATGGCCACGTCCGGCCAGCGCCAGCAGAAGCGGCCGGATGTCGATTTCCCGATCCAGCGGCCAGAATCCAGCGATCACCCGACCCGGCGTCACCTCGAGCGACGCGAGCACGTGCCCGGCCAGGCGCATCCCCCACCGCGGATCGCGCGTCGCACGAGCACCTGCCGCGCTGGCGCGAGCCACGGACTTTGCGTCGGAAAGGGATAGTTGCGGAGCCACCATGGCCGTTGATGCTATCATCCTCCCGAACCTGCGTTTGCAGGTGGGCACCAGGTACCGTGACCAGGATCACGACAGCGCCAGTTCCCGAGGAGAATGCTTATCGGTCCGAGGGATGAGTGACCTGACGAACCCAGCAGCCCCGCAACACCTATTTAGGCTTGATCGAGGGTGGTTGCAATGTCCTCGGCTTTGGCGGCCAGACGCGACAAACGGCGGCTCGCCTTCAAATCCGGCTTGGCCGCGCCCGACCCGGCGTCGGACACCGCCGCCCGCAGCGCCGCGACCTCGATCTGGAGGTCGTGCAACTGATCGGCCATCAGCAGCGCGGCGAGCACCAGCAGGCGCGCCTCCCCGCTCGAGCCGCCGATCGATTTGATGCCTTCGATCCGTTGTTCGACCTGCCGCGCCATAGACAGCAGGTGCGGCTCCTGCCCATCATCGCAGCTGACCGTATAGGCATAACCGTTGATCTTGACCGTGACCTGCGCCATCGGGCTCTCCTTCAGGCTTGGTGTTCGGCGAGGGCTTCGCGCAGGTGCAGGATGAGCGCGTCCAACCGTGTCGCGACATCGGCCGTCACATCCTCGACCGGCGGGGCGCCGGCTTCGGCCGCGACGCTCGCGGACTCGGCGGCGTGCTCCGCGATGCGTTCCAATGCCGCTTCCAGCCGGGCGAGCGCGTCGGCCGGGTCGTCCTGTTCCGCCATGTCGACTCCGCCGTCCTTCCAATCCAGGTTAACACAAAGCGCGCAGTGGCTTGAACGTCAAGCATGAAGCGTCCCCCCGCTGTCACGATCCATGGCCTGGAGATGGCGCGGCAGGCCCTCGCACCCGGCCTGCCAGTCACCTTGCTGTCCGGTCCCGGCGCTGCGACCTACGCCGGGTGCGGATGGTGGCGGGCGGTGGTGGCGATGGCGGGGCATACCGGTCCGGACGTGCTGGATTGCGGCGATGCGGCGGGGCGTGCGCTGGAAGCCTTGCGCGCGGGCTGCAAATGGCTGGTGCTCGACGGCGGCTGCCCGGCCTACCCACGGGTGGCGGAGCGGGCGGCCTTGCAAGGCGCCTGCCTGCTCCCGTCCCGTCCCGCGTCGCTGGATTTAGCGACGCATGGCGCGCTTCGGCGGCTTCATCTTTGGTTGTCGTCGGACACCTGCGAGTGACAGCCGGGCCGCCATCGGCTAAGCCGCGCCCAGCGTCTCCTCCGGCAAGGAACCCATCATGCACATCACCGAACCCGTCAAGAAGATCCTCGACAACTACGAGAGCGACAATCCTGGGACGAAGACCAACCTCGCCCGCATCCTGATGGCGGGCAAGCTCGGCGGCACCGGCAAGCTCGTGATCCTGCCGGTGGACCAGGGCTTCGAGCACGGCCCGGCCCGCAGCTTCGCCGCCAACCCGCCCGCCTACGACCCGCACTACCATTTCCAGCTCGCCAGCGAGGCCGGGCTGAACGCGTTCGCCGCCCCGCTCGGCATGATCGAGTGCGGGGCCGACACCTTCGCCGGCGCGATCCCGACCATCCTGAAGGTGAACAGCAGCAACAGCCTGGCCACCGAAAAGGACCAGGCGGTGACGGGCGGCGTCGCCGACGCGCTGCGCCTGGGCTGCTCGGCCATCGGCTTCACGATCTATCCGGGCAGCGAATACGCGTTCAAGCAGATGGACGAACTGCGGGAGCTGGCGCTGGAGGCGAAGTCCGCCGGGCTGGCGGTGGTGGTCTGGAGCTACCCGCGCGGCCCCGAGCTGGACAAGGCGGCCGAGACCGCGTTCGACATCTGCGCCTACGCGGCCCACATGGCGGCGCTCATGGGCGCGCACATCATCAAGGTGAAGCCGCCCTCCGAGGTGCTGAGCCTGCCGGCCGCCAAGAAGGTGTACGAGGAGCAGCACATCGACAGCTCCACCATGGCCAAGCGGGTCGCGCACGTCGTGCAGTGCTGCTTCAACGGCCGCCGGATCGTGATCTTCTCCGGCGGCGAGCACGGCGAGACGGACGCGCTGCTGACCATCATCCGCGGCCTGCGCGACGGCGGGGCGAGCGGCAGCATCATCGGGCGCAACAGCTTCCAGCGCCCGAAGGCCGAGGCGCTGGCGCTGCTGAACACGGTCATCGAGATCTTCCAGGGCCGCGCCTAGCTTGTCCGACGATGCGGGCGGCTGCCGCCTTTATTTGGTCACGCCGCCCGCGCTCGATCCATACGCGTTCCGCCACGTGCTGGCCAAGGCGCTCGACGCCGGCGACGTGGCGGCGGTGCAGTTGCGCTTGAAAGACGCCAGCGACGACGATGTGCGGGAGGCGATGGACATGCTGCGCCCGGTCGCACAGTCCCGCGGCGTGGCGTTCCTGTTGAACGATCGTCCGGACATCGCCAAGCAAGGCGGCTGCGACGGCGCCCATGTCGGCCAGACGGACATGGGCGCGGCACAGGCCCGCAAGCTGCTCGGGCCCGACTTGATGCTCGGCGTCACCTGCCATGCCAGCCGGGACCTGGCGATGGATGCGGGCGACGCCGGGGCCGACTACGTGGCGTTCGGCGCGTTCTTCCCGTCCGCCACGAAGGCGCCGCCGGCGATGGCGGAGGTCGAGATCGTCGAATGGTGGTCGTCGATGATGGAGCTGCCGTGCGTCGCGATCGGCGGGATCACGCCGGAAAACTGCGCGCCCCTGGTGAAAGCCGGCGCCGACTTCCTGGCGGTGTCTGCTGCCGTCTGGGGCCACCCCGGCGGCGGCGAAGCTGGCGTCCGGGCGTTCGAACAAGCAATCGCCAACGCCGGCTAGTTGGCAACCACCCTAGCTGCAGTCATTCCCACGCAACGTCCAAGCCTGCACCCGGCCGCCGTTCAACTCGAACGTCGTCGCGCAGCCACGCTCGACGATCTCCTCTGGAAAGCTGGTGCCGAAACCCAAGCCGCCAAAACGGTTGAAGCCGCCGAAACCGAAGCCGGCGTAGCCACCGCCGAAACCAGGGACAACGTCCAGCCGACGGTCCTCGTAGGCGAGGAAACGGCGTCCGTCCGTTTCGATCGTACGGGTGGGCACGCCCAGGGTGCGGACCAGGTCGGCCTCCGACTGGCCGATCAAAGCGTTCGCTTGGGCGCGACGCGCAGCCCCTCCGTCGGTGCACCCGCCGAGCAGCGCCAGGATGATCAAGCAGGCGTATCGCATTCCAGCTATAAAGGCGCGCTTATCCCGGGTTCAACTCGGCAGCCATAACACCTGGTCGATCCGCTGCGCCCCGCTCGCGATCATCGCCAGCCGGTCGAAACCGAGCGCGATCCCGCACCCGGCGGGCATCCCGTGCGCCATCGCCGCCAGGAAATCCTCGTCGAGCTCCCAGTCGGGTCCATACAGCGCATGCCGGCGGGCGCGGTCCTGGGTGAACCGCGCGCGCTGCTCATCCGCGTCGGTCACCTCCTCGAAGGCGTTGGCGAGCTCCATGCCGCAGACGAACAGCTCGAAACGCAACGCCACCCGCGGGTCGGCCGGGTCGCGCCGGGCGAGTGCCGCCTGCTCGGCGGGCCAGTGCGTCAGGAAGGTGGGGTGGTCGCGCCCGATTCCGGGTTCGACGCGCGCGAGCAGCAGGCGGAAGAACAAGTCCTCCCACGTCTCGCCGGCGCGGAGCCGCTCGCCCGCCGCGTGGGCCAGCGCGGCGGCGTCCCCGGCGGTGCCCAGCAGGTCGGCGTCGAACGCGGCGAACGCGTCGGACAGGGATAGGCGGTCGAACCGGCCGAGGTCGGTCGTGACTCCGCGGCTGGTGACAACGGGGGGCAGCACGGCGCGCAGGAACGCCGCCACTTCGTCCATCAACTCGGCCAACCCGACGCCGGGCCGGTACCATTCCAGCATCGTGAACTCGGCCGCGTGGGTGTCGCTGCCCTCCCCGTTTCGCCAAACGCGGGCGAGCTGGAAGATCGGCCCGGCCCCGCCCGCCAGCAGCCGCTTCATGGCGAATTCCGGGCTGGTGTGCAGCCACAGCTTGGTGCGCCCGCCTGCGGTGTCGATCCGCTCGGTGGCGAACGCGGCCAGGTGCACCTCCTCGCCGGGCGCCGGGACGGCGTAGGGCGTCTCGACTTCGGTGTAGCCACGGGCGGCGAAGAAGGCGCGGGTCGCCTGCGTCAGCAGCGCGCGCCGGCGCAGGAACGGCAGGCGGGCGGCGAGGCTGTGGGGATGCCACTCAGGGACCAGGGCAGGTTGCGGCATTGCGGTCTCCGGACTACACGGCACGGACCATGCCGGACGGCGCACTCCCTGCCCATACGATCCGCGACGCCGCCGGGCTGATCGCCGCGGGGCTGGCGCCCGACTCAGCCCGCGCGGCGCTGGAGGCGGTGGGCGAGCGCTACGCCGTCGCGATCCCCCCTGCCCTGCACGCGCTGATCGAAACGCCCGACGACCCGATCGGGCGTCAGTTCATCCCCGACCCGGCGGAGCTCACGACCGCGCCGCATGAACTGTCGGACCCGATCGGCGACGACGCACACTCCCCGGTGAAGGGCATCGTGCACCGCTACCCCGACCGCGCGCTGCTGAAACCCCTGCTGATCTGCCCGGTGTACTGCCGATTCTGCTTCCGCCGCGAGCATGTCGGCCCCGGCGGCGGGCTGCTGTCCGACGCCGAACTTGCCGCGGCCTACGCGTGGCTGCGCGCCCACACAGAGGTGCGCGAGGTCATCCTCACCGGCGGCGACCCGCTGATGCTGTCGCCCCGCCGCCTCCGCGCCATCCTGGACGCGTTGGACGCCATCCCGCACGTCGAGACGCTCCGCATCCACACCCGCGTGCCCGTCGCCGACCCGGCGCGCGTCGACGCCGCCTGCCTCGCCACCGCCAAGCCGCTCTGGCTCGTGGTCCACGCCAACCATGCGCGTGAGTTCACGCCTGCCGCCCGCGACGCGCTGCGCCGGGTGCAGCGCGAGGGCGTGCCGGTGCTGGGCCAGTCGGTGCTGCTGCGCGGCGTGAACGACAGCGCCGACGCGTTGGAAGCACTGTTCCGCGCCATGCTCGCCGCCCGGGTGAAGCCGTACTACCTCCATCAGCTCGACCCGGCCCCCGGCGCCGCGCGCTTCCACGTGCCGATCGCCGAGGGCCGCCGCCTGCTCGCCAGCCTGCGCGGGCGGGTGACGGGCCTGGCCTGGCCGACCTACGTGCTGGACATTCCCGGCGGCCACGGCAAGGTCCCGCTCGGGCCGGATTATCTCGACGGAGCAGCCGTGCGTGACCCGTGGGGCGGCCGCCACATGCTTGCGGGTGCGGACGGAGCGGGCTAGAAGCCGCGGTTCCCAATCCCCGCAAGAGTTTCGACGATGAAGCAGCAGGCCAACCTCATCCGTGCCGGCCAGGTGATCGAGCATGACGGCCGCCGCTGGACCGTGCTGAAGCAGCAGATCATCACGCCGGGCAAAGGCGGCGCGTTCATCCAGGTCGAGATGCGGGACATGAGGACCGGCAACAAGACCAACGAGCGCTGGCGCACCGCCGACACGGTGGAGCGGCTGATGACCGACAACAAGGACTACACCTACTCCTACACGGACGGCGACAACATCGTGCTGATGGACCCGGAAACGTTCGAGCAGGCGATGATCCCGCTGCTGCTGCTGGGCGACCAGGCGGCGTTCCTGCAGGACAACATGGCGGTGATCGTCGACCTGGTCGAAGGCGACGCGGTCGGCATCCACCTGCCCGCCACCGTCGTGCTGCAGATCGCCGAGGCCGACCCGGTGGTGAAGGGGCAGACCGCCGCGTCGTCGTACAAGCCGGCCGTGCTGTCCAACGGCGTGAAGACGCTGGTGCCGCCGTTCATCGAAGCCGGCGAGCGCATCGTCGTGAAAACCGAGGACGCCAGCTACGTGGAGCGCGCGAAGGGCTGATCCGATGGCGCTCCAGCTTTCCCCCCATATGACGGTGATGCAGAACGCAGCGCAAAAGGCAGCGCGGCGGCTGCTGCGCGACTTCGCCGAGGTCGAGCAATTGCAAGTCAGCGTGAAGGGTCCCGGCGATTTCGTCAGCCAGGCCGACATGCGCTCCGAGCAGATCCTGCGCGATGAGCTGGGCAAGGCCCGCCCCGGCTACGCCTTCCTGCTGGAGGAGAGCGGGGCGCAGGGCAGCGCCAACTGGTCGTGGCGGTGGGTGGTGGACCCGCTGGACGGCACCACCAACTACCTGCACGGCATCCCGCACTGGGCCATCAGCATCGCGCTGGAGAAGCGGACCGACACCGGGTCGGAGATCGTCGCCGGGCTCGTGTACAACCCGGTGAACGACGAGATGTTCTGGGGCGAGAAGGGCGTCGGCGCCTACTTGAACGAGCGCCGCCTGCGGGTGTCCGGCCGCCGCGAGATCAAGGATTCGCTGTTTGCCACCGGCATCCCGTTCGCCGCCGTCTCCGCCAGCCGCCGCCTGGCCTTCGCCCGCACGTTGGGCGTGCTGATGCCGCAGGTCGCCGGCATCCGTCGCTTCGGGGCGGCGGCGCTCGACCTCGCCTGGGTCGCGGCGGGACGCTACGACGGTTATTGGGAGCTGGGGCCGAAGCTGTGGGACGTGGCGGCCGGGCTGGTGATCGTGCGCGAGGCCGGCGGCTACGTGACCAATGCCGCCGGGGGCGAACTGGCGCTGACCGACAGCGTGGACGTGGTCGCCGCCAACCCGCATCTGCACGCGCGGCTGCTGGAGGTGGT
>JAABUX010002965.1_pt1 | contig 23136 bp, 26 predicted proteins | sample 5561851 | NCBI WGS metagenome assembly JAABUX01 (sample SAMN10711883, study PRJNA513361) | rock metagenome | isolation source: Antarctica rocks | place: Antarctica: Victoria Land, Richard Nunatak red sandstone | collected 2016-01-03 | reverse complement strand
TATCCGGGCCAGGCGATCAAGCACCCGCCACGGCGTGTCGCCAGCCGTCACCACGCCAGCCGCCGAACCCGCGGAGCTGCCTGTCATAGATGCAGGTCAGCCACTCATCCTTGGTGAATAGCTACGCTCAGCCAGCCCAACGTCAGCCACCTCATCCCCGGCCCGAGGCATGTTGAAATTGCCTTCAGTCTCCTGCGCAGTGTCGGGACGGGCGGAAACCTTACGACAGACATTCAGCTAGCCGCATTCGCGTTCGAATACGACGCGGACATGATTTCAAACGACACCGATTTCGCCCGCTTTCCCGGCCTGCGCTGGCGCAACCCGCTGGCCTGATCGCCGCACCTCATTTCGGCCCCGTGAGCTGGGCAGACGTACCGGGAGCAGGTCGCCTTCGAGCAGGACTTCGCGGTGCGCATGTTGGTACGCTAGGACTGAGCGAAATGCTCCGGGAGCAGCGCGCCCTTTCGGGATGGGCCGCCGGCACGCTTAACGTGTGACCGACCACGCGCTGACCCTGGATGCGTTGGGCTTGTCGACGCCGGGCCAATACTGACCCTCAGCTGCTGCTTGGGTTCCAGTGCTTGTCGCAACGCACCTGTTAGATGAGGGGCGTGTTGATGGCGAGACGTGGGCGGAAGAGGCAGCGGGACGCGGAGTCCTCTACTGGCAGCTGCTGCTGTCCGGCACTGGGACTGTGGAAGCGTGCAAGGCGGTGGGGATCGGCCGGAAGACGGGATACCGGTGGCGGGCGGAGAACGGTGGCGTTGCCCCGGTCCGGCTGGTTGAGGCGGCACGCTCAGGCCGGTATCTGTCGCTGCTGGACCGGCAGCGGATCGCAACCCTGCACAGCCAGGGCCTGGGGGTCCGGGAGATCGCGGGCCGGCTGGGGCGGGCGCCCTCGACGGTCAGCCGGGAGCTGCGCCGCAATATGCGCCCGCATGACCGTGGCATTTATGACGGGGACCTGGCGCAGGCCCGGGCCCGGGAACGGTCCCGCCGCGCCCGCCTGATCGCCGATTCTGCTGCTGCGGGCCGAGGTGACGGAGAAGCTCGAGCTCGAGTGGAGCCCCGAGCAGATCGCCGCGCACCTGCGGGCAGCTTTCCCGGACCAGCCGAGCTGGCATGTGTGCCATGAGACGATCTACCAGGCGCTCTATCACGGCGGGAAAGGCGGTCTGAGCAGGAAACTCACCGCCCGGCTGCGCACCGGGCGGCCGCTGCGCAAACGCCGCCGCCAACCGTGTGAACGGCAGATCCGGTTCATCGCCCCGGCCCTGCTCATCGAGCACCGTCCCGCGGCCGCGCTGGGCCGGACCCGGATCGGGGACTGGGAAGGGGGCTTGATCACCGGCCGGATGAACCAGTCCGCGATTGCCACCCTGGTGGACCGCACCAGCCGTTACGTCCGCCTGGTGCACCTGCCCACTGACCATGGTGCTGACGCGGTCCGTGACGGCCTGGCTGCCTGGCTCGCCGCCCTGCCGGCTGTTGCCCGGCGGACGCTGACCTGGGATCAGGGCTCGGAAATGGCCTGCCACGGCGAGCTGGCACCGTACCTGAGCGAGGGGGTGTTCTTCGCCCATCCCGCCAGTCCCTGGCAGCGCGGCTCGAACGAGAACATGAATGGGCTGCTGCGGCAGTACTTCCCCAAGCGCACCGACCTGTCCGTCCACACCGCCGCGGACCTCGCGCCGTCCAGGAACGGCTCAATAACCGGCCCCGCAAGACCCTCGGCTGGCAAACACCAGCACAGATCTTCAGCCGCCACCTGACATCATGAGGCTGTCAGCGTTGCGACGACCGCTTGAATCCGCCCTGGAACCCAAGCAGCACCAAGGGGTCAACTTTGGCCCGGCGTTGACAACACGACCGCCGCACGGAGATCTTTGGTGTCGCGCGGAAGTGTCGGGCGCATCGGATCGCAGTGTTCGGAAATCTGGGGAAGGGAAGGCTTGGACCCGAGCGTCCGCTGCGTCTCGCAGCGAAGGGGCATCGGTCGGCTGGCCGATATCAACGCCGAGGACGATGAGGGGCTGGGCTGCCGGTCCTAGAGATGCCCGTGATCCTGTCCAGACCGGGGTACTGACGGGTGGCTCCCGCAGATGTCGGCCGAGGTCGGCGGGCGCCGCTGCCAGGTATTGCCGTCTATGTTTACGTGGCTGTATCATTGTGTATATGAAGACGATGATCGACTTGAACGATGAGGCGCTGGAACTGGCTTCCAAAGAGCTGGGAACCACGACGAAAAAGGACACTGTGAACGCGGCGCTGGACTTCGTGGCCAGTAGGCGCCGGCGTATAGATCAGCTGCTTGATGACCCGTATGCGCTCGGAGTGGGTCCTGATATCGCGGATGGGGAGGTCATGCGGCAGGCTCGACGGTGAGGGTGCCAGCTGGTCCGGGCCAGTTCTACCTGATCGACACTTCCGCCCAGGCCAAGTTCCGCCATCCTGCGGTGCGCAAAGTCATAGCGGGACTCATCGCGGACCGTGCCGCTGCTACCTGCGTTACCGTCGATCTGGAAGCTGGTTACTCCGGCCGTAACCTTGCCGATGTCCGGGTTATCGCGGAACGACGTAAGAGCCTCTATGCCGTGCTGCCGATGACCGAGGTAATCGCCGAGCGCGCCCGGGACGTCCAGGTCCGGATGGCCGCCCGCGGGCATCACCGGGCAGCAGGCGTCATCGACCTGATCACGGCAGCTGTCGCTGAGCACTACGGTGCTGTCGTCCTCCACTACGACGCCGACTTCGAGTACATCTCTATGGTCACCGGCCAGCCCCAGACCTGGATCGCGCCACGCGGCAGCCTGGCCTGATCCGGCGGCTCTCAGATCAGGCGTAGCCTCGCGGGGGAAGTCAAGAGAAAGGACCGCTGACGGGCATGGCCATCGTTCACAAGACCACGCTGATCCTGGGCAAGCTGGAGTTCCTGGCTTCCTGGCTGCCCGCTCAGCCGTGGTACCTCAGTCCGGGGAACTCGCCGGAATTGACCAAGGCCGGCGGGTTCCGGATCGACGATCCGGCGGGGGAGGTGGAAATCGAGTTCTTTGTTCGTCACTGATGGCTCGGGGGAACGAGCAACCATTTACCAGGTGCCGCTTACCTACCGGGAGCGCATGCGCTAGTGCCGGTGCCGGCCTGATCGGAACGGCCGCCGCTGGGTTTACGACGGAACCCATGATCCCGTCCTCGTCGCGCAATTGGTCGCGCTCATCCAGGGCGAGTCGGAAAGCCAGGCACAGAGCCTAAGCAACACGCCAGATCGGACGGTGATCAGCCAGCCCGTAACGAACGGTCACCTGGAAGTGCTCGATTCAGCGATAGCGGCTAACGGGCTGGAGAGCACCGATCTGCGCATCACTGTGGCCGACGCGCACGGCACCCGAGGTGACGACCTCATGGTGCGGGTCATTTGGATACTCCAGCACGATAACGACGGCAAAGTGCGCGATGGGGGACACGGGTACGTCTCCGCCGCCTGGCGGCTCCCTGATAGCACGCTGGTCCGCGGCCTCCTTGCCACTGCTCAGTGACGCCGCTTTACGCGACCCTGGGAGACCGTGACCTGCTAGGGCGTACCGGAAGCGGGTCACCTTCCAGCAGGACTACGCGGTTCGCATGCTGGTACGTTCGGACCACCCATTCTGAGTCGCCAGGAGCTCCTCCCACTCCTCGTCACTACCCCTGACTCCTTCACTCTCGCCACCAGGCACGACCGAGCGGCACCCTCGTGATTCGACTTATAAAGGGCGAAGCTGGCGGCGAGTGGCGGGACGGTTCCCGGCCAAGCCGCTAGCGATCGTAGACCTGACTGCGGTGGCCGATCTGGATGACCAGTACCACTAGTACTGCAGCCGCCATTCGCTAGCTGACCAGCGGATTCAGGGTTATCTCGGCGTCTCTGGCCAGTCGCGTGCGCTGGTGAAACCATCGTGACCGGGCCTGATGGCGGTGGATTCAGAGGCACCAGTGAATGGCGCGGCTGTGCGGTTCGGGGCTGTCGGCTCCGCATCCTTTAAGCGCGCGGTCAGCGGATCTGCCGGATGCGCCCGCCGGTTCCCCATGCGTGGTCGGCGGTCCAGACGTCGGCATTTAGCCGCTCGCCGAGCGCCAGGCACAGCCGGTCCGCCAGCGAGAGTTCTTGGCCCTGGACCCACCGGCCGGCCGCCGATTCCGCGTCGGCGATCGTCACGGGCTCGACCCGCATCCCGTAGCTGTCCAGGAGCGACCGGGACAGGTCCCAGTTGCGGCGGCGCGCGCGGATCTTCTGCGCAACCTCTGACCAGTTGGCCGCGCTGCAGGCACCGCCGTCCTGGAGCGCCTTCTCGACCGGAGCTGCCCCGCCTTCACCCTGCAGAAAGGTGAGCAGGGCAGACGCGTCGAAGACGTTCACGGCGCGTCTTCGACGATAGCCGCCGCCCGGCGCTCGGCGAGGAGCTCAGCTACCAGGTCCAGGCCAGTGAGATCTGCCCGCACGAGCTGCCGGAGCTGCGGACGGGTCAGAAGGACCAGCCCGGTCTGGGTCTCCAGCAGGACAAGCGCTGTGCCCTCGGTGAGCCCGGCCCGCTCTCTCAGGTCGGCCGGTATGACCAGCCGCCCCCGGTCGCCCATATGTATTTGATGAGTCCCGCTCATAACCCTAGTCTACCACTCGAATTTGTTAATGGTATGGCAAGTCAGAGTGTGGGACGACAACGCCTTCCTCCCATATGGGTGGTCACGGAGCTCCAGAACGTGGAAGCGACCACCGAGCGTGACGTCAGAGCGCGCGTTAATTTCAGGTCTCGCCGACGGTCGTGTTGCCTGCGGGCCGCTTCGCGGCGGCTGAATGGCTGACCTGAGGATGGTCGGGCCAGGTGACGGCATACCGCGGGTCGCGGCCTGCGTGAGTACGGGCGAACCGGAGCAGTTCCCGGACGATCCCGGCGTTCCCCATGGCCCAGCCGGTCCGTGGCGCCATGGTGCTGGGGGCGACGCGGTGCTCGTAGTTCGACCAGTGCACCCCGGCGGAGTTGGCCGTCGCACGTTTCCCGAGATCGTCGACGAGTACAGCCGCGGAATCGAGGCCGCCGCCGCTTTCTGCCGCGCGGTCACAGGCCAGCGCGAGAATTCCGGCGGTCCCGCAGCATCGCCCGTTGTTGTCCCAGAAACCAGGCTTGATCCGCCGGGGCAAGCCAGACTCGACGACGGTGTGCCAGCAACGATCCTCCAGCGCCGGCCAGCGCGGATCGGCCGTGAGCTGGTGCAGCAGGCGAAACACCTGCGCGTCGCCGGCTGGCCCGTGGCACCAGCGTAGCTGTACCGCTGGATCCGGGCCGGATCTTGTTGCGGATCGGAGTGCGGGACCAGGAATCCGGACGGCCCCGCCTCGTTGCGTGCGACCACATCGTTGACGCCCGCCAGCGCGAGATCCATCAGGTCGGTCCGGCCGGCCGCTTGCGCCGTCGCCGCCAGTGCGTAGGCGACGCCGAGCGTGCCATGCGAGATGTGATGCCGTCGGGTTTCCAGTCCCTCGCGGTTCTCCCACGTGACTCCGGCCGGGGTGACCTCAACAGCACGCAGATATGGCGTGACGGCCATTTCCGCCAGCTCGACGTCGCCCAGACCCAGCGCACCAAGGGCGATGCCGGCGTTTCCGCCGAGCAATTCAAACTGCGGTCCCCACCGCTCGCCGTCAAACGACGCTTTGACACGCGCGAGCGCGCCTCCCGCGGCACGTCCTGCATCCAGGTCGCCCAGCTGCCCGGCCACCGCCTGGAGTGCCACCGCCATTCCGGTCAGGCCGAAGTACAGCGAGCTCAGCTCCCACCCCGCGACAGCCGAGGCGATCGCCCGTGAGCCGCGGATGGCAGCATCGGCATACCGGACGTCGCCGAAGTGGCGATACGCCTCCAGCAACGTGATGACGATGCCCGCCGCACCGCTGTACAAGGTGGGGTCGACTTCGGCGTCGTCGGTGTGACCGGTCCAGACCAGACCTCCCTGCATCTGGCCTGCGACCCCCAGCAGCCAGTCCAGCCCGCCCGCCGCCAGCGTCTCGGCGTCAGCGCCGGTTGCGGTCATGCCTGCAAGCGTGCCATAACCGATCTGCACCACATGCCAGGAGAGGCAGATGTCCGCGTGGCTCACCCTGGGTGACAGTGACAGCCCGCATTCGGCCCAACGGGATACGCCAGCGGCAAAGTCCAGTGAACGCCAATTCACCAGGTTCCGGGCACCGGCGGTTGTAAAGTTTCGGCTGCTTATGGTTGCGCCCGGGGTTCCGCGTCGTCCCGCTACGAACAGGGGCCGGCGGCCTGGACCGAGCGGCGCAGGGCCAGCGCTATCCGGCCCCGGGATCTCGCAGGACAACAACCTCCTGGGCTTCTGTCGGGCTGGCTGCCATCCGGCAGGCGCAGATCGAAGGGTCCTCAATGATCTACCGTTATCCGCCGCGCCGAGGGGCCAGGTCATCGGGGGACCTGCGGTGACCCCGCTCTGGCGCGCCGTCATCCTGGTGGTCGCCGGGATCGTCGCCGGACTGGTCGGAACAGCCGGAGGCATTACCTCACTGGTGTCGTATCCGGCGCTGCTGACGGTGGGAGTCCCGGCTCTGCCGGCCAACGTCACCAACATCGTCGCCCTGGTGGCCTGCTGGCCAGGATCCGCTCTTGCCTCCCGGCCCGAATTGCCGGCCGGGGTTGGTGGCTGCGCCGCTGGGCGCCGGTGGCCGCCGTGGGCGGCGCGGCGGGCGCTGCCCTGCTGCTGACGACCCCGGCCGGGGTCTTCGCCCGGGTCGTGCCCTTCCTGGTCATCGCCGGCTCGCTGGCACTGCTGGCCCAGCCACGGCTGTCAGCTCACCGGCAGCAGCGGCCCGGACCGCGTACCGGGCCGGGTCTTCCTGCGGGACTTCTGCCGCTGTCGGTGTACAACGGCTACTTCGGTGCCGGATCAGGAGTCATGATCCTTGCCTTGCTGATGCTCACCGCGGACTCTGACTTGCCGACGGCCAATGCCCTGAAGAACATGCTCATCGGCGCGGGAACGATAGTGCCTGCCATCGCGTTTGCCGCCTTCGGGCCGGTCGACTGGGCGGCTGCCGCGCCGCTCAGCGCGGGAATGTTTGCCGGGAGCATGCTCGGCCCGCGGGTCACCCGGCGGCTGCCGACGACCGTCCTGCACTGGCTGATTGCCCTGCTGGGCATAGCCCTGGCCATTCAGCTATGGGTCAGCGCCAGCTCATGAGATTTCTAGTCAGTCAGCAGTGGCGGCTCATCCTGTTCACGGCCGTGAAATCACTACTCCCATCCGGCCAGCCCGGCCCTGGTAACCCCGGCCGCGCTCGTATGGCGGCGGTCTGTCAGTCGTGGGCGCCACCGGCACGCTGATCGTCATGAGCACTGCCCGGTCTCGCTGGGTCGTGAATTGTGCCGCGTGGTGGCCGGGTGCGGCGCAGGCCGGGGATCAGTGTCACGGTGACGGTGAGCGATGCGCATCCCATGACGCCGATGGCGGTGGCTGCGGCGCCAGGTCCGCCGGCGAGTTGCTGGGTGAGCAGGCCCGCGAGGACGGCGGCGATGCCTTGCATGGCGAGCATTCCGGTGGAGTTGAGGCCGAGCACCTGCCCGCGGATGTCGGGGTCGGTGTGGTCGATGAGGCGTTCTTGCAGCGGGAGGGAGGCGGCGTAGCCGGCGGAGGCAGCGAACCCCAGCCCGCTGGCCGGGAGCAGCGACGGGTGAGCCAGGAAGACGACGTAGGGCGCGGCGAGCAGGAACCGCAGTGGTCCGACCACGCGGCGGCGCGCGCGGGCGGGGACGAAGCGGCCGACCAGGACGTCCCCGGTCAGCATGCCTGCGGCGGTTGCGGCGTAGAGGTACCCGGCGGAGCGCCCGGCAAAAGGAACGAACAGTGATTCGCAGCCGACAATGAGGCCGTTGGGTATCCAGCCGGCCAGGTAGACCGGGCGTAGCAGCGGTGAGGTGAGCAGGGCGCGGTTGACCATCCGGGTCCGGCGGACCAGTGAGCGGCTTTCCCCCCGGGGCGGGTGATCGCCTACTCCCCGCGCCACAAGCGGCAGCGACAGCGCCGAGGCAGCCGCGGCACACAGGAACAGGGTGGTTGTGGACAGGTGCAGGAGCAGTATGCCGCCCAGCCCGAATCCGATGACCTGCATGCCGCCGACCGCGATGTTGAGGCTGGCCCGGCCGAAAACGAAGCTGCCGGGCGGCAGGATGTCGGCGACCAGCGCGAGGGTGGCGCCGCCGGCGGCGGACATCGCGACCCACGGCAGGGACAGGATGACGAACCGCAGCCCCCACGGCATCGCGGGGATGGCTTGCAGCAGGTCGGCCAGGCACGTGATGGCCGCGACGCCGATCAGCGCCTGGCGCGGGCGCAGCAAGTCGGAGGCGGACAGCAGGAACCAGGAGGCCGCCAGCCGGACCAGCGGGCCCCCGAACATCGCCAGGCCGCTGAGCACCGGGTTGCGGGTGGCCGCGTAGGTGATCGTCCCGAGCGCCAGGCTGCCGGCCGACGCGGACGCCATGGCCAGGCACTGCGCGGCGAAGATCGCGCGGAACTCACCCACGGCGAACAACTCCCGGTAAGTGCGCACGAGCTGATTCTCGGGCACCACAGACGACTTGGCCTACTATTCGCGTGGAGGCGAAAGTTGAAGGCTGACCATGGGCATCTGGCGTGTAGGGCCTGACCTGCTGGCGCAGGCCCGGTTCACGCTGTCCCCGAAAGCAGAGATCGTCACCGCCCTATCGGCGCTCCTGCGGCCGCAAGACTCCACCGAGCGGGCGTTCCACGCCGCCCACCATGTGGCGTTCGAGGCGACGCTGACCCAGCATCCGGTACGCCGCGTGGTGCTGGAGTACAGCTTCCGCCCGCGCCGTGGCCAGCGGCCGGGGTGGCTGGCTGGCTATCTGGCCTCGCCGCCGGATGCGCAAGTTGTCACCGTTGCGGACGAACTGGCCGCTGTGGCCGCCACGGCGGACTCAGCACTGCGCGATGACTTGCAAGAGACAATGCTCACGCCGCTGCCACCCGGACTGGCCTCCGCCCCCCTGGCCGAAGCAGCCACCGGACTGCTGCGCTGGGTCTGGATGCACACCCTCGAAACGGACTGGGCGCGCCGCGAGCGCATCCTGCGCGCAGACGTCGTAGCGCGGACCGGACTGCTGGCTACCCATGGCTGGGCCGGCGTCCTGCGCGGCCTCGGCCGGGACCAGGAATGGGCCGGTGACGGTCAGCTGCGCATCAACAGCTACGACCTGCCCACCCGGGTCCTGCCCGCTGCGGCGCAGCTCTGCTTCATCCCCGTGCTGGCCCGCAACGGCTGGGTCGGCTGGAACGAGCAGGCGACTTACGCCCTGTACTACCCCGTCACCGGTCGGCTCGCCAGCACCGATGCGACCAGAGGCGGCGCACTAGCCCGCCTGATCGGCGCCAACCGCGCCGTCCTGCTCCGGCTTCTCGACCAGCCCGCCGGAACGACCCACCTGGCTGCACGCACTCACCTGCCGGTCGGATCCGTCGGGAACCACCTGCGCGTTCTCCTCGACGCCGGTGCTGTCACACGCCGGCGATCCGGACGCGCCGTGCTTTACTGGCGCACTCCTCTCGGCGACGCGCTCATCGCTGCCGATGACCGCTGACGAACCGGGCGGCGGCTGCGCGCCGAGGGGGGCAGAGCCGGGGCCAGCGCTTGGCCCGTCGGCTGCGTAACACGGCTACCGGCCGGGAAGTGGCGGGTATGAGTACCGATCAGATTATGGCGCTGCTGCGTGGCGAGTGACCCGGAAGCGATCCCGCCCGCCACCCTGGTGGATTCCTGCGTGCTGCTCGATGTCATCACTGGCGACGAACAGTGGGCTGACTGGTCGGCCGGGCAGATCGCGGCGGCCATGGACGCCGGGCCGGTGGTGATCAACCCTCTCATCTACACCGAGGTCTCAGTCGGCTACGAAACTGTCGAGGAGCTGAATGAGCTGCTCCCAGTCAGTGATTACGAGCGCGAGCCGTTTGCCCTGCCTGGCGGGTTTCGCTGCCGGGAAGGCGTTCTTGCGGTACCGGCGCAGTGGCGGTGACAAGCGATCGCCGATGCCGGACTTCTACATCGGCGCGCATGCCGCGGTAGCGGGTTACCGGTTGCTGACCCGTGATGCCCGCCGGTACCGGACGTATTTCCCGACCATCGACATCATCGCGCCAGTCTCGGCCGAAGACGATACAGCCGGATAATCCGCTTCCCGCAAACCCGTCAGCGGCGCTCGACGTTCACTTCGCATCCGGGACTTCGCGAGGCGGCGCTGCACGGGACGGCGGACGCCGTCACGATCTGCGTTGCCGCGGCTGCCTGCGTTGGCGCCGACCCGCGCATAACCAGGCACATCGTCAGGCCGGAACATCCCGGACAATGGCCCGGGACTGCGCGGCCAGGCGAAGGACCGAGTCAACGTCCGGCTCGCCGCCAGCCGGCTGGAGCACGACGGTCGTCGCCCCGGCTGCGGCGAAAGCCCGGATAGTTCCCGCGACGTCACCGGGAGATCCCACGGCTACCGCGCCGGACCGGAGCCGCGGGCAGGGTCCAGCTCCGCTTCGAGCTGCTGCCGGGCGCCGGGCCCGGTACCGCAGGGCAGGTACACCACCACTTCGTGACGCCTGGTGGCTGCGGCGGCCGCCACTGCGGCGCGGACGCCGTCGGGGGCCAGGCCGGCGTCCAGGACGATGCCGTCGGCGATCTTGCCCGCCAGGGCGAGAGTCTTCGGGCCACGTCCCCCGATCAGGACAGGAGGCACGGCGCTGGGCGGCCAGTCCAGCGAGACGCCGTCGAGCCGGACGTAGGCACCGGCTACGGTGACGGTTTCGCCGTGCAGCATCGCGCGCGCCGCGCTCACCCATTCGGCCAGCAACGTCATCGGGGAAGCGGCGCGGGCGTCGACCTGGCTCATCCACTGCGGCACGCCATGCCCGGCTGCCGGGATAAAGCGGCCGGGAAACAAGCGCGCAAGGGTGGCGATTTCCATCGCCGCGAGCGCGGCGTTACGGAACGGCACCGGCATCAAGCCCAGGCCCACTCGCAGCGACGTGGTCGAGGCCAGGCACGCCGTGGCGGCCGTCAGCCCGCCTTCGAGAAAGCAGTCTTCCCACAGCCAGAGGTCATCGAGCCCGGCAGCCTCGGCGGCCCTGGCGAACCCGACCAGCTGCTCAGGCGGAAGCTGCGGGAGAAAAACGATACCCACTCTCGGCGCCGCGCTCGTTGCTTCCGTGGCGTCCCCCAGAAGGTGGCATGCCTTCCGCTCCGGCAGCGGCTTGGTGGCAGCATCGTAGCCTTCCGCCGGGCTCGATGCCCGCCCTGGCCCGCGAATGCAGCTCGCCGGGACGCAAGGCCTACATGACCGCGGTGACGGCGGCGGACAGGGAGGCCGACCGGGGCGGAGGCCGCGCGCCGTCAGGTCGCGGCGACGCTCGCCCGGAACTCGTTGGCCACGGCGGCCAGCTCGGCCACCAGGCCTGTGTCCTGCGGCCACCAGGCGAGTGCCACCACGCACGGACTCAGGTTGAGGATGGGCACGAACGTTACCCCCGGACGCCGGTACCACCGGCCGATGGCCTCGGACGTGATGCTCAGGCCCAGCCCCCGGGAAACCAGGTGCATCTCCGCATCCAGTGTGCGTGCTTCGCCGACAACCGGCGCCGGCCCGGACCGGTAGTCCGTGAGAATCCAGTAGTCTCGCCACGGGCCCTGGGACGCGGGTGCGGCAATGATCGGCTCGGGCAGCACATCCGCTACCGTGAGTGACGGCCGCCCGGCCAGCGGGTGATCCTCCGGCAGACACGCGACGCGCCGTTCGGTGGCGAGTTCCACTGATGCCAGCCCGGCCAGCCCGAGCGGCGGCCGGACCACCGCGGCGTGGACGAGGTTATCCCGCAGCCCGGCGGACGGGTCAGTGAAGTCGAATTCCTCCGTCGCCACGGCCTTACCGGGCTGCCTATCGTGGTACGTGCGCAGCAGCCGCGGAACTATCTCCAGGCCGGCCCCGATCGTGTAGCCCAGCTTCAGCGCCTGCTGCGGTTCGCCGCCAAGCCGGCGCACCGTCCGGATCGCTGACGACAGCTCGGCCAGGACCTGGCTGGCCAGGCCCGCGAAGACCTCGCCCGCCAGCGTCAGCTGGACATTGCGCGTCGTGCGGGTCAGCAGCTCCACGTGCAGTGCCCGCTCGAGGTCCCGGATGGTATGGCTCATCCAGGGCGGCGAGACGGACAGGCGCTCGGCTGCCCGGCCGAAGTGCAGCTCCTGCGCGACCGCCAGGAAGGCCTCGAGCTGGCGCAGGCTCACGTTCTCCAGCTCGTCCTCCGCTGCGGCGCGTCCGCGGCTGCAGCTCTGCGGCTGCAGCTAATTAGGTCTGTTGACGACACAATTATGCCACATACTCGTCCTTCTAACTTGGAATCCCCGCAGTTACTGTGGCGGTACCCGAAAGACTGGCGAAAGGATGCGTCGTGTCAACCAGCTACGCCGAGGACGACCTGGACGCCGGACGGGCCGCTCTGCTGAGCGGATGGTCCACCGGCAGTGAGCCTGGCCTCGTCATCACCAGGGCCTCGGGCGCGCTGGTCTGGGACTCCAAGGGCAATCAGTACATCGACTGCACCTCGATGGCGTGGTCGAACAACATCGGGGCCTCGGTGCCCGAAGTGGTGGAAGCCGCCTTCCGGCAGGCGCGCGAGCTCAGTCACCTCAGGTCCAACTTTGACTCCGTTCCGCTGCTGCTGCTGAGCAAGGCAATGACGGATACGGCGCCGGGGGACCTGAAGCGGATCGGGTTCACCCTGCACGGAAGCCTGGCCGTGGAGATGGCCATGAAACTGGCCATGCTGAACCGGCCGCAGCACACCGGCCCGTTCCTGGCCCTGACCGATGGCTACCACGGGCGGTCGCTGGCCAGCATGGGCATCGGCTGGCCGCACACCAACCATGCGTTCGACCGCGCCTTTCCCGCGGTGCTCAGAATTCCCCAGCCTTACGCCTACCGCACCGGGCGCACTGCGGAGGAGGAGGTTGACCGGTGCCTGGCGGAGCTTCGCGATGCGATAGCCCGCCGGGCTACCGGCGTGCCCCCGGCCTTCTTCATGGAGCCGGTCCAGGGCAACGGCGCCCAGCTCGATTTCCCCCGCCGGTACTACCAGGAGGTCCGGCAGATCTGCACGGAGCACGACATCCTGCTGGTCTTCGACGAGGTGCAGACCGGGTTCGGCCGGACCGGGAAGATGTGGGCCGCGGAGTACTACGGGGTAACACCCGACATCCTCGTCTTCGGAAAGGGCGTCGGCGGCGGCTTCCCGCTAGCCGGGATCCTCGCCAGCTCGGCGCTGGATAAGTTCAAGCCCGGCGACGAAGCACTGACCTTCGGGGAGTTCCCGGTCAGCCTGGCCGCCGGCCTGGCCGCTCTTGAGGTTCTGCAGCGCGACGGGTTGCTGCAGGCCTGCGCCGAAATGGGGGAGTACGCCACCAGCGCCCTGATGGCAATGCGGGAAAGGCATGCGCTCATCGGTGACATCCGCGGGCCGGGCCTGCTCATCGGCATCGAGCTGGTACGGGATCAGGTCACTAAGGAGCCGGCGACCGCCGAAACGCTGGAGGTATACCGCCGGGCGATGGATCTCGGCGTCATTTTCGGCGCTACCAAATACGCCGGACTCGGCAACGTGCTGAAGATCAAGCCGCCGTTCACGATTACCCGCCCTCAGATGGACCGGGTCCTGAATGTCCTCGACGAGGTCCTGACGGCCGTCGAGCGCGGCTGATCCCCGCAGCCAGCAGATACCGGGTTCCGAAAACGGGCCAGGCAAGTAACCGGACGCAGGTCGCCGCGGAAAGGCGCGCTGCGCCCTTACCAGTTCTAACTGCGCCTGTATTTCACTATGGCCTCAGGAGAGGGCGAGAAAATGACTACCAGCCAAGAAAAAATACTGTCCGACTCGGATGATATGGGAGACTTGCACCATTTCGGCTATCGCCAGTCGCTGCGGCGCACCCTGGGGCCGCTGGGATCATTCGCCATCGCCTTCTCCATGATCAGCATCACGACGGCGATATTCTTCCTGCTGCCGAGCTTGTTCGGAACCGCAGGCGCAGTGGGTGTCTGGCTGTGGATTCCGTGTGCGGCGGGCGTGTTTCTCATCGTGCTCGTGTACGCGCATCTGGCGGCCCGCATTCCCATCACCGGCTTCGCCTACCAGTGGAACAGCCGCCTGATCAGCCCGCACTACGGCTGGTTCACGGGATACACAGCCCTGCTGGCGTTCATGGCGGGCACCGCGGCTACGGCGGTGGCCCTGGGGTCGGTGTTCGCCAATGACATCTGGAAGTCCCCCACCCACGGCGACATCGTGCTGTTCGCCGGCGCGGCCATGGCGGTGGCTGCCGTGATTAACATCATCAGCATCCGAGCGGTGAGCGCGGTGAACAACACGGGGGTCAGCTTTGAGATCGCCGGATCAGTAGGTGCCGCGGCGCTGCTCTTTTTCGGCTCCCTCTTCTTCTTCCATCACGATGCCGGCTTCAAGATCCTCTTCTCGACGCAGCGGACGTCCGGCGGGGCGCTGTGGTACGGATTTGTCCTGGCTGCGCTGCTTCCGCTGTACTGCTTCATCGGCTGGGAGGGCGCCGCGGATCTCGCCGAGGAGACCAATGACCCCAGATCTGTCACGCCGCGCGCCATGATCCGGTCCAACTACGTGTCCGTGGCTGCCAGTCTCTTCATGATTGTCGGTTTTCTCATCGCGATCCCGCACGGCATGAGCGCCCTTCTCGCGCAGCCCAAGAATGCACTGGTCTACATCTTCCAAAACCACTTTGGTGCAATCCCAGCAGGAATTCTGCAGGTAGTTGTATTTCTGGCCATCTTCTCGTGCGTCCTTGCCAACATGGTCGTGGCCACCCGGCTCACCTTCGCGCTGTCCCGCGACAAAATGCTTCCCGGCTCGACGGTGCTGGGCCGGGTCAACGGCACCACCCACACGCCCATTGCGTCGATCCTGCTGGTCGCGGCGGTGGGTATCGGGATCAACCTGCTCTCGGCCGGGATCGCCGCCAACGTGATATCCATCACCAGCGTCGCCTATTACTTCATCTATGTCCTGACGGTCGGGGGCGCGATCTACGCTCACCGGAAGGGCCGGCTGCCCGGCGCCCGGCAGGGCGACTTCTCGCTAGGCCGCTGGTTCGTGCCGGTCGCGTTCGTGGCGTTCAGCTACGCCGCGGGCGTCATCATCATTGCGCTGGCGCCGCATGAGGGCCACGTACCCGCGCTGTACCTGCTCGGGGCCGAGGTAATCGGCGCGCTGTGGTACCTGCTGTACCTGCGCCCACGGATCGCGAGGCGTTCCGTAGGCGTCTACCGCCAGGAAGTCGTCGACCTGGAGGTTGCGTCCGACCGTATTCCCGGCTGAGCGGTTCTGGCGGGCACCCGGCGCTGGCGCAGCGGCCCGCGGCCCGGCCGTCAGTGCCGGGGTGCGGGCGGTTCCTTGTAGTGGTCGGCCCGGACGGGCGTGTCAGCCGGTCCCCGCGCGATGGCTACCACGGCGAGCAGCGCGGTCAGCGGGGCGACCAGTGCGATGAATTCGGAGGAGCCGAAGCTGCCCAGGGCGTCGAGTGCCCCGGCGAACCCGACGGTCAGCACGGCGACGGCGATCAGCCCCCAGCCTTGCAGGAAGAGCCGCAGCGGGAAAGGCGGCGCGGTGCTCACGTCCGGCACCGCGGTGACGGACTTGGTGCCGCGGCGCTCGGTGATGCCGTCGCGGATCCGCGCGGTGACCGTCAGGGTGCCCGGCCGGTCGGCGATCAGCAGCAGCTCGTCGGGATGGGCCGGGTCAGGGGACTGCGACACCGAGCCGCCGCCCGCCGCCCACGACACCACCTTCTGGTGGCTGGCGAGACGTACGCGGTAACGGGCCTGCTCGCCGGTGACCACGGTGTCCGGTCCGTCGATAACCACCAGCGATGCCGGGCCAGGCTCGGCGGCGATGCCCTGCGCCCGCTCCAGTGCGGCCGCATCGCCGTCCCCCTCGACCGCCGGGCCTGCTGCCCCCGGCACGACGAACTGGCGGCGCGCTAGCAGCTCGGCGAGCCGGATCTGGCGCGCGTGCACATGCCAGGCCATGCCGACGACCACCCCCGCCAGGCCCGCCGCTTCCAGGCCCAGCAGGACCGCGACCGCGGGATGACTGGTACCGGCGGCCAGGGCTGCGATCATCTCGTCTCCCGGTCAGGCCGGCCGCCGAGGGCCAGCCGGGCACCTGGACCGTCGACGTTTTCCTGGGCGGCCCTAATCCGGCTCGCCTGCAGCGGTGCTGGCTGCCGCGACCGCCAGCCAGCCCGGACTGGCCTGAGTCCCTGTCCTAAGCATCTGCGCTGTGTCACGCTGATATTCAAACACAAAATCGAGCCAGCAGGAACCCCGAGCAGCGAGCTTCGCGCTGGAGCTGAACAAGATCTTCGCGATCGACCTGCAGCTGCTCGGCGGGAGCTGGCTCCTGCAGACCCGGTAAGAAGGAACGCCCGGCGGCGGGCGGCGCGGCGGCGTTCGTCAACCCGATGACCGCACTTCGGATGGTCGAGACCCTGCGCAGGGAGGCCGCACCGTTCTCGTGCGCACCGCTGCGGCCTCCAGCCCGGGCCAGATGCTGCAAGCCCGCCGGGCTCACCCGCGTTCCGTCGGCCCGCGGGTACGCTCGGAAGCGTCCAGGTGCAGAGCGCCATCGACATGACGGCCCTGGTCGGCGCGGAACGCCTCGCCCTCGATCGGAGGCAGTTCGCCGAAAGCCTCCAGAAGTGCCCCGACCTCGACAGCTTCGCGCCGCTGCAGCCGCGCAGCCGGCTGGCGGACGTAGGCTTCGATCGCGGCCAGGTCTACCTGCTGCATGGAGCGGTGCTCGGCCTGCGCCCTGTTTCGGAGCGCCTCAGACTGCTCGTCGGTCAGCCGAAGTGTCATAGCCACACTTCGATGATGCCGCGTGATACCACCGCCCCGACCGCGCCGCCGCCGGCCGAGCTCGGTGGATCACTCACCGGATGCCTCGCATCCCAGACTGATCACAAGTTGAATACCATCCTGCTACCATTTTTGTATGAGCATTCAGATCGCCGTGCGGCTGCCCGACGCCATGGTGGAGTTCCTGGACGAGCTGGTGGCCGAGGGCCAGGCGCCCAGCCGGGCATCCGTAGTCGAGCGCGCCCTGGCCAGGGAGTTCCGCCGCCAGATTGCGGCCCGCGACGCCGCCATCCTGGCCGCCGCCGCCGCCGGCGGCCAGGATCGGGATCTGGACGGCCTCGCCGCCTATGCCGCCCAGCTCCCAGTGGATGTGGAGTAATGCGGCCGATACACACGGCCCGGCTGGACAAGATCCGCCCTGTCTTGGTCCTGACCAGGGAGCTGGTCCGGCCGCACATGTCGCGAGTCACGGTGGCGCCCATCACCAGCACCGCCTGCGGCCTGTCGACCGAGATCCCGGTGGGTCACGCGAACGGTCTCGATTACGCCGGCGTGGTCAGCTGCGACAATGTCGTGACGGTGCCCGCGACCGTGCTGGGCCCGCAGATCGGCTACCTGCTGCCCGGCCAGGAAGCCGCCCTCACCGCAGCCATCCACGCTGCGTACGACCTCGACTAAGCCCGGCGGCCCGCGGCGTTTGCCGCCGTTGCCCGACAGGCCGCGTGGCCTGGGCGGCGGCCGCATCGGCGGCATCGGCTGGGTTTGCCGTCTAGGTAAGGCTGGCGGACTGGGGCTGGCGGGCGGGGACGAGGACCGCGGCGATGACGCCGAGCGCGGACAGGGCCGCGACCGTCAGCAGGGCGGGGGTGAAGCCGGCGGTGAAGGCCGCAGGACTGGTGAGACGGCCGGCCCGGCTGAACACCGCGATGGCGAGGGTGATCCCGAGCACCCCGCCGAGCTGGCGGAGCGTATTACTGGTGCCCGACGCCTTGCCGATCGCTTGCGGGGGGACGGCGCCGATGACCGCGGTCTGCACCGTGGGCAGCGCCATGGAGACCCCCACCCCGGCCGCGAGCAGGCCGGGCACCAGCGCGAGGTAGGAAGCGCCCGGGCCAGCCAGCAGGGCCACTGAGCCGAGCCCGATCGCCTGCAGGCCCAGTCCGGCGGCCAGGATCCAGCGCTCCCCGATGCGGTCGGCGAGCATTCCGGCCAGCGGGGCGACCACCAGCGGGGCAGCGGTCCACGGGAGCACCTGCAGGCCCGTCTTCAGCGGCGAGTCACCGGCGACGACCTGCAGGTACTGGGCCATCAGGAAGACAGCGCCGAACAGTGACCCGATCATGAAGAAACCGGCGGCGTTGCCGGCGGCGAAGGCGCGCAGCCGGAAGTACGGCATCGGCAGCATCGGCGCAGGCGCCCGCAGCTCCCAGGCCACGAAGGCAGCCAGCGCCGCCGGGCCGCCGGCCAGCGCGATCAGTACCTCGGTACTCGTCCAGCCCGCGACGTTACCCCGCGCCAGTGCCCACACCAGGCCGAACGCCCCGGCCGACACCAGCGCGATCCCCGGCAGGTCCAGCCGGACCCGCGGGCCGAAGCTCTCGGGTACCTTGCGCGCGATCAGCGGGATCAGCGCTGCGCCGAGCAGCACGTTCACCCAGAAGATCCACTGCCAGGCGATGCCCTGCACGATCGCCCCGCCGATGAGCGGGCCGCCCGCCACCGCCAGGCCGGTCAGGCCGCCCCAGATGCCGATGGCCCGGCCGCGCTTCTCGGCGGGCACGGCGCCGCTGAGGATGGTCAGCGAGATCGGCATGATGGTCGCCGCGCCGATGCCCTGGACGGTGCGGGCCGCGATCAGCAGGCCGATGGACGGCGCCAACCCGCAGGCCGCCGAGCAGACGGCGAACAGGCCGAGGCCGCCGATGAGAACCCGGCGGCGGCCGAAGCGGTCGGCCAGGGCCGCCGCGCCGAGGATGGACACCGCCAGCGACAGGCTGTAGGCGGTGACGGTCCAGCCGAGCTGCTCAGCGGTGGCGCCGAAGGACCGCTGGATGGTGGTGAGTGCGGTGGTGACGACAAGCACGTCCAGCGCCGCCATGAACGCGGCGAACGACATGAGCCCGAGCACCCAGCCGCCGCCGCGCCCTGGCGGGCCGGACGGCCGGGAGCGGGACTCTGACGCGAGCACCGGGACGGAGCGGGCTGAGCTGGCTGACATTGGGACCTCCAGGCTGACCGGTGAACTGTCTGACACCATGGAGACGAAAAGGCCGGGCCCCGGAAGGACACCCGCCAGGTTCCTGATGTGTCCTGGCCGGCCGCGCCCCTTCGTCCTTGTGGTGAGACCCGGGCGACGGACCCGGCCGCGGCGAGAGGACATCTCCGATGACGCAGTACGCAGCTCTCCTGTACACCCCCGACGTCGACTGGTCCGCACCGGAGCAGGCCGCATGGCTGCAGCAGTACGCCGTTTTCACCCAGGAAGCCGCCGAGCAGATCCGCGGCGGGAAGGCGCTGGCCCCGACCTCCACGGCGACCGTGGTCCGGGTGACCGGCGCCCGCGGCGGCGAGATCGTGGTCAGCGACGGCCCGTACGCCGAGACCAAGGAGGTGCTGGCCGGCTTTTACCTGCTGGACTGCGCGGACCTGGACGAGGCGATCGCGCTGGCCGCGAAGATCCCGTCCGCCTGGCACGGCGCCGTCGAGCTGCGGCCGGTCATTCCGTTCGGCAGTGAGTGATACGGAGAAACCCGAGCCGGGCCGGCTGACCGGTGAGCCGCCGGCCTGCCCGGCTGAGCCGCCGGCCTGCCCCGCCGGAAACACGCCCCGCCCCGCCGCCAGCACCGCCCCGGGCGTCGCAAGCCGGGACCCGTCCGCCGGGGCACTGCTAGCCCAGACGGTGCGGATCGAGGGCGCCCGGATCCTGGCCACTCTCATCCGCACGCTCGGCGACCTGCAGCTCGCCGAGGACGCGGTCCAGGAGGCGACGATCGCCGCGCTGCGCGACTGGGCGGTGTCCGGGCTGCCGGACAACCCGCAGGGCTGGCTCATCGTGACGGCCCGGCGCAAGGCCATCGACATCATCCGCCGGGAAGTACTGCGGGCCGGCAAGGAACGGGAGGGGGCGGCGCTGATGGATCTGAAATCCGCCGGGCCGGCCGCGGACGTCGCCCACGACGACCAGCTCCGGCTGATCTTCACCTGCTGCCATCCGGCCCTCGCCCTGGACGCCCAGGCGGCACTGGCGCTGCGGACGCTCTGCGGGCTGAGTACGCAGGAGGTGGCGGCGGCGCTGCTGACCAGCGAGCCCGCCATGGCCAAGCGGCTGACCCGGACCCGGCAGAAGATCGTTCGCGCGGCGATACCGTACCGGGTGCCGTCCGCTGCCGAGCTGCCGGGACGGCTGGCCCCCGTCTGCGGCGTGGTGCATGCGCTCTACACCAGTGGCCACACCCGGCCGTCCGGTGACCGGCTGATCGATGTCGACATCTGCGCTGAGGCGATCCGGCTGGCCAGGCTGCTCACCGCGCTGCTGCCCGGCGAGCCGCAGCCCGGCGCCCTGCTGGCCTTGCTGCTGCTCACCGAGGCCCGGCGGCCTGCCCGGCTGGACGCCGGCGGCCAGGTCGTGCTGCTGGCCGACCAGGACCGCAGCCGGTGGGATGCCGCCGCGATCACCGAGGGGCTGGCGCTGCTGGCCCGGTCACTGGAACGCACCGCGGGGCTGGCTGACGCCTACCAGCTGCAGGCCGCTCTGGCCGCGCAGCACGCCATCGCGCCGGATGCGGCCGGCACGGACTGGACGGAGATCCTCCGCCTGTATGACCTGCTGCTGTCTGCGCAGCCCGGCAACAAGGCCGCCGCGCTGGGCCGGGCCGTGGCCGTAGCCGAGGCGCACGGCCCGGCCGCCGGGCTGGCCGCCCTGGACGCCCTCGCCGACCAGGACCTGCGCTGGCAGGCCGTCCGCGCCGAGCTGCTGGCCCGGAGCGGCCGCACCCGCGAGGCCGTCGACGCGATGCGGCTGTCCCTGCAAGCCGCGCTGCCCGCCCCCGAGCGAGAGCACCGGCTGCGCCGCATCGCCCAGTGGTCCAGCGCCCGGCCATGACCGGCTCTCCAGCCGCCGGCGCCTGCCATCATCAGCACGGTCATCGATGAATCTGGGCAGATCCCTTCGGTGCGACCCGCTCCACGGGCTGGCCGGACCGGACCACCTCATGCCGCCCTTGCAAGACGTGGACCGACGTGTCAGCCAGATGAACTGCCGTGGCCATCACGCTACGGCCGGTTGACCAGGCCTGTCGCGCGGCGTTAAGCGGCGCTATCCCTATGGTGCCGCGGATTTATGGCGGTGACGAGCCCAGAAGGACGAAACGGTGACAAAAAGGCCACTGGCGATCATCAGTGCCGCTGTCACGGTGGTGAGCAGCGGCAGGTTGACGATGATCTCAGTAATGCCGATCCCAATGAGAATCAGCCCGAATGCCACTGAGCCGATGGTGAGCATCCGGCTGGAGCCGGTGCGCTCGATCCCTTCACGCGCGCGGTCCTGTGCCCAGCCGACGCTGTGCCGGGCCCATTTGTACTGGGTAGCGAGCAGCGCGAGCCCGGCTGCGCACAGCACCATGCCCGGTCCGGGTAGCACGAGCATGGCTATGCCCGCTACCAGGAGCAATCCGCCGGCTATGGTGACCGTAACTCGTTTCATCAGGCCGCTCCCCGGAGTGCAAGAGAGGCCGGGCAGCCCGACCTCGCCCATACATTAGCGGCGGCCTATTGCGATGGCCGTGAACGCCACCCGGGCGCCGATATCCGGGAAAGCTGCGTCGGCCAGATGGTGCTGAGATCAGGAAATGGCCAGTCAGAAGGGACAGCACATGCAGGCGATCATCGACGGGACTGTCGTTGCCGATGCCCCGGAGTCCGACCTTATCTCCATCGAGGGCAACTACTATTTCCCGCCGTCGGCGCTCAGCGCCGGTGTTCTCAGTGACAGCCCGACGCCGTATACCTGCCCGTGGAAGGGCGTCACCCAGTACCACGACGTCTCGGCGGCCGGTTCCACCCGCCATGACGCGGCGTGGAGTTACCCTGACCCGTACCCGGCCTCTTTCGACCGGGTCGGCCGGGATTACTCGGGCTATGTCGCCTTCGACAAGAAGCAGGTCACGCTCGCTGAGTAGCCGGGGCGAGCCATATCCCGGCAGCAGGGGGCTGCAGGGATATTCCACCACCAAGGCACGGTCAACGCGGCCCCGAAATTCGCGGGCGTCGGCGCATTGATCATTTGCGTGCTGACCCGCGCCCTGGGAGTTGGCCCTGCCCGTGCAGGTAAGTGCGCAGGCACGGACCGGGCTGCGGCGCCGCGCCGGATGGCCGCCGGTGAGGATCGCGACGCCGCCGAGCCGGCCGCCGCCGTCAGCTCGGCCGGGACCCTCCAGGGCTAGCTGCCGCGCGCCGCTGACCATCAAGCGTTGCGGGCTCTGGCTACAGATCGAGAGCTGCCCGAAGCGCGATGACTACTGTCTCCATGATCTCGGGGTCTATCCGGCCGGCCAGCTCGCCGACCCGGTCCTTGCGGACGGAAGTCACGCTATCGAGCCGGATTACTCCCTGGATGGGCGCGGTGATGGTGACCGTCACGAGGATTCCGGGGGAGGCACCGCTGGTGTCGACCGGCGCGGTAATGGCCCAGCCAGCGGATTCTGACTGGTTGAGGGCGTCATTGCTAATGATCAGTGCATGCTGGTCCCGGCCGGTGACCCGGCTGCGGATGACCCTGATCTCGCCGCGTCTCACGCAGATGCGGCCTGGTCGGCCTCTGTGTCGTCGAGCCAGCCGGGAAGATCGGCCAGGACGGTCGCAGCGAGCTGGGCGCGAAGTGTCTCATTGCGCAGCGCCCTGTCAACGAACGCGGACATGTTGCCGCCTGCCGCCACCGTCTTGGCGGTATCAACAGTGTGAGCGGATAGCAGGAACGTGACCTTACGCTTGTCCATACGATCAACCGTACGTCTATCTGGCGAAGGTGGACCGTACCCGCTTTGGTGGACACTCGAGTAAACTGCCCGATGTGTCGGGAGAATAAGAGATGGGTTCGACGCGCAGGGCTTTCACTCCTGAGTATAAGGAGCAGGCCGTAGCTTTCGTCCTC
>JAABUX010002963.1_pt1 | contig 23138 bp, 13 predicted proteins | sample 5561851 | NCBI WGS metagenome assembly JAABUX01 (sample SAMN10711883, study PRJNA513361) | rock metagenome | isolation source: Antarctica rocks | place: Antarctica: Victoria Land, Richard Nunatak red sandstone | collected 2016-01-03 | reverse complement strand
TCGCCTTCCCCGTGGTGCTGCTGGGCCTGGCCGCGGCCGCCATCTTCAGCCCCGGCGTGCTGACCACCATCGTGGTCATCGCCGCGACGCAGTGGATGTATATGGCGCGCGTCGTCTACAGTCTGGTGCTGAGCCTCAAGGAGTGGCAGTTCGTCGAGGCCGCGCGCGCCACCGGGGTGGGCGACTGGCGCATCGTCACACGACATATCACGCCGCATCTGGTCCCGGTCGTCGTCGCCTACTCCACGCTTGGGGTCGGGGTCAGCATCCTGCTGGAGGCAACGCTGAGCTTTCTCAACGCCGGGGTACCGCAGCCCACGGCCAGCTGGGGGTCAATGATCTCGGGCGGGCTAACCTACTACCGCGCCGACCCCACGCTGGTGTTATACCCCGGACTGACGCTGGCGGTGGTCGTCCTGGCCTTCACTATCCTGGGCGACGGCGTCACCCGCGCCGTCGAGATGCGCTAATGCAGACCTGGAGGCGTTGCCCGTGTTGAGCTACATCGTACGACGGCTCGGATGGCTGTTGGTGGTCCTGTTGGGCGTGCTGACGATCACCTTCGTCCTCACCTCGGCCATCCCCGGCGACGTCGCCATCTTCTACGCGGGGCCGCACGCCTCGGCGCAGGTCCTGGCCGAGACGCGCCACACCCTGGGCCTGGATCAGCCCAAGGTTGTGCAATACGCCGCGTACATCTGGCAGGTGTTGCACGGCAATTTCGGCCGATCGGCCACACTGGGTGAACCGGTGCTGCAGGCAATCCTGGATCGGCTGCCGGCCACCGCCCTGCTGGCCGCGGCGGTCGTGCTGATCGAGATCGCGATGGCCGTGCTCTTCGGGACGCTCGCCACGCTGCACCGTGACGGTCCCATCGATCGCCTGGTGGCCCTGTTGGCGTCGTTGGGCGTCTCGTTGCCCGGCTTCTGGATCGGGATCATGCTGCTGTTCGTGGTGGCGTTCAAGTTCAGCCTCCTGCCGCTGGGCGGTTACGGCGACCCGGTGTGGCTCTACCTTATCCTGCCCGCGGCCACCCAGGGCGTGCCCTGGGGGTTCTGGTACGCGCGCATCCTGCGGGCCAGCCTGGTGGAGACGCTGCCCGCGGACTACTGTCGCACCGCCAGGAGCAAGGGGCTGTCGCAGCGGCTGATCGTCGTGCGCCACGCCCTCCCCAACGCCATCATCCCCGTGCTGACGGTCGTGGCGATGGATTTCGGCCAACTGCTGGGCGGGATCGTGGTGGTGGAGGTCGTCTTCTCCTGGCCCGGCATCGGGCAACTGGCCTATCAGTCGCTGCAAAACGTGGATGTGCCGATGATCGTGGGGACCGTGCTGTTCACGGCCCTGTGCATCGCCCTGCTCAATATCGTGGTGGACCTGCTGCGGGTGTACATCGACCCGCGCATCCGCCTCATCTAGACCGCGTATCACGGCCCTACTCTCCGCGCAGGCGACGATTCTCTTCCTCCAGCTCGGCCACCCGCCGGGGCAAGATGTCGAGCTCTTGGCGAGTCGGCATCAGGCTGCCATCGGGGCGCACCGCACGCAGCAGCATGCCCTCGACGCGAAATCCCAGTCCGAGCACGTCGCTGTGCCACGTCCCGGCCGCGTCGGGCTCCCACTGCTCCCACTCGGGGATGGGCTGGTCGGCTTCCGCGACCGGCAGACGCCAGGCCCGCACCCGAAGATCTTCCAGCCACTCGCCAGTTGGGTCGAAGATCAGGTACTCCCGCGCGCCGGCCACACGGTACATGCGGCGCTTGGTGTTGAGGTCCCGGTTCACGGAGGTCGAGTTGAGCACTTCGACGATGAAGCGCGGAAACGGCTCGGCGAACGCGTTGTACGAACTGCGCGGTCCCGGTGGGACATCCAGGGCCACGTAGACATCGGGGCTGGGCCGCCAGTCCGTCTCTCCAGGGACAGGGGCAATGATCATGACCTGTTTAGAGACGTACCAGGACAAACCGCTCTCCCTGGCATAGGCGGCGATGCCGGCGTGCGCCTCGGTGATGGCGTCCTGATGCAGGTCCGAGCCCACCAAATCCTCCTCCGTATCGTCGCGCGCCGTGTCGAGATCGACCAGCGTTTCGATATCGATGTCGTCAAGGTCGAAGACCATAGGTCAGTTTCTCCTCGGGCAGTCGTCACGCCTATAAGTGGCATCAGTATAGCAGCAGCGCGGCTAGCCACTACCCTACGCACGATTCCAGGGCGTAGGGTCGTATTGGATAGGCCTCTGGATAGCGCTACCACCGAGCGTATTGCCTAGAGGTCAAGAGGCCCCGAGGCCAGCACAGGCTCGACATTCTTGCCGCCGTCCGCTATGATAGAGATCTATGAGCATCGACATGACGTCGCGCATTCAGTGGTGGTGGCCTCCTGCATAGGCGGTCGTACCTGCGCGCATGTCGTCACGGGCCGCCTCGATCGCTGAGGCGGCCTTTTTGTGTCGTCCGGTTGAGGCGCCCAATTAGTCCAACCGGGAGGACATCATGGGTATCGCGGTCACCGGCATCAAGCCGACCGGCAGCCCGCACCTCGGCAACTATCTAGGCATGATCCGACCCGCCCTTGAGGTTGCCCATCAGTACGAGGCGCTCTACTTTATCGCCGACTATCATGCGCTCACGCGCCTCCGCGACGGGCGCCGCGTCCGCGACCTCACCTATGAACTCGCGGCGACGTTGCTTGCCCTTGGACTGGACCCAACGCGCGCGGCTCTCTACCGCCAATCCGATGTGCCCGAGGTATGCGAGTTGAGTTGGATCCTCTCTTGTGTGACGCCCAAGGGGCTCCTCAACCGCGCCCACGCCTACAAGGCCGCCGTCGAGAACAATCGGCGCCAGGGTCACGATCCCGACGTCGATGTGAACATGGGCCTTTATAACTACCCCATCCTTATGGCCGCCGACATCCTTTACCCCGGCGCGGATGTCGTGCCCGTCGGCCTTGACCAACGGCAGCACATCGAAATCGCCGACGACGTGGCCGCCGCGTTCAACGCGGCCTACGGCCCGCTCCTGCAGGCGCCACGAGCCGTGATCGACGAGCGCGTGATGACGATCCCGGGCCTGGATGGACGCAAGATGAGCAAGAGCTACGACAACGTTATCCCGCTCCTCGCGCCCCCCGCGCTCGTGCGCAAGGCAGTCATGCGCATCAAGACCGACTCGCGGCCTCCAGGCGAGCCCAAGGATCCCGATACGGACGTGATCTTCGGGTTATTCCGCCATGTCGCGCCGGAGGACGCGGTGCAGTCGATGCGCGCACGATATGCCCATGGAGGGCTGGGGTATGGGCAGGCTAAAGAGGAGCTCGCCGACGCCCTCGAGCGGACGTTTGGCGCCGCCCGCGAACGCTACCAGGAGATTGTGGCCGACCGCGACGAACTCGACCGCCTCCTCGCGATGGGCGTGGAGAGAGTGCGGGAACGAGGAAACGCGATCCTCGCTCGCGTGCGCGCAGCGGTTGGCGTTGGGCAGCCCCGTATGGGCGAGCCCAGACAATAGAAAGAGCCGCTAACGGCTGGGAGCCACGAGTCGCGGCAGCATCGACGGATCGCGCAAGACTGCCTCGACCTGTCCCTGGCCGCGATGGCTCAGATGTCCCAACACATACAGATCGCTCGTCCGCATGTCGGTATAGTCGCCGCTCTCTCGGCCAGCTTCGAGGCGTTCGACCGCATGAGCAATGTCGTCGGCCGTAATCGGAGGCAGATCATCGATCACCTCGACGGAATGAGAGAGCACATCATCATAGCGTCGCGGATGCTCACTCGCCATATGCCGCTATCTCCTACTTATGGAGGGTTCCGAGGAACGTTAGGGACCGTCAGGCAATAAAGGTATCAATTACCCGCCCGTTTCAAGTGTGGATTCGGCGAAGAATTGGGACGTTTATCCTTTGACGGACCCTTAGCGACGTACAAACACAAAAGCTCCCGAGACCGGGCTATGAATGCGGCGGTAGTGGCGCGCGACCCAGGAATAGTAGCGCGGCAGGTCGTGGCTGAGGACGGTCCCCGCGCGGCGGCCATGCACGACCTTGGCCCGTGAGAAGACAATCACGGCGACGTGGTAGCGCACGGTAGACCGCTCGGCCTGACTCGCCGTCAGATAGCCCGCCGCGATACGCACCATCGAGGGGTCCTCGATCCCCGGCGGCAGCAGGCGGTTCGCGCCCAACGCCACCATGGGATCGTCCGTGACCACGAAGTCGCCCGGACGGGAGACACGGTCGACCAGCGCGACCAGGCGCGAACGATTCGGCGTGACGCTGGGCTTGTAAAGCTGCCGGTCCAGCGGCAAGGTGTTCCGCGCCAGCAGCGCGCCATAGCCGACCAGCGCGAGCAGCGCCAGGGGCGCGGCGGGCGACAGTCGCCGCACCCACGAGGGGGATGGCGAGGACAGCGCGCGACCGCCCGACGGAGCGACGCCGCGGGTCAGACCCCAGCCAGGGACACCATCGTTGGCGCCGCGCGCTGGACGGGCCAGCGGGATGCCCGCCAGCCCGGCGCCCAGCAGGGCCAGCGGGGGCAGTAAGGGCACGAACTGGTGCTGGAACGCCGGGTGGTAGCGCCACAGGAAGGCAAGCGTGGTCAGGAACCACAGCAGGTAGACGACAGGCAGGTAGCGCCGATAGCCGTCGCGCCCGCGGCCCGGCAAGAGCGCCAGCACGAAGCCGGCCGCGGCGGCCAGCAGCAGCGCCGGATCGTAGCCCAGGAAAACGCGCAGCGCCGGCGCGTTGTCTCCCGTCCCGAACGACGCGCCGCGGCCGGCGTCCAGGTGGAAGGTGACCGCCTGGCGCAACTGGTCGGCCGGCGAGAGCAGGTACAACGTCGCGGCGGCCGGGATCGCCAGCGCCAGCAAAAAAGCTACCAGATCGAGCAGCAGCGCGGACCACGGAACGCCGTCCGCGCGCCGTCGCCAGGCCCCACCCACCAACAGCAGAGCCAGCGGCGGGACGGTCACGACCGACAGCAGCTTCATCTCGGTCCCCGCGCACAGCAGCAGCCCGGCCAGGGCGGCCATGGTCCGCCAGCCACTCAGGTAGTAGGATTGCGCCGCCGCGATCGAGAGCGTGCAGAGCGCCAGCATCGGCATCTCCGACTCCACGGCGTGCGAGTAGAGCAGGAAGCCCGGCGAGACGGCCAGCAGCAGCGCGCCCAGCGGCGCGGCCAGCGGCCTGTAGGCGGTCCAGGCCATCCAGATGACGCCCAGCAGGGCCAGGATGCCGCACAGAGCCTCGTAGATGTGGCCGGCCGCGACCGGGTTGGAGACCACGCGCACCACGCCGGCCAGGGTCGGCAGGAAGAAAGCCGGCTGCGCCGAGAAGACGGTCTTGAAGAGCGGGTAGCCCTTCAGCAGCAAGCGGGCCGAGGTGACGTAGGCGCCCTCATCGTAGTCGTCGCCGGCGTCCTTGCCCAAACCAGGCGCGTGGCTATAGGTGACGCCCGTCGCATGTTGCAACTGCCAGGCCGCGTAGCCGCCCAACACCACGAGCGCCAGCGCGATGGCCAGCGCGACCAGGACCGGCGCGGCGCGACGCCCGAGACCAGGGGGCGTGACGCGCGTCAATGGCGGGAGAGTGCTCGCGGACGACTGAGCGGAGCGCGGGATGCTCGGCTGGAAGTTCACTCCCATGCTACAGCGCCACCGCCTCCTGGCCCCGCGCCGCCGGGCCCGCTGGGCCGTCGGCCAGACCGCCCGCGTCGATGAGCGTCGTGTCGAGCCAATTGCGCCCGGCCTTGACGTCGACGCGCACGGGCACATCGAGGCTCATGGCAGTGCTCATGGTCTCGCGCACCAGCGCGGCCACGCGCTCCAACTCGGGCTTGAGGACGCGCAAGACGAGCTCGTCATGCACCTGCAGGATCATGCGGCTGCGCAGGCCCTCCGCGCGCAGGCGCTCGTCCAGGCGGATCATGGCGATCTTGATCAGGTCGGCCTGCGTGCCCTGGATGGGCATGTTGATGGCGGCGCGCTCGGCGGCCTCGCGCACGGTGTAGCTGGATGAGTAGACCTCGGGCATGTAGCGGCGGCGGCCCAGCAGCGTCGACACGTAGCCGTGCGCCCGCACCTCGTCGCGCGTGCGGTCCATGTACCCCGTCAGGTCGGCGTAGGTCTGGTTGTAGGCCTTGAGGAAGGCGCCCGCCTCGCTACGCGGGATGCCCGTCTCGCGCGAGAGCCCGTACTCGGAGAGGCCATAGATCACAGCGTAGTTGACCGTCTTGGCCAGCCGCCTCATCTCGGGCGTCACCTCGTCTTCGGGAATACCGTAGATCAGCGCGGCGGTGCGCACGTGGATGTCCTTATCGTGCGTGAACGAGTCGACCAGGATGGGGTCGCGCGACAGGTGCGCCAGGATGCGCAACTCGATCTGGGAGTAGTCCGCCGCCAGCATCAGCTCGTCCTCGCCCGTGACGATAAAGGCGCGCCGGATCTGGCGGCCCAACTCGGTACGGATGGGGATGTTCTGCAGGTTGGGGTTGCTCGACGAGAGGCGCCCGGTGGAGGCGACGGTCTGGTTGAAGTCGGTGTGGATGCGGCCGTCCTTGGGGCTGATCAGCGCCGGCAGGCCGTCCAGATAGGTGCCCTTGAGCTTGGCCAACTGGCGATACTCCAGGATCTGGTCCACCACGGGGTTCTTGCCGCGCAAGTTCTCAAGCACCTCGGCGTCGGTCGAGTAGCCGGTGCTAGTGCGCTTGGTCGCCGGCAACTTTAGCTCCTCGAACAGCACCGTGGACAACTGCTTGGGCGAGTTGATGTTGAAGGAGTGCCCGATCGTCTCGTAGATGCGCAGCGCCAGCCCGTCCATGGTCTTCTGGAGTTGCCCGGACATCGTATGCAGGTAGTCCGTGTCGATGTCCATGCCGGCCAGCTCCATGCCGGCCAGCACGGGGACCAGCGGCATCTCCACGTCGCGGAATAACTCGAAGAGGCCGGCCTCGCGCAGTTGCGGCTCCAGGATGTCGCGCAGGCGCAGCGTGAGGTCCGCGTCGGCCGCGGCATAGTCCGCCGCCCTGTGGATGTCCACACCGGCCATGGTGATCTGGTCCTTACCCTTGCCGATCAGCTCGATGATATCTGTCATCTGCACGTTGAAGTGGGTCAGGGCCAGATCCTTGAGGCCCAGGCCGCGGCCGGAGGGATTGATCAGGTAGGCCGCGATCATGGTATCGAAGGCCAGGCCGCGCACCTCGACGCCGTGTTGCGCCAGCACCATGAGGTCAAACTTGCCGTTATGCGCCACCTTGGACACCGTGGGGTCCGCGAGCAGCGGACGCAGGCGGTCGAGCGCCTCGTCACGCGGCAACTGCGTCCCGGCGTCGTGGCCGACGGGGATATAGTAGGCGATGCCCGGCTCGGTGGCCACGGAGACACCGACAATCCCGGCGCTGATGGGGTCGAGCGCGTCCGTCTCCAGGTCCAGCGCGAAGGTCCGACGCCGCGCCAGGCGCTCCAGCAGTTCGGCGAAGGTGGCCTCGGTGTCGATCACATAGGCATGCGTCGGCGGGACCGGCGGCGTCAATGACGGATCGACGGCCTCGACCTCGTCGTCCTCGCTCGGGGGCGGCGGGGCAACGGGTACAGCGATGGTCCGGCCGCCGCGCGTCTCGACCGCCAGCCCCGTCGAGGTAGTCGGACCCGTCGCGACAGCCGGAGCGTCGGCGTCGAGCCCGGCGAAAAGGCCGTCCAGCGGAGGAGGAGCGACGGGGGCCGGGTCGGGCCTGGCGGGGGCGGGCGTGACGCCGTGCGTCACGGTGGTGTGGGTCGTGCTGGACGCGGGCGCGCCGTCCGCGTCGGGCAGGCGCGAGAGCAGGGTGCGGAACTCGAGTTCCCCGAAGAGGCGCACCACGGTCGCACGGTCGTAGGCGCCGATGCGGCTGCGCTCCAGATCCAGCGTCACGGGCGCGTCGATGACGATAGTGGCGAGGTGTTTGCTCTCCAGCGCCTGGGCACGCGCTGGCTCCAGGCGCGCGCGCTGCTTCTCGGGCAGCTCGGCCAGATGCTCGTAAATCCCCTCGACGGTGTCGTACTGCTGCAGCAGCCGGACGGCCGTCTTCTCGCCCACGCCGGGCACGCCAGGGATGTTGTCGGACTTGTCGCCGACGAGGCCCTTGTAGTCGGGGATCTGGTCGGGCCGCAGCCCGTAGCGCCCCCGCACCGCCTCCTCGTCGTACAGGCTGATGTCGTCGGCGCCGCGCCGGGGCGTCAGCACGGTCACGTGAGAGGTGACCAGCTGCGTGGCGTCGAGGTCACCGGTCACGATGAGGGTATCGACGCCCTGCGCGGTAGCCTGCTGGGCCAGCGTGCCGATCACGTCGTCGGCCTCGAAGCCGTCAATCTCATAGATGGGGAAGTTGAAGGCCGCGACGACCTCGCGCACGCGCTTAAACTGCTGCGCCAGGGGCTCGGGCATGGGCGGGCGGTGCGCCTTGTAGTCGGCGAAGCGCTCGTGGCGGAAGGTCGGCGCGGCGCGGTCGAAGCAGACGGCGCAATACTCTGGGCGCTCGGTCTGCAGCGCCTTGAGCAGGATGGCGGCGAAGCCAAAGACGGCGTTGGTCAACTCACCGCGCGAGGTGGTCAGCTCCTGTCGCACGGCATGGAAGGCGCGGTGGACGACGGCATGGCCGTCCACGACCATTAGCTTGGCGGCGATAGGGCACCTCCGGACGATACGACGGGAACGACAGGGCACGGAAGGCTACCTGGTGGGCCAGGTGAGTAAAACGCGCGCCCCATATTATACCACCGCGTCCACGGCGCCCACTAGAGGAACTGGGTTGTCGCCCACACGGCGCTGAAGTCCCCCGCCTCTAACGCGGCGCGGGTCAAGCAAAAGTAGATCAAGCCGCCGCCCTGCCAGTCCATGCCGGCAGCATCGTCGCTGTCCACTTGCAGCAACAGGGTCCAGTCCGTGGCCGCACGCTCGAGCTCCGCCTCAGCCGCGGCGTCGTCGATGTCGCCCATATCGGCCACGTCATCCCACGTTTGCCCCCGCGAGGCCAGCAGGCTGGCGACGCGTGCGTCGCCCTCCAGATTGTAGGGAAGGCCGAGTAGCCGATGCGCCGGCCTGCCGTCCCGGTCGTTATCCCCCCTGTTCCACCCCAGATAGACCTTGACATAGTCCTCCTGCTCCCGCTCGTCGAAGCCAAGGCTGGCAACGGCGAACGACTCCGGAGCGGGGAGTGTGACAATGGGCGTAATGTCGACGGCGCAGGCCACGAACCTATCCTCCGTCGCCAGGGATGCAGGCGCCTGTCGCCTAGCCAGGTTGAGGGTTGATGGGTCTCCATCGAAGAAAAAGACGGCGCAGCCCGGATACTGGGCCTCCTCGTCTTCGTCCTCCTCGTCTTCGTCCTCGTCGTCCTCGTCGTCCTCGTCGTCTTCGTCGTCTTCGTCGTCGTCGTCGTCGTCGTCGTCGTCGTCGTCCAGGTCTCGTCCGTTGTCATAGAAAAACGAGAGTAACCCTGAGCAAGGGAGCGCGCGAACGGCGCCATAACCGGCTACGTCGGCCAGATTGATCTGGGCCACAAAGGCCTGGGGGCGGCCGTTCGACGCGGGCCACGCCAAATCGCGCGGTAGATCGGGGAGCCCACCTACCTTCGAGGCGGCGATGGGCAGCGTCGTCTCCTCCACGGCATGCACGGTCAGGCGTAAGGAGTCCTGGGCCTGTGTGAGCAGGCCGGCGGCGACGCGGGCGAGGCTATGCGTGCGAAGGTAATGTTCTAATTCGTCCATCGCGTGTCGTGCGCTCGTCGGCGGCGGAGCCACCGGGGCACATCTCCTTCCTGATTCTGCCTGTTCTATCTTTCTATCTCTCACAGCAGCATAACCCGCGCCACCGTCCTTACCCCAATGTGGACGGCGGCGCGGGTTGCGCGTCACGGGCGGCTCATCGACGCGTCACGACCAGCATGTAGAGGGCGGAGCGCCGACGCGTCACGGGCTATGGGAAGGTGTACGGGTCACAGTTTCCGTAGGTGGCCCCACCGATATGGACACATACCTGGAACTCCCCTTTGTACTTCTTGAGGACCGTGGCGTACCGGCGATAGAAAGCGGACAACTCACCTCCCTGGGTCCTGTTCTCCGAGACGGTGACGCCGCGAACGATCGAGCCCGACCCGCCCTGCACCGTCGAGGCGAACGGATACTCATCGCAACTGGTCCACTTATTTTTCTTGGTCTTGGCTTTATTGGCCGGGCCCGGCTTGGCCCCGATCCTGAACGGATTGGGAATGCAGCCCGCGGCGGACCGCTTCTGCGACCGGCTGAGCAGGCCCTTCTTGGGCTTGTAGTAGCGGTCGTAGTTCAGCACCGCCACCGCTCCGCCAGGATAGGACACGTACTTCCCGCCCACCACCGTCCGCGCGGGTTGACCCGTCGACGGGTCTATGCCCGTGATAGCGGCGGCGTCATTGTAGGCGATCTGGGGAGTCGAGGTGTCGTAGACGTCAAAGATGGGCCGCTGCACGGGCCCCTTGGCGACCGGCAGCGCCACAACGGCGACAGCGACGGCGCGCCGCGCGGTCGGCAGGCGTAGCACGGCCGGATATGCGGAGACCCGCGGCGCGGTAACGGTCGCGCCCGTGGCCACAGTCCTGACCGGCGCGAGGTACAGGGCGATGCGCGGGCCGAGGATGGAGCCGGCGCCTGCCGGAGCCAGGTGGGGACGCGATCGGTGGGACGTACTCCGCCCACCGCGCACCGGCCGTGTCGCGCGGTGAGTTGGCCGTGTCGTGCGGTGGGCCGGGCGCGTCACCAGCACCGTCCCCGCGCCGTAGGCGGTCACCAGGGGACCCGTGCCGTTGTCGAGCGTGGCGTAGAGGTAGTAGCGGCCGGCGGGCAGGCCGTGCGTTGCCCACCCGTAGCGCCAGGCGCCCGCGCGGACCGGGATGTTCGCGGCCAGGGGCGTGCCCGCGTAGTTGGGCGTGCGCCGCCCGCGCAGCGCGACGGTACGGGACTGCGTGTAGAACAGCGAGACCGTCGCGCCCACATCGCCGTTGCGCAGCAGGCCGGCGACCGTCACGCGCGACCGCCCGGAGCTCGCGACGACCGTCTGACTCCGGCGCGGGAGGGTCACGCTCAGGCTGGGTTGCGGCCGGTTGCCCAGCATGGTGAAGCGATAGCCCTCGCCGCCGTGCAGGTTGCCCAGGCGCACCCGCCACAGGCCCGGCCGTGCGGCGGGCAGATAGAGCGCCACGGCGTGCGAGCCGGCCGCGCGGACGACGTAGGCGCCGGGTCCCGCACGCCCCGGCGTGATGACCCGCCCGTCAGGGGCCACCAAGGCCAGCGTCGGCGCGCCGCGCCGCCAGGTCAACTCGAACAGGGTCTGGCTCTGTCCAGGCACGACGCGGAACGGGGCCTCGGTCGTACCGGCGGTGGGCATGGTCGCGGCGCCAGCGCGACCATGCCCAGCCAGCGCGGCCCCGGCGGGCTCCGGCGTGACTCTGGCCAGGCGCCGCACGCTCATCCCGTTGGGTCCGACCAGCACGAAGTCGTTTGCGCCGGTGATATACACGTTGCCGTGCTGATCGATGAAGATGGACCGGGTGATGTGGTAGTCACCGAAGTAGCCGTGAATCGTGGCGCTGAGCGTGGCCTTGATGCCCAGCACCGTCGTGCCCCGGCCACGGAAGCGGCCGAGCTGGCCCAGCACCTGGCCGTCAAGCCCCAGGAAGGAGACGCTGACCGTGCCGTTGACCGTGGCCACGACCAGGGCCTGGCCGCGCGCGAGGTAGAGCTGCCCGAAGGCGTCGATGGTGAGGCGGGCGTGATGCCCGAACATTTGCACGCCGGTCCCGCCGTTGGCCTCGACGTAGGCGCCGGTCCCGCCGACGATCTCCGGGTGATTGACGATGGTGCGGCTGCACGCCGCGTCATTGTCGTCGACGAAGCGGAGGCAGAAGCCGGCGGTGACACCGATGAAGCTGAGCAGAGTGCCCGCGCCGCGGAAGCCGAAGTTCCCGTCAGTGGCCAGCACGCCGCTCACATTGCCGTCGAAGATGAGGCCGCCGTCGGGGTGGGTGGCCAGCCCGGCGCCCACGTCGAAGGTGTAGATGACCCCGCCATCGCGGCCCGCGTCGGTGTTGAGGCCGCCCCGGAAACCGGTGAGGGCGATGGGGGCGGAGCCGAGCGGGATGGGCCGCCCGAACCGAACGCTCAGGTCGGCGCGATACAGGTTGGAGGGATGTTGCGGGGTGCGCGACCCGATATGGATGCTGGCGTCCACCTCGAAGACGTTGGGCACGGTGACGGTTCCGCTGCCCTCGAAGTCGTACAGCACGGTGTCGTCGTTGTCGGCGACGCGCAACTCTAGCTTGGCCCTGGCCCGGATGCTGAGGCGGCCCAGCCGGATCTCGGGCAACTCGATGGAAGCCCCTGCCCGCTTCAAGCGGATCGAGGCTCCGTCGTAGGTGAAGCCCTCGAACTCGAACTGGCCGCCCTTGCCCCCGACGATGGGCAGATTGAGGCGCGCCCGGCCCACGGAGATGCCCTGGGGGGTTAGCGTAACGCCCTCGACCCGGCCGCTCAGGTCGCCGACGCGCAGCTCGAAGGCCGAGAGCGTGCCGCCGACGCTCAGGTCGGGCCGGATGATCAGGTTGCTCACGCCGATGCCTACCCCGACGCCCCCCAGCAGCTCAGGCAGGGTGATGTCGACGTTGGCGGCGCTGAGCCCCGCCGCCGACACCTGGACATTCTGCGCCGCCACGCTGGCGCCGAAGATGTCGAACTCCAGCGAGCCGCCCGAGACCACGAGGTCGGGGGAGATATTCAGGTCGTTGACGAGGGCAAGCGTCCCCGATTGCAGGGCCAGCGCCGCCGTGCCGATGGTCACGCCGTCCTCGTCCAGCGTGATGTCCGTGGCCGAGAGCGTGACCCCACCAACGGTCAAGCTGGCGTCGGGCAGCAGAATGGGCAGGGCAAAATGGCAGCGGTCGTCCAGCGGCAGCGCGTACGCGATCACGTCGGGGATCTGGATTTGCAGGCCGGATGGGGTCTCGAGTGACACGTTGCTGGCGCCGTCGTCAGGGTCCTGCGGGGCCTGTCCCTTGAGCGTCCAGCCGGCAATAGTCTGCTTGAGTTCGCAGCCGGGCGTGGGCGACGGGGTCTCCGTCGCCGTCGGCGGGATCGTCGCGGGCGGGGTAATGGTCGCGGTCGGCGTGACGGTGGTCGTTGGCGTGACAGTGGTCGTTGACGTGACGGTGGTGGTCGGCGTGATGGTGGCGGTCGCCGTAGCGGTGGTCGTCGCCGTGATCGTCGTTGTCGCCGTCGCCGTTGTGGTTGCGGTCAGTGTGGGGGTGAATGTGTCGGTGCTGCTCGGGGTAGCGGTAGAGGTATCGGGTGTGGTCGGCGCGGATGTCGTGGTACCGGTTGGCCCCGACGTTGACGTGCCTGTCACGGTAGGGGTGAACGTAGTGGTGGGACCGGCCGTGCTGGTACCCGTTGCGCTAACCGTACCAGGACTCGTGGGCGCCGACGTAGGACTCGTGGGCGCCGACGTAGGACTCGTGGGCGCCGACGTAGGACTCGTGGGCGCCGACGTGGGGCAGTCGGTGGCGGCGGCGGCCGGAGCCGCTCCCGTCGCATCCCTGGCCGCTGCCACCGACTGCCCGGTGAAGGGAACGGCAGTCGCGATACAATAGATGACCGCGCGAGGAGCGGGCGCGCCGGAACGCCGCGCCGCCAGGACCACGGCGCCTGACCCCAGGAGTGACGCGGGCGCCTTGGCGGTGATCAACCGTCCGTCCCGCACTCCCCAGGCCGTGGCGCCATGGTCCAGCGTGACGCGTCGCATTGCCGTTCCCCGATCGCGCAACGCGAGCGTCAGGGTCACGGTGACATGCCGCGACGGAGCGATGTCGCGCAGGCGCCAGATAACCTCGGCGCCGCGTCGTCGAGGCGCGGGCATTGCCATGATAACAAACGAGGATGGATCGAGCAGTCGGTCGGTCAGCACCACGTCGCGCAGCGCCAGCCGATCAACCATGCCGGATGGTTGTATCCGGGCGCCCGACGACGCGCCGGCGACCGGCTGCGTGTTGGCGATGGTAAAGGTGATCGTGGCTATACGAGGTCCGCTGCCGACGCCTCGGGCGACGGAGACGACGCGAAAGAGGGACAGCGGGGCAGGCGCCTCGCCAGAAACTGTGTTCGACCCGGACGGCCCCATCTGAGCGGCGCCCTGCATGGCCACGGCCGTCGTGGCTAAGCCATCCTGCCGGTCTGCCGGCACGGTGGTCAGACTGATAGAACCAAGCAGCGCGATGACAACCACTGATGAGAGACGTACACGAGCAAGCAGGCGGCGGATCATGGCAGACTCCAATTCTTCACGAAAACCGATACAGGAAACGCATCGCTCCGGGTCGTGCGCCGGCCCGCCTACCGTGCCCGCGACATCGCGGGCACGCCGCGCCAGGATCCTTGCGCCACGTCCCGCTTCTCAGGCTAGGCCGCGACGCGGCCTTTGACCATGAGGAAACCACAGAAGTAGCCCACGGAAGTGCGGCGTGCGAAGATACTGATCCCGTATCGCCGACCATGTCGGTGCTCGATAGCGCCATACGATTGAGTAATAAGACGGCGCTTTTGTCACAAGATTGCTGTTGCTCAGACAGTTCTGTCGGATACATGTCGTACATGCGTCATCGCCTGCCAGCCAATGCGGCGTACGTTAAGCAGGGACTCGATCGCGCGGCGCGACAATGGCATGATGTCGGGTGGATCGAATAAGCTCAAGAGCAAGAGAGGTAGGAACGGGCATGAAAGCTGTTGTCTTCAAAGAGAAATGCACGGTCGCCGTGGAGAACGTGGACGATCCGACGATCGAGCAGCCCACCGACGCCGTGGTGAAGATCACCACGTCCGCCGTCTGCGGGAGCGACCTGCACATGTACGAGGGCCGTACCGGCGCCGAGCCGGGCACGGTGTTCGGCCACGAGAACATGGGCGTGGTCACGCAAATTGGCCCCGGCGTGACCTCGGTTAAAGTGGGCGACCGCGTGGTGCTGCCCTTCAATATCGGCTGCGGTTTCTGCTACAACTGCCTGCGCAACTATACCAGCGCCTGCCTGGTGGTCAACCCGGAGCAGGCCCACGCCGCCTATGGCTACGCCCAGATGGGTCCCTTCAAGGGCGGTCAGGCCGAGTACCTGCGCGTGCCCTACGCCGACTTCAACTGCCTCAAGCTGCCCGGTACACCGGGCGACGAGTGGGAAGATGACTTCGTGCTGCTGGCCGACATCTGGCCCACCGGCTACCACGGCGTTGAGCTGAGCGGCTTCCAGGTCGGCGAGTCCATCGCCATCTGGGGCGCCGGCCCGGTTGGCCTGCTGGCCGCCTACAGTGCCGTGCTGCGCGGGGCCAGCGAGACCTATGTGGTCGACCGCGAGCCCGGACGCCTGAAGAAAGCGGAGGGGATCGGCACGATCGCCATCAACTTCGCCGATGGCGATCCGGTCGAGCAGATCATGGAGCATCGTCACAAGAACAACCTGCTGCAGGGCTCGCTCCGTCCCGGCGAGGAAAAGATGGCGGGCGTGATGCGCGGCGTGGACGCGGTGGGCTACCAGGCGCGCAGCGATCAGGACGGCGGCTCTAAAGAAGATCCCATGCAGACGATGAAGGACCTCATCCGCGTGGTCAACCCGACAGGAGGCATCGGCGTGGTGGGCGTCTACATGAGCGGCGACCCCGGCGCGGTCGACGAGCAGGCCAAGCAGGGCATCTTCCCGTTTCCCCTGGCGTCGCTCTTCGAGAAGGGCCTGACCGTGGGCACGGGCCAGACACCGGTCAAGCGATACAACGAGCACTTGCGCGAGTTGATCGTGACCGGGCGGGCCAAGCCGAGCTTCATCATCAGCCACCGCATGCCGCTCGACGACGCGGCGCAGGCCTACAAGGACTTCGACGCGCGCGGCAGCGAGTACACCAAGATCGTCCTCAAGCCGGATCTGGCCACCGCCAATAGCCATTAGCCGTTAGCTATTAGCCGTTAGCTATTAGCCGTTAGCCATTAGCCATTAGCCGTTAGCCATTAAAGGAGGGCGGCCCCAAGCTGGTCGGCGTCGACCTAACTACAGACACCGTCTTCAAGACAATTATCTTCCCGCCAGATGTCGCGCTGCCCACGACGTACCTCAACGACATCCGCTTCGACCTGCGGCGCGGCGACGACGGCATGGCCTTCATCACCGACTCCTCCGACCAGGGTCCCAACGCCATCATCGTGGTCGATCTGGCCTCGGGCGCGAGTTGGCGCCGCCTGCACGACCACCCCTCCACGAAAGCCGAGCCCGGTTTCATGCCTTTCGTAGAGGGACAGACCTTGATGGTGCGCCCAGAGCAAGGGCCACCACAGAACCTGGCCATGGGGGCGGACGGCATCGCCATCGGGGCGGACGGAGCGCGGCTGTACTATTGTCCCCTGGCCAGCCGGCGGCTCTACAGCGTCGACATCGATGCGCTGTGCGACCGCGCGATGAGCGACGACAAGGTCGCGGCAACGGTCGTGGATGAGGGTGACAGGGGCGGCGGGGCGGACGGTCTGGAGACCGACGCCGCGGGCAACATTTACTGCACCAACTATGAGCACCACGCCATCACGCGCCGCGGTCCCAACGGCCAGTTCGAGACCGTCGCCCATGACCCACGCCTGCGCTGGCCGGACACCATGTCCGTCGGCCACGACGGCTACCTCTACGTCACGGCCAACGGCTTCCACGAGCAGGCGCGCTTCCACCAGGGCCGCGACGAGCGCCATAAGCCGTACTACCTCTACCGCCTGCGCATCGATGCGCAACCCGTCCTGCTGCGCTAGCGCGCCACTGCTCCCTACCTCACAACGTGGCGCCGTGCAAACCGCGAGCGGGGCCCGTTTCGGCCACGACGACAATGCTTGACCGGAGCAAGCGGTCCGATGGCAAGCCAAGCGGGCAGGTAGGCCACGATCCCCGTCACGTTGCCCTCAACCGACCGCGGTCGGCGTTTGCTTGCCATGTGACACGTGCGTGACCCGCCCCCGACGGGCTTCGCTCCGCGCCTGGCCCCGACCAGCCGCGGCCGGGACCGGTCCAGACGGGCAGTCGCGAGCCCCGTTAGGCCCTCGCCGATCGTGTCCGCGCGTCGGCGCGCAGCATCTGGCGGCGACGCGCGAACATGGCGACGAACATCAGGATGTCGAGAACGCCGTGCGCGACGATCGCGGCCAGCAGTCCGCCTCCGCTCTGCCGCGCCACGGACAGGATCAGGCCCAGGACGGCGTAGACCAGGCTCCCGCCCAGCGCGGCGCCCCATCGGCCGGGGCCGCGCACGCTGGCAAAACCATTGTACTGCAGTACGACGTGCCACAGGCCGAAGGCAATGGCGTCGAACGCCGCCGAACGAGGGACGCCGACGGCCTGGACCAACAAGACCTGCAGCACGCCGCGAAAGGCGAACTCCTCAAAGACGACCGTGGCGAGAGCAACCTGCACGCCGATGCGGTAGACGAAACCTCGCGTGGAAATGGCGCCCACGCCGGAGGCCACGATGTCGCGGCCCAGCTGTCCTGGCAGGAATATCATCGCGAGGATCATGGCGAGGGGCAGCAGCCCGGCGACGAGGCCGAGCAGGAGCCCGCTGCCCGTCACCTGGCCCCACACCGCGGGCAGCAGGCCAGCCGTGGCGGCATAGGCCAGCAGCGCCAGCCCCAGCGCGCTATTGCCAATCGTGAAGGCGCGCCACTGGTCCCAGCGTCGGCGCGCGGATAGGATCGCCATGACGTTGGCGTAGGCCACCAGCACCAGGGCGACGAGGAGGGCGGACATACGTACAAGTTACCACTGCCCACTGCCCACTGCCCACTGCCCACTGCCTGCTGGGTGCGCCCTACGATTGTGATGTCGGACACCTGCGACTGCGGTCGCATGGCAGCGCACGGACACTGCGGTGTCGGACCGGGACCAAGGGCAGCGGCGCGGCGGACCCCATCCGACCGCAGTCGGCCGGTACTTTGCCATGCGACCGCAGTCGCAGGCCGCATCTCACAATCTCGGGGCGCACCCCTGCCTGCTGCCTGCTCGCTCCCATTGACAGATGAGAGAGGCACGGGTACCATGCCTCTGACACTATGTCTGATCCTTGTCACTTTCTGACGGCCTCGTCGTGCCCTGCTCGGGAGCGGGATGGGCGAGACCACGTGGCGGGATCATGAAAACACACACTACTGACCGCCAGCGGCAAACCAAGACCATGCTGGCCGGTCACAAGCTGACGGCTGAAAGCTGGCAGCTGTTTGGGAGGCAACACAGCGGTGCGCACGCTAGACACCATCGACGGCCCGGCCGCTCTCAAGGGGCTCACGGCCGAGCAACTGGATACACTGGCACAAGAAATCCGCGATGAGCTCGTGGCCACCGTCGCGCGCACGGGCGGCCATCTCTCGCCCAACCTGGGGACCGTCGAGATCACTCTGGCCCTGCATAGCGTCCTCGACTCTCCGCGCGATAAGATCGTGTGGGACACGGGGCACCAGGCCTATCCGCACAAGTTGGTGACCGGGCGCATCGACCGCTTCAACACCATCCGCCAACTCGACGGGCTCTCCGGCTTCCTGGCGCGCGACGAGAGCGAACACGACGCGTTCGGCGCCGGGCACGCCAGCACCGCCATCTCGGCGGCGCTGGGCATGGCCGTGGCGCGCGACCTACAGGGCGAGGACTACACCGTCGCCGCCGTGCTGGGCGATGGCGCGTTGACCGGCGGACTGGCCTACGAGGGACTCAACAACGCCGGCCACCTGGGGACCGCGCTGATCGTGGTACTCAACGACAACGGTATGTCCATTGCCCCCAACGTGGGGGCCATCTCGCGCATCCTAACCCGTATCCGCACCGATCGCCGCTATATCGAGGCCAAGGAGGAGGTCTGGAAGGGCCTGGAGCGCATCCCCCTGGGTGAGCAGATGCTCCACGCGGCCAAGCGCGCTAAGAAGAGCATGAAGGACCTGATGCTCTTCACCATGTTCTGGGAGGAGTTGGGCTTCACCTACCTGGGTCCCATCGACGGCCACGACATCCCAACGCTGCAGGAGACCCTGCGCGCCGCGGCCCAGCTGAAGCGCCCCGTGCTGCTGCACGCCGTCACGGCCAAGGGCAAGGGCTGGCATCCCGCCGAGGCGGACAACGAGAAGTACCATGGCATCAGCGCCCTGGGGGCCAAAAAACCCGCTACGCCGGCTTACGGCGCCGTCTTCGCCGAGACGATCAGCACGCTGGCCGAGGGCGATCCGCGCGTCGTGGCCATCACCGCCGGGATGCCGTCGGGGACCAACCTGGTGGCGTTCGGCGAACGCTTCCCCGCGCGCCTCTTCGATGTGGGCATCGCTGAGTCCCACGCCGTCACCTTCGCCGCGGGCCTGGCCACGCAGGGCATCAAGCCCGTCTGCGCCATCTACTCGACCTTTTTGCAGCGCGCCTTCGACCAGATCATCCACGATGTCTGCATCCAGGACCTCGACGTCACTTTCGTCGTGCCTAACGGCGGCCTCGTCGGCGACGACGGGCGCACCCACCAGGGCGCCTTCGACCTCTCCTACCTGCGCATGATCCCTAACATGACCGTCATGGCGCCGAAGGACGAGAATGAGCTGCGCCACATGATCGCTACCGCCGTCGCCCACCCCGGTCCGGCCGCCGTCCGCTACCCGCGCGGGGCCGGCCTGGGCGTGGGAATGGACCCCACCCTGATCCTGCTGCCCATTGGCGAAGCCGAGACCCTGCGCCGTGGCGACGATCTGGCCATCGTGGCTATCGGCTCGATGGTCATGCCGGCCGTGGCCGCGGCGGAGCGGCTGGCCGCGCAAGGAGTGTCCGCCACGGTGGTCAACGCGCGCTTCGCCAAGCCGCTGGACGAGACGCTGCTGCGGGACCTGGCGACGCGCTTCGACAGCATCCTGACCGTCGAGGAGAACGCGGTGGCGGGCGGCTTCGGCAGCGCCGTGTCCGAGGCGCTGGACCGGCTGGGCCTGGGCCACGTGACCGTGCATCGCCTGGGTCTGCCCGATCTATTCATCGACCACGGGCCTCAGAGCACGATGCGCGACCGCCTCAACCTCTCGGCCGACGGCATCGTCCGCGAGACGCACGCTCACTACGGGCGCCTCTTCAGCCACGCCGCCACGGCATAGCATCCGCCGCGCTGACAGGTCCAGGCCGCGTCATCCTGTCCATCGTGAGCGGCCTGACCACGGCGTACGTATAGATACCTAAATTTCGCTCACATAGGTGGCAGATAGCGCCCTCGCGGCGCTCAACGCGGACCACGGGTCGGACCACACGGCGCCAGCCATGGTCCCCAGGCATGCGCTGGCCTCCAAAGACAGCAACCGCTTGCCGCTATACTTACCAGTGGTTACAAGTTTCATATACTGTGGTTATGACAAGTTATAGCGGGGCTTACGCCTCTTCAACCGGACTAGCTTTAATGGAGTGGTACGACGGCCAATGGCACGTGTACAGGATAGAGAAAATACACCCGAGTCGCTGGCGGACGGTGACGGTGACGGTGACGGCGTGCCGATAGCGGCTCCGCCATCGGATAGCGCGACACCGCTGGACGAGAGAGCGGAGGCGCTCCCTCCCTCCGACCATGCCGACGGTGAGACCGTCGGCGAGGCCGAGTTGGATGTGCTCCGCCGCGTCGGACGGCACTGGCCCCCGCCAGCGGAGACATCCAGCCTGGCGGACACCGCGTCCGACCTCAACGTGCGCGAGACCAAAGTCGGCCAGCAGCACGGCAACCAGTATGTGCGCATTCAACGCCCGCGCCGCGCCGCTTTCCGCAACCTGGAAGCGGGCGTCCTCCAGGTGACCGAGGAGGTGCCGCGGGCGCAGGGCCTGCTGGCCACGTCGCTGGTGCGCCTGCGCGGCACGCTGATCGGCGACCCGCTCTCCAACGCGCAGGCCATCCACGAGCGCCTGACCAAGGTCAAGGCCCTGGCCGTGCTCTCCTCGGACGCGCTGTCCTCGGTGGCCTATGCCACGGGTCAGCTTAACGCCGTGCTGATCCTGGCGGGCGCCGCCGCGCTGGGCTACTCACTCGGCATCGCGGCGGCCATTGCCGCGCTGCTAGCTCTGGTGGCGCTGTCGTACCGGCAGACCATCAAGGCCTACCCGCGGGGCGGCGGCTCCTACATTGTCTCTAAAGACAACCTCGGCAATATGGCCGGTCTCGCCGCTGGCTCGTCGCTGATGATCGACTATATCCTGACCGTGGCGGTCAGCATCACGGCCGGTGTCGCCGCGCTGCAATCGCTGGGCCCCGCCGGTTCCGTCTGGGCCAACCTCCCCACGGCGCCGCTGAGCCTGGCTTTGATCGCCCTGCTGCTGGTGGGCAACCTGCGCGGCATCCGCGAATCGGGCGCCATCTTCATGGTGCCGACCTATCTCTTCGTCGGCGGCATGTACATCATGATCGTCGCCGGAGCCTACATCTTCTTTAAGGGCGGCGCGCACGTCGAACCCTACCACCCGGCCTACGCCGTCCATGCCACCGAGGGGTTGGGCGTGTTCCTGATTCTGCGCGCCTTCGCCTCGGGGTGTACGGCGCTGACCGGCGTGGAGGCCATCTCCGATGGCGTGCCAGCCTTCCAAACCGTCAAAGGGCAGAAACTGACGGAATGGCGCAATGCTCGCACCACGTTGACCGTGATGGCCACGCTGGCCATCGGTATGTTCGTTGGCGTCACCCTGCTGGTGCAGGCATTCGGGTTGGTCCCCAATCCGGGCGATAACTATCCCACGCTGCTCTCGCAACTGGCCGGACGCGTGTTTGGCACGGGCGCCATGTTCTGGTACGTCCAGATCACGACCGCGCTGATCCTGACCCTCGCCGCCAACACCGCCTACTCCGACTTCCCGCGCCTGCTGTTCTTCATGGCGCGCGACAGCTTCGTGCCCCACCAGTTCGCCCACCGCGGCGACCGGCTGAGCTATTCCAACGGCATCATCCTGCTCACCGTGCTGGCCGCCGTCCTGATCGCCGCCACGGGGGGCAACGTCAACGACCTGATCAACCTGTACGTCATCGGGGTGTTCAACTCGTTCACGCTCTCGCAGGCCAGCATGGTCAAGCGCTGGTGGACGCATCGCACGCCAGGCCAGGAGGGCTACGAGCCCCAGTGGCGACGCAACATCGTGGTCAACGGCATCGGCACGGTGGTGACCTTCGGCGTGCTGCTGATCACCGCCATCACCAAGTTTGAGCGTGGCGCCTGGCTGGTGGTGGTCCTGGTGCCCATCCTGATCACGGTGTTCTGGCGCATCAACCGCCACTACACGCAAACCAAGAAGCAACTCGAGTCCGAGACGCCGTTGACGCCGCAGAAGATCCGGCACACCGTCCTGGTGCCCATCGCCGACCTCAACCGGCCGGCCTTGCAGACGCTGGCCTACGCCTGCTCCATCACGGAGCGCGTGATCGCGGTGCATATCTCGGACAGCGACGAGGACCGCGCGCATATCAAGCAGAAGTGGGAGGCCTGGGGCAACCACGTCCCGCTGGTGGTGATCGACTCGCCGTTCCGCTCCATCATCCAGCCCCTGCTCGCCTACATCGACGCGATCGACCGGCAGAGCGCGACCGATACGCTCACCGTGGTGCTGCCCGAGTTCGTACCGGTCCACTGGTGGGACCACGTGCTGCACAACCAGACGGCGCTGCGCCTCAAAAGCGCCCTGCACTTCCGCCCCGGCACCGTCGTCACCAGCGTGCCGTACCACTTACGGCAGGAGTGACGAGTGACGAGTGACGAGTGACGAGTGACGAGTGACGAGTGACGAGTGGCTAGTGGCTAGTGGTTAGTGGTTAGTGGTTAGTGGTTAGTGGTTAGTACAGCTTGGCGTAGATGAGTTTGCTTCCGGCGGCAGCCTGCGACTGAAGTCGCATGGCAAACCACGGACACTGAAGTGTCTTGGCAGTTCACATGCATCGCAAGCCACTTAAGCCACTGTGCGCTAGTGATTTTTAGCCACCCGTCACCCGTCACCCGTCACCCGTCACCCGTCACCCGTCACCCGTCACCCGTCACCCGTCACCCGTCACCCGTCACCCGTCACCCGTCACCCGTCACCCGTCACCCGTCACCCGTCA
>JAABUX010002960.1_pt1 | contig 23153 bp, 22 predicted proteins | sample 5561851 | NCBI WGS metagenome assembly JAABUX01 (sample SAMN10711883, study PRJNA513361) | rock metagenome | isolation source: Antarctica rocks | place: Antarctica: Victoria Land, Richard Nunatak red sandstone | collected 2016-01-03 | reverse complement strand
CTCGACCCGCCAGCGCGGCAGCCGCTCGCCCAACTGTGCTATGTCGTCCGCCGACAGTTTCTCGACCATGCTGAACCTTTGTCTCGGAGCGCCCGATGCCGTCCCATACCACGCCGCCCTCCCTCGAAGACATCGTCACCCTCGCTGACCGGGCGCTGGAGTCGATCCCGGCCCACCTCGCGCAGAACGTGCGGGCGCTCAGCATCGTCGTCGACGACATGGCCGACGACGAAACGCTGGACTCGATGGGGATGGAGAGCGGCTACGACCTCACCGGGCTGTATCGCGGCGTGCCGATGCATCTCCGCAGCGGCAACGACCCGGTGCGCGAACCTGACATGATCCTGCTGTTTCGCGAGCCGATCCTGCTGGAATGGATCGAGACCGGGGAGGATTTGTACCGCCTGGTCCGCAACGTGCTGATCCACGAGGTTGCCCATCATTTCGGCTTCGACGATGCGACGATCGCCGAACTGGAAGCGGGTTAGATTTTTTGACGCAACGCACTTCCGCGCCGGCGCCTGGCTTTGGACGATAAGCGGAGGAACCGGCCCACCATCCCGTTGAGGATGCTCATGAGGAAGATGAACGCCGGCCGCGCGGGACTAGCTAGGTTGCCGAGCAGGGCACCGCGCGCGAGGAGGAACCCAAGGCTGGTGCCCACGCCGACGGCGAGGAACCATTCGCCGCGCAGAACGGGCGAGGCTACCCCGGTTAACTCCGCCCGTCGCCCCGCATGATGAGCGTCATGTCGGTCGCCGTCAGCGGCCGGCCGTCGCGTGAGCGTATCTGGATCGGCGCGATTTCCTCGCCGGTCGCGCGCTCAACACGCACGAGCGGCGCCCCGAGGTCGCACGCGGTCCAGCGGTTACCCCACTGCTCCAGCGCCACCAGGGTCACGATCAAGTCCTGCCCCTTTGCCGTAAGCGCGTACTCCTTGTAGGGACCGCCATCCCCAGCAGGCCGCAGTTCGAGAATTCCGACCTCGACCAGCCGCTTGAGCCGGGCCGAGAGGATGTTGCGCGCGAGGCCAAGGCTCTCCAGCAGCTCGCCGAAGCGTCGCTTTCCCCGGAATACGTCACGGACGATCAGCAGCGACCACCACTCGCCGACCTGGTCGAGCGAGCGTGCGATCGAACAGACCGCCCCATCCAGCGACTTGCGTTTCAAGCGTCCTCCTCGAACTTCAACGTTTATCCACGGCGCGGCAGTGATCACTCCCCAGCACAGCACAGCACAGGATTGTGACGAAGATATGGAAGGTTTCTCTATTAAACCAAGCCGGATGTGGTATCATATTGCAACCACACGCGGAGCTCCAACCCTGGAGCCGCCTGCCCCGTGTGCACGATGGAAGATCGAACCATGACAACCCGTATTCTCAGCCTCGCCGCCGCTTTGGCTTTGTCGGTCGGCACCGGTGCGATGGCGCAATCGACCTCCCCGAACCAAGTTGCGGGGAACTCGGTCGGGCGTTGGCTGCATGATCCGCAGGGCGACACCATCGGCAGCGTCCGCAGCCTGGCCGACGGCGGAAGCACTGCCGTGATCATGATCGGCTCCTACTTCCGCCCTGGCAGCCATGAAGCGCGAGTTCCCGCCCGCATGCTGTCCATCGTGGACGGCAAGGTCACCCTGCAGGCGGAAACGGTGCAGGCTTTGAACGCCATGCCCGGTCGTTAACGCCAGCAAACGACTGAATGCCCCGGTTGCTCGAAAGCGCGACCGGGGCGATCGTCTTTATGCCTTGTTTATGCGTAACGATTGAAACCCGTATCGCGATTTTACGCCGATAATTTCCAGAATACCCCTTCGTGAAACCCGAAGGGTATCCCATGCTGCTCGACATCCTCGTCGCCATCGCCGGCACCGGTGGCATCCTGCTGATGGCCGCCTACGCTGCCTTGTGCGAGCGCATCTGATCTTGTTTGACCTCATCCTCGGCGGCATGGTTTCGGCTGGCCTGCTGGTTTACCTGGTCTGGGCGCTTGTGCGCCCGGAAGACTTCTAGGACGCACCCATGACATTGATCGGTTGGGTGCAGATCGCACTCGTGCTCGCCCTCGTGGGGGCGTGCGCGTTCCCGTTGGGCGCATATATCGCGCGTATCCTCGACGGCCGTTTCACCCCGCTGGCGCCGGTCGAACGCGGCTTCTACGCGCTTGCGGGCGTTGACCCGGCGAAAGGCATGACCTGGCTCGGCTACGCCACCGCCCTGCTGGTGCTGAATGCGCTGCACTTCCTGCTGCTCTTCGTCATCCTGCGGGCGCAGTTCTACCTGCCGTTCAACCCGCAGGCGCTGCCGGGCATGTCCACCCAGCTCGCGCTGAACACCGCGATGAGCTTCGTGACCAACACCAACTGGCAAGCCTACACGCCGGAGTCGGCGATGAGCGCCGGCAGCCAGATGCTCGGCCTGACGGTGCACAACTTCCTTTCCGCCGCATCCGGCATCGCCGCGGCAGCCGCGGTGGCGCGCGCCTTCGCCGGCGGCAACCTCAAGCAGCTCGGTAATTTCTGGGCCGACCTGACGCGCATCACGCTCTATCTCCTGCTGCCGATCGCAATCGTGATGACGGTGGCCCTGATCGCCTGCGGAGTGCCGGAGACACTGACCGCAACGGTGGACGCGACGACCTTGGAAGGGGCCAAGCAGACCATCGCGCTCGGCCCGGTGGCGTTCCAGGAAGCGATCAAGCTGCTCGGCACCAATGGCGGCGGCTTCTTCAACGCCAACTCCGCCCACCCGTTCGAGAATCCGACCGCGGTCAGCAACCTCATCGAGAACTGGTCGATCATCCTCATCTCGTTCTCCCTCGCCATCGCGTTCGGCCACATCGTCGGCGACAAACGGCAGGGCCGGGCGCTGTTCGCCGTGATGGGGCTGCTGCTGATCGCGGGCGTCGTGTGCCTGGCGCTGTCGGAGGGCCATGGCAACCCGCTGCTCACCGCCGCCGGGGTGGACCCGGCGATGGGCAACATGGAGGGCAAGGAGGTCCGGTTCGGTTCCGCCGTCACCAGCCTGTTCGCCGCCTCCACCACGGGCACCTCCACCGGCGCCGTTATCGGCATGCACGACAGCTTCACGCCGCTCGGCGGGATGGTGACGATCTTCCTGATGGAGCTGGGCGAGATCACCCCCGGCGGCGTCGGGTCGGGGCTGTACGGCATCATCGTGTTCGCCCTGCTGGCGGTGTTCGTCGCCGGGCTGATGGTGGGGCGCACGCCGGAGTACCTCGGCAAGAAGGTGCAGGCGCGGGAGGTGAAGCTGGCCATGCTGGCGGTGCTGATCCTGCCGCTGTGCATGCTGGTGGGCGCGTCGCTCTCGCTGGTGCTGGAGGTCGGCAAGGCGTCCTTGTCCAACGCCGGGCCGCACGGGCTGTCGGAGATGCTGTACGCCTGGACCTCGGCCACGGCCAACAACGGCAGCGCCTTCGCCGGCCTGACCGCCGACACCCCGCTGCTGGATTACGGCCTCGCGATCGCGATGTGCCTGGGCCGGTTCGCCTTCATGGTGCCGGTGCTGGCGATCGCCGGGTCGTTGGGGGCGAAGCCGAAGCTGCCGCCCAGCGAAGGCACCTTCCCGACCCATGGGCCGCTGTTCATCGGCCTGCTGATCGGCGTGATTCTGATCCTGGGTGGGCTGCAATTCCTGCCCGCGCTGTCGCTTGGACCGTTGGCGGAGCATTTCTCCATGCTCGCCGGCAAGACCTACTGAGGGAATGATGGCAACCACCCAAGCCGACCAGATCGCGCTGTTCGACGGCACGATCATCGCCCGCGCCGTCCGCGACGCGTTCGTCAAGCTCAACCCGGCCAAGCTGATCCGCAACCCGGTCATCTTCGTGACCGAGATCGTGGCCCTGCTCGTCACCATCCTGGGGTTCCGCAACCTCGCCAACGGCGTGCCGGCCGCCTTCCCGCTCGCCATCGCATTCTGGCTGTGGCTGACGGTGCTGTTTGCGACCTTCGCCGAGGCGGTCGCCGAGGGCCGCGGCCGGGCCCGCGCCGAAAGCCTGCGGCGCGCCCGCAGCGACACCATGGCCAAGCGGATCGCGAACGGGCGCGACCGCACCAAGTTCGCCCTGGTCGCGGCCCCCGAGCTGAAGGTGGGCGACCTGGTCCTGGTCGAGACCAACGACCTCGTGCCCAGCGATGGCGAGGTGGTCGAGGGCGTCGCCAGCGTCAACGAGAGCGCCATCACCGGCGAGAGCGCGCCCGTCATCCGCGAGGCCGGCGGCGACCGCTCGGCCGTGACCGGCGGCACGCAGGTGGTGTCGGACTGGCTGGTGGTGCGGATCACCGCGGCGACCGGCAGCACCTTCCTCGACCGCATGATCGCCTTGGTGGAGGGCGCGCAGCGGCGCAAGACGCCGAACGAGATCGCGCTCGACATCCTGCTGGCGGGCCTCACGATCATCTTCCTGATCGCGGTCGTGACCTTGGTTGGGCTCGCGAACTACTCGGGCACCGACCTCGGCGTCCCCGTGCTGGCGGCGCTGCTGGTGACGCTGATCCCGACCACGATCGGCGGGTTGCTGTCGGCCATCGGCATCGCCGGCATGGACCGACTGGTGCGGTTCAACGTGGTCGCCACCTCCGGCCGCGCGGTTGAGGCGGCGGGCGACGTCGACACGCTGCTGCTGGACAAGACCGGCACGATCACCTTCGGCAACCGCATGGCCGCCGGGCTGACCGCCGTGCCCGGCGTGTCCGACCAAGCTCTCGCCGAGGCCGCCGTGCTCGCATCCCTCGGCGACGACACCCCGGAAGGCCGGTCCATCCTGGCCTATGTCCGCGACCGCACCGGCCTCTCGCCGGAGCGGCCGGAGGGCGCCACCGTAGTCCCGTTCACCGCCAACACTCGCGTCTCAGGATTGGACGCGGGGAACCGGTCGTGGCGCAAAGGGGCGGTCGATTCGGTGCTGAAGGCGGTTGGCGGCGTCCCGCCCGCGGCTTTCACCGCGGCGGTGGACCGGATCGCCCGGGCCGGCGGCACGCCGCTCGCGGTCGCCGTGGACAACCGGCTGTTCGGCGTCATCGAGCTGAAGGACATCGTCAAGCCCAATATCCGCGACCGGTTCGCTGCCCTCCGCCGCATGGGCATCCGCACCGTCATGGTGACGGGCGACAACAAGATCACCGCCGCGGCGATCGCGACCGAGGCCGGGGTGGACGACTTCATCGCCGAGGCCACGCCGCAGGACAAGCTGGCCTACATCCGAGGCGTGCAGGCGCAGGGTCGCCTGGTGGCGATGGCCGGCGACGGCACCAACGACGCCCCCGCGCTGGCGCAGGCCGATGTCGGCGTCGCCATGCAGACCGGAACGCAGGCAGCGCGCGAAGCCGGCAACATGGTCGATCTGGACAGTGATCCGACCAAGCTGATCGAGGTGGTGGAGATCGGCAAGCAATTGCTGATCACCCGCGGAGCGCTGACGACGTTCAGCATCGCCAATGACGTGTCGAAATACTTCGCCATCCTGCCGGCGATATTTGTCGCCACCTATCCGGAACTGGGCGCGCTGAACGTCATGCGCCTGCACACGCCGCAGAGCGCCATCCTGTCGGCGGTCATCTTCAATGCGCTGATCATCGTGGCCCTGGTGCCGCTGGCGTTGCGCGGAGTGAAGTTCACCCCCGTGGGCGCTGCGGCGCTGCTGCGGCGGAACCTGCTGATCTATGGGCTGGGCGGGCTGGTGGCGCCGTTCGTCGGCATCAAGCTGATCGACATCGTCCTGACCGCGCTTGGCCTGTTTTAGGAATTTCAAAGTGAACTACGTCCGCCCTTCCATCGTGATGATCGTGCTGTTCACCATTCTGACCGGGCTGATCCTGCCGCTCGCCTTCGTGGCCGGCGCCGGGGCGGTCGCTCCGGGGCTGGCCGGTGGCAGCGTGCTGACCCATGGCGGCGCGCCCGTCGGGTCTGCCCTGATCGGTCAGGCTTTCACCCAAGATAAATACTTCCAGGGCCGCCCGTCCGCCACGACCGACACCGACCCGGCAGACTCTACCAAGACCGTGCCGTCGCCCTACAATGCCAACAACTCCGGCGGCTCGAACCTCGCAGCCACCTCGAAAGCGCTGGTCGACCGGGTGACGGCCGATGTGGCGAAGCTGGGCAACGGCCCGGTGCCGGGCGACTCGGTCACCACCTCCGCCTCGGGCCTGGACCCCGATATCTCGCCGGAGTTTGCGGCCCGCCAGATCGCCCGCGTGGCGAAGGCGCGTGGCATGCCGGAAGCGCAACTAGCCGAATTGGTGAGCCGTCACACGAACGGACGGCTGTTTGGCATCGTCGGCGAGCCGCGGGTCAACGTCCTGGAGCTTAACTTGGCGGCCGACGCTCCCTGACAGCCGGTTGCTGAAATCGGCTCGGCTTGGTTCGTCAGCTTTCTGGCGAGGGACGCTGATCGAGGCGGGTTTTGCCGAGTTCGTGGCAGGGCTGTGCGCCTTGAGCGGGGCGGTCATCCGACAACCACGTCGCCGCGCTATCCCCCGACAACTCAGCACGTGCCCTGTGGCATGGCTTGGCGGTTCGTCCTGCCGCCTTCTTGTAGAGTCGCGCATCGGGGTCGGCGGTCGAGGCACGCGCCTGCGCGGATTGAAGCTCAGTCCGCCTAGGTCCTCCCCGGTGGCACTCGACGCGCGAGCTAGTCTGGCAATTTAGCCCGGTCACAACGTCGCGGTTTTGACACGTCTTGTTGCAACTTCTGCCATAATCAGAACCTATCATCGGTCTACTTGGCATGTTTTGCCCCATTGTGGCGGCGCAACCGTTCGAGGAGATCCAGCATGCGATGCTTCCCCGTTCTACCGATGCTCATCGGCCTAGCTTGCGTATCCCTCGCAGGCTGCGGGCCAGGATACGTATCTGGATACTCCGGCGATTCTGGATATGCACCGCAGCTAGGTTACGGTGCTGAACCGTCCTTTGCGCCTAACCTGGGGTATCCATCGCAGCCGATGTTCCTTCCTTCGAACGGCTTTTACGCCGAACGTGATTACCACGATGGGGAGCGTTACCGGGGCGACCGCGACCGGGGTTGGCAAGGCAACGAGCGACTCAACGATGGGCAACAGCAACGTGACAATTCCAGGCTTTTGCGGCAGCAGCAGGACTACAACAGGAACCTGCTTTCGCAGCAGCAGCAGCACAATGCCGTTGTCGTACAGCAGCAGCAGTACAATCAAGCCCTCGTGGCGCAGCAGAACGCCTATAACCAGGCCCTTCTTGCGCAACAGCGCGCGGCACAGGGCCACTGACGACCGAGCTGGCGTGATAGGGCACGGACCCCACCCTGGCGTTGGTCGAGCATGCGATCAGCTACACCGGTTCGGGTAAGGCGGCAGCGAAGCAGCAGCGGTGTAGCGCCGCGCTGGTTCAGCTATCGCCTGCGTCACCAGTGGCCGTGCGTCGACCGCGGCGCACGTCGCCGAAATATTGAAACTGTCGAAACGATCTTGACTGAAGCCAGTTGGCCGAGGTCGGCGCAGCGTCTCGTGTGCCCCGTCGCTCAGCGCCGGTCGTAGTGATGATGGTAGGGATGATAGCGACGGTGATGGCGATGAAACGGCTGGGCGATCGCCTCGCCCGCGACGGTCAGCGCGAGCAGGCTTACGATCGCAAGAGCGACCATGCGGCGAAAGGAAATCATGGAAGAAGCTCCAAAATGGCAATTTGAAAATCGGGAAGACAGTGCCCCGAGCTGGTAATCCTATGCGGGTCTTTGCTTTTGATGCAAGATTTTCAGAGTAGGCAGAGCTGCTGAAGCGCTCGCCGTAGCGGCTCCGGCATAACGGCGTGGTCAACTTCGCCGTGCGGGTCGAGGTCCGCGGGGGCTGCGTCCGCCTCGAGGTAGCGCCAGCCTTGGAACGCCCTCACCGGCCGCGGCGCCAGCGCGACCAGAGCCGGGTCGAGAATTAGAGCGGCGCAACGCGAGCCGTCGTTCCAAGCGTCCTCTTGCAGGGCCAGGATCGGTTGGCGGACCAACATAGCGCCAGCGATGACCCAGAACAGCGACCCGCCATTGACGACCTCGTCTGCTCGACGTGGGTAATTGCGGGTGCGGTGACGTAGCGGCGTCTCGATCAGCGCCCGTTGCGCCTGGATGGCCCGGAGATGTGCGACATCGCGAACGCCGACCGCGAGCTTGGCAATATGCAGCATTGCCGGGGATGTGGCAGCCGAAACATGGCCTGGCAAGTGCGTCGGATCACCGTTTCGACATTGCGCTCTTGCAACCGGGCCCGCACAATTGCATGGCTGCGCGGACATTTCCGCATGATCGTTTGGAGGCTGCCGATGCTTCGTACTCGTTCCTTGGGCCATGCTGCGTTGACGGCCGGGATAATCCTCGGCTTGGGCGCAGCCGCCCATGCGCAAGGCACCGGCTCGGCGACCCTCGACGCGGTTCGCGCCCGTGGCCAATTGGTGTGCGGCGTCACCACCGGCGTCGCTGGTTTCTCATTGGCAGACAGCAAAGGCGTGATCCGGGGCCTCGACGCCGATGATTGCCGCGCCGTCGCCGTCACCACCCTCGGCGATACCGCCAAAGTGCGTTTCGTGCCGCTGGACACCACCAACCGGTTTACCGCGCTGCAGTCGGGCGAGGTCGACGTCCTGATCCGGGAAACCACCTGGACACTCGGCCGGGAAGGCAATCTTGGACTCGAGTTCACCGACGTGAACTACTATGACGGCACCGGATTCTTGGTGAAGACCGCGGCTGGCGTGAAGTCGGCCAAGGAATTGGACGGCGCCACGGTCTGCGTTCAACCGGGTACCAGCACCGAGCTCGCGGTCAGCGACTACTTCCGCGACAACAAGATCAAGTTCACGCCGGTTGAAATTCAGAACGTGAACGAAATCCAGAACGCATTCCTGTCCGGCCGCTGCGACGCCTACTCGACCGACAGCTCGGCCCTGGCCGGATTTCGCTTCACCCAGGGCGACAAGGCCAAAGAGCTCATCCTGCTTCCCGAAATCATCAGCAAGGAGCCGCTTGGACCGATGGTTCGCAAGGGCGACGACAAGTGGCTCGATATAGTCAAGTGGACGCACTTCGCCATGCTGACAGCCGAGGAGTCGGGCGTCACGAGCAAGAACGTCGATACGTTCGCCAACACGACGAACCCTGACCTGCGCCGGCTTTTCGGTCTTGAAGGCGAATTGGGCAAGTCGCTCGGCGTGGACAACAAATGGGCGTTCAACGTCGTCAAACAGGTCGGCAACTTCGGCGAGATCTGGGATCGAAGCATCACGGTCTTGGGCGTTCCCCGGGGCATCAACAACCTTTGGAACAAGGGTGGCCTGCAGTACGCGCCTCCTATTCGTTAACCTCAAAAAAATCTCCCGTTAGCAGCCCCATGCTTCGTCCGATCCTGGGGCGTTGCAGTGGGGCCGATGACCGTGCAGGATGCCGCCATGCGTGAGACGTAGGGCAGCATCCTTCTTCGTGCATGAGCTTTGCATGGCTATTCGCTTCTGGATGAGGATTTCCACCGAATGTCCGACGCGGCAATCAGTCCACGGTCCAGTCCGGCCAGGGCGGCCCCAAAGCGCAGGATGCAGATCAGCTGGTCGGATCCGGCGTTTCGCAACGTCGTCTGGCAGGTCGTCATCGTCGGATTGGTAGTGGCGATCGTCTGGTACCTTGTTGGGAACACCAACCGAAACCTGGCCGCCCGCCGGATCGCCACCGGGTTCGGCTTTCTGTCCACGACAGCCGGCATTCCGATCGGGGAGCACCTGATCCCCTACGACCCGGCGCTCAACACCTACGGCTACGCCCTCGTCGTCGGCGTGCTGAACACCCTCAAGGTCGCCGTTGTCGGCATCGTTCTCGCGACCATCCTGGGCACCCTGATCGGCATCGCCCGGTTGTCCAAGAATTTCCTGCTGGCGCGCTTCGCCGCCACCTATGTCGAAGTGCTGCGGGATATCCCGGTGCTGCTCCAGTTGCTGTTCTGGTACACCCTCCTGCAAACCTTGCCGGCCCCCCGCCAGGCGTTCAATCCAATCACCGGCTTCTTTCTGTCCAATCGCGGCATCAAGGTGCCCTCGTTCGAATGGGAGCCGGTGCATTGGTGGGTTCTTGGGGCGTTCCTGGCCGGTTTGCTGGGCCTGATCGCCTGGTCGGACCGCGCCAGGAAGCAGCAGGAGGCAACCGGCAAGCGTCCTCTCGTGTGGCCAGTCGCGTTGGGGCTGCTCGTCGTATTCCCTGGGATCGTGGCGGTCGCCCTCGGGGCGCCGTTCGTGCTGGACGTGCCGTCGCTGCACGGTTTCAACTTCCAGGGCGGCGGCACGATCAGCCCCGAATACGGCGCCCTGACGGTCGGGCTGACGATCTACACGGCCGCTTACATCGCCGAGATCGTCCGCTCCGGCATCCAGGCCGTCCCACAAGGCCAATGGGAAGCAGCGGGCGCCCTCGGGCTGCGGCCAGGCATGGTGTTGCGCCAGATCGTTCTGCCGCAAGCGACGCGGGTCATCATCCCGCCCATGACGAGCCAGTTCCTGAACCTCACCAAAAACAGCTCGCTCGCAGTCGCTATCGGCTACCAGGATCTTGTCAGCGTCGCCGAGACAACATTGAACCAGACCGGCCAAGCGATCGAAGGCATCGCCATCACGATGGCGGTCTACCTGACGATCAGCCTGTCGATCAGCTTCTTCATGAACTGGTACAACGCGCGAATCGCGCTGGTGGAGCGCTGACATGGGCCAGACCACGGCATCCATCGATCCGGTTCCGTCCGTTGCCGGGGCGGCAACGCTGGCGCCCGATCGGGTGCGTCCCCCCAGCAGCGTCGGCGGCCCGGTCGCTTGGGCCCGCGCCAATCTTTTTGGATCATGGTGGTCTTCCGCCATCACCCTTCTGCTCGGCTACCTGCTCGTGCGCTGGGGGTTCAGCCTGATCGACTGGGCAGTCGTCCACGCCGTCTGGTCGGTGCCCTATCCTGAAGGGCAGCCGGATACCTCGGCCTGTCGCGACGCCAAGGGCGTCGGCGCCTGCTGGGCGGTGGTCGGCGACAAATGGCGTTTCATGCTGTTCGGCCGCTATCCCTACACTTTGCAATGGCGGCCCGGCATCTGCATCGCCTTGTTCATCGGGTTGTTTGCGGTATCGGGGACGCGGCGGTTCTGGCGGCGCGAATTGGCGCTGATCTGGGTGGCAACACTTGCTGCCATCGGCGTGCTGATGTGGGGCGGCGTGTTCGGGCTCGATTACGTCAGCCAGGACCAGTGGGGCGGCTTGCCGATCACGCTCATTTTGGCGACGTTCGGTCTTGCCCTGGCGTTTCCGTTGGCCGTCCTGGTGGCCCTGGGCCGGCGCTCGACCAAGCTTCCGGCGGTGAAAACGCTTTGCGTCGTTTATGTCGAACTGATCCGCGGCGTGCCGCTGATCACGCTGCTGTTCATGGCGAGCGTCATGTTCCCGCTGTTCATGCCAGAGGGGTTAAACCCGGACAAGCTGCTGCGCGCCCAGGTCGCCATCATCCTGTTCGCTGGCGCCTATTTGGCCGAAGTCGTGCGCGGCGGGCTGCAAGCGCTGCCACGCGGCCAATATGAGGCAGCCGACGCGCTCGGCCTGTCGTACTGGAAGAAGACCGGGTTCATCATCCTGCCCCAAGCGTTGCGCCTGGTGATCCCGCCGTTGGTGAACACCTTCATCGGCTTCTTCAAGGACACCAGCCTGGTGCTGATCATCGGCATCTTCGACCTGCTGTCGTCGGCCAAGGTCGCGGTGACCGAGCCGGCGTGGCAGGCCTATTCGACCGAGGTCTACATCGTCATCGCCCTGATCTACTTCGCGTTCTGCTTCGTCATGGCCCGCTACAGCCGTGGACTCGAGCAGGATTTCAGCCAGTCGCGCCGGCGCTAGGGAACCAGACAATGAGTCAAGCCATGCAGACGAGCCCGGCGGCAGCCACGAACGCGCCTCCCGCCATCGTGCTGGACCACGTAAACAAGTGGTACGGCGCCATGCACGTGCTCCGCGACGTCAGCCTGACGGTCGGCGCGCAGGAGAAGGTGGTGGTCTGCGGGCCGTCCGGTTCTGGCAAGTCGACCATGATCCGCTGTATCAACCGCCTGGAATCGCACCAGGAAGGCAAGATCGTCGTCGACGGGACGGAATTGACCGACGATTTGCGCGCGCTGGACACGATCCGGCGCGAGGTCGGGATGGTGTTCCAGTCGTTCAACCTATTCCCGCATTTGACGATCCTGGAGAACTGCACCCTTGCGCCGATCTGGGTGCGCAAGATGCCGAAGGCCGAAGCCGAGGAACTGGCGATGAGCTACTTGCGCCGGGTCAAGATTCCGGAGCAGGCGAATAAGTATCCTGGCCAGCTTTCGGGCGGCCAGCAGCAACGGGTCGCGATTGCGCGGGCGCTGTGCATGAAGCCCAAGATCATGCTGTTCGACGAGCCGACCTCGGCGCTGGACCCCGAAATGATCAAGGAAGTGCTCGACACCATGATCAGCCTGGCCGAGAGCGGCATGACGATGGTGTGCGTAACCCATGAGATGGGGTTTGCGAAGAAAGTCGCCGATCGCGTGGTGTTCATGGACCGCGGGGAAATCGTCGAAAGCGGGCCGCCATCCCGCATGTTCGACGACCCGCAGACCGATCGATTGAAGCTGTTCCTGAGCCAGATCCTCAAGGACCATTGATACCGGTCGCCCTATGTGATGCCCGCCCTTGGCAAAGTAGCAGGCCATGGCTCTGCCCTGGACCCGCTGGGGCCTGAGGCCCCAGACCCGCATTTATTTGGGTTTCCAAAGGCATCATGCCTTTGATGGTCGCACGGAAGGGCCGCTGGTATGAGCTGGCTTCCTGCCCAGCGCCGAGCCGTGAATGCGGATCGATAGCCCCAGGCTGCCGAGCATGCCGGCAGCCTGGGAACTCAGCTAGGACGGGTTGATGACCGGCTCCCAGAACGTGCAATGGTGGTCGGTCGAGAAGGTGCCCTCCGGTGTCGGCACTGGAGGCACGAGCGATTGAAAGACGTCCGTGCCGTTCGTGTAGGGCGGCCAGGTCCAGACGTTCCTGGTGTCAGGCGAGGCATGGCGCGCGAAGTTGGTCCAGTATTTCACCATCGCCTGCGACAGCTGCACCTCATCGGCCGTCAACGGCGGCGTGCCCGGCAATTTCCGGGTTTCGAACAGGAACTGGATCTCGCTCGCATGGGCCGCCCCGAAATTGTAGCTCGTGGGCGGCAGGAAGGGTTCGGGCGCGTTCTCGTCGTTGAACTCGTAGGCATACACGGGAACAAACGGGGATGCCCAGCGGTCCACCTGCCGCGCGGTGCAGGCGAACACCTGGTCGGTGATGACGGCGGCGAGCGCCAGCACCGGTTGGGTGTAGTTCGTCACCGGATACTCGGTCGCCACGGCCGCGCCCAGCGTCGTTCCATAGGTGGTCGCCAGCACTCCCGGATACTGGTCCGCCGTCAGCCCGGCCTGGGCGGACAGGAACAGCCGGTACTCGTCACGGTTGGAACCGTTCACGATCGGCACGCGGTTGAACTGCCCGCTCTTCAGCGCCGCGTTGATCGACAGCGGCAGCGTCGTGCCATCCACGATCGTGGTGATGCTGAGGGTTGGCGACGCCTCCTGCGCCAGGATTTGCGGCACGGTGAGGGCGCGCAGGCAGGCAGTGTCGGACGCCGTACAGCCCATGGCGCCGGCCAGCGCGTCGCCCGCGGCTTCCGCCTGCGGCAGGGTGGGCAGCTTCAGCGCGTACGCGCCGCTTTCCACGATGGCCCGGTTGAACAGGCCATGCCCGGTCGGCGACACCAGGTTCGACAGCACGCTCAAGCCGCCGGCCGACTCGCCAAAAATGGTGATGCGTTGGGAGTCGCCGCCGAAGCCGGCAATGTTCCGCCGCACCCAGTCGAGGGCGAATTGCTGATCCTGCAGCCCGTAATTGGCGGCGACGTGCCCCTCGGCATCCAGGCCTGACCCGGCGAGGTAGCCGAGGTAGCCGAGACGGTAGTTGATCGTGACCACGATCACGTCGCCAGCCGTCACGAGGTGCACCGGATTATAGTCGTCGCTTTCGCCGACCACGAGCGCGCCGCCGTGAATCCAGACCATCACCGGCAATGGCCGTGAACCGGCCGCGCGTTGCTGCTGGGGCGCGTAAACGTTGAGGTACAGGCAATCCTCGGACGTACTGGCGATGCCGTAGGGGGAAGCCAATTGGGCGCAGTGCGGGCCGAAGCCGGTGGCGGCCGTGGTCGCCATGTCGGCGGGGACCGGCTGTGGCGGCTGCCAACGCAACGGTCCCGTCGGCGGCGCGGCGTAGCGGATGCCGAGGAACTCGCGCATGCCGTCGGCTGCGATGCCGGCCACCGGGCCGTTCTGGGCTTGCGCCACCGGATCTGCGTGGGCTGTCCCGGCGGCACCTATCCCGGCCAAAACCAGCGCCGCAACAAGGTTGTGCAATTTGCCTGCTGTGCGAATGCGCATTCCGTTTCCTTCGGCGGTCATCCCGGCATGTTCGCCAAGCCATCGTACCGCGTATGGACAGACTAGCGACACGGTGCGCGCGGTGACAAGCCAACCGTGCTTCCTTCTCGTTCAATCGCCGGCCCGGATAAACTCCGCTGCTTTCTGCCAGCATCATCACCGCGGTCTGGATATTCGAGGAGGGAACCAGCCGCCGTGTGCCACCCTCGGCGTCGATCCGGCGCAGCGTCGCGGTGCAGACCTTCGACGATCGGGATGACCCGCCGCCCGAGTTCATAAAGGCGGACCTGGCCGCGCATAGGGAGCCGACACACCGCAAGTAGGCCATGGATCTCGACGGTCAAGTCATGAGGCCACTGCTCTGCAACAACGCCGGACCTTGTTGCTGTATTAGGCCATGATGAACAAGTTAGGCTCGTAGCTCTGCTCAACCCGCGGCTGTGCGGGTCGAGTGCCGGATCGCATCCTGGTACACCCCCGCATAGGCGGCAGCGACGGCAGGCCAGGCATAGGTCGAAGCAGCCTGCATCGTCCGCGCCCTTGTCGCACCGTCCAAGTCGCCGGCGGCATGGATTGCGAGCAGGCGCACGGCAGCAGCGTCGAGGTCGGCCGGATCAAATAAGATCCCCTCGCCTGCCCGTTCGATGAGTGCTGAAAAAGGGGGGATGGCGCTGAGCACGGGCAGCAACCCAGCGGACATGGCCTCCACTGCCGCGAGGCCAAAACCCTCGAACGCCGAGGCGCACGCGAAATAACTGGCTTCTCCGATGGCCGTGGCTAGCTCCTCCTCGCTCGGAGACAGGTTGAACCGCACGGCTGAACCAACTCCTGCCGCCTCCGCTCGGGCGGCCAGTTCGTCCGGACCGCGATCGCCTGGGCTCCCGGCCACGGTCAACGTCCAATCGCCGGAGCGCCGGAGCCGTGCGAGAAGGTCGAACAGGACCTCGATACGCTTGTGAGAGGCAAAGCGGCCAAAGGCAATGATGTGCCGGGTCGATTGCTGCGCCGCGCGACCAGCAAATTTGTCCACGTCCACGCCGTTCTCGATCAGAACCATGCGCCGGCCGGCAATTGGCGCGAACATCGCAGCGTCGGCGGGGCTGCAAGCAACGATGGTGTGATAGGCGCGCACGCTGGCGCGGGTCACGGTGCGGAAATACAGTCGCTTGAGGCCCATCTGCGCTCCCGTATGGAAGAAGCCACCGTGGGTGGTCGCAATCATGGGGCGGCCGTGCCAAGGCGAGGTCGCGGCAAGGGCGTCGAAGAAGAAGTCGATGGCGTGAACATGGACGACGTCGGCTTCGCGCACTGCTCGCACGACGCCCGGTGCGATCGGGTATCGCGTGGAGCCGCGCCACGGCAACCGCTTTACTGGGATGCCATGGATATTGTCTTCGGGCGGAAGACGTATCGCAGGCGCGGTGAACGCCCGGTCCAGCGTTACGACGCGAGCATCGATACCCAGTGTCTCGCGCTGGTAGTGGGCCATGCTTTGCACGCCGCCCTCCAGCCCGCCCATGCAGGGACTAAATTGGCGCACGACGTGGATAACCCGCAGCGGGGCAGCGGAGCGGCGCTCAGACATGGTGCCGTACCGGCAACTCGACGTCCCGGCACGTCACGCCCTCATCGTGACGGCCTGGCGGCGCCACCCTGTCTGGGGAAAAGCGGCAGCCGACGGATGTCTCAACCACGCCGCTGTTGCAGCACCAGCTCGAAAGTCGCTCTCCCTGTTTTGTCATATGGTCCAACTCTCCGCACCGGTTCCGGTAAGGTGCACTCCGCTGGCGACGCCCCCGGCTTTATTCAGTACTTGAATAAGTTCTACGCGCCGCTCGGGGGGCACCAGGAACATCATGAAGCCGCCGCCACCGGCGCCCGAGACCTTGCCCCCGGTGGCGCCTGCAGCAAAGGCTGTCGTCATCAGCGTCTCGATCCACTCGCTGCTGACCCCCTGCGCCGTACGCTTCTTGGCCCGCCACGAACCGTTGAGGATTTCAGAGATACGATCGATCTGTCCACGCAATAAAGCGTCTTTCATGTCCTGCGCGTCGCGTTTCAAACGATGTAGGCCAGCCAGCGCATCGACGGAATGCTCGGTCATGTTGCGGGTCTGCTCCTCGATGATCTGATTTGACTGCCGGGACACACCGGTGAAGCAGATAACGAGCCTTATCTCCAATTCGTTGAGCACCGCCGCCGGCACGCGTAGTGGATTGACGATGACCCGGTCCCCGGCCAAGAACTCGATGAAGTTAACGCCGCCAAAGGTTGCCGCATACTGGTCCTGCTTGCCGCCAGCGAGGCCAAGCTCGATGCGCTCGATCTCGAAAGCGAGGTGCGCAACGTCGTAAGGTCCAAGCGGAAGCCCCATCGCAGCTCGAAACGCCTCCACCAGAGCGACACACAGCGCCGAGCTAGATCCGAGTCCACTGCCCGGTGGAGCGTCGACGAACGAGGTCACTCGCACCGGTCGAATGCGGCCGCCGTCGAAGTCTCGCGCCATGCGGCGCAGCACGCCGGCGTGCAGCACGAGTTTGGCGCCAGCCACGGCAGACTCGTGAGCCGGAAGCGTTTCCTCGACGCCCATGTCGGGCGCGATCAGGTGAACGTGCCCGTCCAGAGAGGGAGCGATGATGGCGTAAGCATAACGATCGATCGTGGCGTTGAGCACTGCACCGCCGTGCTCATCACAATACGGGCTGAGATCGGTGCCTCCCCCAGCCAGCCCAAGCCGAAGCGGCACGCGGGAGCGCACGACGCCCGGCAAGCCATAAGGCAGGCTTGCGGCGCTCAAGGTGACTGCCTCGCCGCCAGCAAGGGCGATATGAAGGCAGCAAGATCACCGCCCGGAAACAAATATCCAGCCATCCCTGCCGCAGATGCCGCGGCCATGTCGTGCTGCGTGTCCCCAACCATCAGGCATCGTGCTGGATCCAGCTCCCAGGCTCGTATCAAGTCGAGAAGCATACCGGGTGCCGGTTTGCGCCAATCGGATACCATGCGATAGCGCGGGATCGCCCCCTCCGGATGATACGGACAGTAACGGAGATCAACCACCGTCCCGCCGGCCGCCCGCAGCGCCTGTTCCATCCAGTGGTGGAGATGGCGCACGTCGTCCTCGGTATAAAGGCCGCGAGCGACCCCCGACTGATTGGTGACGACGAACACGTGGAAGCCGGCGGCGGTAGCGAGGCGGACCGCGTCGACCGCGCCGGCCATCCATTCCCATCGCTCCCGCGAACCAATCCAGCCGCGGTCGTGGTTCAACACGCCATCACGATCAAGGAAGAGCGCGGGGCGACGCACGCGGCCAGGCAACTCGGCCCTCGCACGGATTAGGTCAACCGGGATCCCGATGTCGATGAACCAGCCCTCGGCCACATTGCCACGGACGGCGCCCTCGACGATCAATTTGGGCAGGAGGTCGCGCTCAAGCGAACAAACCGGGCCGGCTCGGGCCGCCACGCGGCGATCCATGAGATAGATGCCGCTATTGATGAAGCCAGGGCCTGACCTGCGTGGCCGCTCCTGGAAACCACTTACCCTGTCGCCCTCCAGGGTCGCTACGCCGTAGCGACCAGCATCGGGCACCGAGCGCAGGACCATGCGGCAGAGGGTGTCGCTCGTGTCGTGAGCGAAACCCACCAGCGCAGGTCCGAGATCGGCGAGAAAAAGGCTGTCGCCGTTCAGCAACAGGAAATGGCCGTCCAGCATCCCTCGCGCGTGATACAGCGCTCCGCCAGTGCCGGCCGGCGTGGACTCGTTGCTGAAGCGGATTGAGACCGACCGGGGTAGGGAGATGGTCAATGCGTCCACCTGCATCTGCACCCGGTCGCCCAAATGCCCGGTCAGCAGTAAGAACTCCTCGATCCCCCAACGAAGCGCCTCGCGCATCAACCATGCCAGGAACGGGCGACCGCCCACGTCAAGCAGCGGCTTTGGCGTGTCCTGGGTGAGCGTGCCCAGTCGCGTGCCCAGCCCGCCAGCGAGGATCGCGCATTGCCGCGGGAGCCGCGACATCAGGCGCGTGGACGCAGGATGCGCTCGACGACGGCGCACACCGCGTGAGCGGCGACGATGTGGATTTGCTGGATGATCGGAGTTTGGGCCGGCGCGAGTGCCGCCATCGGCTCCCGATCGTGCATCAATCGGGAGGTGAATTCGCCTGCGATGTGGTGCGCGTCAGCCGCGCTGCCGCCGGTTCCGCACATCGAGAGCTTACCGCCCGCCGCCAAGCGGGTGGCGGTATGTTCTCCCATCGCAAGCATCAGCGTTACAGTAGTAGCATCCGCGCAAAATGCTCGCATCGCGATATCGGATCCGGTTAAGTAGCCGGTGAGCCACTCTCGATTGCCTTCATCGACCGCCATTTCTGTCAAAGTCTTCTGCTCCATAATCAAGCGAACGAATTGGCGGCTTATAGTTCGACGGCTCGGCGTTTGTATCCATCGCATGGCAGCGGTTTTTTGGCGAGTGTCTGGAATTCGATGACTGCGTCCGAGGATTGCTCGTCCGTGCTGCGCGGGGCTGGTCGAGGCGTTTGGCTACGTGATGTCGAGTGTCGCTCTCCAACGCGTCGATGTCAGAAGCCAAATTCCACGCTGGGTCGAAGCATGGGGCGGGAGCCGACATACCGCTTTCGAGTGTCGAGCACAGGATTACAAACGTTCGTCGTGGAAACCGGAGCAACCGATCCTGGCCAGAGGCTGATCTTACCGGGTTCAGGCAACCGTTGTGGTCGACATGTCCTGAGCGGACCAGTAGCGCTTCGGGCCCGTGCCAGGACGGGTTTGAACGCACGACCGAAAGCGCTCATGGACGCCTGCCGGAGGCGGCGCTCGGCGGTGATCCGGTGCACGTTTTCAGCCGCTCGATCAGCCAGCGTCCCGCAGGTCCTGGCGGCGTTGCCGTCCGGTAGACGGCGGCCATGGGCAGGACCAGGGCACCGGGCGGAACGTCCTCAATCGACAGGGTTGTGAGGCGCCCTTCTGCGATGTCCCGCGCCACAACATGCAGCGGCATCCCTCCCCAGCCAAGGCCGTTCAGCAGGAACGCGTGCTTCGCGAACATGTCGGCCAGCCGCCAGGTCTGCGGCGACATGACGCCGAACTCACGCCCCGTGGAAAGGTCGGATCGATCGGTCAGAACAAGTTGCACGTGTTTCACCAGCTCGGTCCTGGGAATCCTTTCGCCCATGGCCGCAAGCGGGTGGCCGCGTGCGGCGACCATGACCATCTCGACACCGGACAATCGCTCGGTCGTCAGGCTTGGCTGCTCCAGCGAGAAAGGGCCCACGACGCCAAAGCTGCACCGCCCGTCCAGCACCGGCTGGTAGGTGGCCCCGATCGCCTCGACGTAAAGGCGAAGCGGAGTGGCCGGGAACAGGATGGTATATTCCTTGGCAGCCTCGGTGATCGCCTGCATGGGGAAGAACACGTCGACGAACACGTCGACGACCGCGGACAGCTCAGGCTCGAGGCCTCCGGCCAAGCCTTGGGCGCGGGCTTTCAGCGTGTCCACGCCCGAGACTATGGAGCGGGCATCTCCGAGCAGGACCGCTCCGCCGGCGGTCAGCTTGGGATAGCGTCCCGACCGGTCGAACAGCGCGAGGCCGATTTGCCCCTCCAGGTTGCTGATCGTTTGGCTGATGACGGACTGTGCCCGGTGCAGCCGGCGCGACGCGGCGGAGAAGCTTCCTTCGTCCACGGCCGCAATAAATGATCTGAGCTGATCGAGGGAGAGGCCATCCAGCATGCGTCACCTATCCAGTTAAACGATGGGCACCATCGAAACATACCGGCTAGCACGAAGCTGCAGCAAGGTGGATCCTGCTTGAAGTGCGCGGCCCTGGTTCCGGCCGCCAATCAGCAAAGGCGTTGCACATGAAGCTCCTTCACATCGACTCCAGCATTCCCGGCGCGAGCTCCGTCAGCCGCTCCCTGTCAGCCGACATCGTACAACGGCAGAAGGCGATCCATCCCGGGTTGGAGGTGAGCTACCACGACCTGGCGGCCGATCCGCCGCAGCAATTGTCCGGTGCGCACGTGGCTGCGTGGATGGGGGCGGCCGTGGGGGACGAAGCGCTCGGCAAGGACCTGGCCGCGGGCGGAGCCTACGCGGACGAGGTCATCACGGCCGACATCATCGTGATCGGCGCGCCGATGTACAATTTCACCGTCCCCACCCAGCTCAAGGCATGGATCGACCGCATCTCGCTGCGCGGCAAGACGTTCCGTTACACCGCGGAAGGCAAGCCCGAAGGGCTGCTCTCAAGCACCAAGAAGGTGCTGATCGCTTCGGCTCGCGGCGGCGTCTACGCGCCGGGTAGCCCGATCGATCACCAGGAGAGTTACCTTGTGGGCATGCTGTCCTTCCTGGGCCTGACGGACATCTCGATTATCCACGTCGAGGGCGTCGCCGCCGGGCCAGAGGCGCGAGAAGCTGCCATGGCGCGTGCGCGCGGCGAAATCGCGGCACTCGCGGCCTGAATGAGGGTGGACCGTCAGTCATGGATATCGGCGTCGACCGGTACGTCGCCGCACCGCTTCCTGCTGGGACGTCGGTTGCAGCGCGCCCGTGATCTGTTGACCGACCCGCCACCGGCGCCCGGACGCCTCCACGGCACGGCGCCGGTAGATGCAGCCTGGAGGAAATGGCGCCAATGGGAGCGGATCGGCCGCCGCGTCCATACCTCGGCTCGCGACCCAGACCAGCCGCTCGGGCCACCGCGCCAGGCAGCGTCCGTCGCCCATGTCGCGCTTTACGAGCGCAAGGTCGAGATCACCCCCATCGAGCAGCCGCCGCAGCTCGGCGCTCCAGCCGCTCGTGATATCGAGGCGGATGTTGGAATGCGCGCGGGCAAAGCCGGACAGCAGGTCCGTCAGCGTTCGGCCGGCGAGGTCCTCCGGCACGCCGAGCCGTACGACCGCACCTGCACCGGGGTTGAGCAGCGCATCCCGCGCTTCGGCCGACAAACCCAGGATGCAGCGTGCATAGCCCAGTAGAACCTCACCCTCCTCGGTGGGCACGGTCACGCCACCGGACCGGTCTCGCTCGAGCAGCTTCCGGCCGAGGTCCTCTTCCAGACGCCGAACTTGCTGGCTGACCGTCGACTACGTCCGGTTCACATGCGCGGCCGCACGGGTGAAGCCGCCCGCGTCCACAACGGCCACGAAGGTCCGAATGAGGTCGAGGTCCAGCATGGCATATTTGTAATATCGATGAGCGGCGGTGGACAATCTCGTTTGCCAATGATGATCTGCCCGGCATAGCTAGCCGGCCAAAGCCGCTGGAGACCTGTCCCATGCTGTCCGGACCCCGACCCGCCTGGGTCACCTTTGACTGCTATGGCACCCTCATCCAGTGGGACGAGGGATTGCGCGATGCTGTCCGTGCGGTCCTGGCCTCGCACCCGAATGCGATAGATCCTGAACGCCTGATCGAAACCTACGACGCCTACGAGCACGCCATCGAGAAGGCCCAGCCGTATCGCCGCTTCCGCGACATCGCGGGCGAGGCGCTCGGGCTCGCGCTGCGCGATCTCGGCGCAGGCGCCCGGGACGGGGACGCCGAGATCCTCACAAACGCGATCGGCCGCATGCCACCCTTTCCCGAGGTCGTGAGCGTCCTGGGCGCACTCAAGCGGGCGGCCTTCCGGCTTTGCATCATCTCCAACACCGATGACGCGATGATCGCTGGCAACGTCGCCCAGCTCGGTGGCCATATCGATCGCGTGGTGACGGCCGAGCAGGCCGGTGCCTACAAACCGTCGCGCCAGATTTTCGACCATGCCCACCGCCTGCTCGGCGTGACCGGGAACGACGCCGTCCATGTGTGTGCGAGCCCGCACCTCGACTTGGCCGCGACCAAGGCGCTTGGGCTGCGCGACGTATGGATCGACCGCAACTCCGGGCGCCGCCCCGCCGATGGTTATCGGCCCGCCGCGGTGCTGCCGACGCTCGAAGGCTTGCCCGGCCTGTTCAGGGATGCGGGCTGGCTTTGATCTTCCTGCTATCGAATAGGAACATACCTTTATGGCTCACGAACTCCACCTCCTTTCCGACCCCGGTCCGTCAAGTCCGGGCGCCGTCGACCGCGAGGCGCTTCGGCAGGCCCGTCTCGATCTCGCAGCGTGCTTCCGCATGGCCGCCCGGCTCGGGCTGGAGGAAGGGATCTGCAATCACTTTTCGGCCCTGGTTCCGGGGCGCGACGACCTGTTTCTGGTCAATCCTCATGGCCTGGCGTTCTGCGAGATCACGGCCTCGACGCTCTTGGTCTGCGACTTCGAGGGACACGTGATCGACGGCGAGGGCCGGCCGGAGGCGACGGCCTTCTACATCCATGCCCGCCTGCACAAGCATCTGCCCCGTGCCCGCGCGGCGTTTCACACCCACATGCCCTATGCCACCGCGCTGACCATGGTGGAAGGCGAGCCGCTGGCCTGGGCCGGGCAGACAGCACTCAAGTTCTATGGCCGTACCGCGGTTGACGAAACCTACAACGGCCTTGCCCTCGACGAGGCCGAGGGCGACCGGCTTGCCACGACCCTGGGCGACGCGGACGTCGTGTTCCTGCGCAACCACGGCGTGATAGTCACCGGACCGACGATCGCCGAGGCCTGGGACGACCTGTACTACCTCGAACGGGCGGCCGAGGCACAGGTCAAGGC
>JAABUX010002959.1_pt1 | contig 23155 bp, 41 predicted proteins | sample 5561851 | NCBI WGS metagenome assembly JAABUX01 (sample SAMN10711883, study PRJNA513361) | rock metagenome | isolation source: Antarctica rocks | place: Antarctica: Victoria Land, Richard Nunatak red sandstone | collected 2016-01-03 | reverse complement strand
ACAGAGTGGAAGCACAGTTGGCTAATGACGGCTTCCCCAAACCCCCCGCGCTGCTCCCCGCTCTGGAGGCCTGTACGGTTGGTAACGACTACAACGAACGTGCCGCCCACAGCCCATGTCTACAGCGACCGCAAGTTAACGGTATGACACATCGTGGCGCGCTCGACAGGGCGTGATCATCCTGTCCGATGAGGAGGGCCGTCCGCTGGGCGAAGCCCTGGTTGAGCTGGCCTCGGAGCACGCACAGCAGCAGGCGATGCAGAGCCGACACAAGGCGACCATGGGCGGTCGCTACGTCGAGTTATACGCCAGCTCCAAGGCTGCCTTTGACCAGGTCCGGCCCACTTGTGCCGAGCTGGCCGCAGGCTGAAGCGGTGATGTTTGCTGTACTTTAGCGGTGCCGTGCGGCTGGGTCAGCGTGCAAGCCTGTCCGGCGCAGGCGAGGAGGAGCAACGGCATGACGGCGGGCTCCCCGCGAAGGCCCCAGGAGCGGACGGCTCGAGTCCGAGAGACACTGCCGCTGACCCCGCCGCCACCGCCGCCCCGAGGTGGCGCCCTCAACGCAGCCGCGGGGGTCGGTGGGCCGCCGGACACACAGGCCACGCTGAAGCTGCGTGGTCTGCCCTACAGCGCGGGCGTCGACGACATCACGGAATGGCTGGCAGGTGCTATCTCGGGTCAGTCATGATCTGTATAGTTGCTGATAACAACTCAAGTACCAAGTTCTCTCGCGAGCAGATGGTTCGCGTCTTGCTCTGGGTCCTGGACTTCCAAATCTTGGCATTATGGTGCCCATCACTCACTGTGCTGCTGCAGGGTTCAAGCTTGCGGACGATGGCGTGAAGATCGTGACCCAGCTGGACTCGTCAGGACGACCCTTGAACAGCGGCCTGGCTTACGTGCGCTTCGATTCCGCCGCCGAGGCCCAGCGCGCCGCCGCCATGCAGCACCGGAAGACGATGGGCAACCGGTACATCGAGTGCCTGCCGGTGTCGCCAACGCAGCGCATGGTGCGACTGCTTCCTTACATCAACGCTCTTGCTGACCCAATTCCCCATCGCACCGATAATTAACATCATGATCTGGTATCGTGAGCACTCGCTAGCTTGCACACGGGCTGCCACCGCGGCTGCGTCATTCTGTTTTTGCCGTCCGTCATTGCTGCCTGCATGGCTGCAAAATCTTCCGGTGTCCGTGGTGCCTCTTCTGACGGTGCAGTCAATGACTGCTGTGCAGCCTCCGCGGCTGCCGATGACGATGGGCGTGTCCGGATACGGCGTTATGCCGGACTACGGACGGCCGGATCGCATGATGGGCACCGGGGTACGGCCAGCTTACATCCAGGCGGGTCCAACCAGCTGTCAGGACACTTGTGTTGATTCACAGGCTGATGCACGTCTCCACAGAGTCTGATGCAGGGCCAAAACCTGCTTGCCGCTGTGCTGCACATTAATGACTTCTTTTCATCATTTCTGCTGGTTATGTTTTCCCAGGACACGAGGCGGCGGTCTGGGGGAAGTCCACATGCATACATGTCCGCTCAATCCTACATATACTCCCCACAGCAGCAACAACAGCACCAGCAGCAGCAGTACTACATGCAACAGCAGCAGTACATGATGCAGCAGGTGCGAATCCGTGTCCGAGCTGCCTTCGCCCCTCGACCTCTCAGCATCCTGCAGAGTCTTGTGCCGAACGCCAGCGTCAGCTCATTGCCAGGACGCGGCACGGATGATGCCGCAGGGCATTCGGCACTACGCGGGCCCCTGGGTACCGCAGCAGGTCGGACCCGCCGGCAGCGGGCAGATGCTGGGCCCGCCATACGCTGGCGGCGCACACTGGTTTCCTCCACCCCCACCAGGGCAACCAGGCAGGCTAGCTCACACTGGCCCGATGACCTGATCGAGTCCTCTGCGACGTGCTCCCTTCATTCGATGCCGCTCACACACGCGGACTGCTCCTTTTGGTCCAGCCGTCCGCCCAAACCAGTCTCAAACAGACGCTGTGAGCATTGCAGGTGGGCCGCGGGGCTATGCAGCCGTCCAAGGCGGTGCAATACATCCTGGATACGCGGGCGGGCACGCGGTGAGCATGTACGCGGGGATGGGGCCGTATGCGGCGATGGTGCCACAACCCGCCGCGCCCTACCCAACATCGCCCGTGTTGAATCCTGCCATGGCAGCTGCGCCACCAGCTGGGTTCAGTGTACCCAGCAGCAGCAATAGCAGCAGGCAGACGAGCTTGTCGGAGCCCATGCCCCGGACCGCCCGCGAAAAGCGGACTAGTGCGTCTGCTGCCCTTTGTGCCTCTAGGTAGTTCACGACTTGGCTGCTCAAGGCGAGTAATCACCTGGTGCATTCATGCTGGAGCCTGTGCACTCTCATGTCTCTGACCATTCGCGTGCGACTGACAGGCCAGACATTAAACACGTCAGCAAAGGAGCCCCAGTCTGAACAGAGAGTGCCAGTGACGACGGAAGCTACTGTTGCGGACCCCTCATGATGGGCCTGCGGTGGCATGTCACGGCAGCCAACATGACGGCTGGGCCTGTCCATTCACCGCGCATCCGTCCTACGCCAGCATAGTCGGTCCACAGTAAGCCAGCCAGTGCCTAAGACCCACATTCTTCTCGGCTACATCGCCAATCTTTTTGAAGCGTCATTACGCAGTGCTGCGTTGGAATGCCACACTGATGCACATGGCTTGGTTTCATGATTCATGCACTGGTACATCAATCCGTGGTTTGCTCCGAATTCCCGTGATGTCACATCTTTCCGGTGGTTTCAACAGGATTGGTTTCATCCCGATTCATTATTCAGGGTCCCTCGCAGTCGAGGCAAGCTGTGGTGCTGCCTCAGTTCCTGTTGTGCTGCCTGCAACGAATGACCTGACACTCCAACTTGCCATGTGCCCTGCTAAGTTTGTAAGCGACCACCATAATTTTGCTGATGTACAGCGAGACGGCTGCTAGTCACACGCTAAGTTTGCCTGGGGCGACATGCGCTGATGCAGGGAGTTCCGACCTCTGTTATCCTGACACAAAGTTGTGTTCCGACCACGCATTCCGCAGCAAACAGATGAATAAACCGCGTCTGGCACCACCCAGCGCAGACGTTCTGCCACCACTGCGCTTTGCAGGGGCCCGCTGCTGCCGCGCACGCTGACTGAGTATGCCACCTGCAGACTGTGAGCGTAATGACGATGCGGCAGCGGCTGCGTCCAGCAGAATCGCCTCGTCGCTCGACACGCGGACGGTCAGCTTTCCCACTCGCACGGTCATCTGCAGGGCGAGCAGGCGGCAAGCTGAAGATCTGAAACAGTACGCTGCAGTGCCGCGCAATGTTGCAGGGTCCAGGGTTCATCTCAAATCAAAGCTGCGCCAGACAGAGAGAGCAAACACAGCCGGAGAGTGCACAGCAGCGCAATGCTGCGCTATATGATCAGAAGACTTACAAGCAAGCGCTTACCTTGCCGCCCTCCTTGCCTGCCGCCTCCACCACGGTGCCCGCAGCACCACCCATTGTCAGCACCGCCACATTATCCCCCTGCGCTCGTTGCGCACCCTCTCAGGGTTGAGGCAGACGCTTCCAAGCTCCAGTGCACGAACGCGCCTGACAGGCGCATCCATTTAGCTCTTCAAGGCGAACGCTAGCCAGCAAAGGTCATGAACTTGCCTTCCGCAGCATTGTGCTTGACCCGGCATCGGCGGCGTCATCCTGGCCCCCCGCCGCTGCAAGCCCTGCGAGCGTCGTGGCTGCGCGGCCGCCGTCCGGCACATCGCTGGCCAGGCTCCGCAGGCGCTGCTCCGCCTCAGGCCCGCTAAGCCGGCCATCGCGCGTCTCTGCGACGATCCGCTCCAGGTCTGTGCGCAGACTTACCACCTGTGCCAGCGCACACTGTCGATTACTGCGCCAGCGCCTTGCCAATGCCATCAGCACTATCGCCTGGCCTCGGCCTAAATGCAGCTACAGCAACCAAAATCTCATTGACACAATGACATGTTTCCTGAATTCCATTGAATGCATGATCGGCTTGGCTGTCATCTCAAGCACCAATGATGCAGGCACTCGCCTCAGGCGGCTCCTGGCGTCCTGGAGGCTTCTCGGAGATGCGCTGGCGCTGGGCCGTGAGCTGCTTATGTTCCCCTTCCAGCGCCTGCACAGCTGCCTGCAGTCGCGATCGCAGAGCAGCAGCTGCTGTGGCAGCCTCCTGCGTCACAGTCAGGGCCAGTTGGGCTCGAGGCTGCGTACGGTGTTGAGATCTCAAAGAGCTTGCAATCCAGCTACAACCGCATAATATTCGGTAATGCTCATAGAGCAAGCAATGCCCAGCATGACCGCTCGTCGGACCAGCCGCAGGTTCTTGGATCGGCACCGGTAATCACAAAGCCGCGCCTGCGATTCGTGCAGCTGTTCCTCCAGCGACACCGCCAGCGTCTCGTTCCGCGGCTGCGTGTCGGTGACGGCGCGCATGTCGGCGGCGATGGCGCGCGCCTCCCGCAGCACCTCGCCGCTGAAGCCGAGGCCTTGCGCAACCGCCAGCGCATTGGACTGGCCAGCCATCCCCCACAGCAACCTGCTCGCAATGCACCTTCCAGTTGTCAGTGGCTGCAAGTTTACTGTGACCCGAACTTGCCCAGGACTATTGCAGCATGGCAAGTGCTCGTCAACGCTGCTGCACTGAAATCGTGCCTCACAGCGGATGCACGGGGCAGCTGATCACCTGTACGTCGGCCGCAGGGTGGCGATGTCAAACTCGACGCACGCATTGACGAAGCGCGGGTCGGCGGAGGCCAGGTCCTTCAGACCCGCGTGGTGCGTCGTCGCGTACGTCAGCCGCGCTGTGACGGCGAGGCGCTCCAACAGCGCTGCCGCCAGCGCTTCGCCCTCCGTCGGATCCTGTGGTGCCAGGGAAAAGGTGTGGGATCTTGTACGCTCAGAAGGACATCAGCAGTTCGATGTGTGCGGCCTCTTCTGTAGCAGTTGATAACTGCAGACATTGATCAGCTTAGTTTCGGCGACTGATCGCTGATTGCATGAACATGATGTATCATGTATCATGTATTAATATCATTGGCCACGCTTGTAACGACCTTGCAATGACCCAGAATGCGCCGGTGATGACATGCTTACCAGACCATATTTGTTGGCCCAGTAATGCAACTTGCGGGCGGTCACCAAGCAGGGGGCACCGACCGATGCGGAGACATCACGCGCTGAAGGAAAGGCGACATTAAGTATGGCGGCACGCATACCGTGCCGGAGCCGACTTCGTCCAGGAGCGCGAGGGAGGCGGGCGTGACGGCGGCGAGGATGAGGCGCAGGCGCCGCACGTGGCCGCTGAACGTCGACAGGCTCTGCTGCAGGCTCTGCCCGTCGCCCACGTCGGCCAGGACGCGGTCGAACCACAGCAGCCGCGGCCCTGCGCATGCAGGAATGCTGTGTGAGCACTACAGGCGGATGACAGGCACAGCTGAAGCTCACGTACTGGCAGACGGGCATGAGATCAACAGTGCTGTTGCTTTCGGTGACGTATGCGGCCCAACGAGTTGCTGCTGTGTGTCCATGCAAATTGGAGCATTTGTGGGTGCTGCGGCACCTGCTGAGCCTGGAAGGACGGGCAGGAACATGCCGGCCTTCGCCATGAGCACCGCGAGGCCGAGCGCCTTCAGCGACGCCGTCTTGCCTCCGGTGTTGGGGCCTGCCACGGCAGCCGATGCCACCACATGTCAACATGTAAACGTTTTCATCATTGTGTACCTGCGGCTGCCCATCTTCTTTGGGCAGACACGTCCGTAATACTAGTGTTCCACAATTGGCTGCAGGTTGGCCACAGGACGTTGAGAGCGCTGGCGCATAGACATCATATCCCCACCTGTGACGGCAACGACCCGCGTCTCCGCCGGGACCAGGACGTCCAGCGGCTGCGGCGGCTTCGCAGGCGACGCTGCGCCGGTGCCGCGACTGCCGAACTGGTCCTCATCACCGTCGCTCTGCAGCGGCGGCAGCGGCACGCCCAGGGGCAGCGCCGCGTTGACCAGGTCCTCATAGGTCGGATCGCCGGGATTGGCCGGCGGCCGCGGCAGGGTATCCAGGCTTCCCTGATGTCAGCGCGCAGCTCTGTTTCTCACACAATTTGTGCAATGGACGACATCGATCGCAGCCACCCTTCCTGACCTTGGCAACATGCAGTAGGTGTATCCGCACCATCGTGATACCAAACTCACCAAATGCTGGACGCAACTTGATGCATGGAGCCAAAGAGTGAGCGGACTACTGTGGACACTGCTGCAGCACCTGCAGCAGCAGCGGGTGCCGCAAGCCGACGATGCTGACGGCGTCGCCACCCCCCCACCCGGCGCCGGGTCACGCACGAACTCAGGGCGCGCCGCGGACGCCCACCGAGCATGCCTGGCGCGCGCCGCCACGACGTCCAGCGCCATCACGCTGCGCAGGATCGCCAGGATCTCCTCGCCCTGCTCCGCGACCTGCAGCAAAAAGCTACCGCGGTCACGACTGCCTCAATCGTCCACCACAGCCTCAAGGCTTGCACATACACACGTGATCTTCGCAAATCTTCTGAGCCGCGAAAGACTGCTCCAAATAGCGGCCTGACATACTTGCGCACATCATGTCGACAACCTATTCAGTACGAATCACCAGAAGTTGAGGTCTTGCTTTGAGATTTTGATCTGAGCGGCCCACCTGCATGGACAGGGCGGCGAGGATGCGGAGCTCCTCCTCGGCGACCTGGTCGGCGAGCATCGCCTCCAGGTTGTTCAGCTCCACCACCGGCTGCGGCTCCATGTACACCGTCGCCTGCGCGTCGCCTCAGCCTTTCTGGGGTTGCAATAGAGCTCATTGCAGCACGCCAGGATACTGTCGACAGGGCACAGAACAACATTGCATGGTCGGACTCACGGGCTCGAAGTCTTGAAAACTTACTGCAGTGAGGAGCACGTTGCACTCGTTGCCGTTTCTACTGGATGCGGGTTATTGTCACCTTCGTTGACGACAATGCCAAAGTCACGCTGCCCCGTGGTAGCTCGCCCTGACGGCCTGCCTTGACGGGCACGCACTGCCTGTCGCGCCTGATGACCACCTGCAAAGCCGGCGTGGCCCCAGCTACGCTTACCGACTGGACAGGCCCATGTGAAAACCTCTTTTTTAACTCGGAACAGAGTGAGCGCCGCGCAACAAATTCTAGGATACGATGTGTGAACATGCTCCCCCACAGCGAGCACCTGAGCTCTCTCAGATGTGCCTTGCGCGTGCAGTCTCCGGGACCACTCCTCGATGCTGCGCCGCAACTCCTGCGCGTTGTCCCGCCTCCGCTGCCTGAGCTCGCCCAGGGCGGTGCTGGCTTTGTCCAGAATCCTGGCATCATTGGGCTCGATGCTGTGCCGTATGTGGCCGAGCATGGCGGCCACCGCTTGCCCAACGGGCACGACCAGCCGGCTCAGGGCCGCATGCTGGCGCGTGGCGGCTTGCAGCCCCTTCCCGACCTGGACGGTGGACGCCACGCCGTTGAGCTGCACTGGGTTGAGGATGCGCCCCTCCTCTGTGGCCCCGACCAGCGCGCGCAGGTCAAAGGCTCCCTCAAATCTGCAGCACCGAGCACGGGAGCCTTTCAGACGACGTCAGCGCGAGCCACAGCTGCAACCGGCGCGGCATTGCATTGTTGTCATTGGTGTAACATGAGCCGAGCTGCTTTGAGCTGCAACCGGCAACGGCTTCAAGGGTACCGCCTCAGGACTAAACCAGGCTGCATCGTCTGGCCCTCATCGATCGCGAATCTTAGATGGAACACACCTAAGGTCAGCATCGCACGCCTCCCCGGTCTGCTGCAGGAGCTCCTCGCTCTCCGCCTGGGTCCTGCCAATCGGCAGGGCCGCTCGCAAAGCTGCCTCCGCACCCGCTGTCGTCGAGGTGAAGCATGCCACCTTCATCGGCATGCCACCGTGTCAGCAGCTTCACGTTTTATGCTGCATTCCAGACGCGTGGCAGCTGTAGGAATTGGTGTCCCTCAAACCTGTCTGCAAACGTCCGGCCACTCCAGAAGCTGCAGCGACTCTGACACGACTTCATCATGGGCCTCATATCCGTGTACGCCACCGCGAGCCTGCTCAGGTCCGCCAGCATGCTCCTGCCGGGCACGCGAGGATCCGGTTCGCATGAGGGTACGCAGGGACTCGGGCACTGCAGCTGCTTGGGCGCCGTGTCTCGGCACCTGCGGCGCTGTCTGCGCTGCTGATGCGGCTGTGCAGATCTGTAACGCGTGCTTTGTACATGACTGCCGGCGGTCAGCAAGTCGCTTGCAGAGACCCGCCCTCAGGCGAGGTTTTGGCAGCAGGAGTGCTGGCCAGTGTTGGACTCTGGACCCGTCAAAGCAGTGCAGCTGTGGCAGGCGCCGCTCCCCGTCCACACAACGCATCAACACTGCGATGCATGCAGCAGAACGTGGCGCTTGGGACAATGCTTCAGATCGACGCCCCTGACAGCTGCAGGATCGCCGATCTCCGAAATCGAGTCAGCAGCGGATCGTATTCTACCGTCGATATGGCTGCGGTTGGATCGGACGTGCAGCCATTCGAACGCTTGACGATCGAGCCTGTCACCTCGAGCAGTCCCTCACAGTTCCCATGGAGAACCGCTAGCATAGTCGCAGCGGGTGCTGCGACGGCCGCCGCTGGTTGGTGGTTCCTGCGATGGCAGTACCGCTATGTCAAACGGGCCCGCCGGAAGCTGCTGCTCAGCAACTATCGGGAGAGCATGCTGGTGCCGGTCGAACACCTGCAGCAGATCAGAGACGAGTTCCACAGGCAGCTCGAGGCAGGGCGGTCGCAGCTCGCTCCTGATGCTGCCGACGATGGTGGACGTGCTCCCGACCGGGTGCGGAGCCGTCCGACTGCACTGACCCTGTCACAGCAGGGATGTCCGCTATCGAATCATATGATCCGCAACGTCGATTTGGCTGCACCTGCGCCTGTATGGCCTTGAGATCAGCTTTCTGCTTTTTAACAGGCGCGAGACGGGGACATATTATGCTATCGATTGGGGTGGTACCAACTTCCGCACCGCCTGCATCACGCTGTCGAAGAAGGCGCACAAAGTGGTGCGGGTTCGTGACCGGCAGCACTGAGCTGACCGCAGCCGGTCCAGCATGAGCAGCATTCTGCCCATGCGCTCTTGCCACATTCTGGTTTGATGGTACAGGCAACTGCAGATGCAGATCCTAGCTGCAGTGCAATTGTCGACTCAGGACGCAGTGCCGAAAGCAGCCAGCAGCCAGGAGCTTGTGGACGCCCACACTCCATGCGTGCATGCGCTCGGCCAGGCTTGGTGACTCACCGGTGACTCCAAATGTCGTCCGCTGGGCGAAGTGACACCGATTGTACCGCAGGGCGAGGTGGAGATGAAGTCGTACGCCATCTCGGACGACATGAAGAAAGGCCCCGCGTCGGCGCTGATGGACCTGATGGCGGAGCGCATGGTGGAGTTTGCGGCGGAGTGCGGCGAGAGCATGAGCCAGGACGGCGGGGAGGAGCCCACCCTGGGCTTCTGCTTCAGCTTCCCGGTCAACCAGACGGCCCTGGACCACGGCACCCTCATACGCTGGACCAAAGGTGCGGGGTGCACGTGCTCGTGTACAGTGCTGGTATATCTGGGGACTCCTTCGAAGTCGGACCTCAGCAGTGCAGGCCTGTGAGGGTCAACTACAGCACCTTCGAGATGGATTGTAAGCAGTGTACGGCGCATCGCAGGCATGCCGTCCTGAACCTCAAGCAGACGTATGCCCGCGGATGTCCTGGGTGCAGGGTTCGAGCTAACAGGCGCCGTCGGTGAGGACCTGGTGCGCCTCCTGGCGGAGGCATTCAGGCGGCGCAAGCTGCCGGTGCAGGTGAAGGTGCTCATCAACGACGCCCCAGGCGTCATGGCGGCGGGGCGGTATATGAACCCCAGCACCATGATCGGCGTGATACTTGGCACCGGTGCGGCTCATGCGACCCAGCTCCTCGTGGTCAGATGGTGGTTTGGCAGCTAATGATTTACATTCCCGGGTGTTTGCTGTCTGTTACTGTGCCGCACTCAGTGTTGGCATGAAATCGGGTAAAACTCATACCCACCTGCTTGTGCTCCGCGGCGCAGGAACCAATGCGTGCTATGCAGAACAGGTCAGCAGGATCCGCAAACTGCCAGACAACTACCAGCCGCGGACAGAGGAGATGTGCATTAACACCGAGTGGGGGTCCTTCGATGCAGACTGCCTACCTCTCATGATCGAGGACAGGTGATTGCAGTGGGAACTGCCGTTGGACTCGGAACTGTGCGCGTCTTCGGTGCATGTGCGCTTGCAGAGGCTCAGCGCTGCCGTCTGTGCCACAGAGATCTAGATGCACAGAGCGTGAACCCTGGAGAGGCCATCTTCGAAAAGCTTGTTTCTGGGCTTTACCTGGGTGAGGTACGTACCACAGCCGTGCCATCCCGGAGCAGCTTACAGCTGTTTGACCTGCCACGCTGACCGACGCAACTTGCTCTGGCTCGAAACTGCGCAATGCCAGCAGACCTGATGCAGACATCACCGCCGTCGCGTGTCCTCAGGTGGCATGTCGCATGATGCTCAAGCTGGCCCAAGAAGGCGATCTGTTTGCCGGCCGCGTCCCGGAGCAGCTGCACGGCCCCCACTGGCCGTTCGACGCCTCCTTCGTGGCGCGCATCCACGGTGACGAGACGCACGACCTCCGCATCACCGCGGACCTCGTGCACCAGGCGTTCGGTTACCATCCGGACACGCTGCCGTACGGAGCACGCGCCAACGTGCGTGTTGTGTCCCGCGTCCATGCCAAGCCCCTGTCTAACGTCTGTGGGCTGTTCCCTTTGTTGTCAGCGCGCCTGATAGCCAGCAAAAAGCTCGAGCTGCGACACACCCGTTGTGCCCCTCAGCAGCAGTTGCCAGAGAGCAGTGGCTGCCCCGATGGGACACAGACCCTGGAGCGTACCATCTGCACCACTTTAGACGTCCACGCTTCCGGTGCGTCGCTTGCGCAGACAAAGTTCGTCTGCAAGCTGGTCGGCCAGCGTGGCGCGACACTGATGGCGGCAGCGCTGGCGGCGCTGCTGCGCCACATGGGGCGCCACGTGCCGGCGACGCTGCCCAACGGCGGCGACGAGGATAGAGCGGAGGAGGGAGAGATCCCGGTGACGACCGTTGCCGTCGACGGGAGCATGTTCCTGAAGTACGACAAGTTCAAGTGCGCTGGTTGGCCGCTCCCTCTGCCTTTGCCTCCTGTCACCAGAACATTTACTCGCGATTGAGTGCCAGTTGACATTTCGTGTTGATGGTCAATCGGCATTAAATTTTAGATAGGCTCCCCGCTACACGTCGTCGCAGGAGTGCCCATGTATTGCTTCACTGACGGGCTCCTGCTCGCATGCAGAGCGGCGGTGATGGTGGGCCTCGCCCAGATCGAGGGCAAGCACGTTGCGAACAAGGTCGTCATCCTGCCGGCAGAGGACGGATCGTCCATCGGAGCCGCCTGCTTGGCTTCTGCTGCGAAAGCGTTTGCGGCACGTCAATAGCAGGGTTGTAGATAACTACTGTAGGACCATAGATCTACAGCCGGCGTGGCGCACTTTTGTACTGGGATATGATCGCGATGGAAAAACAAGCGCTGACGCGGACGTCCTGCTTCTGCCCCTTCGTAAAGCGACCAAATCAGCAGGCCTTCGATTCGCAGTACACCGAACCTTCTAAAAGTTGGGTACCACTCCTTCTACTTCTACTTCGTTCTCTGAGCTGATCGCCACCGGTGGGCAGGGCCGGAATGAACGGCCCGAGCCATGCGGACTCGCGCCTCTGCTGCTCCGACTCGTGAGCGTCTCCACTTCCAGTAGTTCTGGCACTGCCTAGCCTCTGCCCGAAGCCCCCGTCTCATGGAGATATTTCGAGGTGACCGACATCTGGGTGCGGCCGATGCTGCAGGGACTGTGGCCCGGCCGTCTCCGAGGCTGAAAGCCGTGCCTCCGAGTCACCGTGCTCCCAGTGTGACTCCGGCACGGCCGATTACCAATCAAGCGGCGAGCTGGAGTCCGCCCTCAGCCGGGGATTTCATGAGGACGCCTCGATAGCCAAGCTGAAAGCTCGTGCGTGGCCCCAACCGCCCCTCCCCTCCCGCGCCGCCCCGCCCTTCATGGGCGTGGTCGGAACCGTGCAGAATTCCAACCAAGGAACTGTGTACGCTCGTCCTGTTCCTGCTGATCATACTTTGACGCACACGCTAACAGCTACCTTGCGAACGTGTATGCAGAGCTTGACCAGCTCCAGGCACACTTTGACGAGCAGCAGCGCGCTGTCTCGGAGCTGAGGTACAACAACAGCATGCTCACAGCGCTGAACGCGGCACTGGGCATCGAGTGCCAGCAGCTGCGGAGCGTCACCTGCGCAGCTGCGTACGCTCAGGCAGCCAACGCAATGCACCTGCGCATCCTGCTGCCATGTGCGTCCCTGCTCCTGGATATGGCGTCTGTGCTATCGTGGCGCACCCCACAACTGTAAGTGGCGCGAACCGAAACTACGAGACCTGGCCCTGTGCGAACGCTGTCCTGATTTTGCGCAGGCTGGAACGGCACGGGAAGCGGCAGCTCAGAAGACACTACCAGCCATGAGGCAATTACGGCAGCAGCGCTGACGCAGCCCATACTCCACTTATGGGTGCGGTCCGGAGAGGAACGTATGCTCACAAGCTCACTGGCTCACTCATCTATGATGTGTCCAGCTGACGCCAGGGCAACCCATCAACGCAGGTGAACTCGGCGATGCCGTGCGGCACGCTGCGGGCGTCCCTGCCGCAGTTTCTGCACAGCGCGCCCGTCGGCGACCAGTGCCCGCCGCACACCAGGGAGTGGGTGCTCACCAAGCCCGGGGTGCGATGCTGGCCGTTCTCTTTCTTCTGTAGCCCGCGCGCTGGGAAGCTTCTAAAGCAATGAGTGGTGATGGGCTTCTGTAAGCAGCGAGCAAGCTCACACCCGCAAAGCAGACTCTGTGTCATTGCGTCGATCTGACTCGCGGTGCTGCTGCTGTTGCTGCAGAGCGGGACGGTCCTGCACGATCTCGAGTCGCCGCTGTCGCTCGGCTTGGCAGACGGCGCGATGCTGGTCGCCATGCCTGCCGACCAGTGCTGCGCACCCAGCACTTGATGCGTGAGGTTTCGTGGTTTCTGCTCAGTGTTTTCCTCCGCTTCCGGATCACACGCTCAGTGGGCTACACATGCGGTTGTCAGTCAGTCCTTGTACAGTTTGGCCTGTGGCGGCCGGAGCACCTGTTCAGTGGCCCGCATCGAGGCCCAGCGACTGCCAAGCGCAGGAGCAAGCACTGTGTAACGTCAGAGATGGACTAGATGGCTCTACTGTTGTTCATGTCACGGTCGACCCACAAGAAGTCACGACGATTAAATCCCTTCAGCGGACGTGGCGCTTACTTGGTCCGGAGGGCATATACTTCGGGGGTGTGTCGGCCTTGAAAATGCATCGACCAATGGAGTGAGGAATGTGAAACGATTGTCTTGTCGCACCAATTGTGAGTTGCTTCGAAACATGGCTTGTCAGACGCATCACTTTCAGTATGCACGCTAGTCAGTGACGGCCAGCAATGAAGAAAGACAAAGCCGACTTCTATCATACACATATTTCGTTGTCATTGGTTGCCGCTATCAGTGCCGCAGCCATCTTGTATGACAGCGCGCAGGTGCTCGCATGCGCCGAGACGTCGGCCTTACTCACACCAACCCCTCTCCCCACCCTCCTCCCTTTCGGCATGTACCTCACTGGTATCGTGTCTGACGATCACTGACCACCCCATGCACACCCTGCAGGCCTTCGTTTCGAAGTATGAGCTCAATAAGCGATGGCTGGTGTTCTATGCATCCACGCTCGCCGCTGCATACTTATACCTCAGACCCTTCATCAGGCGCAAGCTGGGCTCGGCACAAAGGTGTGTCCGCCTGGCACCAGCCTCGCGCTCTCGCTCCAGCGGCTTCATCAGCGGCCGGACAGTGGCGTACTCCGACGCTCACATTGGCCCACACCCGCTGCTGCAGGGGCTACATCAACCTGTATTCGCTGTACATCGCGTGGCTGGCGTCCGCCATCTTCATCCACATGCCCAGCCTCGAGTCGCTCGGCCTGGACGTGCGCGCCGACGTCTCGACGCTGCTCGTGACCTTCGTGGTCACGCTGGGCGTGCTGGGCGTCCTCCACGGTGCGCGCACACACACCCCATGTTCTGCAACTCACAACAACGCCCTGCCTGATGAGGGCTGAAGCTTGTCGTGCCGAGCGCAGTGATCCACTCTGCGGCGGTATTCGCGCACTTCATGTCGCCCGCGCTGTACAACCCGACGGTGCGGCGGCGGGAGTACGCCAGCATCACCATCTTGAACGCCTTCACGCTGGCGGTCGCCTGCTGGTGTGCTGATCACCCCGCATACCATCCTTCGCTGCTCACGGTTGCGTTGCCCACAGCGCCTGGGCTTCATGCGGAGGGCTTATGGGGCATCACTCACCATTCAAGTGCTGTTTTTCCTGGTAGACTCATGCGCATGCGCATCACCCCTTCCTGCTGATGGGACGGCAATAATATATTTCAAATGCTGTGCTTGCCATGCAGCACATACCTGGGCTTCTGCGGGCATGACGTGAGTGGCAGTGGGGGTGTGCGGCGGCTGGTCTGCGAAAGGCTGCTGTCTCCCGTCACGGCGTCGCAGCGTCTCAAGCTGCCGGCGTGGGCTCTATATGGTGCGAGCACAGCGCAGCCGTGCAAGCCGCGCATGCACAACCGTTGTATCTGGTTTTGACAAAGCAACGTAGAGCCAGCAAAGAGGCTGACTGCGCGGTCTCTTCTGCTGACCATCTTGACGAAGCTGCGCGCCCAGGGCGGAGCCCGGCAGAGCGAAGCTACGGCAGCGTGAACGGCAGCACACCAGCGGCGTCATCGCCGCTGGACAGCTTGGCCCAGGTCACGACAGCGGCGGAGAGCGCAATATCGCCAGTGTTCACGCTCTGGATCACGCTCGTCATCATGTTCGCGGGTAGGTGCCTCTGCGGCGCGCCTTCGCCTGTCGTTCGTTCCGGTCCTGATTGAGCAGACATGTCCAGTTTCGGAACATGTATGTCATGGAGCGGTTTGCTTTGGCCTCCGCAATGGCGCCACAGCTAGGTGGGACATGGGATGCCCACACAAGAGGGAGCGTCTCTGGTGCCCTCTGTAGTCATACAGCATCAACATGCCGCGCAGCGAACTGCCTGGCGGACTACGGCGCCGCGGTGGTCATCGAGGCGACGCACACCGGCGAGCTGCGGCGGAAGGCGCCGGACGAGGAGGAGGAGACGCCCCCCCTGACGCGGCGCCACAGCCTGGACAACTGGCACGACCTGCGGGAGCTGACGGACGCCAACACGCGGCGCCGGTCCATGGACGTGCGCGCGGCTGCCTGTCCCTTGAAAGATTACCGGCCTGATCCCACGCGGAGGCAAACAATCTTGGGTTGCAGGCTGCTCGCGCCACGCGATCATGCAGCATGCAAGGGTCGGCCTCAAGCGATCGTGACCACACTCATTCACTTGTGACGTACAAACCTGCAGGTGCGGCAGCACAGCCTGCAGGCGCGGGCATACAGCAGCAGCTTGCAGGACGAGAAGGGCAGCCTGTTGCCGGACCAGGCGTTGTCGCTGATGCCCGACCGCGGCAGGTGGGGCCAGCACGCCGGCAAGCACGGCCTGCAGACGGCAGGGAGCTGCGGCGGTGAGGGCGTCGCAGGCGCCGGCCCTCGGACGCTGCTGGGCTCCATCAGCGCCTTTGCGCCGGAGCAGGTGCTTCGCCTAATCCGTGGCTTCGGCATGCCGATGACCGTGTCAGCTGCGGCTGGTTAAGTTTGCCTGGCTCACTCTGGCTTGTGCAGGCCTCCCTTTGCTGTGCGCATGGAGTCAGCTGCTCGTGCTGTGAAGGAGCTTGCAATACGTCCACTTCACTGTTTGTAACATAGTAGGACCTTAGCTGCACACTTCATGATGCTTGCTGAACCCCGTTTCTTACAGGCGGGCTGGCACGCGGCGAACTTCCTGCACAGCATCTCGTCGGAGGTGCTGGACGAGCTGACCGGCGTGGGACGGCCGCCGCCGCCGCCGGAGCCGACGCCGCACGTGGCGTCGCGCCTCGACGACTTCAACGGCCGCGGCGAGTATGACAGCGGCCGCATGTGCGCCTTCCCGCCTTCCCAGGAAGCCACCTTGCGCTCGATCTCCGAAGGCATGTCGCTGTTTCCAGCTGCTATGCCTGTGCACTTGACATGTGCGGTCATTGCTAGGCACCTAGTTCCTTGTTGCGCCGGGGCCACAGGACTGATCGTAAGGGAGGCGACGAAGCCTCGGCAGAGCGCCCAGACTTCCTGCCCATGTTCCCCTGGTACTCGGGCACGTCGGCCGACATGTACCGCACCGTGTTCGGCCTGGTCGTGTCGCTCAAGCTCTTCCTGGGTCGCTTCGACGTCCGTACCATGCAGGTGCGCTCCGCTGACCGCCTGCGTCCCGCGGGTGGCAACAGCTGTGATATCACACCTGACCAGCGCCAGCAATTTGATCAGCCACTGCATCTCTTGAGCATGACTTGAGACATCACGAAATGCTGACAGCTGCACCCGTGATTGGCCCCATGCAGGCGGCGACGTCTGCAGTGCCGCCGGGTGCTGGCCGTGAGCCCCCGGCAGCGGGCGACGGGTTCACGTACGAGCACCTGGCGGAGCGCGAGGAGGTGTGGCTGGACTTCATGGCCGACACCGGCGACGGCGGCGACCCCACGTACGCCGTCGCCCGCGCCCTGGCGGCGCCCTGGCTGCCCATCGCCGGCACCGCCGCTGGCTTTGACGGCTCGGACACCGCCTCGTTGCCGGACTCCGACGGTGCGGTCCCCGGTGATTGCAGCTTTACCACCTGCGTGTGGATATTGAGTCGATCTCCGGCGGTCCTGCAGCTTGCTGCACCTGCGAGACACCGTATGCGTGCGGCCGTATGTATACACTGGCGATGCGTGCATCGGCACGATCCCACCGGAACATGGTACTCACTGGCATCCACCGTCTGCGCAGACGAGTATGGCAGCGTCGGCGGCGACAGCCCGACCAGCAGCATCGCCAGCTCGCGCGCGTCGATGTACGGCAGCGCCGCCTCGCTGGACGGCGCCCGCGTGCTGCCGCGGGGCGATATCCTCGTCATCGGTGGCGACCTCGCCTACCCCAACCCCTCCAACGAGACCTATGAGAAGCGCCTGTTCAGGTGCTTTCGCCGACGCCACAAGTCAAACGCTGGGTCCCGCTCCCACTTGCGCTGTCCTTTCGACTGATTACGGAGGCACGGTGCCTTTGCAGCGTATGTTCAAGTCGCCCACTGCATCATTAAGCCGTGTTGAGTTGCGCTGTCCTGGTGCAGGCCGTTTGAGGCCGCCATGCCGCCGCCAAAGCATGTCCACCCCGGGCGGTTGGTGGTTACGAAGCCGGACCTGCCTGAGCAGCCGCGCAGTGCCGGTGCAGGCGCTGGACCACCACCCGGCTGCGGACACCGCACACCGTTGGGCGGGCTCGACACAGACCGGTGCAGGTGCGAGTCGCCAAGCATTTGCCACATAAATGAGCACACCACCTTGATATAATGGAAGCCCTGAATCCGTGATCCGATCAAGATATCTCAATGGACCTTCCAGCATGTGGCAACGCTGTCCGTGTAACGCCTGACGATTGGCCCCCGCTGTGCTCACAGGCTCTGCGAGAGCGCAGCACGGCTGCGTGACTACGATGGCCCCACATGTTTTGCGATCCCAGGCAACCACGACTACATTGACGGCCTGGAGACGTTTCAGCGGCATATCCTGCACAAAGGCTGGCTGGGCGGCTGGTGCGTGCTCTATGGCCAATCCCTGAGCTGCGAATGCAGTGTGCATTTACTATGCTTGCTGTTGAGGATGACAGAAGTCCATCTGTGCCGAATGCAGTGACCTCCCATGTCGGTTGCTGCCCGCAGGCTGTTGCCGCAGGAGGCGAGCTACTACGCCCTGCGCCTGCCGCAGGGCTGGTGGCTGTTCGGCCTCGACCTGGCCCTGGTCGATGATATCGACATGAGCCAGTGCAGGCGTGTACAGACAGCTGTTGGGCTTGTCAGCAGTATATACGTGCTGTCGACTGTGACGGGCAGACCCCTGCTGTTGCTGTCGAGGAGCTGTCGCTTGCAGCCCTGATACGAACTGTCGACTGTCGCCGCCGCCCCTCCCGCCCTTGGCATGCATGCGTGCTCCGGCTTCACAGCATCGGACGTCCTGCCTGTGCAGGTACTTTGCGAGGATTGCGGAGGAGCGCATGGCGGAGGATGACGCCGTGATCCTGGTCACGCACCAGCCGCGCTGGCTGGCCGAGTGGTTCTGGGAGGAGACCGGCAGCCACAACCTGCGCCAGCTGGTCCGCGGCTCCCTGCGCGGCCGCGCGCGCGTCTGGTTCTCAGGTCCGACCGCACCGAGCATACCGTTACCGCCCTGAGTGATCTTTCACCATTCCATTCCGCCCAGGCAACGCGGCTTGCCATGAACAATTTTGCAAACCAGGCGCAGGTGCATTAGCGTGACGCACGCAGGCACTGTTTGCGCAGGAGACCTGCACTTCTACATGCGGCACTCGTACCAGCCCACGCCCGCAAAGGCTGCGGAGGAGGCAGCGTCCCCAGCTGCCGCCGACGCACAGGCCTCGGGATCGGCACCATCAGCCCCTGGCAAGCAGGGCTTGCCGCGCGTCAACTCGTTCCAGCGGGCCGCCTCTGCGGGCAAGTCACTGGCGAACCTGGTTCGCGGCAGGTCGCCATCGCCGGCGCGCGCCCCTCACGGTCCCCGCAGTAGCTCCCCAGCGGCGGTAACGCGCACTCAGAGCAGCAGCAAGGGATCCAGGGCGCCGCCGCCGGCGCTGGGCGGGCATCGGCGGCGCGGAGACCCGGGCACCGTCATGGACCCGGCCCTGGTGCTGGACATGTACAGCGACCTGCTGCCGGCGCAGTCGCCGCTGCACAGCGTGCGCTCGGGAGGAGCCATCCCGACCGCCGCACCCAGGCACGTTGCGCCGTCTCGCTGTATCCAGCCTTTTGTCGAGGCGCTACTCCAGCATCGATGCATGGTCTACGCGTCGGTGGCCCTGGCGTTGTCAGGAACTGCGCACACGCCTACACGCATGTCGCACTGTGCACTGTTGTCACAGGCGAACTTACAGCCACTGCCAGTGCTGTGCTGCAGCAGGCCGGCAGGCAGCCTGACGCGCACCGCGGACGTGATCGAGCAGCGGGGCGTGCTGCGCGGCGCCCCGCCGGCAGGCTTCAGCCGTTTCGGCAGTGGCCCCTCCCCGCCGCACCTCGAGGTGGACGGCAGCTCGGATGCCGGCAGCGTGTCCGGCATTTCAGGCGGCGCAGGCCAGGTGGGCGCCACTCACCACGTGTCGCAGGCTTGGCGGGCTTTTGTGCAACACTCTGCAAGGGAATACACACCCTCCTGTGCTGCGACGTTGCCGTCAGGACTACGCATAGCTTGTCATGAGGATCGGCGAGCATTGAGTCGGAGCTCGTGATAGCATGGCAATGCTATCCGCAGGATGATGGCGGCCAAGCCGAGCAGGAGCTCAGTATGTCCTCCTCGCCAGAAGCAGACAGCCGTCTGCCGCCTCGCGGCGCGGATGGCGCACAGACTGTGCAGCGGTCTCAGCCCAGCAACCCCCCGTGCAAGGGTGCCAGTGGAGACCCTGCCACAGATGTCGTTCCCCAGCCAGCCCAGGTGCGTGCGGAAAGGGAAGCACCTGCACTTGCTTCCGGCAACAGATGTTTCACTCGACTCTATACAGGACGTTCTCAGGAGGGCGGCAGTCAGCGACCTGATTCTTGCGCAGGCGGCTGACTCAGGAAGGACGGATGACGGCAAGTATCCGCTGGATCCGGAGCATCTCATCTGCAACGGCCTCGGCGGCGCCTTCCTCCACCCCACGCACGTGTTCGCGCCGGCACGGTTCGCGCCGATCGCAGGCCGTGACGCCGACGACGCCTTCGTGCACAGCTGCGGGCCGAAGCCCAGCTTCATGCCAGGTGTGCGGCAGTAGCGGGACTTGTCCTCTCCAAGCTTTGACCGCCATGAGGGAGATTTCGCCACTCATTGCTGGACCAGGACAGTTAACGTAGTTCACAGCCATCTTGCCGATGTATGGTGCTCTGGATTCCGCGTCTCTCTCATGGTCTGCATGCCGCACTGCAGGCGCGCCGGCCCCTGGCGGGTTGCACGTGCCGCCGCCGTCTGCGTCCCGGCAGGGCGAGTACACGTGCGCTGCGGCGTACCCCACGGCGGAGCGGTCCGTGCGGCTGGGACGGCAGAACCTGCACATGTTCCGCCTCAGGAACACGCGGTTCGACATCGTCGGAGGCATCCTTTACTTCATTTTTGTGGTGCGCAGCCGCCGTCTGCGTTGCCATGTTGCAGCAGTGCCTTCGTGGCTGTCATAAGTTCAGCCAGAGCGCCCAATATCGCCGGCAGAGCATTGACAACCGAGCATCTGCGAGCGTGCTTGTGATGCGTAGGTGAGCGTGATACCGCGTTGCACCTCGGTCGGCGCCGCTTTGTCGGCACAGACGTTTGGCCAGGCGATGCGCGCGTTTTTTGGAGCAGCGGTGGAGTCAGTGGTTGCCATCTTCACGGAGTCATTCATATCCTTGGCGGCCGTTCTGGGCATGTTCACCTTCTGCTTCTGCTTTGCGGTCGCCGGCGGAGTAGGTGCGCTGCGCTGGCCCCGCCGTCTCATCATACAGCTGTGTATCACCTCTTGGTGTATAGCAAACAGGATCGTCAACAGGATCCCCAGCGATGGAACTGACATGACGGTGTTGACATGCACGTGCTGTATTGCGGCTTTGCGGCCTTGCAGCCTCGAGTCATTGTGTATGCCGGTCGTCAAAAAGTGCGATGCATGCCGGATGGCTGGCTCAACCCTTGCTGGCACTGCGCCGACTGGCTCGAAAAGCTCTGCTGGCCTGAGGTGCAGCTGCAGACTCTCCTGTACCGCTGGCCACGTGCCAATCTACGTGCCAAGATAGGAGCGACGCCAGTTCACGGTCGGCCAATTTCGCTGCAGGTGCCGTGGACGAGGCCAGCGTGGCGCAGAAGCGGCGGCCGGACGGCCTGGCCGAGCGCGCCCGCCGCGGCGGCCTGCCCATGAAGCTGGCGTTCGCGACCTGCCACCTGGTCATGCACCTGGGCACCGCCGTGTGCCTCATGCTGCTCCTGGAGCTCGCCACCGAGACCTTCATCAGGCGAGCCTGGCGCTCCGAGCGTTAGTGGCCGTGTCAGCAAATTGCTTTTGATCCGCGGCAGGGTTGCGGCAGGATTTACACATGTGCTCGATGAGGCATCCGCTTGCATGGCCGAAGGGAGCCTAGCAGAGCACCCTCACGACGCGCTTCATGACGAAGACATGAAGCCATTTGCGCAGGCTATGAAGCCTGTCCCAGATTCATCGCGTGCTCTTGCCCTGCTCTTGTCGTGCTCCTGCAGGCGATTCTCGCTGCTGCCAATGTTGTGCGATGCTGCCCTTGCAGGTATGAGCGGGTGGAGACGGCCGAATACGCCGGCATGTTCAAGTGGTTCGAGGAGGCGACGTTCCCGGACCCCGCGGGCGCGCGGGAGACGCTGCGGCGCGTGTCGCTGGGACTGTACCCGGGCGCCATCAAGGCCGCGATGGCGGTCTTCGACGTCGTTGAGTCCATCGCTGTCTCGCGCACGCGCGTCTGCGCCGCCGGCGGCATCCATGCGCTCACCCGCATCCAGGTCAGCGCTGACGCTCTCGGTAGTGTGCAACTCAGCAGCTACACGGCTGGCCTCGCTCCGTTATTGATCTGTGAATGTGCGCCACGCAGGCTGGCGGCTACTATCTGGGGATGCTCGCGTACTTCTGGGTGCTTGCCACGCCAGCGGTCGGTTTTCTCTTCGGTGCGGCAGCCGTACTGATGCCATCGATGCCTGTCACGCGTGCACCCCCGCTCTACGACGACAAGGGACCTCTGCGTATCGAGACCTGCGCTCACCTGCATGTGTGACCGTTGCCAGTCGCTTTGCAGGTGCCTACCTATATGTCTGCGTCAATTGGTTCCATGTACATTACGACGAGGGCTTCTCTTCGCTGAGGATACCCCACTTCAAAGGCTTCTCTCGTCTCCACATCACTTCTCAGGTGCGAGTTAGTCCGGACAGTGCTGTGGTCTGGATTCAGCATGATTGCTTGTGACCCCGACTGGCAGCTGCCTCTGGGGACTTTGATCCAAAGTGGTGCCACAACTTGCAGGGCACTCTCGAGATATATGGCCTTGTAACAGATCGGGTGCCACATCAGTGGCGAGAAGATCCTCGTTGGCGGTCTGCAACAGGCGGAGGCTCAAGTGATCTTCCCGCGCACCAGGTCTGCATCATCTTGCTTCTTGCAGTTGCACACTGTAGCTCGGGAACTCCGTTACAGACGCATGCTGACGCCTGTCACTTGCGCAGGCGCGATACCCCAGCCGGTGGCTGCCGGAGATGTCCGAACAGTATGACGATGACGGTTGCGCAACAGATGACGTGGACTTCAGGATCATCGACTTTTTGCCAGTGCCAAAACGTAGGCCAGGAGTATAACTTCAGACGTCTGGTGGTTCGTCGAGTTCCAAGCCTTTGCTGTTTGCTGGGGTGATATTGTAGTTAGTGGGGCGCAGGGGTTGGTTGAGGCAGTTATGTCGTGATGTGATCAGATTTGTCATCATGCTCATGTACTATAGTTAGTATACGGGCGTAGATGTGTGGTCCGTCTTACAATCCTCCGCTGGCTTGCCGTCGCGTTCAACGACAGCACTTCACTCTCAAAACCGAAGCTTGTGCACACCACCGGGATGAAACCAGCAGTCCTGACTACATGCCGTCAATGAGACGACACATGAATGGAGCAGCGGCGTCACTGGCATGATGCAAACGCGTCCGTCCGCAGCATGTTGACAGCCGCGCTCTGTTTCTGAAATTGCACTGCCGGGACTGGCTTTTCGCCTAGTTGCTGGGGGTGAACTTGGTGGCGTAG